>Ga0073928_10007884_pt1 | contig 13588 bp, 13 predicted proteins | sample PaiPotPPA55metaG_FD_76969 | JGI IMG/M metagenome (GOLD analysis project Ga0073928, IMG submission 76969) | Iron sulfur acid spring bacterial and archeal communities from Banff, Canada, to study Microbial Dark Matter (Phase II) - Paint Pots PPA... ...
CACAGAACTAGAGGACATCAATGCCAAAGGCGAAGACCCACAGCGGCGCTTCGAAACGGTTCCGGCTCACCGGCACCGGAAAGATCGTGCGCCAGAAGGCCAACCGTCGCCACCTGCTCGAGCACAAGCCGACCAAGCGCACCCGGCGCCTTGACGGCCGCACCGAGGTGGCGGCCAACGACACGAAACGTATCAAGAAGCTGCTGAACGGCTGATTTTTTCGGCATATCAGCCCGTACTGAAGAGGAACAGTCTCATGGCACGCGTAAAGCGCGCAGTAAACGCTCAGAAGAAGCGACGCACCGTACTCAAGGCGTCGAAGGGGTATCGCGGCCAGCGGTCGCGGCTGTACCGCAAAGCCAAAGAGCAGCAGCTGCATTCGTTGACTTATGCCTATCGTGACCGGCGTGCCCGAAAGGGCGAGTTCCGCAAGCTGTGGATCTCCCGGATCAACGCGGCAGCCCGCGCCAACGACATCACCTACAACCGGCTCATCCAGGGCCTGAAGGCCGCCGGCATCGAGGTGGACCGGAAGAACCTTGCCGAGATCGCGGTCAGCGACCCGGCCGCCTTCACCGCGCTGGTTGAGGTCGCCAAGGGCGCGCTGCCCGAGGACGTGAACGCACCGGCGGGAGCCGCTGGGTCGGCGACATCAGACGCCGGCGAGGCTGCGCCGGCGACATCAGACGCCGGCGAGGCTGCCTGACGCTCACTGAACGCTCGGCCACGGTGGCGGCGGCGGTCAAGCTGCACCGCCACGTAGTCAGGCGCCGGGAAGCCCGCTTTCTGGCCGAGGGACCCAATCTCGTCGAGGCAGCGTTGCGGCGCGGACTCGTTTCGGAGGTCTTCGCCACCGAATCGGCCCTGCGCCGGTTCGGTGCCATGCTGACCGGTGCTCCGGTGCAACTGGTGACCGAGCGTGCCGCAAAAGCGTTGTCCGAGACCGTGACTCCGGTCGGACTGGTGGCTGTGTGTTCGCTCCCCGAGGTGGACCTGGCCGACGTCCTTGGTGACGGAGGGCGGCTGGTGGCCGTCGCGGTGGGGATCTCCGAACCCGGCAACGCGGGGACACTGATCCGGGTCGCGGACGCGATGGGCGCCGACGCCGTGGTGCTGGCCGGGCACAGCGTCGATCCCTATAACGGAAAGTGCCTGCGGGGATCGGCGGGAAGCATCTTCTCGATTCCGGTGGTGACCGAACCCGACGCGGTGCAGGCGGTCTCGGTACTGGGTGAGGCGGGCCTGCAAGTGCTGGCCACCACCGTCGACGGGGAGGTCAGCCTCGACGACGCGGCGCTGGACGCGCCGACGGCTTGGCTGTTCGGGCCGGAATCACACGGCCTGCCGAGCGAATTGGCGGATATGGCGACGCATCGGGTCCGGATACCGATGTCGGGCAGCGCCGAAAGCCTCAATGTGGCGTCTGCCGCCTCGATCTGCCTCTACCAAAGTGCGCGAGCCGGCCGGGGCGACTAGGCAGGTTTAGTTGGCCTTCAGCAGCTGTTCGGAGATCTGGAGCATCAGCTTGCGGGGCGTGAACCGGTACCCGCTGGCGAGGAGGGCGTTTCGCCACCCGGAAACGATTGTCGGAGTGGATTTGTCGAGCGCAGCCATGGCCGTGTCGACCACCTGCTTGGGCGTCTGCCTGCCGTCGGTGAGGAACTCCTCGCCGGTTCGCGCGAAGAACTCCGTCTCCGTCGCGCCGGGACACAACGCCAACACCCGCACGCCGGTGCCCTTGCACTCCTGCCAGAGCGCCTCGGAGAACGACAGCACAAACGCTTTCGTGGCGCCGTAGACCGCCATGCCGGGGGTCGGCTGGAAGCCTGCCGTCGAGGCCACGTTGATGACCACACCGTGCCCGGCGGCTGTCATCGCAGGCAGGAAGCGAGCCGTGAGATCGACCAAGGTGCCACAGTTCAGCTGGATCTGCGCGGCGTTGGATTCGGGATCCTCGCTGACGAACTTTCCGTGCAGCCCGACACCGGCATTGTTCACCAGAATGTCGATGCGCCGGCCGAGGTCGCCGACCTTCGCCGCGAGCTGGGCTCCGGACCCCGGTGCGGCGAGATCGGCGGTGACGAGGTCGACAACGATGTCTGGGTGGCGCTCGAGCAGCGTCGTGCGCAACACGTCGAGCTTGTCAGCCCGACGTGCCACCAGGACGAGGTTCACCCCGCGCCGGGCGAGTTGGACGGCGAACTCCTCGCCGATTCCCCCGCTGGAGCCCGTGACCAATGCGGTGTTGCTGCTGAGGTCCACCAGGTCCTCCTCGGTGTCGGCGACGTGACCCATTGTGGTCGTCGGCGACGCGGCCGTCTAGGTCAGCAGACCCCTGGCAACATGGGTGATCTGCACCTCGTTGCTGCCCGCGTAGATCATCAGTGACTTGGCGTCACGGGCCAACTGCTCCACCCGGTACTCGGTCATGTAGCCGTTGCCGCCGAACAGCTGCACGGCGTCCATCGCGACGTCGGTGGCGGCCTGCGAGCAATACCACTTGATCGCCGACGCCTCGGGCAGCGCGATCTGCTTACCCGTCTGCGTTGCCTCAATCACCCGGAACAGCATGTTACGCACATTCATTCGGGCCACCTCCATGTTGGCCAACTTGAGCTGGATCAGCTGGAACTGACCGATCTCCTGGCCCCACAGCTTGCGGCTCTTCGCGTACTCGACACACAGGCGCAGGCACTCCTCGATGACGCCAAGCGACATCGCCGCCACCCCGATTCGTTCGGCGGAGAAGTTCGCGCGGGCGCTGGCGCGCGCGTCGCTGGCTCCATCCCCTTCGGTCTCGTCGAGCAGCCGATCCCGGCCAAGCCGGACGTTGTTGAAGAACAGCTCGCCAGTGCGTGAGCTGTGAATGCCCATCTTGCGGAACGGCTTTGACTGTACAAAGCCCGCCATGCCCCGGTCCAGCACGAAGGTCAGCACCTTGCGGTCACGCTTGTCGACGCCGGCTTCGTCGAGCTTGGCGTAGACCACCACGACGTCGGCGTCGGGGCCGTTGGTGATGAATGTCTTCTGGCCGTTGAGGATGTAGTCGTCACCGTCGCGCACCACATAGGACTTCATGCCGCCGAACGCATCCGAGCCGGAGTCCGGCTCGGTGATCGCCCACGCGCCGACCTTGTCGTAGGTGACCAGATCCGGCAGCCAGCGTTCCTGCTGCGCGAGCGAGCCGCGGCCCATGATCGTCGGCACCGTGAGCCCGAGGCTGACGCCCATCCCGGTCACGACGCCCATGCACACCCGGCACAGCTCGCTGACCACGACGAATCCCATTCCGGCCGAGCCGGCGTCTGCCCCGAACATGCCGCCGGAAGACGATTTGCCCGACGATTCGGCGCCCTCGCGCAACCGGGCGAGTCGCTTGTTGAGCGAGTCGCGCGCCATCTCGGCGATGCCGAACGTCGCGAACAGCTTGCGGATGATGGGATAGGGCGCCATCTCGCCGCTTTCCAGCGCGTCGACGTGCGGACGGATTTCCTTGTCGACGAACTCACGCACGGCATCGCGCACGGCGAGGTCGACATCTGACCATTCGAACATGCAATCAGGCTGCCTTACCGCGTCCGCGCGCCGGACGCAGACCCGCCAACGAGAAGGTGGTGTGCACCAGCGACCCGGCGCGGTCGAGCAGTGTCTTGCGCGGCGGCAGGTAGTGCATCGGCAGGCCGTGCCGGTCGCGCGGCGGCGCCATAAAGGCGGGCGCCTCGACCAGCGGCGCGTCCGCGGGTAGCCGGCCTTGGGCCCTGCGGTAGGCGGCCAGTGCCCGCGGATGCAACCGGATCTCCTCGGGCACAACGACGAACGCCAATTCCGCCAGCTTGCCGAACAGCCGCAGCGCCACCTCGTCGCCCGGCGTCCAGCGCATGCCGGCCTTTTCGCGCACCGCATCGTCGAACAACCCTGCCGCGATCCAGCGCTGCGCCCCGACCATCGGCTTGAACAGCTGGTCCCACACCGCGGTTGGCATCAACACGAACCACGGTTTGGGGATGCGGATGGTGAAGATATCCAGCGTGGCCTTGTTGAGCTCAAGCTCTTCGCTGCACTTGCGATCCCAGTACTGCTGGAATTCGTCCCAGGTCTTCGGCACCGGCCGCATGCTCATGCCGTACATCCGGTACCACTGGACGTGCTCATCGAACAGCTGGCGCTTCTCGGCGTCGGTCAGCCCGCCGCAGAAGTACTCGGCGGTCTTGATGATCAGCATGAAGAACGTGGCGTGGGCCCAGTAGAAGGTCTCAGGGTTCAGCGCGTGATAGCGGCGACCTTCGGCGTCGACGCCCTTGATTGTCGTGTGGTAGCTCTTGATCTGTTCGCCGGTCTGCGCGGCGCGGTCGCCGTCGTAGACCACCCCCATGATCGGGTACACCGAGCGCGCTACCCGCTGCAAGGGCTCGCGCAGCAGGATGGAGTGGTCCTCGACGCCGGCCCCGAGCTCCGGATACATGTTCTGGATCGCACCGATCCACACGCCGAGCATGCCGGTGCGCAGGTCGCCGAAGTACTTCCACGTCAACGAGTCGGGGCCAAGCGGGTGCTGTCCTCGGCCCATCGGCCGGGAAGCGTGCTGCGTTGATCTCGGGGTCATAGTCGTCTCGCTGGTTCCTCGCTCGCTGAAGCCACACCCACGCGTGCTTCCCACGATAATGTTGACAACGCACGTTGTCTATGATGTGCCTGCGCGTGGCGGCGGACTGTTACCCACCGGCTACCGACGTGCCACACGCTTGTGACCAGCCGGTTTTCTGCTCGATTGCCGGTCGCAAGAAGCGCCACATACGCTTGCGCTGTGAATGTCGAGTCGTTCGACGAACGACCCGGCGGTATCGGAGAAATCGACGGGGTGCCGGATCGTGGAGCCCGGCCGCCACGGTCATCCGGACCGACGGGGTGGCTGAAGGACACCAATCACAGCCCCGGTGTCATCGCCTTCCTGCGTCGTGCCCGTCGGGCGCTGCCGGGTGACCCCGATTTCGGAGATCCGTTGTCCGCGGACGGTGTTGGGGGTCCACGCGCCGCCGCCAGAGCCGCTGACCGGCTGCTGGAGCGCGACGCCGCCTCGCGCGAAGTGAGTCTGGGAGCGCTGCAGGTGTGGCAGGCGCTGACGGAGCGGGTCTCGGGTACACCCGCGAATCGTGAGGTGACACTGGTCTTTACCGACCTGGTCGGCTTCTCGGGATGGTCGCTGAGCGCAGGCGACGACGCGACGTTGAGGTTGTTGCGCCGGGTATCTGCGGTCGTCGAACCGCCGCTGCTGGAGGCCGGCGGTCATATCGTCAAACGGCTGGGTGATGGCATCATGGCGGTGTTCTCCGAACCCGTCACGGCGGTGCGCGCCGCGATCGCTGCCCGCGAAGCGGTGAAAGCCGTTGAGGTGGATGGCTATACGCCGCGGATGCGAGTGGGCATCCATACCGGCCGCCCACAGCGAATCGGTTCGGACTGGCTCGGGGTGGACGTGAACATCGCAGCGCGGGTGATGGAGCGGGCCACCAAGGGCGAACTCGTGGTATCTGCGCCCACGCTGGAACGAATTGCAGACGAGGACTTCGAAACTCTTGGCGTGACGGCCAAACGGCTTCGCAGGCAAGTCTTTACGGCCAAGCAGGACGGCGTGCCAGCCGATCTCGCGATGTACCGCTTGAAAACTCGTAGGCAGTTGCCGGGGGGCGAGGATGACGATGGAGGCGCAGCGGGCGCATAGTGGTTCTTCCGAGGTCGCTCCGACTGCTCGCCCGGCTGGCACGGGCGCGGGCCACCTTGGCGTATGCGGTGCTGGTGACTGGCGTCGCCGTCGCGTTGTACACCCTCGGCCCGAAGGTGGCCGACCAGGTCATCGGCCATGTCAGCACCAACCTGCACAACCTGCGCCACGGGCATTTCGCGACGCTGCTGGAGAGTGCGTTCGTCATCGACGCCGGGCCGATCTATGTGTGGCTACCCGGGCTGGTCTGCCTTCTCGGGCTGGCGGAGTTGACGTGGGGCAGCGTCCGGTTGGTGGTGGCCTTTGCGACGGGCCACCTCGGAGCCACGCTGCTGGTCGCCGCCGGCCTGACCGCGGCGGTGAAACTGGGCTGGCTGCCGGTGTCGGTCAGCCGCGCCTCCGACGTCGGCATGAGCTACGGGGCTACCGCGGTGCTTGGCTCGCTGACCACGGCGTTGCCGCGACGCTGGCGGCCCGCGTGGATCTGCTGGTTCCTGGCCGCCGGGGTGGCGGTGGTGGCTGTCAGTCGTGACTTCACCGACGCCGGGCACGTCGTGGCGCTGGCCCTTGGCATGGTGGTGTCGACGCGGTTCGGTCGGCCACACGACTGGACGCCGGCGCGGTTGGTGATGCTGGGGGTAGCGGCCGCTTTCGGCTATCTCGTGCTGGCGAGCACCGAACCGGTCGTCGGGACGGCTGCCGGGATGGCCGGTGCGGTGATCGCCGAGAGTGTGCGCAGGGCATGGTCGCGGCGCACAGCCGTGCGAAAGGTCGACGTCGGGTCCGACGGTGGGTTGCCGGCGCCGGAAAGTAATGCGCGCGAGGCGCGATCGGGGCATCGCCTATGATCGCCGGGTGGCTGAGCAGCCCATAGACACCTCGGACGAGACGCTGACCAAAGCGGTCAGCGCGGCCCGGCATGCCTTCAACCTAGCGTCGGACCTCGACGAGCTGGCCCGCGCCAAGACCGAGCACCTCGGCGACCGCTCGCCGATCGCGCTGGCTCGTCAGGCGCTTGGATCGTTGGCCAAGGCCGACCGGGCCGACGCCGGCAAACGGGTCAACATCGCCCGCACCGACGCGCAGCGCGACTACGACGAGCGGCTGGCCGCCCTGCGTGCCGAGCGGGACACGGCCGTGCTCGTCGCCGAGACCGTCGACGTCACCCTGCCGTCGACCCGCCAGCCCATCGGTGCCCGCCACCCGATCACGATCCTGGCCGAGCACATCGCCGACGCCTTCGTCGCGATGGGCTGGGAACTGGCCGAGGGACCCGAGGTCGAAACCGAGCAATTCAACTTCGACGCGCTGAACTTCCCGCCCGACCACCCGGCGCGCAGCGAGCAGGACACCTTCTACATAGCCCCGGACGGCTCCCGGCAGGTGTTGCGCACCCACACCTCGCCGGTGCAGATCCGTGCGCTGCTGGAGCGCGACCTGCCCGTCTACATCATTTCGATCGGCCGCACCTTCCGCACCGACCAGCTGGACTCCACCCACACCCCGGTGTTCAACCAGGTGGAGGGACTGGCCGTGGACAAGGGCCTGACCATGGCGCATCTGCGTGGCACGCTCGACGCGTTCGCCCGCTCGGAGTTCGGCCCGCAAGGCCGCACCCGGTTGCGGCCGCACTTCTTCCCGTTCACCGAGCCGTCGGCCGAGGTCGACGTGTGGTTCGCCAACAAGAAGGGCGGACCCGGCTGGGTGGAATGGGGTGGCTGCGGCATGGTCCATCCGAATGTGTTGCGCGCCTGCGGCATTGACCCTTCAGCCTACTCGGGGTTCGCGTTCGGCATGGGGCTGGAGCGAACCCTGCAGTTCCGCAACGGCATTCCCGACATGCGAGACATGGTCGAGGGCGACGTGCGCTTCTCGCTGCCATTCGGGGTAGGGACCTGATGCGGCTTCCATACAGCTGGCTGCGCGAAGTCATCGCCGCGGGCGCGCCCGGATGGCAGGCGAGCGCCGACGAGCTGGAACAGACGCTGATCCGAATCGGCCATGAGGTCGAAGAGGTCATCGCGGTCGGGCCGGTCAGCGGCCCACTGACCGTCGGCCGTGTCACCGAGATCGAGGAACTCAGCGATTTCAAGAAGCCGATTCGGGCGGTCAAGGTCGACGTTGGCGAAACCGAGCCCCGTGACATCGTCTGCGGAGCGACGAATTTCGCCGTCGGGGATCTGGTCGTGGTGGCGCTGCCAGGCACTGTTCTGCCAGGCGATTTCACCATCGCCACCCGAAAGACGTACGGCCGCACCTCTGACGGGATGATCTGCTCGGTGGCCGAACTCAATTTGGGCACAGACCATTCCGGCATCCTGGTGTTGCCGCCGGGCACCGCGGAACCGGGCGCGCCCGCCGCCGACGTGCTCGGCCTCGACGACGTGGTCTTCCACCTGGCCATCACGCCGGACCGCGGTTACTGCCTGTCGGTGCGCGGCATGGCACGTGAAATCGCCTGCGCCTACGATCTGGAGTTCGTCGACCCAGCCGATGTGCGGCCGCTGCCCGTCGAGGGTCAGGCCCTGCCGGTGACCATCGAGCCGGGCACGGGAGTGGTCCGGTTCGGCCTGCGCGCGCTCGCCGGTATCGACCCGACCGCGGTGTCGCCGTGGTGGATGCAGCGACGGCTGCTGTTGAGCGGCATCCGCGCCATCTCACCGGCCGTCGACGTCACGAACTACGTGATGCTCGAGCTCGGTCACCCGATGCACGCCCACGACCGCAGCCTGATCACCGGCGGCTTCAAGGTTCGCTTCGCAGCGCCTGGCGAGACGGTCGTCACGCTTGACGACATCGAACGCACGCTCGACCCCCGCGACGTGCTCATCGTCGATGACGTCGCGACCGCGGCGATCGGCGGCGTGATGGGTGCAGGCACCACCGAGGTGCGCGACACCACCACCGATCTGATGCTGGAGGCGGCGGTGTGGGATCCCGCCGCGGTGTCGCGAACCCAGCGCCGGCTGCACCTGGCGAGCGAGGCGGGCCGTCGCTACGAGCGGACCGTCGATCCGGCCATCTCCGTTGCCGCGCTGGACCGCGCCGCCACGCTGTTGGCCGACATCGCAGGCGGCACAATCGAACCCAAGCTGACCGACTGGCGCGGTGACCCGCCGCGCGAGGACTGGTCGCAGCCCCCGGTCGGCATGGCCGTCAACCTGCCCGACCGCACCGCAGGCGTCAACTACGCCGACGGCACCACCCAACGGCGGCTGACTCAGATCGGCGCCGTCGTGGAGAGAACCGGCGACCGGGTGACGGCGACCCCGCCGAGCTGGCGGCCCGACCTGCGCCATCCCGCCGACCTGGTCGAAGAGGTGCTGCGGCTGGAGGGCCTGGAGATCATCCCGTCGGTGCTGCCGCAGGCGCCGGCCGGGCGCGGCCTCACCCCGGTCCAGAAGCGCCGCCGTGCCATCGGGAAATCCCTGGCGCTGGGCGGCTATGTCGAGATCCTGCCGACACCGTTCCTGCCGCCCGGAGTGTTCGACCAGTGGAATCTGCCCGCCGACGATGCGCGCCGTCGGACCACCCGGGTGCTCAACCCGCTGGAATCCGACCGCCCGCAACTGGCGACCACGCTGCTGCCCGGGCTGCTGGAAGCCCTTGAGCGCAACGTGTCCCGCGGCGCGGTTGACGTCGCGCTGTACGCGATCGCCCAGGTCGTCGAGCCCACGCCGGAAACCCATGCCGTCGAACGCATTCCGAACGAGCGCAGGCCCACCGACGATGAGATCGCGACACTCGACGCATCGCTGCCGCGCCAGCCGCAGCACGTCGGCGTGGTACTGACCGGTCTGCGTGAACCGGCGGGCCCCTGGGGTCAGGGCCGTCCGGTGGAAGCCGCGGATGCATTTGAGGCGGTGCGCGTCATCGGCCGCGCCGCCGGTGTCGAGCTGACGCTGCGGGCCGCGCAATATCTGCCATGGCATCCGGGCCGCTGCGCCGAGGTGGTGATCGGCGAGGACGGAAATGAGTTAGTCGTCGGGCACGCCGGCCAACTGCATCCCGCCGTCGTGGAGCGATCCGGCCTGCCCAAAGGCACCTGCGCGGTCGAGCTGGACCTGGACGCCATCCCGATCACCGAGGCACTGCCCGCACCTGTGGTGTCGCCGTTCCCGGCGGTCTTCCAGGACGTCAGCCTGATCGTCGGCGAGGACGTCGCCGCCCAGACGGTGGTCGAGGCCGTGCGCGACGGCGCGGGCGAGTTGCTCGAGGATGTCCGGCTGTTCGACGTCTACACCGGCCCCCAGATCGGCGACGGCCGCAAGTCGGTGACGCTGGCGTTGCGCTTCCGGGCCGCCGATCGCACCTTGACCGAGGACGAGGCCAGCGCGGCCCGCGACGCCGCCGTCAAGACCGCCGCCGACCGCGTCGGCGCCATTCAGCGCGCCTGAGCCTGCCGGGGACAGCTACGACCGGTCGTGGCTAATGGGTTTGCAACGTTGTGCATATCCATGCAGAATCGTGGCATGACTTCTGTCGCGGTGGCCGGTGCCAGCGGTTATGCGGGCGGAGAGATCCTCCGTCTGCTGCTTGGCCATCCCGGCTATGCCGACGGACGGCTGAGGATCGGCGCGCTGACTGCCGCCGGCAGCGCCGGGACCACCGTCGCCGAACACCATCCACACCTGCTGCCGCTGGCGGGCCGGGTGCTCGACGCCACCGACCTCGAGGTGTTGACCGGCCACGACGTGGTGTTCCTTGCGCTGCCGCACGGACATTCCGCCGCCCTGGCCGAACAGCTCGGGTCAGAGACCGTGGTCATCGACTGCGGCGCCGACTTCCGGCTCACCGACTCGGCGGCGTGGGAGAAGTTCTACGGCTCTGCCCACGCGGGCAGCTGGCCCTACGGACTGCCCGAGCTGCCCGGCGCACGCGACCGGCTGCGCCACGCCACCCGGATCGCCGTCCCGGGGTGCTATCCGACCGCGGCGCTGCTGGCGCTGTGGCCCGCGCTCGCCGAGGACCTCGTCGAGCCGGCGGTCACGGTCGTCGCCGTCAGCGGCACCTCGGGAGCCGGCCGGGCCGCCAAGACCGATCTGCTCGGCTCGGAGGTGATCGGGTCGGCCCGCGCGTACAACATCGCCGGAACACACCGGCACACCCCGGAAATCGCGCAGGGGCTGCGGGCCGTCACCGACAAGAACGTCACGGTGTCGTTCACGCCGGTGCTGATCCCGACGTCCCGCGGCATCCTGGCCACCTGCACCGCCCGCACCACCGCGCCGCTGTCGCAACTGCGCGCTGCCTATGAAAAGGCATATGACGCAGAGCCTTTCGTACACCTGCTGCCTGAGGGGCAGCTGCCCAAGACCGGCGCGGTGATCGGCAGCAACGCCGCGCAGCTGGCGGTCGCCCTGGATGATGAGGCGAGCACATTGGTGGTCATCGCCGCCATTGACAACCTCGTCAAGGGGACGGGCGGCGCGGCTGTCCAGTCGATGAACCTCGCGCTCGGCTGGCCCGAAACCGAAGGACTGTCGATCGTGGGGGTGGCGCCATGATGTCGGAGCCGGAGGCGACAAATGACGTCGGAGCGGGAGGCGACAAATGACTGACGTGACCGACACCGGCCGGATGGTGCGCACTCAGGGCATCACCGCGCCCGCGGGCTTTCGCGCCACGGGGATCGCGGCCGGCATCAAAGCATCAGGCGCGCTCGACCTGGCGCTGGTAGTCAACGAGGGGCCCGACCAGCCCGCCGCGGGCGTATTCACCCGCAACAAGGTCAAGGCCGCGCCGGTGCTGTGGTCACAGCAGGTGCTGAGGACCGGGCGGCTACGCGCGGTGATTCTGAACTCCGGTGGTGCGAACGCCTGCACCGGCCCCCTAGGGTTTCAGGACACCCACGCCACCGCCGAAGCGGTCGCCGCCGCGCTGTCCGACTGGGGCACCGAAACCGGGGCCATCGAGGTGGCGGTCTGCTCGACCGGGCTGATCGGCGACCGGCTTCCGATGGACAAGGTGCTGGCCGGCGTCACCGAGGTGGTGCACGAGATGACCGGCGGGCTGTCCGGCGGCGAGGAGGCCGCACGCGCCATCATGACCACCGACACCGTGCCCAAACAGGTTGCCCTGCACCACAGTGACAAGTGGACCGTCGGCGGCATGGCCAAGGGTGCCGGCATGCTGGCGCCGTCGCTGGCCACGATGCTCGCCGTCATCACCACCGACGCCGTCGCCGACGCCGCCGCACTGGACGATGCCCTGCGGAAAGCGACCGCGTTCACCTTCGACCGCCTCGACGTCGACGGCAGCTGCTCCACCAACGACACCGTGCTGTTGCTGGCCTCCGGCGCCAGTGAGATCGCGCCCAGCCAAACCGAATTGGACGACGCGGTGTTGCGGGTGTGCAACGACCTGTGCGTACAGCTGCAGGCCGACGCCGAAGGGGTGACCAAACGCATCGTGGTCACGGTCACCGGCGCCGCATCCGAAGCCGACGCGCTGACCGTCGCGCGCGTGGTGGCGCGCGACAGTCTGGTGAAGACCGCGCTGTTCGGCTCCGACGCGAACTGGGGCCGGGTGCTTGCCGCGGTCGGCATGGCACCGGTGAGGATCGACGCCGAACGGATCAGCGTGTCGTTCAACGGTTCTCCTGTATGTATCGACAGCGTCGGCGCACCCGGCGCCCGCGACGTCGACCTGTCCGGCGCCGACATCGACGTCACCATCGACCTCGGCGTCGGGGCGGACCGGGCGAGCATCCTGACCACCGACCTGTCCCACGCATACGTCGAAGAGAACTCGGCGTACAGCTCATGACGGCCGCGACCGAGACCAAGGCAGCGGTGCTCGCCGCCGCATTGCCGTGGCTCAAGCAACTGCACGACAAGATCGTCGTCGTCAAATACGGTGGCAACGCCATGACGGACGACGTGCTGAAGACGGCCTTCGCCGCCGACATGGTGTTCCTGCGCAACTGCGGCATCCATCCGGTCGTGGTGCACGGCGGCGGGCCGCAAATCAGCTCGATGCTCAAACGCCTGGGCATTGAAGGCGATTTCAAGGGTGGCTTCCGGGTGACGACGCCCGAGGTGCTCGATGTCGCCCGGATGGTGCTGTTCGGACAGGTGGGCCGCGAGCTGGTCAACCTCATCAACGCGCACGGGCCGTACGCCGTCGGCATCACCGGTGAGGACGCCCAGCTGTTCACCGCCGTCCGGCGCAGCGTCACGGTCGACGGCGTGGAGACCGATATCGGCCTGGTCGGCGACGTTGAGCGCGTCGACGCCGGCGCCCTGCTCGATCTCATTGGCGCCGGCCGTATCCCGGTGGTGTCGACGATCGCTCCCGACGCCGACGGCGTCGTGCACAACATCAACGCCGACACCGCGGCGGCCGCGCTGGCCGAGGCGCTCGGCGCCGCGAAGCTGGTCATGCTGACCGACGTCGAAGGCCTCTACACCAGATGGCCCGACCGGGACTCGTTGGTCAGCGAGATCGACACGGCCGCGCTGACGCAACTGCTGCCGATGCTGGAGACCGGCATGGTGCCCAAGATCGAGGCGTGCCTGCGCGCGGTCGGCGGTGGCGTGCCGAGCGCGCATGTGATCGACGGGCGCGTCGAACATTGCGTGCTGGTCGAGTTGTTCACCGACGAGGGGACGGGCACCAAGGTGGTATCCGCATGAGCCACGAAAAAGCACTGTTGGAACGCTGGTCGGGCGTGATGATGAACAACTACGGCACGCCTCCGCTCGCCCTGGCCAGCGGCGACGGCGCGGTGGTCACCGACGTCGACGGCAAGTCCTACGTCGACCTGCTCGGCGGCATCGCGGTCAACATCCTCGGCCACCGCCACCCGGCCGTCATCGAGGCGGTCACCCGCCAGCTCAACACGCTCGGGCACACGTCGAACCTGTA
>Ga0073928_10007885_pt1 | contig 13585 bp, 8 predicted proteins | sample PaiPotPPA55metaG_FD_76969 | JGI IMG/M metagenome (GOLD analysis project Ga0073928, IMG submission 76969) | Iron sulfur acid spring bacterial and archeal communities from Banff, Canada, to study Microbial Dark Matter (Phase II) - Paint Pots PPA... ...
TTACGATCCAGTGGGTAATACCTATACGCCCATGGCGCCTGCGCCTGACGCGCATTACCTGTCACAGGCGGTGTTCGTCCCCGGCGGTACATGCGGTACTCCAACGCCGACAGCGACGGCGACGGCTACGTTTACCCCAACGCCGACAGCGACGGCGACTGCTACGTTTACTCCAACGCCGACAGCTACAGCCACAGCCACAGCAACAGCGACAGCCACAGCTACAGCTACAGCTACAGCCACGGCAACGCCTACGGCTACTCTGCCGCCGCGGCCTACACCTACGCCACGGCCGCGTCCAACGCCGCCTCCACGTCCATAAGCTCTAGTAGTTAGTTGGTTAGATTCGGGGAACTCGCGAGTAAGCCTCGCGAGTTCCTCCGCCCGACGCCGAGGCCGCCCCTGGCCCAGTTAGAAACTGCTGAGGCGGGAGCTCGCCAGAGACTTCGCGGCCTCCCTGTTTCCGCTGGATAGCCTCGCGGTACAACTGATTCAGCGCACAGGGGCACTTGAATATGAAATTCGGGGGGGAAATGTTGACACCGTCGCTGAATTTCGTTTACAAAGGCGAATTCCGCATCCGTTAACGGCCATCAATAAATTACACACGCGCCCGCAATTGTATCTTGCCGCAGTAGGCGGTGGTACGCCGACGCCAACGCCCACTGCCACTCCCACAGCGACTGCGACGCCGACCGCAACCGCGACAGCGACACCCAGATCCGGCCCAACCGCAACGCCGCGTCCCACTCCAGTGCCCCGACCGTAAGGGCAAAAGCTGATAGCCGATCGTCGATAGCCGATAGAATCTTTTGCGCGTAGACCCATCCAATTCGCGTCAATTGGTGTCCATTCGTGATGAAAATTCGAATTATATTGACATGCTCTCTCGGATTCAGCTAAAAGGGCGATTCACTCTTGGAACCGAGGGTTAACGACAGGAGAAGTCGTGTTGTTGCGCCTCGGACCGCTTAATGTAAACAATTATTCATCCATGAAAAAGAAATTCGCATTCGAGTCTCAACCCGCCCACAGCAGCCTCTCAACCCGCCGCAGCATCGCGCGAAGGACGGGTAGTGAAGGCGGCTTCTTTAAGCTCCGCCTTCTGATCGGCGTTTTGCTTTGCTTTGCCGCGAGCGCGTTTGTTTTGTTTGCGCTTCGTCCGGCAGCTGCCGGGCAACCACGGACGCCATTGAATCAGACGAGTCCGCCAACGTACGGATTCGCTGCGGCGAACAAGATCGCACCCTGGGTGATGGAACATACTGCGAACGGTCAAAAAGCTGAGTTCTTCGTTGAGCTACCGGACCAGGCCGACATAAGCGGGGCTGCCAGCTTGCCGACTAAGGCCGAAAAGGGTCGCTACGTTTATAACACCCTGTTAAACAAAGCCCAGACGACGCAAGAACCAATTCTGCAATGGCTGCGCGAAAGAGGAATCGAGCACCAATCCTTCTACATCATTAATGCAATTTTAGTGAAGGCCGATCGCGAGGTCGCTAAGGCACTGGCAGCGCGCTCAGACGTCGCGCGGATTTCAGGCAATCCCGTCATCCATAACGACCTGCCGCGGCCGGGTGCTATGGAAGGTCCCGCGTTACCCAAGCGTCCGGCCACGATCGAACCGGGAATCCAATACACTCATGCTCCGCAGGTATGGGCGCTTGGTTACACCGGGCAGAACATTGTTATTGCCAGCGCGGACACTGGTGTTCGCTGGACGCACAACGCGCTGAAGCCGCATTACCGCGGCTGGGATGGGACGAACGCCAATCACAATTTCAATTGGCACGATTCGATCCACAACAGCGTTGGTAATCCATGCGGCAACGATACGCAGGCTCCTTGCGATGATTTCTTCCACGGCTCTCACACCACCGGCACTGCTATCGGCGATGACGGCGCGGGTAACCAGATAGGGATGGCGCCCGGCGCGAAGTGGATTGGTTGCCGTAACATGGATCAGGGCAATGGGACACCGGCCAGATATATCGAGTGCATGCAGTGGTTCCTTGCACCTTATCCCCTTAACTGCACACCGAACCAAGGGGATCCGACCAAGGCACCGGATATTACAATCAACTCCTGGGGTTGCCCGATCTCGGAGGGCTGCGTTGTCGGCAACGAGTTGCAAGCCGCGGTGGAGGCTCAAGCCGCTGCTGGTATCCAGATGGTAGTCGCAGCAGGTAATTCAGGGCCAGCGTGTTCCACAGTCTCGGACCCGGCCTCGTTTTATGCGGCTTCATACACGGCAGGCGCCCTGCAAACCGGAACCGATACCATTGCTGGATTTAGCAGCCGTGGTCCGGTCACCAGGGACGGCAGCAACCGAATAAAGCCCGACATCACTGCTCCTGGCACAGGCACACGTTCGGCTTGCAATAACTCCGATACTTGTTACACGACTGCGAGTGGCACTTCGATGGCTACTCCGCATATTGCAGGCGCAATGGGTCTGTTGTGGTGCGTGTTTCCGAGCCTGCGTCACCAGATCGATGCGAGCCGGACAGCATTGGATAACGCAGCTCACTTTATTTCTGATACCTCGTGCGGCGCAGCTGGTCCGCCCAACAACGTTTACGGCTGGGGCCGGGTCGATATCGCAGCTGCTGTAGGTACGCCGTCACCAACGCCGACGCCGAGTCCTACGCCGACACCAACAGCTACACCTGCTGCTTGCGTGCCGTCAGCAACACCGTCGCCGACAGCAACAGCGACGGCCACTGCGACAGCAACCGCGACGCCGACAGCAACAGCAACACCAACAGCAACGCCTACTGCTACTGCCACAGCAACGCCGACGGCTACATCGACCGGAACTCCAAGCGCTACACCCAGGGCTACTCCGACACCGCGGGCTCGACCGACGCCAGCGCCGCGCCCGTAGCGAGATAAATTGTGAGTAATGCAATTGCACTAACTCCGAAAGCCTTCGGCCGCTTGCTGCCGAAGGCTTTCGTGAGCTGGCGGTTTAATGATGCACCAGTTAACCATATCTAGTAACATGAGCTATTTTAAAGTTTCAAACGCGAGCTTATTGATTTGTGTGGTCTTCTTCGTTGTGCTTGGCACGGCTTCAGGACAAGCGCCTAGGTGGAAGCCGCACACCGGGAAGCCACTGGAAAAATACGACAACCCACCTGCTTATATTTTCAGGTTGGACACGTCGCCGCGGATGATCTCGCCGTATGGCGTCTTCATCAGCTACCAGGTGAACGTCGACGCAAACGGTCACAACATCATCGGTGACGCCGCGAACGAATGTACCATCTCGGTTGATCCGACCAACACCAGTAAGATGGCAATCGGGTGGCGGCAGTTTAACAGTGTATTGTCCAACTTCCGGCAGGGCGGCTACGGTTTCACTGCTAATGGCGGCATGAACTGGACCTTTCCTGGTGTATTGGAAAACAACGTCTTCCGCAGCGATCCGGTCACGAACTCGGATGAGACAGGAACCTTCTTTTACCTCAGCCTTCTACAAACATTTTGTGAGAACATGTACCGGTCAATCAACGGTGGCCAATCGTGGACGGAGCTGCAGGCCGACGGACTGGCGGGTGGCGGCGACAAACAGTGGTTTACTATCGATAAGACGAACGGCCCGGGCCACGGCTTCCAATATCAGGCAAGCGACGGTATTGACTGCGATAACACCGGCGTCGTGGAATTCCAACGCTCGACCGACGGCGGCGTCACCTGGCAGGCTCCCATCGCCATTCCGCCGCTGAACGATTCGCCAACAGACGGAACATTGGACGTTGACACCAATGGCAACCTGTTTATTGGCGGCGAGGGATTTAGCGCGTTTTATTGCGTGCGTTCGAGCAACGCGCAATTTGGAAACCAAACACCCACGTTTGACCAGGTCACGACAGTCAACATGGGCGGGGAGCTGTCTGGTGGCGGAATCAATCCCGCAGGGCTCGATGGGCAATTATTCCTGGCGGTTGACCGGTCTGGCGGTCCTACTAACAATAACATCTACATGTTGGCCAGCGTCGTGCCATCCGGTCGTAGCACAACCGACGTGATGTTTGTGCGCAGCACAGACGGCGGATTGACCTTCAGCGCGCCGCTCAAGATCAATGACGACCCGGTCAATCCCAGCAAGTGGCACTGGTTCGGCACAATTTCGGTAGCGCCAAATGGACGCCTCGATTCCGTCTGGTATGACACGCGTAACGCTTCGAACAACACTGATTCGGAACTATTTTATTCGTGGAGTACGGACGGCGGCGTGACCTGGGCGCCCAACGTTCAGGTAAGCAATTCGTTTAATCCGTTCGAAGGCTACCCGAACCAAAACAAGATAGGCGACTACATCACCATCGTCTCAGACGCTACCGGGGGCAATGTGGCGTATGCGGCCACATTCAACTTCAATCCGAACCGTAATCAACACGAAGAAGACGTTTATTACGTCCGTGTTTTCCCAGGCGGACAACTAGCTACGCCTACACCGACACCAACAGCCACGCCAATGGCTACAGCCACTCCTACGGCGACAGCTACAGCAACGGCTACACCCACACCTACTTCTACCCCGAGGCCGACCCCGACTCCGAGGTCCCAGCCGACTCCGCGGCCGCGTCCTACACCGCCGCCGCGGCAGTAGGCCATTTGTTGGCGCCGGGATCGGTGATCCCGGGCCGGCGTCAACTACGCCGGCTACAGCGCACACGCATTCACCTATTTTGCGCGAAGCGGTTCTGGCGTGCGATGCGTCCCCGCATCGCTTTCACGCGCGTGATATTCTGTCAAAGCAACGCGATGACACGCCGCACTCCAAGCCCCGCGACTGCGGGGCGAGCCCCTTCCGGTTTTCTCTCCACGGCGAGTCTGCGACCTGGTTTCCTGATTCATTATGGGACGTGAACGGGCTCAAAGCGCATCCCAATTCCGTTACGGAATTGCTAGCAGATAATTCTCGACAAAATCGCTGTTCTGATTTAGGGGAAGCGGGGCCAGCGAGGTGGTTCGGGATTGGACAGTCGTGGATCGCTTCGATGATTCAACGGCTTACAGACTTAAACATCCGAACCTAATTCAATCTGATATGAGATTCTCCACACCTTTAACCACAACAATAAGTCCTAGCCACCGTGCCGCGCCCACCGCTGCGCGCCTGCACGTTGTCATCTGCCTGTTTCTCGTCGGGGCGGCTACTGCTTCAGCCCAGCTGGCCCCGATTCGCAAGCCACCATTTAACGAGCCGCTCGAAAAATACAACATGCCCCCCGCACCTCCCCGGAAGATGAAGACGTCGCCGCGAATGATTTCGCAGTTTGGGGTGTTCACCAGTTTTCAGGTAAACGTCAATTCAAACGGTCAGAACATCCTCGGCGACGCGGCGAACGAGCCCTCTATTTCCGTGGATCCAACAAACCTGAGCAAGATGGTGATCGCCTGGAGACAGTTCAACAGCATAAATTCCGACTTTCGGCAGTCCGGCTGGGGATATACCACCGACGCCGGCACGAGCTGGACCTTCCCCGGTGTCCTCCAAAACAACGTTTTTCGCAGCGACCCCGTCACAAAGTCCGATGAGCTGGGCAATTTCTTCTATCTCAGTCTCCAATCGACCCAGGCGGAGTCGTTTTTTTGCGACGACGTGTGGCGCTCAACAAACGGCGGCCAAACCTTCACGGAGCAGTCACCCGATGAGGCCGGGCACGGAGGTGATAAGGAGTGGTTTACGATCGACACGACTAACGGGACGGGACATGGGTTCCTATACCAGTTTTGGACTGGCTTCTTCGCTTGTGACTCCGGTGAGTTCAACCGCTCGATTGACAGCGGGGTAACCTGGCAGACGCCGATTAACATTCCTAACTCTCCCGATACGGGAGCGATGGACGTGGATACGAACGGCAATCTGTTTCTCGCCGGCGGAGGCGCCCCGTTCTACTGTGTTCGTTCATCCAACGCACAGAACCCAAACGTCACGCCAACTTTCGATCGTGTTACTTCGGTCAACCTTGGTGGCAATCTCATTCAAGGCGGCATAAATGGAATAGGACTTTGCGGGCAGACCTTCGTAGCGGTGGATCATTCCGGTGGTCCTACCAATAATTACGTTTACGTACTCGCAAGCGTGGAGCCATTCAGCGCCAGTAACGGTACTGACGTGATGTTTGCCCGCAGTACCGACGGCGGCCAAACCTTTAGTGCCCCGCTTAGGATTAATGATGATCCCATCAATCAAAACAAATGGCACATTTTTGGCACGCTGTCTGTAGCTCCGAACGGGCGCATTGATGTGGTCTGGCTGGATACACGCAACGCCTCGAATAACATCGATGCGCAGCTATTCTATTCCTGGAGCACTGATGGTGGCGTCACCTGGGCGCCCAATGTCGCGGCGAGCAATTCGTTCAACCCGCAAGACGGCTATCCGCAAAATCAAAAGATCGGCGATTATATCACAATCGTGTCAGACAATACTGGAGGGCACGTCGCGTATGCTGCAACATTCAACGTCAACCCCAACGCGGTCGGCGGGCACGAACAGGATGTCTACTACGTGCGGGTAGTCCCATCAGGAGGAGGTACACCCACACCCACACCTACAGCTAGCCCCACGCCGACTGCTACGGCTACAGCGACGGCGACTGCCACGGCCACACCAACGGCCACACCAACTGCAACAGCTACTGCTACCCCGCGGCCGACCCCAACGCCGCGCCTTGGGCCAACCCCAAGGTCTCGTCCAACACCGGTGCCACGGTCCTAGAAATTTTTGCCTCGCGAAGCTTTCTAGTGGTTAGCGAAGTGATCGTTGATCGGTTTGGTGGATCGTCCCGCCGCGGCGGAACGATGGGAAGATTGCTGCCGCAGACGCAGGTTGTCAGGCGGCATAGCCGCATTTTGCCAACGCACCCGGACGTTGCGTTCCATCCTTAATGTAGACAAAGCGAAGCGACTATTGCAGAACAAGTTGATTGTAGCCGGATCGGTGATCCCGGCTCGGCGTCACCGACGCGACGCTACAGCGTAGCCTGCCAGGTCGACATAGTTCAAAGCCCCCCGCGACTGCGGGGTCAAAACTTTTCTGATTTCTCTCCACGCCGAATCTGCGACCCGGCTTCCTGATTCATTATCGGGGCGTGAGGAGCAGGGGAAACGGGTTTGCGATTCCGTTGTCAAATTGTTGCAGATAAACGCTCGACAAGTTTGCCGTTCTGAATTACAGGAAACGCCGCGAGGTGGTTCGGGATTGGACAGTCGTGAATCGCTTCCCCGGCTCGCCATAAGGGGGTCGCCGCCGCGACCAAAGGCGGCGATAACTTAATTCTTCAACCACCAAATCGAATACTTCAATATGAAATTCTCCACAGTTTCTTTGATCCTGCTAGCTGCCACTGCCACCGCTTCAGCCCAGCTGGCGCCCGTGCACAGGGGACCTTTGAATGAGCCGCTGGAGAAATACGACAACCCACCTGCGCCTCCTCAAAAAATCGAAACTTCGTCGCGAATGATTTCGCAGTTCGGTGTTTTCACCAGTTATCAGGTTAACGTCGATCAGAACGGCCAAAACATCCTTGGCGACGCTGCAAACGAGTGCGTGATTTCAGTTGACCCCACAGACGGCAACAAGATGACAATCGGCTGGAGACAGTTCAACAACGTTACATCCAATTTTCGGCAGGGGGGTTGGGGTTATACCACCGATGCCGGCATAACATGGACGTTCCCGGGTGTTCTGGAGAACAACGTTTTTCGGAGCGATCCGGTGACAAAGTCCAATGAGACAGGCACATTTTTCTATCTGAGTCTCGAGTCTGACATAAACACGTCGTTTTTCTGTGACAACGTTTACCGCTCGACGAACGGCGGCCAATCCTGGTTAGAGTTGCAGCCTGATGAACAGGCAGGCGGCGGCGACAAGGAATGGTTCACCATCGATATGACCAACGGCCCGGGCCACGGCTTCCAATACCAGCTAGACGACGGCATTAACTGCAACGGTGGGGGGGTGGAATTCCAACGTTCTACCGACGGCGGGGCGACTTGGCAAACTCCGGTCGTCATTCCCAATGGGCCTATATACGGGAGCCTTGATGTGGACACGAACGGCAATGTTTTTGTCGGCGGAGAAGGGAACACGTTTTATTGCGAGCGTTCGAGCAACGCGCAGATCGGGGGGCAGACACCAACTTTTGACCGAAGCACTGCGGTCAACCTCGGTGGCGATCTCGGCTTCGGGGGAATCAATGGAGTAGGACTCGATGGGATGTTATTTTTGGCGATTGATCGCTCTGGTGGCGCGACTAACAATAACATTTACATGCTAGCCAGTGTAATCCCGCCAGGACGCAGCACAACCGACGTGATGTTCGTGCGCAGCACCGACGGTGGAGTGACCTTTAGCGCGCCGCAAAAGGTCAATGACGACCCAGTTAATCCAAGCAAATGGCACTGGTTCGGCACATTTTCCGTGGCGCCAAATGGAAGGCTCGATGCCGTGTGGTATGACACAAGGAACGCATCTAACAACACCGATTCACAGGTATTTTATTCGTATAGCACCGATGCCGGTGTAACATGGTCGCCCAATGTAGCGGTAAGCAACTCGTTCAATCCTTTCGAAGGTTATCCGAACCAGAACAAGATCGGCGACTACATTACGATTGTGTCCGATAACACTGGCGGGAACGTTGCGTATTCGGCCACATTTAACTTCAATCCGAACCGAGGGCAACACGAAGAAGACGTTTACTACGTCCGAGTATCTCCATCCGGTGGATCCACACCTACACCAACCCCTACAGCAAGTCCGACGCCGACTTCGACGTCTACCGCGAGTCCAACAGCGACACCGACTGCAACCGCGACTGCTACTGCAACATCAACAGCAACAGCAACGCCAACCGCTACTGCTACGCCCAGACCCACGCCGACGCCAAGATCTGTGCCGACGCCGAGAGTTCGCCCCACGCCGGCTCCGCGACCGCTTGCCTGATTCCCGGGTGATCGGTGACAAGGGGATGTGGTTATTTATAGACTTGTCTGGGTCAGTCCCGAATGCTCTCGGGATTCACGGAAACGACTTTGTTCCAAAAATTCGATCGGAGAAGTCGGCGACGCTGAGTCCTAAAAATTCCGGTATCAAATTTGTTGCCAAACGTTCGCGGAATATCTCTCGACAGGCTGTCGGTTCTGGATTATGGAAGCGCGCCGGCGCGGCGATTGGGTTCCAGATGGCGAATCGCAGGTCGTCGCCGGCCTTGACGCTTCAACACTTCACCGGTTCAACACACAATGAGATCGTCTGCCTTCTTAGTTCGCAACCTTATCATTCTTCTAGCCTCAATAGCCTCGCTCGCCACCGCTTCTGGACAAACGCCTGTTCAAAAGCCGCTTCGAACCGAGCCGCTCGAGAAATACGATATGCCGCCGGCTTATATTTACCGCCTGGAGACTGGGCAGCGGATGATTTCGCAGTTCGGCGTCTTCACCAGCTTTCAGGTGAATGTTGATGCGAATGGCCAGAACATCCTTGGCGACGCCGCGAATGAGCCATCGATTGCCGTAGATCCGACAAACGGCAACAAGATCACGATCGGCTGGAGGCAGTTCAACACTGTTAACTCTAACTTCCGGCAGGGCGGTTGGGGTTATACTACTGATGCCGGTACGACATGGACCTTTCCCGGCGTGTTGGAAAATAACGTTTTCCGCAGCGATCCGGTGTTGAATTCGAATGAGACGGGGACGTTTTTCTACCTCAGTCTGTTACAGTCATTCTGTGACAATATCTATGGTTCGAGCAACGGTGGCCAATCGTGGACAGAGTTGCAAGCCGATGGAGCCGCCGGGGGCGGTGACAAGGAATGGTTCACCATCGATAAGACCAACGGCACGGGGCACGGCTTTCAATACCAGCTTTGGAGCACCGCCGCCACTTGCAACTTCGGCCAATTCAGTCGTTCCACTGACGGTGGGGCCACCTGGATGAGCCCAATTAACATGCCCAACGCCCCTGTCTGGGGAACACTCGATGTGGCCACAAACGGCAACCTCTTTGTCGGTGGCGCCGCTAACTTTAGCAGCCCTTTTTACTGCCTTCGCTCGTCCAACGCACAAAATCCCAACGTTACACCGATGTTTGATCAGGTGACCCAGGTCGATCTTGGCGGCAGTTTGGATTTTGGCGATACAATTAATCCAGGCGGACTGGAAGGAATGCTGTTCTTGGCGGTGGATCGTTCGGGCGGACCTACTAACAATAATATTTACATGGTGGCGAGTGTACAACCAACCGGATTCAACACTGGGACAGACGTGATGTTCGTGCGCAGCACAGACGGTGGGCTAACCTTTAGCGCGCCGCACCGGATCAATGATGATCCGATTAATCATAACAAATGGCACTGGTTTGGTACGCTGTCAGTAGCTCCCAACGGGAGAATAGATTCTGTATGGTTTGACACGCGCAATGCTGCGAATAACACCGACTCGCAGTTATTCTATTCTTTTAGCACGGACGGGGGGGGCACCTGGGCTCCTAACGTTGCCGTGAGCAACTCCTTTACGCCTTTCGAAGGTTATCCGCAACAGAACAAGATCGGCGATTACATTACCATTGTTTCAGATGATACTGGAGGCAATGTGGCGTATTCGGCCACGTTCAACTTCAATCCGAACACCGACCAGCACGAAGAAGACATTTACTACGTGCGCGTGTCTCCATCGGGAGGTGCGACACCCACGCCGACGCCTACGGCCAGCCCCACGCCGACATCTACGGCTACAGCCACACCGACCGCAACAGCGACTGCGACACCCACGGTTACCCCGACGGGTACACCGACTTCGACGCCGAGGCCGCAGCCCACGCCCAGGCCACGTCCCACCCCAGCTCCCAGGCCTTGATGTCGCAATGAGAAGTGACTGGTGAGTCGTGGATAGTCGCCACGGCTCTGTGAGCCGTATGGGTTGGTGACAGCGGTCGCTGCGATCCTCGTCGGGTGAACGCTCCACGAAACAGAAGAGCAAGGAATGCGTGTCGCGTTGAGGAGTCGCCGCGGCGACCGTTTCACCGCTGCTCCCAAAAAATCGGGTTTTCAATTTCGTTACCAAACAAACGTAGATATTTTCTCGACAACTTTGCGGTTGTGGTTTAGGGGAACCGGGCTGGTGCGGCGATTCGGGGTTGTCGATGGTGCGAATCATGAATCGCCTTTCTGGCCCGCGGTAGGTCGCCGCAGCGACCGAATGCGACAACACTTCAACCCGCTTCACCACGAAATGAGATCCACTACCGCTTCAACCGCAAACCTGTTCATTTGTCTGGCTTGGATAGCTTCGCTTGCCGCCGCTTCGGGACAAACAGCGCCGTATCCCGGACGCCGCACTGAGCCATTGGAAAAACCCGGGATGCCGCCTGCGCCGCTGGGCACTTACCGTCTGGAGAGCTCGCCGCGAGTGGTCTCCCCATATGGCGGCTTCATCAGCTACCAGGTGAACGTCGATGCAAATGGGATGAACATTGTAGGGGACGCTGCGAACGAGCCGTCCATTTCAGTTGATCCGACAGACGGCAACAAGATAACAATCGGCTGGAGACAGTTTAACACCTATACCTCTAACTTCAGGCAGGCTGGCTACGGCTACAGTACCGATGCCGGCATCACATGGCATTTCCCCGGCGTTTTGCAAAACAACGTCTTCCGCAGCGACCCGGTGCTGGATTACGATGAAACGGGAAACTTTTACTATCTTAGCCTGTTGGTAAACACATTTTGTGGTGATATTTGGCGCTCCACAAACGGCGGACAATCATGGACAGAGCGGTCGCCCGACGGCGCGGCGCACAGTGGCGACAAGGAGTGGTTTACTCTTGATAAAACCCCGACCAGCATGGGTCATGGCTTCCAGTATCAGTTTTGGACCGGCTTCTTCGCCTGCGACTCCGGAGAATTCAGCCGCTCAACCGATGGCGGCGCCAACTGGCAGAGCCCGATCAGTATTCCCAATGGTCCCGTCTGGGGAACACTCGATGTCGCTTCCAACGGCAACCTCTTCATTGGTGGCGGCGACGAGGGAAGTAGCTTTTGGTGCATTCGCTCGAGTAACGCGCAAAACCCGAATGTCACGCCGACTTTTGACCAGGTGACGACGGTAAACATGGGCGGCAGCACCGTCTTTGGGGGCACCGTTAATCCTGGTGGACTTGCCGGACAAATGTTCGTGGCGGTTGACCGCTCCGGCGGCCCAACGAACAACAACATTTACATGATCTCCAGCGTAAGCCCGTTCGGTGGCAACGGGACCGACGTGATGTTCGTGCGCAGCACCGATGGCGGCCTGACCTTTAGCGCGCCGCACCGGATCAACGACGACCCGGTGAACCCTAACAAGTGGCACTGGTTCGGCACACTCGCCGTAGCTCCGAATGGCCGCATCGATTCGGTATGGCTCGACACACGCAACGCTGCGAATAACACCGATTCGCAGTTATTCTATTCGTGGAGCACGGATGGGGGCGTCACTTGGGCGCCGAACGTGGCAGTGAGCAATTCCTTTAATCCTTTTGAGGGCTACCCGAATCAGAACAAGATAGGCGATTACATCACCATCGTGTCAGATAACACGGGAGGCGATGTGGCGTATTCCGCCACGTTTAACTTCAACCCGACCAGAGGCCAGCACGAACAAGACGTGTATTACGTGCGGGTGTCGCCGTCGGGTGGGGCCACCCCTACACCGACGCCTACAGCTAGTTCAACACCAACTGCGACAGCTACTGCTACATCGACGGCGACCGCGACGGCTACACCAGCTGTTACACCAACAGCTACGTCCACTATCACGCCGAGCGCTACTCCAACAGCTACTCCAACAGCTACGCCGACCCCGACCCCCAGGATTGGGCCAACCCCGAGGCCTCGTCCCACTTCGGCGCCGCGCCCGTAAGCCGGAGTTGGAAGAATGGGATGTCAGGCTGCTAGCCTGACTCGACAGGCGGGCTGCCAGCCCGGCTTCTGTCGTTTGCCTCGCAAGCCCAACTGTAGCCGGCTTCTCCCTCGGCTTGCCGTAGCCTCGGCGAAGGCGGCGAAGACGATGGCAGACGAGTCGCCGAAGGCGCAAATATCAGACGGCAATGCCGCTTGTGTAGTCAACGCGTTAAGGACAACGCGTTCCACCTTACATAGCTTGAATCGGCTTCCTAGCTGGCACGCCGGGGCGAAGCGTCGCTCGTCTGTGCTAATCCAAAGTCTAACATCCTTAAGCATTTTTTTAATAAATTGTAAAAATAGTGTTGACACCTGCCCGACGTTTCAAATAAAAGCGTGGTCCACCTCTAAATCTTTTTGAAAACCCTCCCCGAACAAATCATCAAAACGGCTGAGGCGATTGCTGCGGCCTCTGCCGAGTTCTCAGATCTTGCCAACCACATTTCACTTCGCGCAGGCTCGCGAAGGCTTGGCTTCACACAAGCTAAAGAAACCACCCTATGAAAAAACAAATTAATCCCACCATCAAAGCGCACCTTATCCGAGGCGCGTTTTATCTGCTTCTGCTCGTGGCCGTCTGCGCGATCCCATTCGCACTGGCGCAGCGAAACTCCTCCAAGCAA
>Ga0073928_10007887_pt1 | contig 13581 bp, 10 predicted proteins | sample PaiPotPPA55metaG_FD_76969 | JGI IMG/M metagenome (GOLD analysis project Ga0073928, IMG submission 76969) | Iron sulfur acid spring bacterial and archeal communities from Banff, Canada, to study Microbial Dark Matter (Phase II) - Paint Pots PPA... ...
AGCATGCTGTTGGGTCAGGCGCTGATGTTCCTGATCCTGCTTTTGCTGGAGTTTCTGCCGTTCCTGTTCCTGCTTCGCGAATACCTTTTCCTGCTGCTGCTGGTACTTCTGGTCCAGCTTCGGTATGCCTGTATTAGGAGCGCTGGGTCGCGGCGCGGGCGGAAGGTCGCGAGGATGGACGGGCGTGCTGGGTCGAGCAGCATTGCTGTTATTCCCCGCGTTATTGCTCGGCTGGTTGTTGTTCTCCGGACGCGGCTGATTCCCGGCACGATTTGCGCCGCGATTAGCAGGAGGAGTATAAGGCGCCCCCGCCGCTCTCGCCGGAACGATGGCGCGGTCGTTAAATACTCCCGGCCTCGGTGTGGCCGCGACCGCCGGCTTGCCCATGTTCACGGAAGCTCGTTGCTGCGGATTGGTTCGCGCTGCCTGCGCGTGTTGAGTTTGAACCTGGACCGGCGGAATATGTCTTTCACGCGCCGCGGCCTCTTCTTGAGGCGTTGGACGCCTATTGATTCCGCCATTGCCGCCGTTATAGCTGACATGGTTCTCGTTCCTGTTAATTACGGTCGTGTTGTAGACGTTGTGAATCTCAGTGACGTTGATGTTGTTCACGGAACGGTTGTAGAAAAAGCGGTCGTGATCCCAACGTCCGCCTTCGTAACCCTCACCGAAATAGCCGAAGCCGTAATTGATCCCGCCATAGAAACCGACCACCGGACCCCAATACCCTTCATAGAAAACAAACCCCTCGCCGCCCCAACCCCAATAGGCTGGAGTCCAGAGGAAACCGACTTCCGGAGCCAGCACCCACGTGCCCGGCACCCAATAATAATCGTCAAAGTCATCGCCATAGGCCCAGTAGCCCGGAGTCCATATATATCCTTCGCCCGGACAAAGGGGCTGTTCATAGACAGGCAGCGGCGGCGGGGCGAAGTTAACGACGATCCCCACCCCGATTTGCGCGAACGATGCTGCCGACATGCACAGCACGACGAGCGAGAACAACAGCGTACGAATGAAACGGACATGCATTGTGATTCCTCTTGCCTACCATCCCTCGTTTGCCCGGTGTTGCTCTGCTGCTGCGGGTTGCGTGGATTGAGAGGCGAGGTTGCCGACCTGCAACACCGGAGATCAACTTTGAAACGTCTGTCCCCTACAGGAGTTGATCTCACGTCCCGGGCGCGACAGCGGATCGCACGAACAATATTGCGCCAACATCCCGAAGATTGTCATACGTCCAAAGCATGCACACTACCACACTCTGCAATCGGAAGAGCGCACGCTGCGGGCCAGAACTGAGAAATCCCTTCCTTGCTTCAACATAACTTGCCGCAGAGTTGCGAAGTGGCCGTCACGCCACTCCTTGGAATGTAAATTCTATGTGCATCGTTCTATATACCTTGTTCTATGTAGTTCTACGTACCAGGTTCTATGTATGCTGGGAATTCCAGCTCTTCGCGGAAGCAATGCATGCGCGAGCTCGATGCACGTCAGGGTTGCAGGGCGGGATTACTGCAGCTCATTCTTACTGCAAATCAACCGCCTGGGCGAGACGGAAGGTGAGACGGCGATCGATGCCGAACACAATATCTCTATCTTTATCTTTACCTTTCCGACTAGCACCGGAAGCTGCGCCGGTAGCCGGGTTTCGTTCCTCGCGGATGCCACCTTTGGCGAAGATGCTGGAGGTCTCGATCATGATCGGCCTGCCGGCGACGGTCAAACTCACCAGCACGATTCGCAGATAGCCGGGTGCGAGCGATCTTTCGAGCGAACGTACCGGAGAATTTGCCGAGGGCTTGGCTTCGAGCACGCGGCCGGTTGCAGGTGTGCCGCCATCAATCAGCATTTGACCGTCGATCACGACCGGCTCATCGACAATTGCGCTGAAGCTGTCTCCGGCATGCGCCGCCGCGCTCGAAAGCGCGCTCTGCAGGCGAATCGGGATGGGCGTTCCCTCGGGCAGTTTCGTGGCCGATGGAATCAGCGATTGGCTGGGCGAAATCCCGGTCGGGCGCGCCTGGCGATCGAAGGGCAGCTTCTGTGAATCGGCGGAGTTCGAAGCGTTGCCGCCGGAATCGCTGGTGGGCCGGCCACAAGCGCAGACGAGGCTGAGCATCAGCAGAACGATGGCTAGACCGGCAGGGGACGGCATGAACTTCTCCGCTGAACGCACGAATGGGGCTCGAATGGGAAGCAGCTTATCAGGGTCGGGTGTCGGCTGTCAGCTATCCGGGCGAAGACAGGAAGAAGTATGGAAAGTGCAAAATCTGCGATGAGCGATTTTATTCCTACTGGGTCCCGCTCTTGTAGACCTGATTTTCCCGTATTGGTTTTGATCGTGAGCCGGGTGGCTATAACTCGGCCACCATGTTCAACCTTTTTCGTTTCTGCTCGGGAGTTCGGCCGCCTGCGGTACAATTTGCTATCACTCGGTCCGCCACTCCTGTGTTAACTCGCGGCTGCGGGATCACAGCGTGGCAGAAAAGGACAGGTTCTCTTGAACGTCCTGTTGCTTTCCATGCCGGATTCCTTCGAACACATGCCCCCGCATGCCATCCGTATGCCCAATGGCGCGCTCACCTCACTTGCGGGAAACGTTGATCCGCAGCACTACGTGGCCGTGGCTGATTTGATCCTGGTGCAGCGCCAGGTCCGTGAAACTGTCACCAGGCTGGTCAGCCAGCTCAATCCGGAAATCGTCGGACTCTCTGTCATGACGTTTCAGCGCCGTACCGCCGGCCGGATTATCGAACTGGTCCGCGCGCTGCGGCCGGGCGTGAAGATCGTGGTGGGTGGGTACGACCCGAGCCTTGCCCCCGAAGGTTACGAGGGAATGGGCGTCGATTATCTGGTGCGTAGCGAGGGGGAAGTCACCTTCCGCGAATTGTTGCGCGCGGTCGAGCAAGGCTCCGGTTTCGACCGGATCTGCGGCCTCTCCTACCGAAACGGCGAGAGCTGGGTGCACAACCCCGACCGGCCCCCGCACCGGCTCGAGGACAGCGAGATCCGCCCGCCGAATCGCGATGCCCGAGTGCTCACGGGATACACACTCATGGGCCGGCAGGTGGATGTAATCGAGACCTCGCGGGGGTGCACCTACGATTGCAGTTTCTGCTCCATCATCGAGATGCGAGGCCGCAACTTCCACACCTACTCTTTCGACCGCGTGTTGGACGACATTCGCGACGCCCGCGATCACGGCGCTCGAACCATTTTCCTCGTCGACGACAACATCACGCTGAATGTGCGACGTTTTGAAGCCCTGTGCGAGGCCATCATTGCGGCCGGACTGCACAAGCTTGATTATTTCGTCCAGGCCATGACCTCGGCCATCGCGAACCACGGCGAAACCCTAGCCCCGCTGATGCGGCGAGCCGGATTCCGCTACGTTTTTCTCGGCATCGAGAACATCCTGGAAGGCGATCTGGAATTTCTGCGGGCCTCCGCCAAGAACACCGAGCGTACGAACGGTGAAAATACCGGAAACGCCACTCTCAAGGCCATTGATTACCTGCACCGCAACCAGATGTATGTTGTCGGCGGATTGATTGTTGGCAGTCCGGACGACACGCGTGAGTCCATTGAAGCCAACCTCGAATTTGCCCGCCGCTACGTGGACTGGCCCTACATTCAGCACCCAACGCCGTACCCGCGCACGCCGATGACGAAAGACTTCCGCGATCAAGGGCTGATCATGAGTGAGCGGCTCGAGGAATACGACGGCACCACGGCCGTGGTCCGTACCCAGCACCTGCCGGCCGAAGAGGTGGAATTCATGCGCTGGAGGGCCGAGCGCTGGATGAAGATTCACCACATCCCCGTGGTTATCAGGCATGACCCGCGGTGGGTCCTGTTCGAGGGATGGAAGATGTTCGCTCACACCTTCCGGGGAAGCTCGATCCGCTCTGCGCTGGGACTGGAAAGCGAGAAGAAAGTGTTCGAACGGTATCGAGCGATTCGGCGGGACGAGCGGGAGTACGCGTGAGTGAGATGCAGCCAGCGCGGCTGCGCAGTGGACACTCTTGTGGACATGCACCTGCACAATGAAGCGTCCAGCGTTGTCACTTCTTTGCGGCCTCGTCTATTTGCTCACGGGGCCTGGAGCCGCAAGTGCTGGCCAGATAGCGGCTGATGCTGGCTATTGCAAGGTATCATCCTTACCTCTCGATCCCTCGAATGCGCTGGTGGGGATTCGTTTGAGCCGCACCTCTTTTTTCGGCATTACGAGAGAGTACTCAACCGCGAGCATTGAGTTTATCAATCTCTCGTCTGTGTCGATAGACCGTGTGGCAGTGATTGTGGAATATCTTGATGCGTCAGACAAAGTTGTTCTGCGCATTCCATTCTATGCAACAAGCACAGATGAAAATTTATCTCATCCTCCATTTCCACTACCATCCCCCCAGTTCTTGGACAAAGTTGTCGGATCCAATGAACGCGTCGTGCTGGTCGGAAATAGTCCACTGATCTCTTCGGTTTGTCCGACTAAAGGACGCGTCGTTTTCGAGCGTGCTTGGTTATCTAACGGGACAGAGGAGAACCTTCTCTTCCTCCGTGGATTCAGACGTGCTCCCAGATGTGCTTCCGGCTCATTTTGATTCAGCAGGATGTCGGCTATCGTCGCCCCTTGACTTGCTCGTTCGGCTCAAAATCAAAACGTCCGGCGAAGGCGGTAGTGTGAGCGTCGAAGGGGAAACACAAGGCCAGTTCGCGTGCCTCACCAGAGAATTGCGGCTCTGGACATTCTCGCCTGCACTGCGGAGGGGAATTCCCGTGGACTCCCAGGTGGAGGTCCTCCTTCGCTTTCATTCGAAAGAAGCGCTTCGCTCCGATTCTGTCGCATCACAATTCCTTCGAAAGAGCGGCTCGTCGAGTCTTACTTTGGTGCACCTCCTCCAGTCTGAGGACAATCTGGATCACTGGAGCATCTATTACGCTGGGTACTGTTGCACAAGGACCGTCCGTTCGCGCGAATTGTACAGGGAGCGGTGAGATGGCGAAAATTGGACTCTATCGGCTCGCAAGGATCTGGAAATCTCACGCTGAATGACCCACCGATCGACCATGATTGCTGATTGCAGCGCTAGAGCTATCGAGAGGTGGGCATGAAGGATCTGCTGGCCGATGCCGCGCGGCGGGCTACGACATATATTGCGGCCGTTCCGGATCGTAACGTTGTACCGCGGCCAGAAGATCTGACCCGGTTGCACGCCTTGGGAGGCCCTCTTCCCGAAGCTCCCTCTGCTGCATCCGAGGTAATACGACTTCTTGATGAAATTGGCTCACCGGCTACTGTTACCTCGACTGGAGGCCGCTATTTCGGATTTGTCACCGGGGGCGTCTTGCCTGCCGCTCTGGCAGCCAACTGGCTTGCCGGGGCATGGGACCAAAACACCGCACTCACCGTGATGTCTCCGGTGGCCGCCGCTTTGGAAGAAATCGTTCTCGGGTGGCTGCGCGAAATCTTCGGTCTCCCCGTCTCTTGCGGGGCCGGGTTTGTGACCGGCGCCACTATGGCCAACTTCACCTGCCTCGCGGCCGCCCGCGGCGCACTCCTGCGGCGCGCCGGCTGGAATGCCGAAGAGCGAGGACTATTCGGTGCGCCGGAACTCAAGGTCATCGTTGGGGGAGAAGTCCACGTGTCTTTGCTCAAGGCTCTCTCCATGCTGGGATTGGGGAGGTCGCGGGTCACCATCGTTCCGGCCGACAATCAAGGCCGCATGCGTGCTGATTCATTACCTATTCTCGACGACCGCACGATTGTCTGCATTCAGGCGGGTAACGTGAATACGGGAGCCTTCGATCCCGCCGCGAAGATCTGTCCCCGTGCTCGCGAAGCGGGAGCCTGGGTCCACGTGGATGGCGCCTTCGGCCTCTGGGCGGCCGCTGTGCCGCAGCGAGCCCACTTGCTGAGCGGTTTCTTCGAAGCCGACTCCTGGGCTACCGATTGTCACAAGTGGTTGAATGTTCCGTACGATTCCGGCATGGCCTTCGTGCGCGAGGCCGAACATCTGCGCAATGCGATGACGATCAGCGCGGGATATTTGCCGGTCGGCGACACACGCGAGCCTGCACAGTACACAGCCGAGGCCTCGCGGCGTGCCCGTGGAGTCGAGATTTGGGCGGCTTTGAAATCACTGGGGCGCTCGGGACTGGCAGACATGGTGGAGCGCCACTGCCGACAAGCCATCCGCTTCGCTGAAGGTTTGTCTCGATCCGGCTATGCAGTGCTGAACGATGTAGTTCTGAATCAGGTGCTCGTGTCCTTCGGAGACGCCGCCCTGAATAGGCGGATTATCGCGGAGATTCAGAAAGACGGAACCTGCTGGTGCGGCGGAACAGACTGGCAAGGAAGCGCCGCTATGCGTATCAGTGTTTCCTGTTGGGCTACTACGGAGGAGGACATCGACCGCAGCCTGGCCGCAATAACAAAGGATCGCGAGCAGGCTGAGGAAGACTTAGCCGCCTTACGCCACTGCGACTTTCGCAGTCCGCAACCGCCGATATAACCGTAGATAGTCGTCCACCATCCGTCGCGCCGTGAAGCGCTCGCGCGCCCGATTGTAGGCACGTGTCCCGTAGAGGCGCGTCAGCTCGCGGTCTTCATCCAGTTGACTGAGCACTTCGCTCAGGCTGTCGGCGTTATTACGTTCGAAGTACAAGGCCGCGTCGCCCCATAGTTCGCGATACACTTCCGTGTCATTCGCCACCAGCGCGCAGCGCGAGAACGCGGCTTCGATCGACGCCAGTCCCGTAGGCTCGTAGCGCGAAGTCGCCGCGAAAATCGTCGACTTGCTGTAAAGGGAGCGCAGTTGCGATTCGGTCTGCGCTCCCTTCACCGAAATTTCGTGTTCGCCGGTGGAGACCCGCACGTCGGCGCGGATCGGCACTGGCGGCGCGGGAATCGGATTGTCCGCACCAACGATGCACACCGGCAGACCGTGTGTGTGCTGGGTCAGCAATGCCACCTGCTTTCCCGAATCCCACAAGCGCCCGATCGCCAGCACCGATTCTTCCTTAGCTACAAACGGATTGAAGTAGATCGGATTGCGTCCCGGCGGAATGATGTGTCCATCGAAATCGTCGCCGTAGGCAACGCGCAGCATCTCTTCCATCCAGCGCGAAGTGGTGACCACGGCCTCGGCCCGCTTCAAGCCGGCGGCCATCGTCTCGCGATACCACTTCAGCCATGCCGAGGCGGCCGGTTCGTGTCCGTGAATGCTCAACCACCAGGTGATCACATCGCCATGCGCCACCACCAGTCGCGGCGTTGCCACCGGCAGCGCTCCAAAACTCAACTGATTCAAATGCAGAAAATCAGGACGCGTGTCGCGAACGATCGCGCATAGATAATCCTGTGCCGCGTGGAAGTCCTGCTCGCCTTCCTGCATCCAGTCGAGACGAAACGCGGTGGGATGATATTCGAGGCCGTGTAGACCGTCCATCCAAGCTGTTTGATGAGGAAGTGGAATTTCTCCAAAGCTGACGAGCGTGACTTGCGCGCCGTGGGTCACCAGACCCGAAACCAGTTCGCGCGAGTAAGTCCACACTCCGCTGAACGTGTCAGCTGTCACCAATACGCGCACAGAACCCCCCGAGATTCGAGGGCTGGGAGCTGCCCTCGGCCTGCCTCCCTCCAGTTTAGGGTCGAGAGCCTTGCCTAGGGAAGAGTTTTCTTGCGGCCCCAGGGGCGCCATCGAAACCCCGCATCGCCACAGCCCGCTTGGTCCCGCACGCCTCCGGACATTGCATCGTGGCGTGCCGTGTGGACAGGTTTGTAATTGCGGGGATGCGAAGATCCAAGGCTTTTTGAAGATGCAAGGTTTTTTTAATGAGCTCTAGAAAAAGTATGAATTGGACTATCCCGAGCGAGGCATGTACGTTGGCCGGTTCGTAAGTCACAGCATTGCGAGCCGCCAAAATACACCAAGATTAGTTCAAGGAGCGACTGGATGGCTGAGAAATCTGTGCCCGTTCGAGATACGGTTCGGCCGGCGGTCGAATGTGGGCTAGAGCCGCGCCGGCAAATGCCGATACGACCGCAACCGAACATGACAAAACGAGCCGACAGGCGCTTTCTGCCCGTGTCGTCAGTGTCGGCGGGCGCCGCCATCGTTCTCGCCCTCGGAATGTTCGCTGGGCTACCCACGGCCTGCTTTGCCGACGATGGGCCGAAGCCGGACCCATCGGGCATAGCGACTGGGGATAAGACTACCGCAGTGGACGCGGCCGGCAATTCCTTTGTCGTCTCCGAGCCCAGCGACAAGGCGGCACCAGACTACGCCACGAACAAGAAAGCATTCGACGACTATCAAGCGCAGGCAGCCAAAGAGCCGCTTGCCGTGAAGCTTGCCGACAGTGTGGGGCACGTCCGCGTGGCGACCAACTTTGCCTGGACGCTGAATACCGGTTACCTGGTCCTGTTCATGCAGGCCGGTTTCGCCCTCCTCACGTGCGGACTGGTTCGAAAGAAAAATGCCGCCCACTTGATGATGCTGAATTTCGCGGCCTACGTCTTCGCCTTCATTGCGTACTACGCCGTCGGATATGCATTCCAGTTTGGAGCGGTTGCCATCAATGCCGCGCCCACGAATCTGGGCGGCATCCCCACGCTGAACCATTTCCTGATTGGGAGCGGCCAATGGGGATTCGTGGGTGGCAAGGGTTTTTTTCTCACCGGTCCGGCCTATGATAGTGCCAGCAACTGCCTGACCCTGTTCGAAGTCGTGTTCATGGAGACCGCGGGGTACATCATCGTCGGCGCGATCTGTGAGCGGATCACCTTCTGGGCCTTCCTGCTCTGTGAACTCTTCATCGGCGCGATCCTCTACCCGATTTCAGGCTGCTGGGCATGGGGCGGTGGTTGGCTCTCACAACTTGGTTCTACGTTGCATCTTGGCCACGGGTATGTCGATTTTGCCGGCTCGACTGTAGTCCACGCCGTTGGTGGTTTCTGTGCCATGGCTCTTGCTATTATTCTGGGACCGCGGCTGGGGAAGTATGGGCCCGGCGGCAAGATCCGCGTCTTTCCAGCTCACAACATCGTGTATGTCGTGACGGGTACCTTCATCCTGCTCTTCGGATGGATGGGATTCAATCCCGGTTCCACTCTCGGAGCGACGGATCTTCGCATTTCGGTGGTCGCGGTAAATACGAACCTGGCCGCCGTCGCCGGCTCGGCTGCGGCAATGCTCCTGTGGTATTTTCTGTTCGGCGAGCCCGACATAACGATGGCGTGCAACGGCATGCTGGCTGGATTGGTTGCCATTACTGCTCCCTGTGCCTTCGTGAGTCCAACCTCGGCGGTGGTGATTGGGATACTGGCCGGACTCTTGGTCTGTGGTGGCGTCGTCTTCAATGACCGGGTCCTCAAGGTCGATGATCCCTGCGGTGCGATCTCAGTACACGGCTATTGCGGCTGGCTGGGAGCCGTTAGTGTGGGCATTTTTGCCGATGGGGTCTATGGCTCCGGATGGAATGGGGTAGGTGCCACGAGCTACTTGGGTCATGCCGGCCAGGGGGTGACGGGCTTGCTCCACGGCGATACACGGCAATTTCTGTGTCAGCTCATGGGAGCAACCCTTTATGCCGTTTGGGCGTTCGGAGCAACATACGTCGTCTTCTGGGGCGTGAACAAAGCAAAATCCATGCGAGTCTCGCCGGAGTCGGAGGAATCGGGTCTCGATGTCCCCGAGTTTGGCGTACCGGGCTACCCCGAAGATGCGCTGGTTACGGCACCGTACTAACTGGGATGGGGCGCCGGACCACTCTTCGCGATGGATATCCTTCCCGGGCGGCCCATCGAATCGACGGTGCACAGTTTGGGGATGGTTGAGATTCGCGACAGTCGATGGGCATATCTCACGTCTGGACAGCCTCGCCGACTCGTAGGTTTCGCTTTGGACCACTCGTACCGGGGCTGGCTTGTGTCTCGAGTGAAGTGGAGCTTAGAGTGTGTATTAAAGGACAAACCAATGACAAAAGTTGAAGCGATTGTGCAGCCCAACCGGTTTGAGCAGATCAAAGAAGCTCTGATCGCACTCGGCGTCGAAGGTATGACAATCTCGGAAGTGCGCGGTCACGGACGGCAAAAGGGGCACACCGAGACCTATCGCGGCCGGGAATACGAAACCGATCTTCTGCCCAAGGTGAAAATTGAACTCGTATTAGAAGATAAACTTGTCGATCCCGCGGTCGACGCCATCATCAAGAACGCGGCCACTGGAAAAATTGGCGACGGCAAGATCTTCCTTTCCAAGGTGGATGAAGCCATCCGCATAAGAAACCAGGAAAGAGGCGTCGCCGCTCTCTGATGACCGTGCCTGTGGGGGCGGGCGCTTCGGCCCGCCGCTCTCATGTGGAGTCGGCCCATTGCGTCATCTCGCGCGGATCCGCGCGATGATGATCCTGTTGATGATGATCGGACTGATAATCCGCTACCGCCACCTTCGGTCGCACCAGTATTCGCATCGTCCAGAGGAGATCGTCCAATGCGGTCCCAAACCCGAAGTGAGCATCCACAAACGTCAATTCCGCAGCCGGCAGGGCCGCGCGGCCGGAGATCAGGACCACGGGAACATCCGGGACCAGAAACTTGATTTCCCGGGCTAACTGCGAACCCGACATCAAAGGCATTTCGTAGTCAAGAAGTGCCAGATCAAAGTAAGTTCTTTTACAAAGCGCGAGCGCCTCGACCGGATCATTCTTCGTGATCACTCGGAATCCGCATTCTTCAAGCACACTGGTCAGCAATCGGCTGGATTTGGGATTGTCGTCCACGTAAAGCACTGTCGTTCGATTTTCCATCACAAACCTCCGTTCCTTTCCTGAAGAACGCAACCACAGCGGCGCCCTTGCAAATGAAGTGCGTAGAGATTTGTAAGTAATTGCTGTTCTATTAATAACGGAGGGACAGCCGCCCCCGGTGTCCGGCGGGGCGAAGCCGCCGCCACGCGCGCGAGTGCGCGCATCGACAAATGAAAAACGCAGGCGAGGCGGCTGTCGCTACGTTCGCAATTCCTGCAAGGACTTGATGTCCTTTATTTTCATCGCCAATTCCTTCTCAGCCGGAGCATTTCTGGGCATCGTGAACTTGAAGACGGAACCATGGTCAGAACCATGGTCAGAACCACGGCCGGCCCGCGCCGCGATCCAGATCTTCCCGCCATTGTGCTCAACCGTCTTCTTACAGATTGCCAGACCAATTCCGTTGCCCGGGTATTCGGTCCGGGCGTGGAGGCGTTGGAAGACGACAAAAATATTCTCCGCGTATTCCGGCGCAATGCCGATCCCGTTATCGCTCACGCTGAACAACCATTGCTGGCCCGCTTTCTCGGCTTGCACGGAAATCGCCGGCGGTTTCCCGCGAAACTTGAGCGCGTTCCCGATCAGATTCTGGGACACAACCTTTGGTTTAGTTCCGGAGCGGAATCCATTACCGCCGCTGTTGACGTACAGGTTGTTCAGGATCACGACGTTGGCTTGGGTTGAAGTTCCTTGCGCGTGTCGATTTCATTTTTCCTTAATATTAATATTGCAGTCATAGTACAGAAATATCCTCCGCCTAATGTTCTTGCAGTTTCTCGCCACGCGGCAGGCCAGCCCTGCGCCGGGCAATTCGAAGAAACGGAGAACTCAGCATGTTTGAACAGCAGCAACCCTTTGCCAACCTCAGGCGGGTAATGACGTCAATGATGGCGTCTTTACTGACGATGACCCTTGCCCTCGGACCAAGCGTTACTCCCGCTTTCGCCTCTTCCGCCAAACCGGTAAGCAAACCGACAGCGAGCGCCACCGCCACACCGATTCAGCACTTGGTGGTGATCTTTCAAGAGAACGTTTCTTTCGATCACTACTTCGGTACCTATCCGAACGCCCTGAATCCGAAGGGCGAACCGAAGCTCAAAGCGGCCGCGAACACGCCCTCGATCAACGGGCTCACAAACACTCTGCTGAACAACAACCCCAATCTGAATCCTGCGAATGGCGTGGGTGCCTCCAACCCGTTCCGCCTGGATCGCTCCCAAGCGGTTACGCCCGACCAGGACCACAACTACACCGCGGAACAACAGGCGTTCGATGCCGGCCTGATGGATTTGTTCCCGTTGCATGCGAGCTCGGGCGGCAATGAAGTGATGGGCTACTTCGACGGCAACACCGTCACGGGCCTGTGGAATTATGCCCAGTCCTTTGCGATGAGCGACAATTCTTACGGGACGACCTTCGGACCATCTACACCGGGCTTGCTGAATCTGGTTTCCGGCCAGACCAACGGTGTGACCGCGACTCTAAACGGGACAGGCAATGAAGTAAGCGGCGGCAGCGACGGGTCTCTGACCGTGATCGGCGATCCAGATCCGATTGGCGATGTCTGCTCCAACCCGACCCGCAACCAGGTAACCATGGGAAGTCGGAACATTGGCGATCTGTTGAGCGCCGCCGGCGTAACCTGGGGATCGTTTATGGGCGGCTTCAACCTGACTGTCGTGAATCCCAACGGCACGACTGGCTGCGGCCGCAGCTCGGTCAATGTGGTGGATGGCGTCGCCACCGCCGACTACATTCCGCACCACTCGTTCTTCAACTATTACACCTCCACGTCCAATCCGAACCACACGCCACCCGCTTCCGTCGCAGAAATTGGAAATGCCGGTCAGGCCAACCACCAATACGACCTGCAGGATTTCTATACCGCCGCGGCCGCTGGCAATCTGCCGGCCGTGAGCCTCCTGAAGGCGCAAGCCTATCAGGACGGCCACGCCGGATATTCCGACCCGCTGGACGAACAGACTTTCCTGGTGAATACAGTCAACTTCCTGGAAGCGCTGCCCACCTGGAGCAGCACGGCGGTGGTGATCATGTATGACGACTCCGACGGATGGTACGACCATCAAATCGCACCCATCGTCAACACTTCGACTGGCCCGGCCGACGCTCTGACCGGACCCGGAGCTTGCGGCACGGCGGCGACTGCGCTGCCTGGCGTGAACCCGGCGAACGCGCATGCTCTGGGCCGTTGCGGTTACGGCACAAGACAGCCTCTGCTGGTTATCTCGCCGTGGGCGCGGCCGAATTTTGTGGACCACAGCGTGACCGATCAGACTTCGATTATTCGGTTCGTCGAAGACAACTGGCTCGGCGGCCAACGCATTGGCCAGGGTTCTTTCGATGCGCTCGCCAACTCCATCAACCAGATGTTTAACTTCCGCAAGATCAGACACGACGGAACGCTGTTTTTGAATCCAAGCACCGGAGAAAAAGAATAGCGGCAAAATTGCTTCAGATCTGGCCTTTAGCGGGCATGCGAACTGAACTTGTTCGCGTGCCCGTTGTTTTGAGGGATGGGGCGTTCGAGCGTCCGTAGAGACGCGGCTTGCCGCGTCTCCCGCTGCGCGCCCCGTCTCTACGGACGACCGCATGCTATACTTTTTAAGCATCTTTCCTGTCACATCTGTAGACGGAGGACAGTATCGACAAACGTTTTATCCGCATGAACGAGCGCATCCGGGCGCGCGAAATTCGCGTGATCGGTGACGAAGGGGAACAGATTGGCGTGATGCCTCCCTTCGAGGCGCT
>Ga0073928_10007889_pt1 | contig 13579 bp, 11 predicted proteins | sample PaiPotPPA55metaG_FD_76969 | JGI IMG/M metagenome (GOLD analysis project Ga0073928, IMG submission 76969) | Iron sulfur acid spring bacterial and archeal communities from Banff, Canada, to study Microbial Dark Matter (Phase II) - Paint Pots PPA... ...
AACGCCGGCGTGCGATCGAGCGACGGGCCCTACGTCCTCTTGCTCAACAATGATGCCGAGTTCATGACCGACGACGGCATCGAGGCGATGATCGAGCAAGCCCAGCGGCCGCGGATCGGCGCGGTCGGTGCGCGGCTCCTGTATGCCGACGGAACGTTGCAGCACGCGGGCGTCGTCGTGGGCATCGGCGGCTACGCGGGCCACCTCTACCGCCGGCAATCCATCGCGAATGCCGAACGCGATCGTACGATCGCCGGCGTGCGAAACTTCTCGGCCGTTACCGCGGCAGCAATGATGTTCAGGCGCGAAGTCTTCGACGAGGTCGGCGGGTTCAATGAAGCGCTCGCGGTCGAGTTCAACGACCTCGACTTCTGCCTGCGGCTCGGCCGCGCCGGGTACCGCACGGTGAGCCTGCCGCACGTCGTCTTGCGGCACGAGGAGTCGATGTCTCGCGGAACCCCGGCGACCTCGTCCGCGCGCGCGTCGCGCGAGCGCGAACGGGCGCTCTTTCGCAGCTTGTGGGACGTGGACCGGTACGCCGACCCCTACTACAATCCGAATTTGAGCCGGACCGACGAAAGCGGAGCGCTGGCCTAGACAAGGCGCATCGAACGGTTACGGCGCGATCGAAAAATCCTCGCGCTCGAGCGTGAGGTTCGGATTGTAATAGGGATCGCCGGTCGCGAGCACGGGCCAGCGGCGTTGCATCGTCGCGATCTCGCCCGCGAATCGCTCGACGTTCGCGGTGGTCGTTTCGGGACCGCGTGATTTCGATTCGTGATGGTAGAGCACGACGTGCGGATCGTAGACGTTGCGGTAGCCCGCTGCGCGCAACCGCAGGCAAAAATCGACGTCGTTGAACGCAATCGCCAATTGCTCGTCGAATCCGCCGGTCGCTTCGAAGGCGGCGCGGCGCACCATCATGCACGCCGCCGTGACCGCGGAATAGTTGACGAGCGCCTTCAGCATCGAAAAGTAGCCTGGGTCGTCGGCGGGATAGTACTTGTGGCTGTGGCCGGCCACACCCCCGATACCCAGAACCACCCCCGCGTGCTGCACGGTCCGATTCGGATACAGCAGCAACGCGCCCACCGCACCGATTGACGGGCGTTGGGCGAGCGCGACCATTTCCTCGATCCAGGCAGCGCTCGCGACCTCGGTATCGTTGTTGAGAAAGAGCAAGTAGTATCCGGTCGCGCGCGAGACGGCGTAGTTGACGATCGCTGAAAAGTTGAACGGCACGTCGTAGCGAATCACGCGGATCCGAGAATCCGCCCGCGCGAGTTCTTCGAACGTTTGCAGCGAGGCCGCTTCCGTCGAGCCGTTGTCCAGGAGGATCACTTCGAGGTCGGGATACGACGTGTGGCCGAGTGCCGAACGCAGCGCGCGAGCGACGTCGTCGCCGTGATCGCGCGTCGGCACGATGACGCTCACCCGTTTGGGTTCGCGGATTTCGAACCGAACGGAATAGGTGCCCGGGCACCCCGTTACGGCCTCGACCCGGCCCCGGTCCCCACGGCGGACGAGCGCCGCATTGAGCGCGCGCTCCGCCGCATCGGTTGCGTACGATTTCGCGCTCGAGCTGAAGGCCGTCGATGCCGGGTGGACGCGCCAGTGATAGAGGACGCGCGGAACGTGAACGATGCGGTCGGTGCGCTCACTGATACGAAGGAGCAGATCATAGTCCTGGCTGCCGTCGAACTCCGGCCGGAAACCCTCGGCCGCCGCGACGGCGGCTCTGCGGCACACGAGCAGATGACCGACGTACATGCGCGAGAGAAGCGATTCGGGCGACCAATCCGGCTTGAAGTACGGATCGCTACGCGTCCCCGTGTCGTCGATCTTGTCTTCGTCAGAGTAGATGACCTCGACGTCCGGGTGGCGATTGATCGCGATTGCGATCTCGTAAAGCGCGTCGGGAGTCAGAAGGTCGTCGTGATCGAGGAAGGCGACGAATTCGCCGCGCGCCGAATCGAGCGCGGTGTTCATCGCGCGGGAAATATGCCCGTTTTCCGAACGGAAAGTCGCCCGAATCCGCGGATCGCGAGCCTCGTATTCGCGAAGCACCGGCCCGACTTCGGCCGACGCCGACCCGTCGTCGGCTATGCACAGCTCCCAATTCTCGTAGGCCTGTGCGATAACCGATTCCAACATCGCCCGCAGGTACGCGCCCGGCGTTTCGTAGGTGGCGACGATAACGCTGATGAGCGGTTGCGACCGGAGGCACTTCGAACTCTCGCGCATCCGCGCCACGTCGCTCGGCCGGACCGCATGGAGGTCGAGCCAGCGGTCGTACGGCGAACGCATGTCCGCCGAAACCTCGACGGGCGGGAACGCGGGCAACGCGCCGTTCGAGAGTCCGAAGCGGGCTTTGAACCTGTGCCATTGGTTGCGAAGCTTCCAGAAACGGCTCGCTTCCATCGTACGGACGCGCTCGTGCAGCGAACGCGTCAACGAGTCTCGCCGCACCTCAGACCCCACCGGTTACGCGTTTCCTAATGAAAGGTGATGGTTCGTACGACCGACGATTGCGCGATCGAACCGTCGGAGGAAACGACCGCCACCCCGATGCGGCGCGTTCCGGGCGCGATCGTTCCGGCGGGAACCTGGATCAAGTATCCCGAGTGGTCGAGCGCCGGGTCGTCGAGCGCTTTGGCGACGTCGGGTCGCGATACGCCGTACAGCGACGTCGCGCGATCCTCGACCTTGCCGTCGACGATCAGGCACGCGCCGCGCGCCGGCCCCGACCCCACGCGGTCCTTTCCCCAGCCGTACAACACGTACGCCGGCTTATTCGAGACGCTGCGGCCGCTCGCGATGTCCTGCGTCGTTCCGGTGCGCGCGAACGCGTCGATGCCGATGAAGCCGCCCGAGAGCAGCGGACCGTGGATCCGGCAGGCTGCCGAAACGTCGCGAGCGCCGCCGGTCGGCGTAGGACTCACGCGGGGTGAAGGCGACGCGCGGGCCGCCTCGCCGCCGATTCCGCACCCGACGATCGCCGCGAAAAACGCGAGCGCGAACAGCGAACCGCCCAAGAGTGCTGCCGCGCGCCGGCTCAGCGCGAAACCATTCATCGCTTGGCTCGCCGAGCGAAGCGGCGTGCGATACCGTCGACGAGGAGGCCGAACCGAATGAACACGCTCGACTCCACGAGCGCATGCGCGGCGCGCAAATCTTGGTTGCGCGAATGCTCCCCCTGCAGCGTCGCAAGAGCTTCGATGAGGGGTTGCGAAAGGGGTTCGTCAGCCATGGATGGTCCTACAGGCAAAGCTCGCACTCGAAATGATGCCGACCCGCGGACCGCAGTCGCATCTCGATTTTCATCTTTGTCCCACGCTGCGGCCGCGCCTTCCGGAAATGGTAACGCCCCGGCCGCTCGCAACGGTTACGATCCCGAACTGCTCGACGCGCTGCGGCGCGCCGGGACCCTCGAGGCCGAGCTCGCCGGTGCGAACGAAACCGTCAACGCACTGTTGGTTCGGTCGATGCAGCTCGAAGCGGAGCTGCGCCGCGAACATTTGCAATGCGGCCGATTGGAAGCAGAATGCGGCCGGCTGGCGATCGAGAACGAGCACCTCGAGCGAAGTTTCCGGCAAGCGATTGACGAGTGCATCTCGCTGCTGCGGGCCGACAACTGCCGGCTTCAGGAATCGCTCGATGCCATGTACGCGAGCCGGTGGTGGGCGCTGAAGCGGCGGATCGGCGCTCTCGTCACGTTCGGCCGGCGGCGCTAGCGCCGGCGCAAGACCGCGAGGTCCTGGTTTCCAAATGCGGCGTCGATCATCTCGAGCACGTCGAAGTGCGCCGACCAAGTCGCGCGAACGTTCGCTCGAGTCTGGCCCGTGTGACGATAGTAGTCAGGATCGTCGATGAACCCGTCGAGCGCGCGATCGTGCGTCTCGGCATCGAAGCCGCGAGCGCTGTATGCCGCCCACCACGATGCACTCCGCCAGCGCGATCCGACTGCCGTGCCGGCGGTACCCGCAAAAGTCAGCAACGCGATCCCGCCAGGCTTGAGGACGCGCGCGAGTTCGCGGAGCCAGGCCGCCTGCGCTTCGGCGGTCAGGTGCGTCATCACCGAAACGCCGAAGACACCGTCGAACGAAGCCGCCGGGTAACCGGTCGGCGGCCAGAGCGGCGCGACCTCGAAACGTTCGCGGCCGAGGCTCGTTCGGCACCAATCGACGTTGGCCGCGTCGATGTCGGTGCCGCGAATCTCCGCCTGCCGCCACGTTCGGATGAAGTGCGCGCTCAGCCGGCCCACGCCGCAGCCCCAGTCGAGTAGCCTGATGCCGGCGCCGTCGACGATCCCAAAGCGCGCGAACTGCTCTTCGAGATAACGGAAATGCAAGTAGCTAGGCAGGACGATGCTGAACGGATCGTTGCCTTTGAGGACGCGATCGATGCGCGAAACGTCAGAGGTGAAGTTGAGAAACGCGCGTAGATCGCTCGGAATCCACACGTCGGAAAGCTTGCGAGCGTCGCCGTCACGCGTTTCGACGAATTCGAAATGAAACGGATCCGCCTCGCTCGGCGACGCCGGCAGGTCGATCGCGAGCAACAGGTTCGAGTTTGCAGCGTTGGGCCAATACCAGTAGACGTCTTCCCAGCCGGGCGACCGCAGCGGATATGTGAACGTGTGGACGACGCCGGGCGAATCGAACCGCACACCGAGACTCGAAGGATCGCCGCGCGGCGGCAGGTGGCCTCCGCCGATCGTGAGCCGCACGCCGTCGAATCCGACCCACGGCAGCGCCGTCAACGGCGGATGTCCCAAGCGATAGACGTCGTGTGCGGCGAGTCCATATTCGTTCGTGCGCCGCGTCCGTTGCATGACCGAGCGCGATAACACGCGTTCGCCGGCTGCATCCCGAACCTCGACGGCCGTCTTGCGCGGCTCGGGCAGTGGTTCGAGCTGGCACGCGAACGTAGAGCGGCCCGCGTCGTCGGTCGCGACCGGGACGCCGGCCCAGCGCACGCCATCGCAGAACACGGAAACGCGCGTGCCGCAGTCGCCCGGTAGCGGCCCCCGAATCGTGTCGTCGTCGCCCATGCTGATATCGGCGACCGGTTCGGTCATGGTTGCGCCCGTTTCCGCAACACGGCGCAGTCTTGGTAGCCCCCGAAGATCGCCGGCTCGATCGCGGATACCTCGAAGAACCGGCCCCACCGTTCGAGAACGTCGTCGCGCGACTGGGTCGTATTCCGGTAGTAGGTGGGCTCGCTGATCTTGCCTTCCAGTGCCGAGTCGATCTGGCCGTCGTCGAATCCGGTCGCATTCCAACGATCCCACCACGCGCAATCGCGCCAGCTGGAACCGAATGCGGCGCTGCCCTCGGCTTGGAACGTGATCAGCCCAACGCCACCGGGTCGCAAGATGCGCGCGAGTTCCTCGAGCCAAGCGTGCTGCGCATCGGCGGTGAGATGCGTCATCACCGAGACGCCGAAAATTCCGTCGAAGAAGGCATCGGGGAAGCCGGTCGGCGGCCACAAGGGGCTTAGCTGAAAACGGTCCGGGCCCAGATGAGTGCGGCACCAGTCCACGTTTTCGGCGTCGACGTCGGTTCCGAAGACGCGCGCGCCCGGCGACGCGTCGATGAAGTGACGGGCGATCCGGCCGTGTCCGCAGCCCCAATCGAGAATGCGCGGATTCGATTCCTGTAGCACGCCCGATCGCGCGAACAGCGCTTCGAGCGTTTTGTACGCATTATACCCGGTCGTTGCGGACGTTGCCGCATTCGACCACGTTTGGACGCGTTGCATCAATGACGGATCGGCCGGAAACCCGACGAACGAGGAGAAGTTCGGCGGCAACCATACGTCGATCGGACGCTTCCCCGCCCCCTTGTTGCCGCCGCTTCGATAGACGAAGCGAAAGTGAAATGGATCGGAGTCTCTCGCCGAGGCGGCGAGGTCGACCGTCAATATGAAGCCCGCGAAGTCCGAGTTCGGCCAGTACCAGTAGTGCGACCGGTAGTCGGGCGAGGGGAGCCCGCTTTGCACCGCGTATGCGACGCCGTCGCCGAACTCGACCGAGAGCTTCGAAGGATCGCCCTCGGGGGGTAGGTGCATTCCGTTGAGCCCGAGTTTCGCGTCGCCGAGCGAGACCCATGGGAGCGCCGAAAACGGATGGTGGTCGGTCGCTAACACCTCGGCGGCTGCCAAGCCGTGCGCATTGCGCAGCGGGCGGCGCAAGACGTCGATTCGTCCCAGCAGTTCGCCGCCCGCGAACGCGGCGACGACCGACCGCGTCGGTTGAGCAACCGGCGCGAGACTGCAGTGAAACTCACGAATCCCGCCGCCGTCGGGCGCGTCGAAGCCGGCGATCCTCGACCACGCGGCGCCGTCGACTTCGATCTCGATTTCCGCTGCCGCCGGGCCCCCGTCGCTCGACCACCGGCCGCGCACGACGTCCGCCGCGGCGTCGTAGCTCAGCTCTGCCAAAGTTTGACCGCGTGGGCCCGGTACGTGGCGTCGCTGCTGTCCAGCAGGAGCGCTTCGATGATCGCGTCGGTGGCCGAGAGCCGGTCGCCAAGCGCTTCGCAGGCGAGCGAAAGCTGATACCACAGCACGCCGTAGTCGTCGATTTCGTGCAACACTTCATCGAGGTACGTGCGCGCGCCCGCCGCGTCGCCGCGGCTGAGCAGCAAGTAGGCGTACGTCTCGTGGTGATAGCCGTTGTACGGCGCGGCGGCGACGGCGCGCTCGGCGAAATCGGCCGCTTGCGGCAGTCCTCCGAGCGACAGCTGGAGTTTCGCTCCAAGCGCCAGGTATGAAGGGCGTTCCGGGTGCGCGTGGAGCGCCGCGCCCAGAACGGCGTACGCTCGCGAATTGAGCTCGTTTGCGCCCAAGACGCGCGCAGCGATGAACGCGTGATCGGGCTGCAGCGCCGGATCGGCCTCGAAATCCTCGACGTGCGGCAGCGCCTCGGCGGCGCGGCCGGCTCGCAGCAACAGCATGGCCTTTTGAGCCGCCCGGCCGCGCGGCGACGCATAGTCGGTGCGGAACACGTCGTCGAAGGTTTCGAGGCGATGGTCCGGCTCGTAGGCGTAGGCGTAGAGCCGGCGCTCACCGATGTGGGTGATCACCACATGGGGTTTCCAAGCGTCGACTTCATCGAGAAAAAAGCTCGTCGTGGTCCCGGCGCACAGCACGTGGCGAAACGTGCGCCCGATGTAGTCGAACTGGTCGGTCATGAACGAGTCGCGAAGGATGAACGCGCGCGTCTCCGCCGCGCCCGGAGCGATCGTTTCGAAGCAGGCGGTGCGGTCGAATCCTTCGTTGTCGTAAATGCGCCGGTGATCGTTGCGGGCGATCTTCGCGCGCACCGTTTCTTCGGAGCGCTCGGGTTCGACGAGCACGCCGAGGTCGCCGAAGGAGCGGCGGTACTCGAAGGTGATGTCCCGCGCCTCGATCTCGGACAACGGCACGATGCCCTCGAGCGCGCGGCACAACGTCTGGTACGCGACGAAGCTGCCGTATTGCGTCCAGTGCGAGTCGGTCTTGCGGTAGATCTCGAGGCCGCCCTTGGCCGCCAGCAGATCGGCTCGCGGGCTCACGAACGTGATGTCGCGTAGCTCGGCCATCTCGTTCAGAAAGATCTCGCCTGGCACCACGTGGCCGCTCGGCAGGATCTCCGGCGGCAGGTCCTCAGGGTACATGTGATGTGCGTCCGGCGCGAGATAGAAGACGTACGGGACGCCGCGGCGGCGCAGTTCGCGGGCTCGCCGGCGCAGCGCGCGCTTCCACATCTCGAGCAGGGGCCGGTTGAACGGCGTGCGGCTCAAGAACCAGCCGATCGTGAAGCCGTCTTGGTCGCCCAGGAACAGCCGGCCGTTTTGGCCTTCCAAAACGCCGCGGACCTTGCCGTGACGCTCGATCATCGCGAACCGCGCTCGCGTTCGGCGATCAAACGGTCGACGAGTTCGCCGACGTTTTTCGAATCGACCGCGATGTCTTCGCCGATCTCGATGCGGAGTTTCTGCGACAGCCGCGCGAGCAGGATGCCGTGACCGAGCGAATCCCAACCCTCAACGTCGTCGGCCGTCGTCTGCCGGCCGATACGCGCGGCATCCGCCGAAAACGTGTCGGCGATGATCGCGACCACCGCAGCTTCGAACGCCGCATCGGTCACGAGCCCGGCTGCCCCGCGGAGGCGAACCGGCGAAGGTTTTCCTCGCGGCTCATCTTGCCGCTGGTCGTCTTCACGAGTTCGCCGACGGAGCGGACCTCGATCGTTCGCACCTGCAGGCCCAATCGGCTATAGACGTCGGAACGGATGCGGCGCGAGAGGTCGCGCCGGCGATCTTCGTCCTCGAACTCGCTTTCGGCCAAAACCACGGCCTCCTCGCTGCCGACGATGGTGTCGTACACGGCAAATGCGGCGACGCGCCCGGGCTTTACGCCGTCGATTTCGCTCACGACCGCTTCGACGTCGGTCGCGTAGAAATTCTGTCCGTGCACGATCAGCAGCTCTTTGCGCCGGCCGCAGAGGTAGAGTTCGCCGGCGTACATGAACCCGATGTCGCCCGTCTTGTACCAGCCGTGCTCGAAGCTGTCGCTCGTCGCCTGCGGGTTGCGATGATATTCCGAGAACACGAACCGGCCACGAAGCTGGATTTCGCCGACGTTTCCCGCCCCGCTCGAATCGATGCGAGCTTCGATGCCATCGATCGGCCGGCCGCACGAGACGAACTCGGCGGCGTCGCCGGCCGGCGCAATCGCCGCGCTGCGAACGCGAAGCGCCTCTGCATCGACCGCCAGCCGCTTCGGCGGCCGGCCCGGTTCGCTCAGCGTCACCGCAAAGACGGTTTCCGCCATCGCGTAGCACGTGCGCAACATTTCGGGCTTCACGCCCGACGGTTCGAAGGTCGTGGCGAACGCATCGAAGGTCGCCGTTTTGCACGGCTCCGAGCAATTCACGAACGCGCGCATGCTCGAGAGATCGTAGGTGCGCGCCGGATCGTGGGTTCGCACCAAGTGGTTGAAGGCGAAGTTCGGTAGCCACGCGAGGTTCGCGCCGTAGTGCTCGATCAGCTCGAAGAACAGCGCCGGCCGCAAGAGCCATTCGAACGCATCGAGCGCGATGATGCATGCTCCGGCCGAAAGCGGAAAGAGGAACGCGGCGATGAGGCCCATGTCGTGGTAGAGCGGTAGCCACGAAACGACTCGATCCCCCGGCCGCGCCGGCAGCGCGACGGCGTGGGCCGCGTTCTGATCGCGGATCGCGCCGAACGTCAGGGCGACGCCCTTCTTTGCGCCGGTGGTGCCGGAGCTGTGTTGCAACAATGCAATCGCATCGTCACGTTCGATGGCCTCGAGCGGTGCGAGCTCCGCGACGGGCGACCCGATCCCGTCTTCGACGGCCACGAGCCGGCAATCGGTGCCTCGGGTCAATTCCGCCAGGCGGCCGAGGACGGCCTCGTGCGCGACGACGCACGCCGGGCGGACGCGTTCGAACAATTCGGCTTGCGCGTTCCAGTACAGAGCCGGATCTTGCTTGGATGTCGGATACGGCAGGATCGTCGGAACGGCGCCGACGCGCATCGCTCCGAGGAACGCAGGATAGAGCTCGTAGCGGTGGTCGAGGACGATCGCGACGATCGCTCCCGGAGCGAGGCCGCCCTCGACGTAGAACGCCGCCCAACGCTCGGTTTCGCGCCGGAGGTCCTCGTAGCCGAACTGGCGATACTGGCCGCGGTTGACGAACAGCAGCGCCGGCCGGGCGGGACTGGCCGCGGCATGGGCGTACAGCGTGCCGAGAACGCTATGCATCGAGCCGTAGCGTTCGTTCGACGAAATCACGTGAGAAGATTTCGTCCCACGTTCGTAAGACGGGGCGATAGGCATTGCGCTCGCGCGCCGCGTGGTCGCCCGTCAGCTCGACCGCGGCGACGATCGCCCGCTCGAGATCACGCAGCGAGGCTTCGCACGGCACGATGTTCGCGGAGAGACGGCGGAGGTCGCCCGCGCTTCGGTTCTCGTAGACGTTGGTGACGACGAGCGCCCCCGTCGTCGCGAACTCGAGCGCCACGACGCCTGGGTGCGGCGCATACATCATGCTGATGCCGATATCGAGCGACTCGAGGAGTTCGCGGTATTCTTCTTCGGTCGTGCGCTGGCGTAGAATCAACCGATGGCCGCCGCCGAGATCGACGGGCGGCACGTCGCTGAGGGCACCGAGGCCGATGAAGGACCATTCGTCGCCGAACGCGCCGGCAGCGCACAGGTTGCGCAGCGCGAGCAGCGTCAACTCGAAGAGGTTCCGGGACGCGTGGACTTCCGGCCGCGCGTAGAGCGCGAGTGTTTTCTGACGCCGAGCGCGCATCGACTCGATCGTCTGTCGCGGCAACTGGTTTATGCGGTGTTCGAAGATGCCGTAGTGCTCGAACTCGTCGCACGGCCCGTCGCCAGCGAAGATCCCGATCCGGTTTTCGCGGAAATAATCTCGCAGCGGTGCGCTGTTGATGATCGGATAGTGCGGGACGCTGTAGGCTTCGCGGCAGAGCACTTTACTCGACGAGTTATCGAAAAACACCGGTTCGTATTCTTGCGCGAGCAAGAAAGGGCGGCCGAAGTCGGTCCAGCGCGCGAACGCGGCGCCGCAGTGGAGATCCCAAACGGTGTAGACGATGATGCGATCGCGTGGGCCGATCCCCACCTGGTCGTCCTGCTGGCGCGCGAGCACCGTCACCTCTTCGAAGGCGGCGTGCAGTTTCGGCGATCGTTCGCGCCACAGGAAGTAGCCTTTGTTCGGCGCCGCGTCTTCGGTGCAGTAGATCGCAACGTCGTACGCCGCAGCCCGTAGCGCGCAGATCAGCTCGTACGCGGCGCGATAGCCGCCGAAGGCGATGTCGGGATTGAGCGTCGGAAGCAGAAACCAGATCGTGCGGCGCGCTTCCTCTGCGGGGAGCCTGAAGGCGCGAACGCCGTTGCCGAAAAGCCGATTGCGAAGGTGTTCGGTGCGCGGCACGAGCACGGGCGCCGTCACTCCCGGAAGCCGGCCCTCGAGCGCGGCCGCCAGATCGAACCGCGGCATTCGCTGCTCGGCGCGCCCGCGAACGAGGTAGTGGTGGAATCCGCACAGCACCTCGCCCGGAATCGCCGCGCGTACGTCCGCATAGTACGCGCGATACCAGTCTTCGGAAAACCACGCATTAGGCGAGTATTCGCGTTCGATTCCAATCGTGAGGTAGTGGCGAAACGGGTCGGGCGCGTTCGGTCCGGTATTGGCGAGGTACGTTCGGCGATAATACACCGGGTCGAACTCGCTTTCCATGAGCGTTACGATCGCGCGCCGCGCGTCGAGCGCCGGAACGTCGCTCGGAACCTCGAGCGCGAAGTGCTGCATGCGCCCGTAGCGGTTGTAGTGCTCGAGTGCCGTCAGCACGGGGAATGCCTCGAGGAACGCGCGCGCGCCGGCATTCAGGCGCAGATACCGTTCGGCATCGAGCGCGGCGACCGCGGGGCCCGGATGGCGGCGCAGCTTTGCGGCAAGCTCCATCGATTCGTTCGGCCAGCGCGATTCACCAAGGCCGTAACGCACGAAATGCGCGAGCCCCGGTGGTCCGCCGCTGCGCACGGATGCCGCGATGTCCGGATACCGTACCCGGTACCAGGCCTCATCGAACAAGGCGTTGCCGCTGAACGCTTTGCATTCGTCCCGTGTGAGGTACGCCTCGAGCACCGCGGCGTCGTCGTCGAACGAGCCCGCGATTCCAGCCGCCCGAAAGCTTTGGCGCAACAGCTCGATGCTCGTGCAGCGCAGGAACGCATCGATCTGTTCGGGCGAATGGGCCGCTAAATGGGCCGTCGCGACGCTCTCGAGCGTCGCGTCCGGCGGCGAGATACTCATTCTGAGCGCTCGCTGTTGGGCGCGCCACGCAGGTATCCTGGGGCTGGATTGACATCGAACATATGTTCGACCTATAATGGGCATCATGAGAGCGGTGGAGCGTCGCAGAAATGGGGAAGCGATTCGAGCCGCGATCGGCTTCGCGGCGAGCGAGGCCGGCGACGGGGTCGCCTATGCGTCCCTTGGCCGGTCCGAGCGGGGTGGGCGCATCGTCAGGGTCGCCTTCCGCTGCCGCCCACTCGCCGCGCTTCGCGGCCGTGACGTCAGCTACGCGGCGGTCGAGGCGGTCGCCGCCGAGCTTCGCCGCCAAGGCCTGCGCGGTGTCGAGATCGCCGTCGACGACGAGCGGCTCGTGGCCGATTTGGCCGAGCGGCTGCCGCTGCCGGCGGCGCTTTCGATCCCGTACGTCACCCTGCGATGCGAGCTGAACCGATTTCGTGAAGCGACCGTCGTCGCGAGCGACGAACCCGCCGTTCGTGACCTCACCGCGCGCGCTCGCGCCGAAGCCTTCCTCCAAGCGGCCGCCTAGGCTCGCGCGGCTGCGCCGCGGCGAACTACCGCCGGACGCCGAAGCGCTTGCGCGCTTTCTCGTCGGTGTGACGGTCGTGCGCGAACTGCCCGAGGGTCGCGCGTTCGCGCGCATCGTCGAAACCGAAGCCTACCTTCCCGGCGACGCGGCCGCGCATTCGTTTCATGGCGAAACGGCGCGCAATCGGTCGCTGTTCTTACGCCGCGGTCACGCGTACGTCTACTTCATCTACGGCAACCACTATTGCTTCAACGTGAGCGCGGGTGACGCGGGAACAGGCGCAGGCGTACTCGTTCGCGCGGGGGAGCCGCTCGCGGGGATCGAGTTGATGCGCGCGCGCCGCGGTGGCATCGCCGACCGCGATCTCATGCGCGGTCCGGGGCGGTTCGCGCAGGCGCTCGGCATCGACCGTTCGCTCGACGGCGTCGATCTGTGCGCGCCGGGCGGGCTGTGGCTCGCCGCGCCGCTGCGCTCGACCGGTCCGCTCGTAGCGAGCCGGCGCATCGGTATAACCAAAGAAGCCGATCGCGTGCTGCGTTTCTACGAACTCGGGAGCCGGTTCGTCAGTGGACCGAGCCGGATCGCGTAAGAACCGAACGCCGTTGTGAGCTTCGTGCGACGGTTCGGCGTCGAAATCGCCGCGAGCGCCGTGACCGCACTCGTCGTGGTCGCGCTTTTCGTCGTGCTCCCGTTTCCGCGAACAGCGGTGGCACCCGACACCGGTGACCGGCCGCTCGCTGACGCGACGCGCTATTCCCTCGATACGGTGAGCTTCCGCAGCCGCCGCATCGTGCTGCGCTGGCATCCGCAACCGGCCGTTGAGCCCGGGCCGGGCGATGCGCTCACGTTCGGCGGATGGGCGGTCGATCGCGCAATGCGGGTACCGGTGCGCTCGGTCGTCGCGGTCGTCGACGGCGGCGTGAAGTACGCAGTGACGCCCACTCTCCGGCGTCCCGACGTCGCGGCGAAACTCGGCGACGAGCGGTTTGCGCCGTCCGGCTTCGCGCTGACCATCCCGGCATGCACGCTCGAACTCGGCCGGCATCGCATCGCATTCCGTTTCGTCGCAAGCGACGGCCGCGGATACTATCGCAGCACCGACTACGTCGACGTCGACGTCCGGGCACCGGCGCCCGGCGATCCGGCGGCGATCCGCTACGCCGTCGACGCGATCGAGCCGCCGCCGCCCCAAGCGG
>Ga0073928_10007892_pt1 | contig 13577 bp, 9 predicted proteins | sample PaiPotPPA55metaG_FD_76969 | JGI IMG/M metagenome (GOLD analysis project Ga0073928, IMG submission 76969) | Iron sulfur acid spring bacterial and archeal communities from Banff, Canada, to study Microbial Dark Matter (Phase II) - Paint Pots PPA... ...
GCCCTTTTCGCAGCACCTCATGCGGTTGCCCTTGCCCAGGATGCGGCGGCTGAAGCGGGTACGCGAGAGGTTCGATCGCCTGATGTATGGATTGATCGAGGACAGGATGTGCTCGCCAACAGATTGCAACGATCTTCTCTCGATGTTGCTTCAGCATCAACTCAACGAAGGAAATCGCGAACTGGCCATCCGTCAGGTTCGCGATGAATGCCTTGCGATCCTGCTGGCAGGGCATGAGACCATCGCCAATGCCCTGACTTGCACGCTCTTTCTTCTCGCGCAACATCCGGAGCACGCCGACAAAATTCGGGCTGAGCTCGATCGGGTCGCCGGAGGAAGAGATCTGCGAGCTCAAGATTACGAACACTTGGTCTTTACTCGTTGTGTATTTCTGGAGTCCATGCGTTTGTACCCGCCGGTGTGGGTTCTCGGCCGGGCGCTGAAGCAATCCTGCTCGGTGGGCCAGTACGCCGCGCCGCGAGATTCTATTCTGTTTGCGAGTCAGTATCTGCTTCATCGCGACGCGCGCTTTTTCTCCGAGCCGGAAACATTCCATCCCGACCGGTTTCTGGGGAACGGCAAAGCGCATCAGTTCGCTTACTTCCCGTTCGGGATTGGGCCGCGCCGCTGCATCGGAGAAGGATTCGCATTGATGGAAGGAGTACTGGCGTTGGGGACGATTCTTCGGTGTTGGGAGATTGAGCTGTTGCCTGAAACCAAACTTGTTCTTGACCCAAAAATTACGCTTCGACCAAAGTTGCCAGTCTTGGTTCGAGTCAAAGCGGCGAAGGGACTGCGTCACGCGGACGGTGTTTCTACCACCACCGCAGTTGCAACGCGATGATGGCTCCGCATTGGGTCACGAGGTACAGGTGGAAGTAATTTCGGGCGCGGGACAGTCCGAAGAATTGAAGCGTGGCAGAGTCGTAACGGAGGCGAATAAAAATTCGCACCACAACGAGGGATAACAAAGCAAAAAGAACGGCGCGGTAGCGAACCGGGTCATATACAGGGAGCAGCCCTGTCAGTCCGGCAAATACACCGAGCGCGCCCCACGGCCGCAGTATGGCGGTCAGCGGAGAATCCGCCGGAAAGCGCGCTCCGAACAAACGCTGGTAGAGGCCAGCCGCGCGCTTTGGAAACAGCACACCGGCCAGACCGGTGGTCAGATGGTCAGCGGCGAGCACTACCAGATTAAGGTTCGCGAGTGCGTGCCAAAGCTTCATCGTTTCCGCCGACTGCGGGGCATGGAGGATTGTATTTGAAAGATTTGACGCAGGGCTCAGTCTTGGGGAACTTGCTGCGAATGTCCGCGTTCCTCATGGCCAGCATGCTGGGGCAAGCGCTCTACTTGCTCGCCGACATGTACTGGGTCGGACGTCTCGGCAAGGAGTCTGTCGCCGCCGTCGGTCTGGCGGCGAACCTGATGGCCCTGACGCTGGCGCTTACGCAGATGATGGGTGTGGGCACCACCACTCTCATTTCGCATGCTGCCGGCGTGAAGAATCAGCATCGAGCGCGCCTGGTGTTCAACCAGTCTTTCGTTCTGTCCATCGCCGGTGGTGGAGTGCTGTGCCTGCTTGGTTTTCTGTTGCGGCATGCCTATTGCGCGGCGCTGGCGGCAAGTCCAGAGACGGTGCGCCTTGGCACTATTTATCTGACTTGGTTCGTCCCCGCTCTGTTTCTGCAATTTCCATTGATCTCGATGGGAGCAGCCCTCCGCGGCGCCGGAGTCGTGAAGCCGACTGTCGCTGTGCTGGCTCTGACCGTGCTCGTCAACCTTGTGCTGGCGCCCATCCTTATTTTTGGATGGGGAACAGGACATCCGTTCGGAGTGCAGGGCGCGGCCATGGCGACATTCTTCGCGCTCGTGCTCGGCGTGGTTGGAATGTTCAGCTATTTCGTCATTCGGGAAAAATATCTGGCCTTCGACATCTCTGCCATGCGTCCCGATTTTGCCTTATGGCGCGAAGTGTTTCAGATTGGCCTGCCTGCGGGAGCGGAACTCGGAATTCTCGGCATCTATCTGATTATCGTCTACGCCGCGATCCGCCATTTTGGAGCGGCCGCCCAAAGTGGATTCGCCATCGGCGCCCGGATCATGCAATCGCTGATTCTGCCAGCGGTTGCGGTGGGCATGGCCAACGCTCCCATCGTTGGGCAAAATTTTTCAGCGAAGCGAGCCGAGCGAATTCGCGAGAGTTTCTGGGCCGCGTGCGGCTTGGGATCGGTCGTGATGCTGTTGCTGACCGCCCTGTGCCAGGCGAAGGCGCTTTCTCTCGTGAGTCTTTTCTCGAAGCAAGACGATGTAGTGGCGGTCGCGGCCGGATATTTGCGATTGATCTCGCTAACCTTCCTGGCGACCGGCCTGATTTTTGCCTGCACCAGCGTTTTTCAAGGGCTCGGCAATACCCGGCCGCCGTTCCTGAGTTCAGTAATTCGCCTGTTCGCATTCGCGGTGCCGGTCTTATTGCTGGCGCGTCGACTTACGCTGCAGGAGATCTGGATTATTTCTGCGGGATCGGTCTGGGTACAAGCGATGGCCAATTTGTGGTTTTTACGGAGAGAGTTCAACATCAAGCTACGCAGCCTCACGCCAGAGCTGAGTTCGGAGGAAGTTCTGCCGGTGAGCTAGATTCTCCATGTCAAACGCCCGGACATTCATCTGGCTATTGGTTTACGTGCAAGGAGGGTTCATTGCGCTCGACCTGTATGAGCACTGGCGTTCGGCACGAGGAAAGCGTGCGCGCGAAGTGATACGCGCGAATGCGGCGGTGATTTTCGCAGTGGGCATGGCGTGTATCGGTTATTCCGCGATTCAGCTGGCGCTGGCTTCGGCCCTTCCAAGCATCGGCAAGCTCACAAATTTCGCGACTCGATGGACTGCGTCGCAGCCGTCGCCACCCGACGCACGATGGATCGTTCCCGTGTTCGTCGTCGCTTTCGGCGTCGGCACTCTCTTTGATTACCTGGTTCATCGCTTCCTGCTTCATGGACCGCTCTGGAGATTGCATGAGAATCATCACCTGCCGTCGGTGGTCTCGAACGTCATGCCCGGAATAGCCGCCCGCCCCTTCGTTATCGTGCCCAACTTTCTAATTAATGCCGGCTCCTGCGCCGCGATTGTCGGCGTCGTCGAGTTCGTCGGATGTCCGCAGTTGATCTCGACGTTCATTCATTTGGTGCCTGCACTATTGTTGACGTTCAGCTTCGTCGCCTGTGCCAGCCATTCGAACTTTTTGCGTCGCTTCGATTGGGTCGAGACAGTTTTTCGCTCTCTGCTGCTCATCGGTCCGCGAGAGCACCTGCTTCATCATGCAGCGACGATCAAGGGGAACTATGGCAACTTCACTAGCGTGTGGGATCGAGCCTTCGCCACCTACGTGGCCCCGCAAGAGGCACGCGAAATTGACCTGGGCCTCGATTATGACCAGGATTTCGTCGGCGCCATCACCGCTGGCCGATTCAAGCTATCGCCTGCATCGCGATCCCGCTTTCAGATAGGCCGGGTGTGCCGTCTGGATGAAGACGACAGTCGTGGTCCTGTGGCGGAGTAACTTGCATGGCACCACTCCAGTTTGTGCTGGCAATCGCTTCCGTTTTGACGCAGCATCGTAAGAAAGCTAAGGAGCCACCACTATGAATCGCCACACTGGGATCAAGATTCTCGCGGGTTTCATGGGCGTCTACCACATTCTCATGGGGATTCTTGGAATCGCATCGGGCTCGTGGGCGGCATGGGGAGCCCATACTCTCTGGCACGCGAACGTCACGGTCGATCCGCAGTTCACTTACCTGGCAAAATTTCTGGGCGCTTACGTGGTTGCTTTTGGGATCATGTTGCTCTTCATCGCTGTAGACCCGGTACGATACGGCGCGCTCGTCTATCCCGCCGTCATCGTGGCGGTGCTCCGAATCGGGGAGCGGCTGGTATTCGCCGACGAGTTGAAAAACGCTTTCGGCATCGGCATGAAACGCACCATTGGAACCATCATCGTTGTGGGAGCGCTGAATCTGGCGCTCCTGGTGCTGAAGCCGCGCGAGACTTATTCGAGGTAGCGGATTTCGTGACTCGCATAGATTCGTCGAATTCGGCCGTCTGCATTGCCATGCCGTTGTATTCGTCGGGCAAAACTGTGGCTGATAGGCCTCAGATATAATCAAGAAATCCTCCTGCCCATGCGAACCCGGTTTGGCCCGTGGATCGGCCTGCTTCTAGCCACAGTCGCGCCTGCTCAAACCGCGCCTCCCAAACCGCAAAGTGCGCCACTGGCGATCCCACAGTTTGAAGACATCGCGCAAAAGGCGGGCCTCACGGTTCCGCACATTTCTTCCGCTGACAAGAAATATATTGTCGAATCGATGAGTGGCGGCGTGGGCCTGATCGATTGCGATAACGACGGCAAGCTCGACGTCATTACCGTGAACGGATCTACGGTGGAACGATTTCGCCAGGGTGGTGATCCGCTGATCACGCTCTATCATCAGAATGCCAACCTGAAGTTCACCGACATTACGAAGTCGGCCGGTCTCACGCGCAAGGGCTGGGGCATGGGCGTTGCCGTCGCGGATTATGACAACGACGGGCTCCAGGACATTTACGTAACGGGATACGGCGGCAACGCGCTCTACCACAATCTGGGCGATTGCAAGTTTGAAGACGTAACTGAAAGGGCTGGAGTGGCGGGCGGCGGCTTCAGCACGGGCGCGGCGTGGGCTGACTACGATCGCGATGGCCGCGTCGATCTTTTCGTGTCGCGCTATGTGCATGTCGATATGGAGAAGCTGCCGGAGTTCGGCAACGATCCGCATTTCTGCCGCTTCAAGACCGTGATGGTGCAGTGCGGGCCGTGGGGCATGCCCGGAGAATCGGACATGCTCTTTCACAACAAGGGCGATGGCACGTTTGAAGAAGTTTCCAAAAAGGCAGGCGTCGACGATCCGCATCATTATTATGGCCTGGGCGCGACTTGGGGAGACTACAACAATGACGGTTGGCCTGATCTGTACGTGGCCAATGATGCGGGACCGAACTTTCTCTATCGCAATAAACACGACGGCACCTTCGAAGATATCGGCTTGCTGGGCGGTGTCGCTCTGAGCGGTGACGGCATGCAGCAAGGCTCCATGGGCGTGACGTGGGGCGATTATCTGCACGAAGGGCGTTTGTCGATGCTGGTCACCAATTTTGTGGAGCAGGGTACGACGCTCTATCACAACCTGGGGAACGACGGCTTTGCGGACGTTAGTGTTCGGGCGAAAATTATGAAGCCCACGTATCCGCTGGTGAGTTGGGGAACGTCTTTCTTCGACATGGATAACGATGGCTGGCTCGATATTTTTATCGCCAGCGGCCACGTTTATCCGCAGGTGGACACGATTCCCGGAGGCACGCAATACCGGCAACCACTGGTGCTGCTGCGCAATCATCGCGACGGAACGTTTGAAGATGTGTCGTCGACTCTCGAGAAGCTCCCGCTGCAATCCAGGCGGGGCGTGGCTTTTGGCGACATCAATAATGATGGCAACATCGACATGGTGATTCTGAATGTCGGTGAGCCGCCTTCGCTTTTGCTGAACCGCAATGAGAGTTCGAATCATCGCGTCCTCTTCGAGCTGGTGGGGACCAAAAGCAATAAGGCAGCGATCGGGGCGCGGGTAACGGTGAAGGCGGGTTCTCTGGTGCAGATCGACGAAGTGCGTGGTGGCGCGAGTTATCTTTCGCAGAATGATCTGCGGCTGCATTTTGGGCTGGCCTCAAACGATAAGATGAGCGAAGTCAGCATTCGCTGGCCAAATGGCGAAACGGAGACACTGCGGAACGTTTCGGCGGACTACATCTATACGATCACCGAGGGCGAAGGAATTCAGCGGAAAGTAGCGTTGCCGCAGTTGCCACAGCCTTGAAATCCTTTTGCTGCAGGGTAATGGAAAAGGCAGGGTAGGTTCCGTAGAGACGTTGCTTGCAACGTCTCTGCCGATGCCATTCATTATTCTGGGGAGACTTGCTCGCTGCTCGGCTTTCATTGACGTTGACCAGTTCATAGACGTAGCATTCTGCTCTAGTCTCGACCAGACGATTCCCTACTATCGCGTCGTCGCAAGAGTGGCGGCGCATTTCTGAGGATCTGAATGCCATATTCATTTCTGCACCGTAGGGGCGCTGCGGCGCTCTTCGCGGCCGCATCGATTGCTCTAACCACGCCCGTGCATGCGCAAAATTCAGCCGGCCCACAGCCCGTGGCGCTGCCTCCACCCATTGTTGCGCCGGCCGACACGCCTTATCCCGGCACTATTTCGCTGCTCGTCGATGTCACCGATGTCAACAGTCGCGTGCTGAATGTTCATGAGACGATCCCCGTAAAGGGCCGCGACATCACGCTGCTTTATCCTGAGTGGCTTCCAGGGACGCACTCGCCATCGAACCCTATCGCCGAAGTTGCCGGCCTTGTCATCACGGCGAATGGCAAACGCATTCCCTGGATGCGCGACCGCGTCAACATGTATGCCTTCCATTTCGAGGCGCCGCGGGATGCGACGACGCTGGATGTAAGCTTCCAGTTCATGGCCCCGCTGGATCCAAAACGAGGCCGCATTTCCTCGAAGTTCGCCGACATTACCTGGAACAGTGTGCTTCTCTATCCCGCAGGATACTTCTCGCGGGACATCAAATTTGGAACCTCGCTCCGTTTGCCCGAGGGATGGAAGTTCGCCTGCTCCCTGGACGTGAAATCGCAGGACGGCGACCTGGTTCACTTTAAAGACACAACGCTGAATACGCTGATCGACTCGCCGCTCTACGCGGGCGTCCACTTCAAGCGTTTAGATCTTTCGACTGGGCCGGACAATCCTGTGTACTTGGATGTCTTCGCCGACAAACCCGCCGATCTCGAAATCACTCCGGAAGAGCTGCAATACCACAAGAACCTGGTGATCGAGGCGCAAAAGCTTTTCCAGTCGCGTCATTACGATCATTACGATTTTCTCTTTTCGGTGAGCGACATTGTGAGCGGCAAAGGCTTGGAACATCATCAATCGAGTGAGGACGGCAGTCGCGCCAATTACTTTACGGATTGGGGTGCAGGCGTTTCCGGACGAGCCCTTCTCCCCCATGAGTACACCCATTCCTGGAACGGCAAGTTCCGCCGGCCGGCTGACCTGTGGACGCCGAACTTCAACGTGCCGATGGGCAACGACTTGTTGTGGGTTTATGAGGGTTTGACGGACTATTACGGCAACGTCCTCACGGCGCGTTCAGGAATGCGCACGCCCGAACAAGCGCGCGATGTATTCGCGCAGATCGCCGCCAGCTTCGAAATCAGCCCGGGACGCACGTGGCGCTCTTTGGAAGACACTACCCGGCAGCCCATTATTTCGTCTCACGGGGCCTTCCCGCAGACTTGGGCAAGCTGGGAGCGTTCCTACGACTACTACCCGGAGTCAGACCTGATCTGGCTCGATGCCGACACCAAGATCCGCGAGTTGAGCGATGGAAAGAAATCTCTGGACGACTTCGCGAAGGCCTTCTTCGGGATCGACAATGGAAGCTACATCACGGTTCCTTTCACGTTGGAGGACCTGGTGAAATCGTTGAATGCGGTGCAGCCATTCGATTGGGCAGGATTCTTTCGCGCGCGGGTTTACGAGGTGAACCCAAAGGTTCCGGAGAACGGGTTTACGCAGGGAGGCTATCGATTGGTTTACAACGACAACGAACCGGAGTGGTTGAAGAAAGCGGAAAGCGTTCGCGGCGCGAGCTTTGCTACCTCGCTAGGATTCTCCATAAGGTCAGAGAGCCCTGATTCCCATGGCAGCCTCGACTCCGTTGGATGGGACAGTGTTGCCTTTAAGGCCGGCATACTGCCGGATATGCAACTGCAAGCCGTCAACGATCAGAAGTACACTGCGGCGGGCCTGCGCGAAACCATCCTTGCGGCGGAGAAGAGTAAGGAGCCGATCAAGCTCTTGTTCAAACGTGGCGACGAGTTTGTCACCGTCTCTCTGGATTACCACGGTGGAATGCGCTATCCGCATTTGGAAAGAGTCGAGAAGACGCCCGATCGGCTAGATGAAATCCTGGCCCCGGCTCAGTAGAAGTCGAAACAATTCTATTGAACTGCTGGCGCGGCGACTGCTTTGTGCCTGATTCATTCGATGCGTAGCTGTTTTTGAATTTGCTCCAGCGGCACGCCCTTCGTTTCCGGAACCATTGTCTTTACCCAGATGAGTTGCAGAACCATCATGCCGGCGAAGAACGAGAAAACCCAAGCGGGCGGGAAGGCGGAGACCATCTTGGGGAAGAAAGTTGTGAGCGCGGCGGCGAAGATCCAGTGCGTGAAGCTGCCGAGGGTTTGCCCTTCCGCGCGATGGCGATTGGGAAATATTTCGGAAATAAAAACCCAGATCACTGCGCCTTGTCCGATAGCGTGCGCAGCGATGAAGGCAAAGATGCAGACCGGCACGATTGAGAGATGACCTGTAAAAAAAGCCCAGGCGACCAGGCCGAGCGAAGCAATGTAACCGAACGAGCCAATGTAGAGCAACGTGCGCCGGCCCAGGCGGTCGATGAGCCAGAGGCCGACGAAAGTGAAAACGAGATTCGTGACGCCAATCCCGATCGATTGCAGCAGCGCGGCTTTTGCGGCGAGGCCGGTCAGTTCAAAGATGCGCGGCGCGAAGTACAGAATCGCGTTGATGCCGGACATCTGATTGAAAAAAGCGATCAAGATGGCGAGCAGGATTGGCTTGCGCAAGCGCATTGTCCAAAAATGTCCGGACGATACCTTTTCGGACGATGCGGCGATGATGGTGTCCGCTTCGGCTGCGAGTTCGGCGGGCGAAGCCTCCGGTTCGATTCGTTTGAGGACCTCGAGACCCGCCTCGCGATCTCCCCTCCTGCTCAGCAGCCATCGCGGACTTTCAGGAAGGCCAAAGCACAACGCTGCGTAGAGCAAAGACGGAAACGCAGCCACGCCCAGCATCCAGCGCCAGGCGTTGGGGCCGATTCCGGCGAGCAGGGCATTCGAAACGAAAGCGATCAGGATGCCGAAAACGATGTTGAACTGGAACATGCCGGCAAGGCGCCCGCGATGCTTGGGCGGAGCAATCTCAGAGATGTACATGGGGGCAACTACAGTCGAGATGCCGATGCCAAGGCCTCCGATGACGCGTGCCAGGATGAAAATGGAAACATTTGGCGCCAACCCTGAGCCCACTGCCCCGACAAAGTAAAGAACGCCGATCCAAAGCAGGGTGGCTCTACGGCCGAAGCGGTCGGCGGGCCAACCCCCGAGCAGGGAACCGACGACGGTGCCGTAAAGCGCGGAAGCCATGGCAATGCCGTGCAGTCCGGGACTTAGCCCCCACAGTGTCTGAATCGTTTTTTCGGCGCCGGAAATTACGACCGTATCGAAACCGAAGAGAAATCCGGCCAGAGCGGAGGTGAGCGACCAGAAGAAGATGCGACGATTCATAAGTGGGTGAAGCGGACGGCGGACCTCGGACATCAGACGTCGGACCTGGAACTTCTGGCTGCGGAGCATTGGCTAAGGTCCGAAGTCTGACGTCCGAGGTCCCAGTTCCGTCGGACTACTTTCGCGCTGTCTCCAGCGGATATCCCTTCTCGCGCCAGTCGCGAATGCCGCCGTCCATCGAAATCACATTGGTGTAACCCATTTTCTGCAGGTTGTCGGCGGCCAGCGCTGAACGGAAACCTCCGCCGCAATAGAGAATCATTTCCGTGTTGAGCTCCGGCACGCGGGCTTCGATATCGCGTTCGATGATGCCTTTGCCCAGATGTATGGCGCCGGGAACGTGATCCTTGGCGTACTCGCTTTCCTCGCGGACGTCGATGAGCAAGACTTTCTCGCGGCGATCCATCCTAGCTTTCACCGCGTCGACGTCGGTTTCGCGCACGCGTTTCTTGGCGTCGTCCACAATTTTCAGAAAGCGCGGCGGATGCTGGTGGGCCATGAAAACTCCTTTCGCCGGTAGGCGGACGATGAACATCCTACCAAGTGGCGCCGGACTACGCACGCTACAATCTGGCATGATTTAGCGAAATGAAAGTTTCTGTCGGACTGGATTTCGTTCGGCGCATGCGAAACCTAGGTCCCTCGCTTTGCTCGGGATGACAAGTGTTTTTTCAGACTGGCATTTTTCATGGCGCAACGAAGTTCAGATCGCATCCACTCGACGCAGCAGGAGCAATCCACACGCAAGATCGGCTTGGCGCGCGCCCTGTCGAAGCTGGGGTATTGTTCGCGTTCGCAAGCTGCCGAGTTGATTCGCGCAGGCCGGGTGCGCTTGAACGGCACAGTGCGGCGCGATCCGGAGACGCCGGTTCGCCTGGAACGGGATCGCATCGTGATGGATCGGCGTGGCGTCGAGGGGCAACAGAAAATTTATCTTATGATGAACAAGCCGCGGGGAGTGGTGACGACGGCTTCCGACGAAAAAGGCCGGGAGACGGTTTACGCTGTGTTGGAGAAAACTGGGGAATCGCTTCCCTGGGTCGCGCCGGTCGGGCGTCTGGATAAGGCGAGTGAAGGATTGCTGCTGCTGACCAATGATTCCGAGTGGGGCGCAAAAACCGCCGCGCCTCAGACACACCTGCCCAAAACCTATCATGTGCAAATTGCAGCGGTGGCCGATGACAAACTCCTGCATGCAATCGTGAGTGGCGTGCCCGGTGAGGATGGGGACCTCCTTTGCGCGGCGCGGGCGCGACTGCTGCGTTCGGGAGAAAAAAACTGCTGGCTTGAAATCGTACTGGACGAAGGCAAGAATCGGCACATTCGGCGCATGCTCGGCGCACTCGGGGTCGAGGTGCTTAGACTGGTGCGGGTGGCCATCGGCCCCCTGCAGTTGGGGGAACTGGCGAAGGGTGCGTTTCGGGCGCTGACGAAAGACGAAAAGCATTTGCTCGACCGCGCGCTGGCCAACACCAGACGTCGGACCTTAGACGTCGGACCTTAGACTCGAGCCTCAGCGGAATTGGCCGAGTATCGTAGAGCCCCAACGGAATCCTCTGTGTTCCCTGTGCCCTCTGTGGTTAAATCTTTAACGAATGAATCTGAAACTTTCAACCGTTTTCTTCGCCGGAATTCTGGCCGCACTGGGCATGTTTGCTCCGCTCTCGCAGCAGAACTCAATCGACGCCGCGCGCTTGAACAATCTCGGCTCCGCCTATATGAACCAGCAGCTTTTCGAGAAGGGCCTGAAGGCCTTTCAGCAGGCGACGGAGGCAGATCCAAAACTCGCGATCGCGCGATTGAACCAGGGCATTGCATATCTGAACCTGCAAAAAGTCGATGACGCCAAGGCCGCGTTCGAAGATGCGCTCAAACAGGATCGGAAAAATCCGAACGCCTGGTATGGCCTGGGAATGCTCGCGAAGAACACCGGCGACGCGCAGGCGGCGATCGAGGCATTCAAGCACGTGATTGAGATTGATCCGAACGACCCCGACACTTGGTATTTCCTGGGCACCGGGTACGTGCAGGCTAAGCAATTTCCGCAGGCTATTGAAGCCTTTCAACACGCGCTGAAAATCAGTCCACTGCACGCATCGGCGGAATTCGGATTGTCACGCGCGTATCAGCAATCCGGCGACGTTGAACACGCCCGCGAGCATCTGAAGAAATTCCAGTACATCACGCAGAATAAACTCGGCGCGCCTATGAGTTTGGCGTACGGCGAGCAGGGGCAATATTCGCGTGCGGTGGAATCGCCGCAGGCGGTATTAAAAGTGCCGGCGCAGGTTAAGGTGCGCTTCGTGGATGTGACGACGGAAGCGGGGATCGTGGCGAAGGCGACTGCGAGCGACGCGAAGGACTTGGCTGGGTTCCTTGGACCTGGCGCCTGCTTCTTAGACTATGACGGCGACGGCAAGATCGACCTTTTCCTAACCGACAACGGCGCGCACGGTGGAGTGTCGCTCTATCACAATCTAGGCAATGGCAAGTTTGAAGATGTCACGAGAAAGGCGGGGCTCGATCCGAGCCTTCACGGAGTTGGCTGCGCCGCGGGTGACTACGATAATGATGGCGCGACAGACCTGGCTGTGAGTTTGAGCGACTCGGTTCTCTTGCTGCACAACGAGAAGAACGGAACGTTCAAGGACGTGACCTACGCCGCGGGTATAAAGAGCCAGGTTCAAGACGCGGGACTTACGTTCATTGATTACGATCACGACGGCGACATTGATCTGTTAATCACGGGCAACAGCGAGAGGCCTGGGGCGGTATCCAGAAAACCGACCGGGGCAAATGCGATGTGGCGCAATAACGGGAATGGTACGTTTACCGACGTCACTGAATCGGTGGGCCTCCAGGGTGAGACACCCAATATTTCTGCGATCGGTACCGATTTCAACAATGATCGCGCCGTGGACATTGTGACTACTGGTCTTGGCAGCGGCCCGGGACCCCGTAAAGAGGACAGTCACATGGGAACCGCGGTTTACCAGAACCCACGGGAAGGCAAGTTCATCAAACGTGAACTCTGGTCTTCCCTAATGCCCTCCGAGACGACTGGCGTCGCGGTGCTCGACTTCAATCACGATGGCTGGATGGACCTAGCTTTCACTCACACAGGCGCGCCTGGCCTTACGCTCTGGCTTAACAACCACGGAAAGAATTTCGACCGCGTCGAACTTCCGGAGACGAACTGGGTCCACTCCTTTGGAGTGGCCGCTTTCGACTACGACAACGACGGCTGGGTCGATCTCGTCGCAGTCGGCGAGACGAAGGACGGCAAGGGCGAAGTGCGGCTATTCCGCAATCTTGGGCCTGACGGATTCAAGGATGTCACCGCCGACGCTGGCCTCGACAAGATTGAACTCAAAGATCCGCGCGCAATTATCACTGGCGACTACGATGGCGATGGCGCCACCGATTTGCTCATCACGCAGAATCACGGGCCTGCCGTACTACTGCGCAATGAAGGCGGCAATCAGAATCACTGGCTGCGGTTATCGCTCAAAGGATTGGCCGACAACAAATCCGCCATCGGAACCAAGGTTGAAGTTTTTTCGGGCGGCAACCGGCAGAAGTTTGAGATTGCAGGATCGAACGGCTACCTGGGACAGAACTCCACCGACATCGTCGTCGGCCTGGGCGATTCCAAAGAAGCCGACATTGTGCGCATGCTGTGGCCGACGGGCGTTCTGGAAGATGAAATTCAAGTGGTCGGCAACAAGCAGCAGAATTTTATTGAAATCGACCGGCGAGGCAGTTCGTGTCCGACATTGTTTGTGTGGAATGGAGAGCGCTACGAATTTGTTGCGGATATGCTGGGGGCGGGCGTGGTGGGGCACTGGGTTGGGCCGGGACAGCACGACATCCCTCGGCCGGTCGAGTACATCAAGATTAGCGGCTCGGACGTCAGACCTCGGACCTTGGACGTCGGCAAGAACGGTTCGGTTGAGGTCCGAAGTCCGAAGTCCGATGCCGGGTTTCTGAGTTTCCGATTCATGGAACCTTTGGAAGAGGCCGTCTATCTGGATCGGGTGCGATTGCTGGCGGTGGATCATCCGCCTGATGTTGACGTGTATCCAAACGAGTACTTTGCGTCGA
>Ga0073928_10007893_pt1 | contig 13576 bp, 12 predicted proteins | sample PaiPotPPA55metaG_FD_76969 | JGI IMG/M metagenome (GOLD analysis project Ga0073928, IMG submission 76969) | Iron sulfur acid spring bacterial and archeal communities from Banff, Canada, to study Microbial Dark Matter (Phase II) - Paint Pots PPA... ...
AGACGAACATGCCGACGACAGGCGCAAGGCTCTTCAGCCCGTCGATGACAAACTTGCTGGTCTGCAAGCCGAAGCCGCCGATCAGCGACGCCGCTATCGGCACGATGATCAGCGCCACCAGCGGCGACATCCGTTTTGAAAGAATCGCCGCGAGCAGGACGACGATAGTGGCCAGGCCAAGTAGGGGCAGCAAGGTTTGTCTCCGATCTTTTTAATCGATTGTTTTATGAGTCAACCAAGCGTAGTTTCAGGACGCCGATAAAACAATTGAAATGATTTGATGGCAGCAATCACGTTTTGTAATAGATGAAATAAGAGTCGAAAATCATGGACCTGAATCTCCGCGATATCCGCGCGTTCATCGCCGTGGCCCAGGCAGGCAGTTTCACGCGCGCCGCCGTGCGGCTGCATTTGTCGCAGCCCGCGTTGACCGTGCAGATCCGCCGTCTTGAAGAAACGATCGGTGCGCGGCTGTTCGACCGCAATAGCCGCAGCGTTGCATTGACACCGGTCGGACGGGATCTGCTGCCTGTCCTGCAAAAGTCGCTGGGCGACATGGAGCAGGTTCTGCACGACGCCCGCGCACTCAGCGACGGCTCCGCCGGCACGGTGAGGCTGGCGTGCCTGCCGTCATTCGCCGCAAGCTTGCTGCCCGATCTGATCCAGGATTTCAGACGCGAGTTGCCGCACGTGTCGTTTCAAATCCGCGATGTCGTCGCGAGCGTCGTCAATACGCTGGTGCGTAATGAGGATGTGGACGTGGGACTGACCGGCGGCGATGTCACCGACGCCTCGCTGGAAGTGCTGCACGCGGGTGAGGACCGGCTGTGCGTGGTGTGTCCGGACGGGCATCCGTTGACGGCGGCCAAGCGGATCGGCCTGGAGGAGATCGTCCGCTATCCTCTGGTACTGACGGCGGCGGGAACAAGCGTGCGGGCAGTGGTGGACGCCGCGTTCGAACGCGCCGGCTATGCGCCCGTACCCACCTGCGAGCCGACCTACATGATGACGGCGGTGGCCATGGTTCGGGCGGGGCTCGGCGTGACCATCCTGCCCCGCTCGGCGCGCGAAGTGCGCGCTGAGCCGGCGCTGGTGACGCGGGTTATCGATGAGCCGGGTTTCGTGCGCCCCATCGCGCTCGTGAAGAAGCGCGGACGCACGCTGCCGCCCGTGACGGAGGCGTTTGTCGGCGTGATCGCCAAGGGACTCGGGCAGCGCCGAGAGTAACGCGCCGGTATCGATTCAACGCAGAATCGACGAAGATTCAGCGCACGTAGGCGAACACCGCCAGTGCGGCCATTACCGTGATCGCACCGCCAATGCGCGTCGCGATCTGCGCGAACGGCATCAGTTCCATGCGGTTGCCCGCCGTCAGGATAGCGACGTCGCCCGTGCCGCCCAGCCCGCTGTGGGTTGCGTTGACCATCGCGGCTTCCACCGGATGCATACCCATCAGCCGGCCCACGCCGAAGCCCGTGACCACGAGCGTCAGCACCGTTACCACGGCCGTCACGATATTCGCCCAATGAAATGCCGTTACGATCTCGCCCCACGGGGTCATGGCGACGCTGATGGCGAACATCAGCGGATACGTGACGGCGGTGGAAAAGAACGAATACATGAAGCGAGCGCCGCCGCGCACGCGGGGAGAAACCGCTTGCAGCAATTGCGCCGCGACCACCAGCAGCAGCATCACCACAGGCGCGGGCCAGCCGAACCATTGATGGCTCAACTGCCCGACCAGATACAACGCGATGGCGGTAGCGCCCGCTGCGGCAACCGAGCTGACATCGAATTCAAACGCCAGGGGCGCCGCCGCCGATGTGTCCGCTTGCGAGGAATCGGTGTTGCGCGTCAGTTGGCCGTTGCCGGTCCACGCCGGCTTCTTCGTACCCACGTAGTTCAGGAACCCCGCACAGCAAATTGCCGCAATGTTGCCGAGCATGACCGCTGACAACACCTGCGCGAACAGCGGGCCTTGATCGACACCGAGGGTCTGCGCGTACCCCATCGACAGCGGCAACGCGCCCTCACCCACGCCGCCCGCCATGATCGGTACGACCACGAAAAAGAGCGTGTGTTTCGCGCCAAGCCCAAGCATGGCGCCCACGCCGGTACCCACCAGCGCCGCTGCCAGCGAACCGGCGCAGACCGGCACGAAGATCTTGATAAAGCCCTTGATCAGCGTCTGCCGGTCCATGCTCAGCACGCTGCCCACGATAATCGCAGCGATGAAGAGATAGAGAAAATTGGTGCTCTTCGTGAACGACGTCACCGACTTCACCACGCTCACCGGCATCAGGTGGTAATAGATCAGCGCCGACGGCAGGAAGGCCGCGAAGATCGAGGTTGCGCCAATGTGGCGGATCCACGGAATGCGCCGCGCGAGTTCAGCGCAGGTAAAACCGCCGACGGCGACCAGCGCGATGCCGGTCGGAAGATCGGCATCGAGTTTGCCGCCAGCGGCCATGGCGGCGAGCACGAGCAGCAGCACGATATACACCGGCAAGGGCAACACGCCGATACGGACATCGAATATCACCCACCAGCGATCTCTCCATACCGTTACGCCCGATGGCGCCGCGGCGTGGGGATTGCGTGTTTCAGACGTCTCCATTCAAGTCTCCATCACTTCGTTTTGCCAGCACACGAATAGCGCGAACGAGCGCGAACGCTTAGATCAGCAACAGCAAGGCCGCGCCATACACCACGGCGCCGAGCAGGAAGGTCATCACGGTGAAGCCAAGCACGCGCTGCACGCCGACACCCGCCATGGCGACCACCGGCGCAGCCCAGAACGGCTGCAGCATGTTGGACACCTGTTCGCCCATGGCGACCGCCATCGTCGTGCCGGGTACCGATGCATGCAGCGCCACCGCCGCCGGCACCACGAACGGACCCTGCACCGCCCAGTGGCCGCCGCCGGACGGCACGAGGAAGGTCACGATCAGCGAACACACGTAGCTCCAGAAAGGCAGCGTGTGCGCGTTCGAAATAGCGATGAAAAAGTGCGACAGCACGTCGGGTAAACCGGTCGCTTCCATGATCCCCATGATGCCGCCGTAGAGCGGGTATTGCAGCATCATCGACCCGGTCTGGCGCGCGGCATTCTTGATGGCATCGGCGTAAGCAAGGGGGTAGCCGTGCAGCACCACGCCCGCGATGAACATCACGAAGATCACCGCGTTCACGCCGCTGAAACCGGTCTTGTGCGTCCACGCAATCGCGAGGAACGACACCCCCGCCGCGCCGATGAACGCGCTGCCCACCCACGAATATTCGAGCCACTTCGCCGGCGTGAGCTTGCCTGCGGGACGGGTCTTGGCGGGTGGATCGGGATTCTTGTCGAGATCGAGCACGACGATGTCTTCATCTGCCGGCTTGAGAAAGGCCAGCACGATCGGCGTGGCGACCAGCATCACGATCGTCGGCACCAGGTTGAACGCGGTGAACACCGTGCTGCTGAACGGCAGCACCTGCCCCGTCAGCTTTTCGACGACGTTCATGGAGCTGCCGTGCGTTGCCTGGGCCAGTGCGATCGAACTCGAGATACCGCTCGCCCACACGACCCAGCCGGAGAAGCCGGCCGCGACAATCCACGCAAAGTCCACGCGCATGCGCTTGGCAACTTCACGCGCGAGCAGCGCTGCCACCACGAGCCCGAAACCCCAGTTGAAAAACGAGGCGACTGCTACCGACACAAAGGTGAGCGTGGCAGCCTGGACCGGCGTGCGCGCGAGAGAAACGACCGCACGAAAAAGCCGCTGCACAGGCGGCGCGTGCGCGAACGCGTGACCGGTGACGAGGATCAGCGTGATCTGGAACGCGAACGTCAGGATATCGAAGAAACCCTTGTACCAGCCGCCGACAATTCCCATGAACGAGGCATGCGGCGCGAATAACGCCGACACGACCGCGACGAATGCCGTGATCATGATGGCGAGAACGAACGGGTCGGGGATAACTCGCTCGAAGAGGTCAATGGTCGCGTTGGTGAAGCGCGTTTTACCGCTGCCGCCCGAAGGTGAAGCGCTCGCCGGTTTCATGTCAGTCTCCTTGTGATTGTTGTTGGATGTTTTAGTGTCGGGCGGTGTCAGAAGTCATATAGCCTGGCGGGGTTATCGACAAGAATGGCGCGGCGTTGCGCGGGGTTGTCCACCCAGTGCGAAAGCAGGCCGAACAGCGTCGCGTCGTCAGGCTTGGCAGTCTCGGTCGTGTGCGGCCAGTCGCTGCCCCACACCAGCCGCTCAGGCGCAGCGTTGACCCATGCATGCGCCGCGCGGTCCATGTCGCTGTAGCGTTGCGCTTCGCCCATGCGCGAATCGAGGTACGGACCCGACAGCTTCAGCCACGCACGGCCTCCGTCCAGCAGCGAGCGAACAATGCCGAACGCGGGATGATCAATACCCTCGGGCAACGGCAAACGCGCGAGGTGATCGAAGACGATCTTCGATGGCAGGCGTCTTAGCAAAGCCTCATGTTCCACGACCTGAGCCGCAGTCCAATGCAACTGGACATGCCAGCCAAGCTCATGCACCCGGCGCGACAGCGACTCCACCATGTCGAAGCCGACCACGGCCTGCACCGGCGTGTACAGCGTGAAGCGAATCCCGCGGATACCCCCTTCATGCAGCGTGACGAGGTCCGCATCGCTCACGTCGGGGCGCAGCACTGCCACGCCGCGCGTACGGTCTGCGCCCAGTTGCCGGATCGCGTCGAGTGTCACGCGGTTGTCGACGCCATAGATACGCGGCGTCACGACCACCGTGCGTGTAGTGCCAATGCGTACCTGAATCTCACGGCGATAATCATCGGCGGTAGCGCCGTTCACCAGCGTGCCGCTGTGCGGATAGCGGGCGTCGTAGACATCCATATGGGCATCGCAGGCAAGCAGTGACGCCGGGGTGTTTGCGGGCATGACGTGTCTCCTTCTTTTGCTTGTTTTATTCGCTTTTATTCGCGTTTATTCAATCACGCGCTTCGCCCGGAGTGCTTCAATGTCCTCAGCCAACATGCCTTGCTCGCTCAGCACCTGCTCTGAATCCTGTCCAAATGTGGGCGCGGCAAACGGTTCGGGACCGGGCGTCCGGCCGAACCGGATCGAACGCTTGAGCCCGCGATATCGCCCCACCACCGGATGCTCGTACGTCGCAATCATGTCTTCGGCCAGCACTTGCGGGTCGTCGAACATGTCTTCGACCGTACGTGCTGCAGCACAAGGCACGTCTTCGCCGAACAGCGCTTCCCATTCCAGCGCGGTCTTCCCTGCCAAGGCGGCGTGAAGTTGCGGCACGATTTCATCCACGTGGAGTGCGCGCTTCCTGACGCTGTCGAAACGCGGATCGGCGGCGAGTGCATCGAGGCCCGTCTTGCGGCACAGCGCCTGCCAGAAATGCGGCGTATTGGCGGAGATGTAGATGTATCCCTCGCGCGTCGGATGAATGCCGGTGATGCCGCCTGAACGCATGTCCCGGCCCACTTCGCGAGGCTCGCTGTCCGCCCAGACCAGACGCGCCGACTGCATGGCGAGCGCGCTGCGCAACAGCGACACGCCCACGTACTGTCCCTCCCCGCTGCGCTCACGCTCGAACAACGCGGATGCCACGCCCCCGGCTACCAGCGCCGCCGCGTAGTAATCCACCACCGATCCGTAGAGCACCTCGGGCGGGCCGCCGCTCTTGCCTTGCATCGTGCACATGCCGGTCATGGTCTGCAGCACCTGGTCGTAGCCGGCCTTGTCCTTGAGCGGCCCGGTTTCTCCATAACCGGTCACGGCGCAGTAAATGAGCCGTGGATTGAGCACCTTCAACTGCTCGTAATCAATACCGAGACGCGCCGGCACGCTCGGCCGGAAGTTGTGCACGAGCACGTCGGCACTGGCCACCAGCGCCTTGAGCGCAGCCAGCCCTTCAGGTTGTTTCAGGTCGAGCGCGAGGCCAAGCTTGCTGCGGTTCACGCCAAGAAACGCTCGGCTTTCGCTCTCGAGCGTCGAGGGATATTTGCGCAGGTTGTCGCCTGCAGGCGGCTCGATCTTGATGACTTCGGCGCCCTGGTCGGCAAGCAGGCTGCACCCATACGGCCCGGCGATATACGCGCTCAGGTCAAGCACGCGGATGCCGCTCAGCGGCCCCCGTGCGCCAGCGGGTCTGCGGGATGGCTTGCTCATGGCTGTGACTCCCAATCCTGCTTTGAAGCCGCGCCTGAAGCCGCATTCAAAGCCGCCTGCGCCACGATCGCCCGCGCCCGAGCGACGAATGGGCCATCGATCATCTTGCCGTCGACCACGTACGCGCCCCGGCCTGCCGCATCGGCTTCTGCAGCCGCCGCGACCACCCGTTGCGCGTGGGCGATCTCATCGGGCGTCGGCTGGAATACTTCGTTGGCTAGCGCCACCTGGCTCGGATGAATGCAGCTCTTACCGATAAAACCAAGACTGCGCGCAAGCCGCGCTTCGGCCTGGAAACCGGCCTGATCGCGGATATCGGCGAACGCCGAGTCGTACGCGAACACGCCCGCCTCTCCCGCCGCCATGCTCAACGCAAACATGGCCTGCTGGATCGCCGCGGTCTCCCGCCGGGCGATGCCCAGCGGCTCGAACAAGTCGCCCAGCCCAAGCTGCAGGCCTTTCACGCGAGGATGCGCGCTGGCCAGTTCAAATGCGCGCCGCAATGCGCCGGGCGATTCGATATTCAGCAGCAAGCCAATCGGCTCCGTCACGCCGTTGGCGCGTTCGGCTGCATCGAGCGCGTTCGCGGCTGCCCGCACGTCGTCGGCATGGCGCGGTTTCGGCAGGTTGATCAGATTGACGCCCGCCTGCACGACGGCGGCGAGATCGGCTTCGAAGTGAGGTGAATCGATGGCGTTCACACGCACGATCATCGTCTTTCCACCGAACCGGTCCGAAGACGAAGCGTTCGAACCGGGCGGAGAACCCAGCAGAAGATCGCGCAGATGCGACCGGGCTTCGGGCTTGCGCGCCTCCGACACGGAGTCTTCGAGATCGAAAGAAAGGGCGTCTGCCTGGCTCGCCAGCGCTTTGGCGAACAGTTCGGGCCTTGAGCCCGGAACAAATAATTTGCTTTTCATCCTGCCAGTCTAGTCATCGGCACAATGAAGATAAAGCGATAGAATGTGCCTTCAAAATCAACTAAAAGTATCTTTATGGAGACCTCGTTCCTGACCAGTTTTCTACTGGTCGTCGATACCGGCTCAATGGCCGAAGCCGCGCGCCGCCTCGACCTGACGCCCGCTGCGGTGGCGCAGCAGATCCGCACGCTCGAGCGCGAATTCGGCGCGCCGCTCCTCGCGCGTGCCGGCCGGACGGTATCGGTCACGCCTGCAGGCAGCCGGATAGTCGCGCAGTCGCGGGGTTTATTGCGTGAACTCGCCGACCTGAAGGTCCTCGCCAACGACGAACACGCGACCGGTGAGCTCAGGCTCGGCACGATCAATACGGCGCTGCATAGCCTGCTACCGGACATCCTGGCGCATTTTGTCAGCGCTCATCCGCATGTGAAGGTGTTCATTCAGTCGGGATCCTCGAACGAATTGTATGAAGCATTGCGGCAAGGCGACGTCGATGCAGCCGTCTGCACGCATCCCGCGTTCGCCATGCCGAAAACCTTCGTGTGGGAGCTGCTGCGTGAGGAACCGCTGGTGGTGATCGCGCCGCAGAGCCTGGCGAAACGCGATGCGCATGACCTGCTCGCGCACGAGCCGCTGATCCGCTACGACCGCTCGCGGGCGGGCGGCAAGGAGGCCGAGCGTTATCTGCGGCGTGCGGGCATCGTGCCGACCGAGCGCTTCGAACTCAGCTCGCTCGCAGCCATCGCGATGATGGTGGACCGTGGACTCGGGGTGTCCCTTGCACCGGATGTCGCGACGCCAATAACCGGCACCCTGCGCATCGCGCGGATCAGCTTGCCGATGGAGTCAGAACCTCGCCGCTTCGGTGTGCTCTGGAAACGGGGGTCGGTACGTGACCGGCTGATTCGCGGCCTGGTGGACTGCGCGCTGCAGTGCGTGCGCAGCTAATGGTATGAAAATACCGGAGTTGCTTGCGCCGCCCCAAAAACAATACGGCGGCACGTTTGCACGTGCCGCCGTATGTAGCGCTTGAAACATACCGTCCCGAGCGCTTGACTCCTGGCCTTGCCGCTTACTGCGGTTGGCCCTTGTCATTGGTACCCATGGCCGAAGCAGCTGCGGCGGCCGATGCACCCTTCAGGTGCGACGCCTTGTCTTCCTGATGCAACGTCGTACCGTGGACGCCGGATGCTGCTTTCTTATGCTTGAAGTGCGGCAGGTGCGGTTTGGGTTCTTTAGGACTGACGGCAGGCTTGCTTTCGTCCGTCTTCGAACCGCCACCACCCGATTGAGCCATTGCCGTGCCTGCGAACGCGAATGCGAGCGCACCAACCATTGCAATTTGCGAGAACTTCTTCATTGCCAATCTCCCTGGAGTTATAAATCGATTGCAGCACCGCATTGTTGTTCGAAATACAGAGAATTTCAACGAATTCAGCGCATTCCTATCGAAAGTTGGTTTTGGCCAACTCAACAATTTCGTCCCCGCGCCCGTTCAAAATCGCGCGCAGCATATAGAGGCTGAATCCCTTCGCCTGCGCCAGTTCCACTTTTGGCGGCATGGCCAGCTCGTGTTTGGACGTCACCACGTCCACGAGCGCCGGCCCGGGATAAGCGAAAGCCTTCTGCAGAGCCTCTGCAATGTCCTCCGACTCCTCCACCCGGATGCTGAAAATACCCGCGCCCTGGGCGATGGCGGCGAAGTCGGTCTTGGCCAGATCGACGTTGGTATCCAGGTAGCCGGCGGCCTTGAGCTCCATGGAAACGAAGCCGAGCAGACTGTTGTTATAAACCACCACTTTGATGGGCAGATCGAGCTGGCGGGCGCTGAGCAAGTCGCCCAGCAGCATCGACAACCCGCCGTCGCCCGACAGCGAGATCACCTGCCGCCCCGGATTCGCGCCCTGCGCGCCGAGCGCCTGGGGCATCGCGTTGGCCATGGAACCGTGGTTGAACGAGCCGTGAAGCTGGCGTTTGCCATTCATCGTGAGGTAACGCGCGGCCCAGACGGTCGGCGTGCCGACATCGGCGGTGAAAATGGCGTCTTCCGCAGCGGCTTCGTTGATGAGTTTCGTCAGATATTGCGGATGGATCGGCTTGCCCGGGCCTGACGGCGTAGCCAGTTCGTCGAGCCCCTTTCGCGCGGTTGCGTAGTGCTTGCGGGCGGTATCGATGAAATTGCGGTCCGGCTTGCGCGAGAGCTTCGGCAGGACCGCCGCGACCGTCTCCTTGACCGTGCCGACCAGCCCTAGCGCAAGCGGCGCGCGCGAGCCGAGCTTCGAGCCGCGCCAGTCGATCTGGATGATCTTGGCGTCGGCCGGATAGAACGGCCGGTAGGGGAAATCGCAGCCGAGCAGCAGCAGCGTGTCGCACGACATCATCGCGTGGTAGCCCGAGCTGAAACCGATCAACCCCGTCATGCCGACATCGTACGGGTTGTCCCATTCAATGAACTGCTTGCCGCGCATCGCATGGACAACCGGTGCGCCCAGCATGTCCGCGAGCGCAACCACTTCGTCGTGCGCGCCCGCGGTGCCGCTGCCGCACATCAGCGTCACCGCTTCCGAGTCGTTCAGCATGGCCGCGAGCCGGTCGATATCGATGTCCGACGGCAGGATGGTCGACGGCCCCGTGGCGGACCAGCCGGGTTTTTCCGTTGGTGCGTCGCTCAGCGCGACATCGCCGGGCAGCACGATCACCGCGACGCCACGCTCTTCGATCGCCGTGCGCATCGCGCGGGCGAGCACGCGCGGGAATTGCGCTGCGCTCGACACCAGCTCGACGTAGTGGCTGCATTCTTTGAACAGCGCGGTCGGATGGGTCTCCTGGAAGTAGCCCAGCCCGATTTCCGTCGATGGAATATGCGCGGCAATAGCCAGCACGGGCTGCTGGTTACGGTGGCAGTCGTACAAGCCATTGATCAGGTGCAGGTTGCCCGGGCCGCAACTGCCGGCGCACACGGCAAGCTTTCCCGTCGATGCCGCATCGGCGCCGGCCGCGAACGCGGCCACTTCCTCGTGGCGCGTATGCATCCAGCGGATGGAGCCGACCTGATCGAGGCTGTAGGCGAGCCCGTTCAGGCTGTCGCCGGTAACGCCCCAGATACGCTCGACGCCTGCCGCCGCCAGCGTCCTGGCCAAAAATTCCGCAACCGTGTTTCTTGCCATGTCCTGCTCCTTGGATGAAAAGAGGGATCGGAGTGGTGGAAAGGATGCCGGCTTGTCGGCGTCCTTTCGTCATACGCGTGAAACAGCCCAAAACGAGCTCAAAACGGGCTCAAAGCGAAAAGCATAGACGCCATGCAGGGGATCAACTATGAAAAAACCTTAATCGGCCTGCTTTACGAATGGCCGACGACGAAGTCGGGCGATGGTCGAATGACCGCGCGCCGTCCTCGTTCACGCAGCCGCCACGCGGGATCGAAGCGCAGCGGTTGCTAGAATGTCGGTCCCTCCTTTCTGCCTGAGCCAAGAACCGCCCTGATGGATCTCGAACGCATTCTCTTCACGCAGGGCTTTGGCTCGCGCCGCCAATGCCGCGCGCTCGTAGCCGATGGCCGCGTATCCATCGCGGGTTCGCTTTGTACTGATGCCGCGTTCGACATCGCGTCTGACGCGCTTGCCTCATTCGAGTTTCAAGTCGATGGCGCGACGTGGCGGTATCGGGAAAAAGCGTATCTGGTGCTTAACAAGCCGCCGGGGTACGAGTGCTCACGCGATCCGCAACACCACCTGAGCGTCTTTCACCTGCTGCCGCCGCCATTGACGGAGCGCGGCGTGCAATGTGTGGGGCGTCTGGATCAGGACACGACCGGCCTCCTGCTTCTCTCCGATGACGGTGCGTTCGTGCATGCGTTCACATCGCCGAAACGCAAGGTGGCGAAGGTGTATCTCGCGACCACACGCCATCCACTAGATGACGCTCAACTCGGCGCACTGCGCAGCGGCGTCTTGCTGCATGGCGAATCGCAGCCAATAGCGGCCGTTAGCGCAGAACAGCGCGACGAGCGAGAGCTCGAACTGTCGGTGCTCGAAGGCAAGTACCACCAGGTGAAGCGGATGGTCGCGGCGGCGGGGAACCGCGTGGAGAAATTGCATCGGGAGCGTATTGGCGGCTTTGGTTTGCCCGATGATCTCGCCGAAGGCCAATGGCGCTGGCTGGACGATGCCGACCTCGCCATGCTCAGGCAAAGCTGATGCGCCCGGCGTGCGTCATGTTCGTGCGATAGCGCGCTGAGTCGCAATCACGGCGGGTTTAACGTCACGATGAGACCAAGCCGGTGCGCTGCATCCATCCGCGCGCTTCGAGCGTAGAACGTGGCATCCCTCTGCTTTTCGACATTTATGCCCGCACAACAAAAACGCCGCATCGTGACATTCGGGCTTGCCGGTCTTGCCGCTGCGGCGCTCGCCGCTTGTAGTCCCGTCAGACTTTTGAACGCCGCCATCCCGTCGGGCGGTTACCGAAAAACGTCAGGTATTGCGTACGGAAGCGATCCGCGTCAGGTACTCGACGTCTATGTGCCCGTCGCGGCAAGTGCCGAGCCGCGCCCGGTTGTCGTCTTCTTCTACGGCGGAAGCTGGCAAAACGGCGACCGCGGTAATTACTTGTTCGTGGCACAAGCATTGACCTCACGCGGTTACGTGGCCGTGCTGCCCGACTACCGGACGTATCCGGAAACGGCGTTTCCCGGTTTCGTTAATGATGCGGCAGCCAGCGCTCGCTGGACCCGCGACCACGCGCATGAATTCGGCGGCGATCCGTCGCGGCTGTTCGTCATGGGTCATTCGGCAGGCGCTCATCTTGCCGCGCTGATCGCGACGGATCCGCGTTATCTCGCTTCGCAATCGATGGTGAAAGCCGACTTGCGCGGTGTGATCGGCCTGGCTGGACCTTACGATTTCCTGCCGATCAAGGACCCCACGCTACTCGACGTATTTCCGGCAGGCACGCGCGCCGAGAGCCAGCCGATCAATTTCGTCACTGGCCACGAGCCGCCAATGTTCCTCGCAGCCGGCACGGACGACACCGTTGTCGATCCCGGCAACACCGATCGCCTGGCGGCCATGCTGCGCAAACATGGCGACTCGGTGGAGGTAAAACACTACGACGGCTTCGGCCATATCCGCATTGTTTCGGCACTGGCGTTGCCATTGCGGGGACGCTCGACGGTGCTCGCGGATGTATCGGCGTTCATTGACTCGCGATGAACGGACTGTGACCCGGGCCGTGACCCGGACCGTCGCGATTCAATAGGTGTTAACACAACGCGCTGGTGCCGCGTTGCAGCATGCCTTTCTTACGACGTAAATCTATACTCCTTACACGACTATTAAAAGAAGCAGGAGGGCCATCATGGCCGCTCACATGACCATTGCAATGATTGCGTTCGTGGCTTTCAGCGTGTTGTTCATCGTCGGATTGCTGGTGACGATGCATCTGCGCCATCGCTATCAACCCAACCTGATTGGTGCGCTGATCGGGGCTTTGCTGTGCTTCATTCTGCTGGAGACGCTACCGGTACTGATGTGATGGTGAACTGAGCATTCGCCTCGTTCCGGAAGTCGCGCAGGAAGTCGTGAATGCTCGGATAACGCAACGCGTAACGCATTTCGTCTCGCAGCCGGGTGTTCTGCAGACGTCGCGATTCACGCATGAACGAGAGCATCATCGGCTCGAGTTGCGTCTCTGCCTGCTCGCGCGAAACACGGGGAGCGCGCGGCAAGCCGAACGCATCGGCAACCAGGTCGAAATAGTCCCCCATGCGCAAGTTGCTATCGTCCGATGCATGCACCACGCGCTGCGGCCGTGCCCGCCGGATCGCGAGTACGAGAATGGCCGCGAGATCGTCGGCGTGGATGTGGTTGGTGTAGACGTCATCGCCGGGCGCGAGCGCCGGCGTCCCCTTCTGCAGCCGTGCCAGCGGCAGGCGGTTGCTGGCGTAAATGCCGGGAATCCGCACAATCGATGCACTCAGCAGACCGCGCCGCGTGGCGCCCCGCAATTGCGCTTCCGCCGATACCCGCCGTTTCGCACGCGCGTTGTCCGGCCTGACCGGGCGCGTTTCGTCGATCCACGCCCCTCCGCAATCGCCATAAACCCCCGACGTGCTCGCATAAATCAGGCGGATTTGCCGCGGGCGCGCAGCGGTGCTGGAAACCCGGTCGGGTACAATAGACGGTCTTTTTATGGCTTTGGCGTGCATTTTGACGCCCGCTCGCATGGTGCTTTTGAAGGTCGCGCGAAACCATCCGCGCCACGCCCTTTGGCGCGCCACCGCAGTGACCGCGCTGCTCGCCGCGCGCGCAACGGACCGTCGCTGCGCACTCAGCGCGGCAATCAGCGCGCGGGTCCTGCTGTCGTCGTCGCCGTCTTTCTGGGGCGGCGCGAGATGCAGCACCGTGGACGCAAGACCGGCCAGGCGCCGCAGGCTGAGGCGCTCGTCCAGGTTGCCGATCAACGGTGTTGTGCCGGCTGCGCGCAGTTCGGC
>Ga0073928_10007894_pt1 | contig 13576 bp, 12 predicted proteins | sample PaiPotPPA55metaG_FD_76969 | JGI IMG/M metagenome (GOLD analysis project Ga0073928, IMG submission 76969) | Iron sulfur acid spring bacterial and archeal communities from Banff, Canada, to study Microbial Dark Matter (Phase II) - Paint Pots PPA... ...
GCGGCGTCGACATGTACGATTGCGTGCTGCCGACCCGCAACGGCCGCCACGGCCTCGCCTTTACGCGCCACGGCCCGATCAACCTCAAGAACGCACGCCACACGGCCGACCCGCGGCCGCTCGATGTCGAAAGCCGCTGCGCGGCGGCACGCGACTACTCGCGCGCTTATCTGCATCATCTCGTGAAGGCCAACGAGGCGCTGGGCGGCATGCTGCTGAGCCTCGTCAACCTGTTCTACTATCAGGACCTGATGCAGGGAGCGCGCGCCGCCATCGCGGGCGGGAGCTATGCGGACTATAAAGGCCTGACTCGGGAGAGTTGGGCGCGCGGCGATATCCCGCCCGTGTGATGGACGCGGGCCTCGACCGGGCAGGGCATCTCCCGGCAAGATGCGCTGCGTTGAACGACAGGAGACTTCATGACGGTCAGCCTCAAGGTGAACGGCGCGACACACAGCGTCCCGGCCGAGCCCGATACGCCGCTGCTCTACGTCCTGCGCAACGATCTCGCGCTCAACGGCGCGAAGTTCGGCTGCGGCCTTTCGCAATGCGGCGCCTGCACCGTGATCGTGGATGGCCAGTCGGTACGCTCGTGCGTCATGCCGATCGGCAGCCTGGCGGAATCCGAGGTCACCACCATCGAGGGGCTCGGCACCATCGACAGGCCGCATCCGCTGCAGCAGGCCTTCATCGACGAGCAGGCCGCCCAATGCGGCTACTGCATCAACGGCATGCTGATGACCGCGAAGGCGCTGCTGGCGCGCGACCCGCATCCGACCGACGCGCAGGTGCGCGAGGGGCTCGCGCTCAACCTCTGTCGCTGCGGCACCCACAACCGCATCGTTCGTGCCGTGCTGCGCGCCGCCGACGTCATGGGGAGAAGCTGACATGAACGCCCTATCGCGCCGTGCCTTCACGACCGGGGGCGGCGCCATCGTGCTGGCCTTCTCGCTCGATCCGAGGAATTCGCTCGCCGAAGACGCCAAGCTGCCCGGCGACCTGCAGACCAACCGCATGCTCGACGCTTGGATCCGCATCGATGGGGACGGCGGTGCCACCGTGTTCACCGGCAAGGTCGAGCTCGGCCAGGGCATCGTGACGGCGCTCGCCCAGATCGCCGCCGAGGAGCTCGACCTGCCGCTCGGGCGCGTGCACATGGTCTCGGGCGACACGGCGCGGACGCCGAACGAGGGCATCACGTCCGGCAGCCAGTCGGTAGAATACGGCGGCACGGCGCTGCGCTTTGCCGGCGCCGAGGTGCGCGCGATCCTGCTCGATGCGGCCGCAAAGAAGCTCGGCGTCGCGCCGGAGACGCTGACCGTCTCGGCCGGCACCATCAGCGCCGCCGACGGCCGCAAGGTGACCTATGCGGAGCTCGCCGGCGGGCTCGACCTCAAGCGCGAGGCGACCGCGAAAATTGCGCCCAAGCCCGCGAAGGCGCACACGATCGTCGGCACCTCGGTCAAGCGCTTCGACATTCCGAAGAAGGTCACGGGCGGCCTCGCCTATGTGCAGGACATGCGGCCGGCCGGCATGCTGCACGGTCGCGTCGTGCGGCCGCCGCGCTACGGCTCGAAACTCGACGGCGTCGACGAGGCGGCCGCCAAGGCCATGCCGGGTGTGGTCGCAGTCGTGCGCGACGGCAGTTTCCTCGGCGTCGTGGCGGCGCGCGAGGAGCAGGCGATCGCGGCGCGCGCCGCGCTGATCAAGAGTGCGCGCTGGACGCTCGGCCCGGCGCTGCCCGATCCGGCGGCGATTCACGAGCACCTCCTCTCGCTGCCCGCCGAGGCGACAGTCATCAGCGACAAGCGCGCGCCGGCGCTTGCCAATGTGCCGGCCGGCGCGCAGGTCATGGAGGCGACCTATCGCAAGCCGTACATGTCGCACGGCTCGATCGGCCCTTCGTGCGCGCTCGCCGAGTTCAAAGACGGCAAGGTCACGGTATGGACGCATTCGCAAGGGGTGTTCCCCAACCGTGCGCGGCTCGCCGAGGCGCTCGGCATGGATGTCGCCGATGTGCGCGCGATCCATGCCGAGGGCTCGGGCTGCTACGGCCACAACGGCGCCGACGACGTGGCGCTCGATGCGGCGCTGCTCGCCCGCGCGGTGCCGGGCAAGCCGGTACGCGTGCAGTGGATGCGCGACGACGAGTTCGGCTGGGAGCCGTACGGCGCCGCCATGGTGATGAAGGCGAAGGCGACGCTGCACGAGGGGCGCATCGTCGACTGGAACTACGACGTGTGGAGCAACACGCACTCGTCGCGGCCGAGCGAGGCGGGCGGCGTCAACCTGCTCGCCGCCTGGTATCTGGCCGATCCGAAGAAGCCGGCGCCGCCGCACAACATTCCCCAGCCGGCCGGCGGCGGCGACCGCAATGCCGTCCCGCTCTATGATTTTCCGCGCCAGCACGTGGTCAATCACCTGATTAAGGAGATGCCGCTGCGCGTGTCGGCGCTGCGCACGCTCGGCGCCTACGCGAACGTGTTCGCACTCGAGTCCTTCATGGACGAGATCGCGCTCGCGGCGGGCGCCGATCCGGTCGCGTTCCGGCTTGGGCACCTGACGGATCCGCGGGCCCGCGCCGTCGTCGAGGCGGTCGCGAAGAAGGCCGGCTGGACGCCGGGCCAGAAGGGCGGCGAGGGCCGCGGCCGCGGCATCGCCTTCGCCAAGTACAAGAACCTGGCGAGCTACGTCGCGATCGTTGCCGACATCGAGGTCGACCGGAGCTCAGGTGCCGTGCGCGTGCCGGGCGCGTTCGCGGCGGTCGATGCCGGGCAGATCATCAATCCGGACGGGCTCACCAACCAGGTCGAGGGCGGCATGATCCAGTCGACCAGCTGGACGCTCAAGGAGGAGGTGCGTTTCACGGCGGACGGGATCGCGTCGCTCGATTGGGAAACCTACCCGATCCTGACAATGCCGGAAGTTCCCCACATCGAGGTCGAGCTGATCGACCGGCCGACCGAGCGCTCGCTCGGCGCCGGCGAGTGCGCGCAAGGCCCGATGGTCGCCGCGATCGCCAACGCGTTCGCGCATGCGACAGGACGACGCTTGCGCGATCTGCCGTTCGCGCCGGCCCGCGTCAAAGCGGCGCTTGGATAACTCAGCCGTTTCGGCTTAAGTCGACCGACAAGCCGCCGGCCTTTGCTGCGCGCCGGCGGAGGGGCGGCGTTCGTTTGTCGACGGTCCCGTTCGTCGACAATGCAGTGAACCAGGAATGGAAGATGGCTCCCGCCGCCAGGGCTGAGGTCACGGTGCGCACGCGCCGCCGTCGTGACTGGGCGCTGCTGCCCGCCATCGTGGCCGCCGCGATCGGAATGGCCGCGCCGGAGGCCGCCGACGCGGAGACGAAATATCCCGAGCGTCCGGTCCGCATCATCGTGCCGTACGCGGCGGGCGCCACCGGCGACCTGACGACGCGGCTCGTGGGCGAGAAGCTCAGCGCGATGCTCGGCCAGCGTTTCGTGGTCGAGAACGTGCCGGGCGCGGGCGGCATCGCGGCGGCGCGTGCCACGCTCGCGGCGCCGGCCGACGGCTACACGATCACACTGCTCACCAACGGCACCGCGATCAGCGTGCCGCTGTTCAAGCACCTGCCGTTCGATCCGCTCAAGGATTTCGTGCCGATCTCGAGCATCGGCTACTTCGACGGCATCTTCGTCGCCAATGCGTCGTCGGAGTACCGGACGATCGGCGATTTCCTCAGGGCGGCGCGCGCGCGGCCGGGCGCGCTGAACATCGGCACCATCAATGTAGGCAGCACGCAGCACCTGTCGGCCGAGCTGCTCAAGTTGCTGACGGCGGCGAACTTCGTCATCATCCCGTTCCGCACCTCGCCGGATGCGGTCGTCGCGCTGATGCGCAACGACGTGCAGCTCGTCGTCGATTCCCCGACCGCGTTCAAGCTGGGCCTCGCCGACCACAAGCTGCGGCCGGTTGCCGCCACCGGCCCGGTAAGCGCGAATTCGCTCGGCGGTCTGCCGACCGTCGCGCAGGCCGGTGTGCCGGGCTACGAGGTCAAGTCGTGGAACGCGCTCTACGCGCCGGCAGCGACGCCGAGGGCGGACATCGAAGTCCTCGGCGCGGCGCTGCGCGACGTGCTGGCGGACCCGGACATGCGCAGGCGCGCCGCCGACCTCGGTATCGAGGCGCACGGCGGCACCGGCGCCGAGATCGACGCGCAAATGCGCGGCGACATCGACAAGTGGCGCCAGGTGATCGCCCACGCGAATATTCCGAAGCAGTAGGCTCAGGTCGTCGAGGCGCGTGCGCGTCCGCGCACCGCAAGCCACGGCGCGAGCAATATGAGGAACCCAGGCCCCCCGAGCGCGGCCATGACGAGCAGCCGCTGCGGCCAGGGGCCGAGCGCCAGCACGGCGGGCGGCATGGCGATGTCGGGCGGCGGATCGCCGATGAAGCCGTAGTTTGCGCCGAGCAGGAGGTCGATCCGCACGACCGCCGCGGCCCAGATGACGCCGACCAGCAGGGCGCGACCGTAGTCGCCCCAGCCTGGGCGGAAGCCGAGCACCACGAGATCGTAGAGCGCGCAACTGAGGATGAGCGTGTGTGCGATCCAGAAGGCCCAGAACAGGATATAGGCAGGGCCGACCGTCAGGCTGGGCTGGATGAAAGCCTGGGTCGCGAACCCAAAGGCCCAGAAGTAGAGCGTCGCACGCAGCGTGCGGTTTTGCGTCAACAGCGCAAAAGGCGCGAGCAGGCCGCTGATGTCGCAGGCCTGCAGCGGCAGGCCGGTGCGCAGGTCAAGGCCGTTCCAGTTCCACCACGTGTTGTAGGCGATCCAGTACGCGAGGGCGAATATTGCGAGCGCCCAGCGGTCGCGCGGCTCGCGTGCGCTGCCGCGCAGGTGACGCGCCGACCACGCGCCGATGACGAGCAGCGCCACAAATACGCCGGCCGCGACGAGATGCATTGCGCTGAAGGCGGTGAAGACGTGCAGTGAATCCGGTTCGGACACTGATGCATCCATGGTCGCAAGCCCTACTCCGTCACCCTGAGGCGCTCGGCGCTTCGCGCCGAGCGCCTCAGGGTGACGAAGACACGTGAGCTGCTTGTCACATGCTCGTATGACGAAATTGCAAAACGGCTTTGTGACGGGCGATCAAAGCGGATCGTCAGAGGATCTGGCTCAAGAACTGCCGCGTGCGCGGGTCGCGGCTGTTGGTGAAGAACTCCGCCGGCGGTCCGTGCTCGACCACGATGCCGCGGTCCGTGAAGTAGATCTGGTTGGCGACCTCGCGCGCGAAGCCCATCTCGTGGGTCACGATCAGGCAGGTCATGCCTTCCTCGACGAGCTCGCGGATGGTGACCAGCACTTCCTTCACGGTCTCGGGGTCGAGCGCGGCCGTGACCTCGTCGAACAGCATCACGTCCGGCTGCATCGCGAGGCTGCGCGCGATGGCGACGCGCTGCTGCTGGCCGCCGGAAAGCTCGCCCGGATAGGCGCTCTCCTTGCCGTCGAGCCGCACCTTGCGCATGAGCGCGCGCGCCAGCGCCTCGACCTCGCGGCGGTCGCGCTTGAGCACGTGGATCGGGGCCATCATGATGTTATCCAGCGCCGTGCGGTGCGGGAAGAGGTTGTACTGTTGAAACACCATGCCGACCTTGCGGCGGAGCGCGAGCTTGTCGAGCTTCGGGTCATTCACCTCCTGGCCCTCGACCAGGATCGAGCCGCGGTCGATCGGCACCAGCGCGTTGACGCAGCGCAGGAGGGTCGACTTGCCGGCGCCGGACGGGCCGATGAGGCAGATCACCTCGCCCTTCATCACGTCGAACGTGATGCCGCCGAGCACGACGTGCTTGCCGAACGCCATGTGCACGTCGCGGATGCGGACCAGCGGCTGATCGGGCGTCCAGCGCGGGATCGCGTTTGCAGGGGGCGAGGTCATCACGGTGCTGTCATCAACGAACCTGGAAGCGCCGCTCCAGGACGGCCGTCGCGCGCGCGATCGGATAACAATAGGCGAAGAACCACAGGAGCAGATAGAGGTAGATCGGCACGAGCAGCTCGCTGCGGCCCTCGGATGAGAGGATGTCGCCGGTCAGCGTCATCGACTCGCTCACGCCGACCACCGAGGTGAGCGGCATCGCGGCCACCAGGATGGAGTAGAGGTTCATCCACGGCGGCGTCATGCGTTTTATGCATTGCGGCAGGATGATCATGCGCAGCGTCTGCCAGCGCGTGAAGGCGAGCGCCTCGCTCGCCTCCCACTGGCCGAACGGGATCGAGCGGACCGCGCCGCGCACCAGCTCGGCGACGTTCGCCATCACGGGCAGTCCGAGGCCGAACGTGGCCTTGACCCAGTCGGGCAGCGGGATCGTCATGCCGCCGATGTGCAGCTCGAACGGCAGCAGCAGCATGCAATAGAACAGCATCACCAGCCACGGTGCGTTGCGGAAGAGCTGGGTGACGATCCAGGCGAGGCCGCGCACCGGCGCGCGCAACGAGATCAGCCCGAGGCCGACCACGACGCCAGCGACGGTGCCGACGCCCATGGCGAGGAAGCTCATGGCGATGTCGAGCGCGAATCCCTGCGCAAGCAGCGGCGTCCACTTGAGAAGCGTTGCGAGGATCGACGCCGGCCCGGGGCCGGCCTGCGCGTCGCCGACACCGACCGCGAGAAGGAAAGCGATGGCGAGCAGCGCGCCATGCCGGGTGCTGAGCCGCAAGCGCGGAGCCGACGCGCCTGCGAGCCGGAACGGCTTGAGGACCGCAAGCGTGCCCGGGCGGACCGCGATCACGGCGTGTAGCCCGGGACGCGCAGCGCCCGCTCCCAGCGGCCCATGACGTAGACCAGCACGCCCACCAGCAAGAGATAGATCACGAGCAGCACGTTCATCATTTCCGGCACGTTGACCTCGTCCGACCAGATCTGGTTGGCGACGTAGAGCATCTCGGGCACCGCGATCGCATACGCGATGGTGGTGGTCTTGATCAGGTTGACGAGGTTGTTGTTGAGCGCCGGCAGGCTGATGCGCAGGGCCAGCGGCAAGATGATGTACGCATAGGCCTCGAGCCGCGTGTAGCCGAGCGCCTCGGCCGCCTCGACGGTCTCGCGCGGCACCGCCTCGATGCCGGCGCGGAAGATCTCGACGTTGAACGAGCCGGCGTAGAGCGACAGGCCGATCACGGCCCAGGAGAAGCCGGAGACGATCGGCACCTGCAGCCCATTGTCGGCGGTCATGCGCAGGTAGGAGCCGAGCGCGAAATAGAAGAAGTAGAGCTGGACCAGCGGCGGCGTGTTGCGGAAGAACTGGACGTAGCCCTGCGTGCCGGCGCGCACGAGCCAGATGCGCGAGCCCTGCAGCCAGGCGCCGACCACGCCGATCGCCACGCTGACGATCAGGCAGACGATCATCAGCCGCAGCGAGGTGAGAAACCCGTTGAAGAAACGCGCCCGGTCGAACGCGTCGTAGAAGATCGTGAGATTGATTCCGGTGGTGTCGTGAAGCCTCCGGAACCAATCCCAGACCGGTGCGAGATCCGTCATGGCGAGCCGCGCTATGCAGTCGCGCGCGTGGTCACCCCGGCAGCCTCATTTACCGGCTTCGTCGTGCATCTTCTTGAGGAACGGCGAAGGCGGAATCTTCCACTTCGCCTCCAGCGCAATGAGCCTGCCGCTCTTGTGCCAGTCCTTGACGGTCTGGGCCATGAACTGGCCCCACGGGCCGTTGATCTCCTCGAGCTTTACGGCGAGGCCCCACGGCTGGACCTCGATGCTTTCCAGCGGCATCGCATAGGCGGCCCATTTCGGGTCGTTGAGATGGTCGACGAAGTAGGTGTCGTCGTAGACCATGCCGATGCAGTTGCCCTGCTGGAGCGCGGTTTCGGCTTCCGCCGTTCCCTTGAACGCGATGACGTCGGCGCCGTATTTCTCGGCGATCAACTTGTTGTACCAGGCGCCCTGGATGGCGCAGATCTTCTGCCCCTTGAGCCCATCCCAGGATTTCAGCCCGGCTTTCTTGTTCACGAAGACGTTGACGCCCGACGCATAGTAGACGGGCTGGACGATGCCGACGATCTTTCGCCGCTCTGGCGTGTCGTTCATCGTCGCGATCATCAGGTCGATCTTGCCCTGCTGCAGAAACTGCATGCGGTTCGACCCCACAACCGGCTCGATCTTGAGCTTGACGTGAAGGCGATTAGCCACGTCGCCGGCGAGATCGGGCTCGAAGCCGATGATCGCCCCGCTGGTGTCGCGGAAGCCGAACGGCTTGTAGTCGGCCTTGGTGCCGACCACGAGCACGCCATCCTTCTTGATCTTGTCGAGCGTCTGTGCGCCCGCGGCATTGGCCGCGGCGATAAGACCAGCAGCGGCGAGTCCCGCCGCGATGAGCCGTCGAAGCATGTTCTGCCCTCCATGGGAGCGAGGATCGGAGCGGGGATACGCAATGGCCCCGGAGACAGGATGGTACATACTTGCCGCCGCCGTGTCGCCGGTATCTTCGTCGCAGTCGTCGGTCGCCTCGCGGTGGCGAGAGCGCTCACATGCCGTCGTAGAGCCAGGCCATGCCGTCGTAGGACTGCTCGGCGGTGCGGCCGTGCAGCGCCGCGTAGCGCAGCTCCGCGGCGACGCCGCGCGCATGGTAGAACTCGCCATACACGCGCGCCATGATCTGCACGCATCCAGTGCGCAGATAGCGCTGCTGCTGGTACGCCTTGAACGCGCGCGGCACGTCGTCCGGCGTCGCCGCGACCTTCTCGGCGAGGCACACGGCGTCCTCGGTCGCCATGCAGGCGCCCTGGGCGAGATACTGCAGCATCGGGTGGGCGGCGTCGCCGAGCAGCGTCACGCGGCCCCGGCTCCAGTCCTTCACGGGCTCGCGGTCGCACAGCACCCACATGCGCCAGGTCTCGATGCGCTCGAGCAGCCGCAGCACCTCGGGCCGCTGGCCGGTAAAACGCGTGAACAGCTCGTCCTTGGCGCCTTCCGCGTTCCAGCCCTCGACGTAGCGGTCGGAGTGGAATACGGCGACGAGGTTGTAGAGCGTGCCGCGGCGCAGCGGGTAGTGCACGAAATGCGACTTCGGCCCGGCCCACAGCATCACGTCGGGGCTCCACAGATCGTCCGGCACGTCCTCACGCTTGAGCACCGCGCGATACGCGATATGGCCGGACACGCGCGGGGCGCCGTCGCCGATCACCTTCTCGCGCACCTTCGACCACATGCCGTCGCAGCCGACGAGGGCGCGACCGCGCACCTCCTCGCCATTGTCGAGGCGGATCGCGACGCTGTCGCCGTGATCGACGAAATCGTCGACCCGGCGCGCGTTCTCCAGCGAGACGAAGTTGCTGCCCTGGCAGGCGCGCAGAAAGACGCCGTGGATATCGGCGCGATGCGTCACCGCATAGGGCTGCTTGAAGCGGGCGCGGAACGGCTCGCCGAGCGGAACGGTCGTGACCTCCTCGCCGGTGAGCGCGTCGCGCATCTGCAGTTTCTCGGGCACCCAGGCGTCGGTCAGCATGTCGGCCTTGAGGCCGATGCGCTCGAGCGCGTGGAAGACGTTGGGGCCGAGCTGGATGCCGGCGCCGAGCTCCATAAACTCGGGCGCCTGCTCGAACACGCGCACCGGGATGCCCTTGGTGGCCAGCGCATAGGCGGTCACCAGGCCGCCGATGCCGCCGCCGGCGACGAGAAACGGCAGGTCGTGACCATTCGGTTTGGCCATGTGCACTCCACGACCTCACGAAAAAAGGGCGCCGGCACGTGATAATACAGGCGCGATTGAGCGGCAATGCGGCTCGATCGGCAGGCGCGCGGCGGCTTGGCGCGGCGGGGTCAGCTACAATCCCCAAGCTGACCTCACGCTGTGAAACGGCGTCCGGCCTGCCGTCGGCACGATGGCCTTCGACAGGCTCCTGCCGAGTGAGTAAACTGCGCGGCGCGACGGACACAACCGTCGCCGAAAAGGACACGCTGCACGAGGAACATCCGGGAGACCCGCATGGCGATCAATTTCAAGATCAACGGCAAGACAACGCACTCCGAGGCGCCGCCCGCGACCCCGCTGCTGTGGGTGATCCGCGAGGAGCTCAAGCTCACCGGCACCAAGTTCGGCTGCGGCACCGGCCTGTGCGGCGCCTGCATGGTGCACATCGACGGCGAGCGCGCCTTCTCGTGCCAGACCCATGTCCACGAGGTCGCCGGCAAGGCGGTGACGACGATCGAGGGGCTCTCGGTTGATTCCTCGCATCCGGTGCAGAAGGCCTGGCTCGCCGAGAAGGTGCCGCAATGCGGCTACTGTCAATCCGGCCAGATCATGAGCGCCGCCGATCTCCTGGCACACAATCCGCGGCCCGACCGCGCGCAGATCATCGAGCATATGAGCACCAATCTCTGTCGCTGCGGCACCTATCCACGCATTGTGCGCGCCATCGAGCGCGCCGCGAAGGAGGCCTGACCCATGAGCCTCACGCATCGTACGATCGACCTCAGCCGCCGCCATTTCATGGTGGGCGCCGCCGGGCTGACCTTCGCGGTCACGTCCGGCCTGCGCGCGAACGCCGCTGCCCGCAGCGACGTCGCGATCAATCCCTGGGTGACGATCGCGACCGACGATACGGTCGCGATCATGTCGCCGGCGGCCGAGATGGGGCAGGGGTCGCTGACCTCGCTGCCGCTCGTGCTCGCCGAGGAGCTCGACGCCGACTGGGCGAAGGTGCGGGTGGTCGTCGCGCCGCCCAACGACGCGCTCTACAAGAATCCGGCGTTCGGTTACATGTACACGGCCGGCAGCAATGCGGTGACATCGTATTTCAAGGAGCTGCGCCAGTTCGGCGCGCAGGTCCGCAAGGTGCTGCTGGCGAACGCGGCTAGCCATTGGGGCGTGCCGGTCGGCGAGCTTGCGACCGAGCCGAATGTCGTGGTGCACGCGAAGTCTGGGCGGCGCCTGCGCTATGGCGAGATCGCCGCCTTCGCGGAAATCCCCGCCAAGGCCCCCGACGTCGCCGAGAGCGAGCTCAAATCGCCCGACAAGTTCCGTCTCATCGGCCATGACGTGATCCGCGTCGACATGCCGGGCAAGATCAACGGCACCGCGCAATATGCAATCGACGTGCAGGTACCCGGCATGCTTTACGGAGCGGTGCTGCGCGCGCCGGTGGAAGGCGCCGCGCCTGACCAGATCGACGATGCCAAGGCGAAAGCGATCGCAGGCGTCGTGCAGATCGTGCGACTGCCTTATGGCATCGGCATCGTTGCGCAAACGCCGTGGGCGGCCTTCAACGCCAAGGACGCGCTCAAGGTCACGTGGACCCGCGCCGGCAAGGGTTGGGGCTTCGACAGCGAGAAGGCCCTGCCGCCGTTCGCGGCCGCCGCCCGCGACATGGCGCGGCCGACCAAGCTGTGGGGCAAGCAGGGGGATGCCGTCGCGGCCTTGAAGACGGCCGCGACCATCATCGAGGCCGACTATCTCAACGACCTCGTCTACCACGCCCAGATGGAGCCGCTGAACGCGGTCGCGGCGGTCGCGGCGGACGGCCAGTCGTGCGAGCTGTGGGCCGGCGTGCAGTCAAAGACGATCGCCGTGACGGTCGCGGCCACCGCGATCGGGATCGCGCCCGACAAGATCGTCTACCACGACATGCTGATGGGCGGCGGCTTCGGCCGGCGCGGCCATCGCGACGAGGAATACGTGCACGACGCGGTCGTGCTGTCGAACGCCGTGAAGAAGCCCGTCAAGATGATGTGGACGCGCGAGGACGACGTGCACAACGGGCGCTTCAATCCGTTGTCGGCGCATTACCTGCGCGCCGGCTTCGATGCCGCCGGCAAGCTCGTCGCCTTCCATCACCGCAAAGCGGTCGACGAGGTCACGGCATTCCAGGACCCGGTGCGCTACGCGCGGCAGAAGGGCCGCGACGGCATCGCGCTCAATGGTGTGGACGCGCCGTATTATGACATCCCCAACCGCCTGGGCGAGGGCGTGCCGCAGGACAGCGGGCTGCGCACCTCGAGCCTGCGTGGCATCGCGCATCTCACCAACATCTTCGCGATCGAGTCCTTCATGGACGAGCTCGCGCGCAAGCGCGGCGTCGATCCGTCGACGTTCCGCCGTGATCTCGTCAAGGACAATGCGCGCGCGACGCATATCATCGACGCCGTGAAGCGGATGGCGCGCTGGGGCGAGAAACGCGACGGCAGCGCGCTCGGCTTCGCCTACATGAACTATGCGGGCACGCAGATCGCGCTCGTCGCCGAGGCCTCGGTTGACCGGTCGAGCGGCGAGCTCAAGGTGCCGAACGTGTGGGTCGCGCTCGATCCCGGCATCGCGGTGCAGCCGAACAACGTCGTGGCGCAGACCGAAAGCAGCATCATCTACGGCGTCGGCTTCGCGCTGCTCGAGCGCATCACGACCGAGGACGGCGTCGTCCAGCAGTCCGGCTTCTACGACTATCGCGTCCCGCGCATGAACGAGGTGCCGCAGACGCACATCGAGCTGATCGCGACCAACAACCACCCGACCGGCGTCGGCCAGATGGCGACCCCGCTGGTCGCGCCCGCGATCGCCAATGCGGTCGCCGAGTTGACCGGCGTGCGGTTGCGGCATACGCCGATGACGCCCGAGCGGGTCAAGAAGGCGCTGGGATAGCCGACGTGCGTGCATGATCCGACTGTGGAAGGCGCTCATCAACTCGATCAACGGCCTCGGCTGGGCATTGCGGTACGAGACCGCCGTGCGCGAGGAGGTGATCGCCTTCGCGATCTGCTTTCCGGCGAGCTTCTTCGTCGCCCCCACGCTGGCGTGGTGGCTCGCGCTCGTCGGGTCGCTGCTGGTGCTGATCGTCGTCGAGTTGCTCAACACGGCGGTCGAAAAACTGTCCGATCACGTCACGTTGGAGCACAGCCAGGCCATCAAGGTGGTCAAGGACCTGGGCTCGGCCGCCGTGCTGCTGGCGCTGACGCTGGCGTTCCTGGTGTGGGGCAGCGCGCTCGCGGTGCGGTTCTTCTAACGAGTCGCCGCATCTGTGTGAATAAGTATTTGAAATTGTTAATGTTTTTGAGCTAGGTTCGATCTGCCAAAATCCTGCCGCGGACATGCGCCGCTCGATCGCCTTGTGCCGGCGTCGCCGCTCGCCACAAGCGAGGCGGCGAGGCCTATGAGATCGTTGCTGTTATCCCGATTGGCTTTGTTCTGCAAAAATGGGTGAGCGAGGTGGGCGCCCGCGTCCGTGGTTGAGTACGACGAATTCGCGAAGGCTCTTTGCAAAGGCTCATTTCGCAAAGACTCATTTCGCAAAAACTCGTTGTGTGCCGACAGGCACACGCGCGGGCGCGGTTCAACGCATCCCATTTTGCCACTAAGGCAATTGAAGCAAGGGCGCAAGAACGATTTGCAAAACGATCCGCAAAAAGGCGTCCCAATGCTGGCCCGGTGTTTGCCACATCTTCCTCCTCATGGTGAGGAGCGACGCGAAGCGTCGCGTCTCGAACATCGCAAGTCGGGCTTGCCCTACTGAGTCACTTGGTCGCGCGTGACGATTTTGAGAATCAAGTATCGGATAAGACTCACGGTTCAGCAATTGGAGGCTGACATGGGTCTGGCGGCGGCGTCGGGA
>Ga0073928_10007895_pt1 | contig 13575 bp, 9 predicted proteins | sample PaiPotPPA55metaG_FD_76969 | JGI IMG/M metagenome (GOLD analysis project Ga0073928, IMG submission 76969) | Iron sulfur acid spring bacterial and archeal communities from Banff, Canada, to study Microbial Dark Matter (Phase II) - Paint Pots PPA... ...
CAGTGGTTGGCGCCGAAAATCGAAATACCTTGCGCCTCAAGCGGTATCTCCAGGTCGTCGTCGGTGACCACCACCGTGTAACCACATGCCAGCGGGTACGGTCCGAACAGTTTGACGAACAGCTTCATCATCTGCGGTTGGCGGCCGAAGTCGTGGTCGAAGTTGGCTCGCAGGTGGTCCGGCAGCACCGCGTGCATCTGAATGCCGTTCTTCGCCATCCGCCGCCGCTCGTACATTCCGATCTGCAGCGTGACCAGATAGGTCGACGTCGGCTCGGCCTGTTCGTACGTCCACGTAGTCATGCCCGCGCGGGCTCGGCGTGCCAACAACTCACCGTTGGCCAGCGCGTAATACGGGCTCTCGGTACTGACCTGGATGCGGAAGCTGGCCTTGGCGCTGGGATGGTCGTCACAGGGGAACCACGACAAGGCGCCGTTGGGCTGACCCGCGACGAGGACGCCGTTGGTCAGTTCTTCGAAACCGTCCTCACCCCAATGGGAGTGGATCGGTCGCGGAGTGCCGCCGTAGCGTACGACGAGCGTCATCGCGGCCCCCGCAGGCAGGGACTCGTCCAGTGCGATATGCAGCTTTCCGCGCGTCGAACGGAACTGGGCCGGCCGCCGCCCGTTCACCGAAACCTTCGTCACCGACAGGGCGTCAGACAAGTCGAGGGTGAATGTGCGCAGCGCCGCCAGGGTGACCGCCGTGATGGTGGCGGTTCCAGACAGTCGGTTGATGGACACCTTGTACTCGAGGTCGAGTTCGTAGCGTGACACCCGATAGCCGAAGTTGCCATTCGCAGGCAGGTAGGGGTCGATGACCGGAGGGGCCGCGTTCTTCGCCGCTTTTTTGCTCCTCGTCACGCGGCGCTTGCTTCTGTGTTCTTGGGCGGTGGCTCCGGTGCGTCGCCGCGCTTCTTTCCGAACAGGTTCCACGGCGCGATCGGGTTGCCTTGCCAGCGAGTCGACGGCGGTACTTCGTCACCGCGCATGACGAGGGAGGCCGGGCCGACGGTGGCGCCTGCGCCGATCCGGGCCGCAGGCAGTGCCACGCAGTGCGTGCCCAATGTCGAACCATCTTCCAGCACAACCGTGTCCATCCGCATGATCCGGTCGTGGAACAGGTGGGTCTGTACGACGCAGCCACGGTTGACGGTGGAACCCTTGCCGAGGGTGACCAGATCCGCCTCGGGCAGCCAGTACGTCTCGCACCAGACTCCGCGACCGATCGATGCGCCGAGCGCTCGAAGCCAGACGTTCATCACCGGGGTGCCACTGGCCGCACGGGCGAACCACGGCGCGGCGACAGTTTCGACGAAGGTGTCCGAGACTTCGTTGCGCCACACGAACGGCGACCAGAGCGGATGCTCGATCGCGCGAATACGCCCCACGACAAGCCATTTCGCGATCACCGCGATGGCGCCCGCGACCACGCCGGCTGCCAGCAGCACCGCGCCGCTGGCCAGCGCCGCCGACGGCCAGCCGAATTCGGTGGCCAGCCACTGCAATGCGAACAGCACTGCCACGCCGATCGCGAAGGTCACCACCACGGGGATCAGTCGGCAGGTTTCCACCATGGCGCGCAGGATCTTCAACCGCAGCGAGGGATGGAAAGTGCGCAGCGCGTCGGCTGCGGTCGGCTGGCGGCGAAAACGAGCCGGGGGGCTGCCGAGCCACGACGAGCCGGCCTTGGCCTTGTGCGGCGTCGCGGACAGCACCGCAACCAGCCCGTCGTTAGGCACCCGGCGCCCCGGTTGGGTGATGCCGGAATTGCCCAGAAACGCCCGCTTGCCGACCGTCGCCTTCGCGACGTGGATCCAGCCGCCGCCAAGCTCGTAGGATGCCACCATGGTGTCGTCGGCCAGGAACGCGCCGTCCTCAATGACGGTGAACTTCGGGATCAGCAGCGCCGTCGAAATCTCGGTCCCTCGACCAACTTTCGCACCAAGCACCCGCAGCCACCACGGCGTGAGCAGGCTGGCGTACACCGGAAACAGGTAGTTGCGCGCCGCATCCATCAGCCGCTCTGTGGCCCAAAGTTGCCATCCGACACGGCTGCGCACCGGGTGATAACCCTCGCGCAGCCACAGCGACAGCACCCGCACCCCGATCACCGTCAACGCCACGTACGTCACGAGCGCGGCCAGTGTCGCCACCGGCGTCCAGGCGGCGGCCGGCCCGAGCGCCGCGGTGAGCGAGTCGGCATGGCGGATAGTCCAGCCGATCACGGCAAGACCAACACCGAGCGCGACCAGAGGCAAGCCGCCGAGCAGGAGCGACGTGACGCCGTAGATGGCTACCCACAGCGGGGCCCGCCGCGGGCGGTGGTCCGGCCAGGGGTGTCGGGCCTTCCCGGATTTCACCGCGGGTGAGCCCTTCCAGTACTGGCCGTTCTTGACCTTGCCGATCACGCCCGAGCCGGGCGCGACGTCGGCGTTCTTGCCGACGACGGCCCCAGGCAGCAGCGTGGTGCGGGCCCCGATGGTGGCGTCGTTACCGATGGTGATCGGGCCGACGTGGAAGCGGTCGCCATCGATCCAATGGCCGGACAGGTCGACCTCCGGCTCGATCGAACTGCGATGTCCGAGCTTGAGCATCCCGGTCACCGGCGGGGTGGAGTGCAGATCGACGCCCTTGCCGACCCTGTTGCCCAGCATCCGCGCGTAGTACACCAGCCACGGTGCCCCGGCCTGGTTTTCGGCGCCGCTGGCCTCCGCGAGCCGTTCGGCCAGCCACACCCGCAGGTGGACCGGGCCGCCGCGACGATAGCTGCCCGGCTCCAGACCGCCGAGCAGGATCCGCGCGCAGAGCGCCGCGATGCCCATCCGGCCCACCGGTGTGATGAACAGGACGAACCCGGCGGCGATCCACCACCAGTTGACGGCCACCGCCCACCGCACCAGATGCAGCGCGGCCGCGACGTTGTTGGCGAGCGCGAGCCAGACCACCCACTGCAGCCCTGTCAGCGTAGCCAGCGGCAGTGACAGCACCGTCTGCAGGGTCTGGGTGAGCCGCGGTGTCGGCGCGACGACTCGCGGTTCGACCTGTGGCGGTGGCTCGAGTTCATCGAGGTATCCGGCCAGCGAACCCAGCCGGGGATGGTCGTACAGGTCGGCGACCGTCACCTGCGGATAGCGCTGCCGCAGTGCGGCCACCAGTTGCGCCGCCGACAGCGATCCGCCGCCGAGCGCGAAGAAGTCGGCCTCCGGGCCGTCGACCGCCGCGGCCAGCACCTGGCGCCACAGCCCGGCCAGCCAGCCCGTCGTGCCGCCGAGGTCGGGTTCGTGCTCTTCGGTGGCACCCGGCGGTGGCCACGGCAGCGCGTCGCGGTCGACCTTGCCCGACGTGCGGGTGGGTAGCTCGTCGACAACCACCAGCCGCGGCACCAGCGCGGCGGGCAGCGTCTCGGCAAGGGTGGCGCGGGCCTTGGCGAAGTCGAAGGACGGGTCGGCGCTCGCGATGTAGCCCACCAGCAGGGGAGTGCCGCTGGCTGACCGTCGCACCGTGGCAGCGCCGCCACTGACCCCTGGCAGGTTCACCAACGCGGCGTCCACCTCGCCGAGCTCGATGCGGCGGCCTCCGACCTTGACCTGGTCGTCGGCTCGGCCGACGAAGTAAAGGCCGTCGGGTTCCAGCCGCACCAAATCGCCGCTGCGGTAGGCGCGTGACCATCCGAGCGTCGGCATCTCCGCGTATTTTTCGGCGTCCTTGTCCGGGTCGAGGTAGCGGGCCAGGCCCGCGCCGCCGATGACGAGTTCGCCGACTTCACCAATTGCCGCCGGCCGACCCTCTTTGTCCACCACCGCCAGATCCCAACCCCGCAGCGGCAATCCGATGCTCACCAGTCCCGCGCCGCGCAGCCGGGCGGCGCACGCCACCACGGTCGCCTCGGTCGGGCCGTAGGTGTTCCACACCTCGCGACCCTCGACGGCCAGCCGCTCTGCCAGCTCCGGCGGGCACGCCTCTCCGCCGAAGATCAGCAGCCGCACCGCCTCCAGCGCCTCGGCGGGCCACAGCGCCGCCAGCGTCGGCACGGTCGACACCACGGTGATGTCGCGGGACACCAGCCACGGGCCAAGGTCCATGCCGCTGCGCACAAGCGAACGCGGCGCAGGCACCAGGCAGGCCCCGTGCCGCCAGGCCAGCCACATCTCCTCGCACGAGGCGTCGAACGCGACCGACAGTCCGGCCAGCACCCGATCGCCGGGCCCAATGGGGTTGTCCTGCAGGAACATTTGCGCTTCGGCGTCGACGAACGCGGCGGCGCTGCGATGCGTCACCGCGACGCCCTTTGGGGTGCCGGTGGATCCGGACGTGAAGATGATCCAGGCGTCGTCGCGACCCAGCGGTGACCCTGCTCGCCATCCCCGCGACGCGCCGTGCCCGCGGACCAGTCCCCGCTCGGTGATCACCCCCACCACGTCGGCCTCGCCGAACACCAACTCGGCTCGCTCTGCTGGGTCGTCGGCGTCGACCGGCACGTAGGCCGCTCCGGCGGCCAGCGTCGCGAGGATCGCCACATACAGCGCGTAACTACCCGACGGCATCCGGATGCCGATGCGGTCACCGCGGCCGATGCCGCGGGCGGCTAGCCACCCAACGCTTTCCTCAATGTCGGAGATCAACTCGGCGTAGGTGAGCTGGACCTCGCCGTCGTCGAGCGCGGGCGAGTCGGGATGGCGGGTTGCGGTGTCGTAGAGAATGTCGATCAGCGTGCGAGGCTCGGACGCGAACGCCGACAACAGGTACTGAGGGGGTACCTCCGGCTGGCGCGCGTCGTCCCGTCCGCCGGAATCACCCTGCTCCTCGCGTCCGCCGGAATAACCCTGCTCCTCACGTCCGCAGATATCCCCTTCCACGACTACAAACTACTAAGCCGCTCGCTCGGCGCGCCTGCGCCGCACGCGGTGTGCGATCACAATTGCGACAACGACGACGAGCGCCCCGATGACATACCACTCGTACCGCCCGAACGCGTCGTAGATCTCGACGATGTTCTGGCCGGCGAGATATCCCAACGCGCACCAGGTGCCCACCCACAACGCCGCGCCAAGGGCGTTGTAGCCAAGGAACTTCAGCCAGTGCATCCCGCCGATGCCGGCAAGCAGCCCGATGAGCTGGCGCAGCCCCTCGATGAAGCGGGCGACGGTGACGATCTTGCCTCCGTGCCGGTTGAAAAATGTCTCGGCCCGGTCCAGCCGCTGCGGGGTCAGGAAGACATAGCGGCCGAATCGTTCCGCCAGGGGCCGGCCGCCGAAGTGGCCGATGATGAAGCCGATGTTGTCGCCGATCACGGCGGCCAGCACCGCCACCACGAACACCACAGCAATGTTCATGTTTCCAGCGCCGGCGAAGATCGCCGCGGCGATCAGCATGATCTCGCCGGGCACCGGCACGCCGAAGTCCTCGAGGAACAGCATGCCGCCGACCCCGAGATACCCCCAGTGTTCGAGCACCGGCTGCATGTCCCCGAAGACACCGGGCAGATGGGCGTCGGTCATGGCTGTAACCGTAGGTTCACCCGCCTCCGATTTCGATTGACGGCAGTCACCTGGCAGAATCGGAGGTGGAGGGGAGTATTCCTTCGCCGCGGTGTCGTCATCACGTCGGCCGTTATCGGACGACCGGTGCCGCGGGCCGGCCACGGATCGTGGTCTGTGGAAGAGACCTCCGGCGTCTGACGACGACCGGAGGCCCGTTGATGCACGTAACCCAACTCGACTGGATCATCACGCTGGGCGTGACGATCGCCGTCCTGCTGTTCGACGTGGTCGTGGTCGCGCGCCGCCCGCACGAGCCCACGACGCGCGAGTGCATGCTCTATCTGACGATCTACCTCGGGCTTGCGGTGTTCTTCGGCCTGTGGGTCTGGCTAGTCCACGGCGGCCAGTACGGGCTGGAGTTCTTCACCGGGTGGCTGACCGAGTACAGCCTGTCGGTCGACAACCTGTTCATCTTCCTGATCGTGATGGCCAGCTTCAGCGTGCCGAAGATCTACCAGCAGCAGGCGCTGTTGGTCGGCATCATCCTGGCGCTGGTGTTTCGCGGCATCTTCATCGCGCTCGGCGCGGTGGCCATCAATGAGTTCTCGTGGGTGTTCTACATCTTCGGCGCGTTCCTGGTCTACGCCGCGATCAACCTGGCCCGCACCACCCACCACGACGACGATGCCGAGAACGTCGCCGTGCGATTCGCGCGACGTCACCTCAAACTCACCGACAAGTGGGACGGCCTCAGGCTCTACCTCCGCGATAACGGCAAGCGGTTGATGACGCCGATGTTCATGGTGATCGTGGCGCTGGGCACCACCGACCTGCTTTTCGCGCTGGATTCGATTCCGGCCATTTACGGGCTCACTCAGGAGCCGTACCTGGTGTTCACCGCCAACGTGTTCGCGCTGATGGGCCTGCGGCAGCTTTACTTCCTGCTGGGTGACCTGCTGAAGCGGTTGTGCTACCTGTCGCAGGGGCTGGCCTTCATCCTGGCCTTCATCGGCGTCAAGCTGGTTCTGCACGCGTTGCACGAAAACAACCTGTTCTTCATCAATGGCGGTGAGCATTTGCCGGTACCGCAGATCCCGACGCTGGTGAGCCTCGGGGTGATCGTGGTGACGCTGATCATCACCACAGTGGCCAGCCTGTACAGGACCCGGATGAGCGAGAAGACGATGTGATTCCCGTTTCGCCGTGACAGGATCGGGCCAGGGCTTCGTAGCTCAACGCGAAGGCGCCGCCAGCAAAGCGCGCTGACATTTAGCATCGTGACAGAACTTAGCCAAGGTAAATAACATCAAGGTAATTCACCTGGTCGGGCTTGCTAGGCCACGTATTTCGCCTTAACTGCGCTCGGACAAAGCTAGTCAGTGCGATGCTTGGTGCACAGTTTTGCGGTTAAGGGCCGGATCTCTAATGCTGCGAATTCGGCGCCGGCTATGTACCGTTTCCGTTAGCTGGCCAAACTTCATCGTTCTGAATTCCGCGGTGACGACGGCATCGCCGTCGTAACTGTTTCTAAAAAAGGGGAGTTTGTTGCATCAAGTTGCTGCCGGTCTCAGGTGCAGGTCGCTGTGACCACCCAATCGACCGCCGATTCGGCTGCGTCCGAGGTAGCGCCAGGTCAGTCGGCTCCACCGGTGCGCAGGCGGGCACCGATCATTGGCCTTGACGGTGTAACCGGTCGCCGTGGTAATTTACCGCGGCGGATGCTTGCGGAAATGGATGGAGACGGATTCATGGCAGCACATGGAGGACGGCAGGCAGTGAACGAGGAGGTAATCAGTCTCGGCGGCATTTCGGGATCGTGGCTCGCCGACCAACTCGACGACGACGGCGTGGTGCGCCTTCAAGGCGTGTTCTCCAATGAATGGTTGGAAGCCCTCCGTGTTTCGGTGACCGACGATATCGCTCGCCACGGCGACGGCGACTTTTTCATCGCCCAGGCCGATAAGGAGATCGGCTCACCGGCGCATCAACTGGTGTCCGACCCCGCACTGCGCGAACTTTTCAGCGAGGCCGCCAGGCTTCGATATCCCAAAGCCGAGTTGGCACAGGAAATCCGGAGCTCCATGCTGGTTCGCCCCGGTACCGCGCCGAAGACGCGCTCGAACCTGTTCCATTATGACGCATGCATTCTGACAATGGTTGTGCCCGTATTCATTCCTCGCGCCACTATCGGCACCAATGGTGAATTGGCAGCCTTTGGAAACAAGCGGCCATTCCGTCGTTCTGTCGCTACACATCTCGTCGAGACGATCCTGACCCACAACTCGCTGTTCCGCCGCCGTGTCACAAAAAAGGTTCTTGACGCTCCCGAGAAGTACATCGTTCCGCTTCAACCGGGCGATGCCTACCTGTTTTGGGGCTATCGCACCTATCACGGCAATCTTGTCTGTGCGCCCGGGCTGCTTCGCACGGCCTTGGTTCTTCACTACGGCCAGGTGCATTCGGACAGTCGGGCGTTGCAGGTCGTCTGGAGATTAAGCCGAAGCCGAAAGGATATGAACCGCTTCCAATACTCCTCGGCTATACCGGCCGATTCCGCACACGGTCGTGCGGAATGAATTGGATGACCCCATTCGGCGGTTACCGCCGCTGATCGCGATGCTGCAAGGTGCCCAACCCGGAAGTGAGCACAAGTCCCCGGCGCCAGATACTTCGCGGTGCCACACCGCCCCGGGTGGGGGAATTACATGACGGACAACGTATCCAGACTTTTGCCCAACACGATGCCGTCTAGGCCGGGCTGTGCTCGCGAGCGCAGGGCGTCATGACGCCGTTGATCGTGACGGTCGTGCTGCCTGGCTTGACCAGGTCACCGAAGATGTCGACGTTCAGGGGCCTTCAGCTGATCCTTCACCGCCACCGCGTCGTTAAATCTCTGAATATAATTTCGCCGAACGCTATAGGTGATTGGTCGAGAAGTTGAATCGCGACGCGTTGCTGACCTGAGATCGTTTGCAGGGAGCATTAATGATTAATGAAAGTGTCGGTCAGGTCGACGTCGGTTACTGGCTCATTGTCCGCCGGCTGAATTCCGACTGCGGTACGCGACAAAATTTTGGGAATAGGTCGGGCTAGCGATATGAATTGGTCCATAAGCCACGCAGGCCGGACAGCGTACCCAAAGCCCGCTGAGGGCAAGAGTGTGAAAGGTCAGGCCAGCGCCTCGTAGATCAGGCGCCCGTAGCCGTTGGTGCGTTCGGTGCCCGTTGTGCCAGGGCCCATCTTGTTCATCACATAAGCGACGGTCGCGCGGCGATCCGTATCCATGATGGCCATCGAGCCGCCCCAGCCGCCCCAGAAGCAGATCCTGCCGTCCGGGATCACCGGAACGCTCTGCAGCTCGGGCAGCCCGAAGCCGATCCCGAAGCGAAGCGGAATAAGAAGCACCTGATCGATCCCGCTGGACTGCTCCTGGAAGATCAGCTCGATTGTTTCCGGACTCAACAGCTCAACGCCGTTTGCTCCGCCGCCAAGCGAAATAGGTGACAGCGCGCGTGCCAGCGCACGGGCGTTGCCGTGACCGTTGGCTGCACCGATGTCGGCGCGCCGCCACTGCGCGGTCTCGGCGATCGCCGCGCCATTCGCGTCGGGCGGGAACGCCGTGAACGTCTTGACCAGCGGATGATCGGCTGGCAGCGCGTCAAGGGGGATGTCGAGCGGCGGCGGGGGAATCAGCTCCGCGATGCGCGGGTAGTCCTCGTCTCGTGCGCCGATCTGGACGTCGGCTCCGAGCGGCTCCGCGATCTCGTCACGGACGAATTCTTTGAGTGTCTTTCCGGTGGCCCGGCGGATCACCTCGCCGATCAGGTGTCCGTAGTTCACCGCGTGATAACCCGAGGCGGTGCCGGGCTGCCACCACGGCGCCTGACCCGCGAGATGGCTTGTCGCCTTGTCCCAGTCGTAGACGTCCTCGATCCCGAACGGTGGCTCCCATCCGGACACCCCCGACGTGTGGGCGAGCAGGTGGCGCACCTCGATGTCCTGTTTGCCGTTCTCGGCGAACTCGGGCCAGTACTTCGCGACCGGCGCGAAGGCGTCGACCAAGCCGCGGTCGATGGCAATCAACGCGGCCAGCGCCGTCAGTGTCTTGGTGCAGGAGAAGAAGTTGACGATCGTGTCCTCGCCCCACCCGACCGTCTTCGCCCGGTCGGCGTGGCCGCCCCAGATGTCGACGACCAGCTCGCCGTCGATGTCCACGGCTATCGAAGCGCACAGTTCCTCACCTTTGGCGATCTCGTCGGCCAGCGCGTCGGCGACGTTCTCGAAACGGGTGTCGCAGTGACCGTGCACGGCGTCGTTCATCCGGACATCATGCGCCGTCTAGCCGGTCGCGTGCCAGAGTTCCGTCACGCTCCGCAGGCCCTCGGGCGTCAGCCTGCCGAACAGTCGTAACCGCGCCATGCCGCCGTCGGGGTGAATGTCCAACCGTGCCTCGGTGACCGGACGGTCGTCGCCGATGAGGAAGCGGTGCCGGGTGTCGGGCTGCAACTCCGTCCGCGGCAGCAGCTCGAACCACTCGCCGTCCCCGTCGCGCCCAGACAATCGGGCCGAGCCGGGCGCGTTGCCGACGAAGTACGAAGTGTCCAGTTCCGCCGCCGCCAGCAGCCCCCGGTTCGCTAAATGCACTTGCACCCAATCGTTTCCGGAGTCACGGCGCCGCGAGGTCTCCCAGCCTTCACCCATCGTGCGCGCCGTCCCCGGCAGCAGCAAGTTGTTCGGCGAGCTATAGAACATGTTGGAGCAGGACGTGATTCGCCCGCCGTTCGCCAGCGCCGCGAGATCGAGCGGCAGGTCAGCGAATCGCGGGTCCAGCAGCCCTTCACCGTGCACCCGAAACCGCGCCACCCCGCCGTCGGGGTAGATCGACAACCGCACATGCGACCAGCGCCTAGACATGTTGACCACAAACGGATTTCGGGTATCGCCGTCGATGCCGCTGCGTTCGACAATCGTCGTCCACTGCGTCTTGTCTACCAGCTCGTCGACCGACGGGTGGCCATCTACATAAGCCGCCTCGACCGAGATCTGCGGCGGATAGTTGCCGGTGAACCACGCGGTGTCGACCACCACGCCGCGAACCACCGCGGGCACACCCAGCCGGACGATCGCCGCATCGTGGGCGTCGGTGGTGACGCCGCGGCGCCGCCGGGTCTCCCAGCCGTCGTACACCTGGCCCTTGTGGCCGAAGGTGGCCGGACGGTGTTCTGCCGGACCGGGTTTGATCAGATTCTCTTTTTCGGCGAACAGGTCGTCGCTGGCCCACGGCACCGCCCCGCCTGCTGGGCGCGCCGCGAGATCGGGCAGCGAAAGGAAGTGCGGTCCGGTCGGCGGGCTGCTGCTCACTCAGCCGAGCCTAAGCCTCACCAGTTGTCGTAGCCGCCTTCGGGTCCGAGCATGCGCTCCAGCCGGGTGCGGTTGATCCAGGCCAGCTCGTTGCGCACCACCTTGCGCTCGGTTTCAAAGTCGTTGAGCAGCCGGTCGGTCATCGTCGCGAGCACGTCCTTGGCGTCATATCCGTTGACGAACATCACGAAGCCGAAGCCGAAGTGCGCCAGGTACCGCTTGGCGGCCTGCGCGAGTTGCTCCATTACCTCGGGTTGGTCGCACCAGATCGCGCACTGCTCGGCCTGCGACTTCTCACTGCCCGGCCGCTTACCGATGTCGGGGTAGGCCTGCAGGATCGAGTCGATCGAGTCCTCGCAGAGGCCGAACAGCAGGGCGTCGGCCTGCCGGAAGAGTTCATCGTGGCTGCCGTACGGCCGACCGCGGGCCAGATCGGCGGCAAGGGGCACGCTGTAGCAACACTCGTAGACGGCGTGCACGGCACGTCGCATCGGCTGTGCGTTGAACGCGTCCAGGCCGATCCCCTGATGCATCAACACCCCTGCATCATCGAAGGCGCAGACCACGGGCACGTTACCGCGTGTTACGGCAATGAAAATGAATTATCAGTGGCCCGGTGTCTTGAAGCGTTCCAGCGAACGCAGCACCTCGGCCTCGGCCGCCTCGCGCCCGACGAAGTCGGCGGCATTGACCCACTTATTCGGCTCCAGATCCTTGTAGTGGACGAAGAAGTGCTTGATGGCCTCCAGCTCGAAGGACGACATGTCGTCGAGCTCTTGGATGTGGTCCCAGCGCGGGTCGCCCGCAGGCACGCACAGCACCTTGTCGTCGCCGCCGGCCTCGTCTTCCATCTGGAACATGCCAACGGGGCGTGCCTCGACCAAACAGCCGGGGAACACCGACTCGGGCAGCAGGACCAGGGCGTCCAGCGGGTCGCCGTCCTCGCCAAGCGTGTTCTCGATGAACCCGTAGTCCGTCGGGTAGCCCATCGAGGTGAACAGGTAGCGGTCCAGCTTCACCCGGCCGGTGTCGTGGTCCACCTCGTATTTGTTGCGCGAACCCTTCGGTATCTCAATGACTACGTCGAACTCCACCGCCGCGGCTCCTTGCCCTGTGCTCCGGTCTTGGGGACGGGCCTCACCATAGTTCAGCGATACGCTGCTGTGAGGGGGCGGGCAATAGAGCAGGAGAGTTATGCGGCCGACGCAGTGGCGGCGTTCCACCCATGTGGTGGTCGGCGTTGCGGTGCTCCTGCTGGTCGCCGCCGTCGTCGCAGTGGCTGCGGTGTTGTCCACCCCCAAGTCGACCAGCGACGCCAGGGCCGTCAAGGCGCCACCGGCCCCCGCGACCGCCAGGCCCGGCGTCGTGCCCGTCGCCGATTCAGCCACCAAGCCGACGCCCGACCGGCTGGCCGCGACGCTGGCTCCGTTTGTGGCCGACCCGAACCTGGGCGCGCTGACCGGCAGGATCACCGACGCCATCACCGGCGCGCAGCTGTGGGCGCAGGGCGCGGAGGTGCCGATGCAACCGGCATCGACGAACAAGGTGCTCACCACTGCCGCGGCACTGGTGTCCCTGGACCGCGGCGCCCGGCTGACCACCCGGGTGCTGGCCAGCGCACAGCCCGGCGTGGTCGTGCTCAAGGGCGGCGGTGACCCAACGCTGTCGGCGGCGCCGCCCGGCCAGGACACCTGGTACAGGCACGCCGCCCGGATCAGCGATCTGGCCGACCAGGTGCGTCGCAGCGGCGTCGACGTCAAGACCGTGCAGGTCGATGTCAGCGACTACAGCGGCCCGACCATGGCGCCTGGGTGGGACCCGCTCGACATCGATGGCGGCGATATCGCGCCGATGGAGGCGGTGATGCTCGACGGCGGCCGCACCCAGCCCGTGAGCGTCGATTCGGCCAGGTCAAAAACACCCGCGCTGGACGCGGGCCGCGCTCTGGCCGTGGCGTTGAAGGTCGACCCCGCCACGGTCACGGTGCTGCCGACGGGTTTGCAAGGCGGCAAGGAGATCGCGTCGGTGCAATCTCCGCCGCTGATCGAGCGGCTGCGGGAACTGATGAACGAATCCGACAACGTGATGGCCGAGTCGACCGGCCGCGAGGTCGCCGCGAAGCTCAATCGGCCACAGAGTTTCGACGGCGCGGTGCAGGCGGTGCTGGGCCAGCTCGGCAAGGCGAAGATCGACACCAGCGGCGCGCACCTACTGGACTCCAGCGGGCTGTCGGTCGACGATCGGGTGACCGCAGAGACGCTCGACGGCGTCGTGAACGCCGCCGCAGGCAACGACCAACCCGACCTTCGGCCGCTGCTGGATCTGCTGCCGATCGCCGGCGGCAGCGGCACCCTGTCCAACCGCTACCTTGACACCGACGCCGGCCGCGCCTCCCTTGGTTACCTGCGCGCCAAGACAGGCTCGTTGACCGGGACCAACTCGCTGGCCGGCATCGTCACCGACGCCAGCGGACGCGTGCTCACGTTCGCGTTCATCTCCAACAACGCCGGGCCGACCGGGCGCACCGCCATCGACGCGCTGTCGGCGGCGCTGCGGTCGTGCGGGTGCAGCACATGAGCCCTTCGACCAAGTCAAGGCTCACTGTCGGCCGCGCCGTCGACTGGCAGTTCGCCGCGACCGTCGGCGCTAAACTGGTCCGGCCCGGTCCCGCGGCCACCGACTACACCCGCAGGCAGGTCATCGATCAGTTGGCGGAGGCTTCACGCAACGCC
>Ga0073928_10007896_pt1 | contig 13574 bp, 7 predicted proteins | sample PaiPotPPA55metaG_FD_76969 | JGI IMG/M metagenome (GOLD analysis project Ga0073928, IMG submission 76969) | Iron sulfur acid spring bacterial and archeal communities from Banff, Canada, to study Microbial Dark Matter (Phase II) - Paint Pots PPA... ...
ACCACCGCCCGGACGGCTCAGTGCCGTCTGTTCAGTTCACTGCTTCGCGGGTTCACAGCCCGCTGACGGGCAGGCTGCCCAGCGGCAGGCTGCTCAGCGGCAGGCCGCTGAGCGGCAGCGAGCCGGCGCCGGCCTGGGTGATGTTGTTGACGATGCCCGCGACCTGCTGCTGCAGCTGGGCGAGCGCGGCGCTCGCCTGGTTCAGCTGGGACTGCGCCGTCGGCCACACCACGCTGGCGAAGTTGGTCGCCGCCGGGCCGGCCCAGATGTTGGGGTCGCTCAGCGCGGTGCCGTGCGAGGTGATCTGGGACAGCGCGTCGTTGAGCGGGCCCTGGAGGGTCGCCAGCAGCTGGGTGATGTGGACGTGCGCCTCGGCTGTGACCTTGACGGTGCCGTCGCTCATGGTGGTGCTCCGTATCTTTCGTCGGTTCCGCGGGCCAAGCCCTTGCCTGCCCGCCGCGTTGGGGAGCCGGGCCGCCGAGTGGTTTTCGTCGGCCTTGCTGATGAGAACGCTATGCGGTGGCGTCTGGCGGGTCGTCTAACGAGCGGTTGAATTCCGCGCTACCACGGTCGTTGTACGTCTGTCGGCCGTGTCTCCCGGTCGCGACAGGCTCCGCGCCGCCTTGCAGTACGTCCAGCACGTCCAGCACGTCCGTCAGCGCCAGTTGCACGCCGTCCATCGAGCCGTCAGACACCAGATAGCCACGGCCGGGGACGGGAGCCATCCGGTTCTGCCGTGGCAGTGCGACACCCAGCAGGTCGCCATCGAGCTCGTGGTCGGGGACGAGCAGCACTCCGCAACGGCCGTCGCGCACCCGCTGCGTCCACATGCCGAACTGGCGGCGGATGCCGTCGTTGCGGCCCGCTGCGATCACGTGCCGCCCGGCGCCGGCCTTGGCGATCCAGCGGTCGAGTACCCCGAGGGTGTCCATGAACGACTCCACGTCGTCAACCAGAAGTAGAGCCCTACCGCTGATCGGCTCGAGGACGCGTTCGAGTTCCGCGTAATCGGTGCACACGACGACCGGAGCAGGCAGGTCGCGTAGCGGGGAGCGGCGTGGGGCGAACACCACCACGGTCGGCGGATCCATCGCGGCCAGTACCGAGGCCGCGATGGCGACCAGGGCGCTGCTGCGGCCGGACCGAGGCGGACCCGCGATCAGCGCGTGTTCGTGTTCGTACAGCTTCAGTGCGGCCGGGGCCAGGTTGCTGTCCGTGAAACCGACCGGGATGGACCACGGTTCGGCGGCGGTAGTGGTCACGGCTCCCGCAGCACGCAACTGATCAGCCGTGATGCGTTCCGGCAGCAGTCGGACCGGATTCGCCGTGCGGCGGGCGCCCTGCCACCGCCACGCCACCTCGTCGACTGCCGATGCCAGCTGGTCTGCCGGTTGGCCGATCTGTATGACTTGCCGCGTCGCGACGACCAGCGCGCGGCCCGGCACGTATCCGGGGATCGCGTTGCGTGGAATGTCGAAGCTCCCGTACTCGCTCGGGTCGGCCAGCCGCAGCAACAGTTTCTGCTGGCTGAGTGCTGCCCACGCGCTCGGTATCGCACCAGCGCGGTCGCCAGAGGCGAGCACGTGCAGTCCGACAGCCGGGCCGTCGGCGAAGATGCGCTCCAGCTCGCCGAGGACGCTCAGCCCGGTGAAGTCCTTCTCGAGTTCGGCTCTCAGAGCACCGACATTGTCGATCAGCACCAGGCAACGGGCGGGCCCGGGGCCGCCCACGCCGTCGTCACGCAGCACACCGCCTGCCTTGCGCGCGTCGACCTCGCTCCGCAGCATCCTGATCAGCCGGATCTGCCGGGCCCGCTCCGCAGCGGCGATGTACGCGCCGGTGTGCGGCAGTCGCGCCATGGGTTCCAGGTCACCCGAGCCCATGTCGAGGACGTATATATGGAGGAGATCCGGGGGCAGCGCGGTCGCCTCCGCGAGGGCCACCGCGGCCAGCGCGGTCGAGGTACCCGAGCCGACGGCACCGTAGACCAGCATGTTTCCGGCACTGGGATCCCAGCCGACCGGATACTGCGCCTGACGGTCCGGGTCATCGGCCAGCGCACACGCCGGCAGGCCGCTCACGTCCGTCTGCAGCCCGCGCATCGCGGTACCGAGTCTGCGTAAGGCGATCATGGCGGGCAGCGGGTCCGGCCACGGCCTGCGCGGTCGCCCGATCCCGGCCGCGTCGCTCGCCTGCCTGGCCGCCTCGACCAGGCGGGCCAGGTCGGTCGGCATGTCCTCATCCACGGCGGACGCCCCGGAATCGGTCGCGGTGAATCCCGATCGGTCGCCCGGCGTCAACCGGAACGGCAGCACACTCACTCCGCCTGCGGCGGCGTCCGCACGCGTCACCCCGGTCGAGAGCGCGGTCTGCACCGGAAGCACCTCGTTCGCGCTGACCCGGTAGAAGCCCCGGCCCCACTGCCTGCTGCCGATGCGGGCGGCGGCAGGCGAGTCGATGACGTCCTGCGAGTCGGTGGTGCTCTCCAAGCGCAGTGCCAGGCGCAGCTTGACGTTGTTCTTGATCGCGTCGCCGACCGATCCGGACGGACGCTGAGTGGCCATGATCAGGTGCATGCCGAGGCTGCGTCCCCGCTGCGCGATGCTGACGAGCGCGTCGACGAAGTCGGGCAGCGCCTTGACCAGGGTGGCGAATTCGTCGATCACCACTACGAGCCGGGGCATCGGCTCGAGGTCCGGGCGCCGGGTGTCCCGCAGCCGCTGGTACTCGCGGACGTGGCTCATCCCGACGTTGCGAAGGGCGTGTTCCCGATGGCGCAGTTCGGCTTCCAGGCAACGCAGTGCCCGCTCGCCGAGCTGTTCGTCCAGGTCCGTCACGAGCCCCACGACATGCGGCAATTGCGCGCACTCGTCCAGGGCGCCGCCGCCCTTGTAGTCCACCAGCGCGAAAGTCAGGTGCTCCGGACCGGCGCCGACCGCCATGCTCGCGATCAGAGTGCGAAGAAGCTCGCTCTTGCCGGAGCCGGTGGTACCCGCGATCAGGCCGTGCGGGCCGTCGTCGTCGAGATCGACCTCGAACACCTCACGCTCGGTCACCCCGAGCACCGCCCGCACGCGCAGGCTCTCCGCCGCGCGGCGCCATCGCTCGGCGACCGCCGAGTCGAGGGGTCCGACCAGCTCGAGCAGCGGCAGCAGGCCCACCTGGTCCGGCAGGCCGGCGCCCTCGGTCTTCACCTCAGGATCCTCGAACCTGGCGAGCGCGCGAGCCAGCCCTCGGGCACGCTGGCGAGTCAGACCGGCGACCAGAACGTCGTCGATCCGCTCGCCGCTGGCGACCCGCCGCAGTCGTCCGGAGCCATCGGCCGCCACCGAGAGCACCTCGGTGCACAGCGCCGGCAGCCGCCCGGTCAGGACGATCCCGGCGACCGGTCCAGCCCTGCCGCCGAGCAGATCCCGTAGGGCGCAGGGGCGACCTTCGAGCAGAGCCGCGCCGTCGACCACGACGAGCAGCACCGGCGTTCCCGACGCCTTGGCATCCGCCGCCTGGCCCATTCCGGCTGCGCCCGCGGCCGCGGCACTGAGCTCGGACAGCAGATTCCGGGCCAGCACCTCGCAGCCCTCCGCACCCGAGGCGACGAAACGCGACGTACCCGACCTCGGGTCGGCGCCGTGTGGAAGCCACTTCGTCCAGTCCCAGTCCGCGATCCGGTCTTCGTCCGCGAACAGTGCGACCACGACATCTGCCGGGCCGCTCTGGGCAGCCGCCTGGCAGAGCATCGAGCGCGCCGAGGCCAGCGCCGCCGAGCGGTCCCCTTCGAGACCGACTACTCCGCCGCCCGACAGGTCGACGGCCACCGGGACCTGCGCGAGTCGCGCCGCCTCGTCGACCGCCGCAGCGAGTGTGGCGTCGAGATCATGATCAGGCCGACGGCCGCGATCCACCGGCGGTGTCCAGCGCTGGTCGGCCAATCCGGCCGAGACCTTCAGGAAGTCGGCCGCGCCTGGGCGCCGCTCCCACAGCCGCAGGCCTGGCGCCGACGCGCGGTAGCAGAGTTCTGCCGGGTCCGGGAACTCCGCGTGCAGGCGAGCCGTCTCCGCCGCGCGCCGCGCGGTCAGCTGCTCGCAAGCCTCGGCCAGCCGAGCCGCGTACTCGCGCTTTCCACGGCGGAAACTGAACCTGCCCTTGGTCCGCTCTTCCAGCAGGTTCCCCAGCATTATCACCGGGCTGAAGAGCGCGATCAGCGCATACGCCAGGTCCTTCAACACGAGCACCATGACGCCGGCCAGCACGAGCGGGGCGAGCAGGCTCGAGATCCGCAGCGGCGAACCCTCGGCGCGTCGCGGCTGCTCGGGCAGCCGCACCGCTGACGCCCCGGCCGGCGAGGCGAGGCGCGGGGCCCGGTTGAACGGCAGTGTGCCGCCGGGTGCCGCCTCCCGCGCCGGATTCACGTACTGCACAGGGCTGAGCGCGCCTGCGGGCAGCACCTGGAACGGAACCCGGCCGGCCGCGCAGACCACATCCTGCGGCCCGACGCGGACGGGTTCGGTCAACCGCTCACCGTTCAGATCAGTGCCGTTACGAGACCCGAGGTCCGTCACGGTCACCCGACCGTCGTCGGCGACGTCGATCTCCACGTGCAGGCGCGAGACGTCCCGGCAGGCCACCCGGACCTCCGCCTCGTCGCCGCGCCCGAGCCGCACGCGCCCGGGCGTCAGCGGCACCGAGAGTCCCGCGTCCAGGCCGCCGATGATGCGCAGGACCACGCCCGGATCCAGCTCCGCGGTGAGCTCCGGGTCCCGCCGGGCACCCGCTCCCGCGCCGCGGTCGGCCGCCTGCGCCGCGGCGACCACCTCCGCACCCATGACGAGCCCTGATCCGGCCAGCGGGGTGCCGGGCGGCGCCTCGCGGCCGTCGATGACGAGCCGGCCGTCCGCGGCGCCGAGGGCGGCCGCGAGGTCCGCGACCACGGCATCCGGGCGGCCGAGCCGCACTTCCAACTCACGTTCGATGCCGGCGTCCCGATGGACGAACCTCATTGACTGCCACCCACGCTCTGTTCTGCACTTTCTTCACTCGCGGCGCCCGGCGTCCGCGTCGCACCAGCGTTCCAGCCCGAGTCGGTCCACCGCGTTCCCCGGAGGTTCACAATCCGATCGGGCCGTATACCGCACGCGGCAGGGGGCACTACCGCGAAGGTTTACCCGCGGCCGGCCGGCCCCTGGCGAGTGAGGACAAGCCGTGCTCCGGCCAGCTAGGTTGGATCGTCATGACCGAGTACAGCGAACAGCTTCAGCGGCAACAACGTGATCGGGAGCAGCGCGCGGTGCTGCTCGAGCGGATCCGCATCGCCCGCGAGCTGCACGACGTGACGGCCCACCACCTGTCCGTCATCGCCGTCCAAGCCGGTCTGGCACGCTACGTGCTCACCACGGACCCGGAAACCGCGGACCAGGCACTGCGCACGATCTCCGAGGTCGGCAGCGAGGGGCTCGCCGAACTGCGTCGACTGATCAGCCTGCTGCGTCCGGATGACGACGAGGGGGCCGACGCGCGAACGGACGAACCGCCCGCACCCGGCATCATGCAACTACCCGTACTCATCGAACGAGTGGGACTCTCCGGCACCCCGTCCCGCTACACGGTGGCCGGCCGCCAGCGTCCGTTGCCCGCCGGAATAGAGCTGTGCGTCTACCGAGTGGTCCAGGAGTCGCTGACGAACGTGCTCAAGCACGCGCCCGGATCATCCGTGGACGTGCGGCTCACCTACGAACCCGACCACATCCGCGTAGTCATAGCCGATTCCGGACCGCACGGCATCCCATTCCAGCGGACCAGCACCCCGCGAACTGCGGTGGCGCAGGCCACGGACCACAGCGGCGCCGGAGTCGGACTGACCGGCATGCGCGAGCGCGCGGCCCTCTACAACGGCGAACTGTCCGTCGGCCGGAAGCCGGACGGCGGCTTCGAGGTCTCCCTCGCCCTGCCGCTCGAGCCGGTGGAACCGGTGAGCCCGGGGGAGTACGCCGAAATTCATACTCCCCTCTAACACCCGTCCCGCTGGTATCTCGCTCAACGATCGAAGATCCTGAACCGGACTGCAGCCGCCGGAGATGGGGATGATGTGAAGCCGCACCTGCGTCGCGACGAGGGCCCGGATCACGAACGCGATCGACTGACCGTGCCGCAGGGGCTTGCCGCCCTCTCGCTCGACGCGCTGGCTTCGGTGGCGTACGGACCCGAGGCGATCGTGGTCGTGCTCGCGGCCGCCGGCAGTGCCGGGCTCGGCTTCACCCTCCCCGTCACGCTCGCGATCGTTCTGCTTCTCGGCGCACTCACCTTCTCCTACCGGCAGGTCATCGCGGCCTTCCCGAACGGCGGCGGCGCCTACGCGGTGTCCGGTCGCCACCTCGGCCGCCGAGTGAGCCTGGTGGCCGCCGCCTCGCTGATCATCGACTACGTGCTGAACGTCGCCGTCTCGGTCTCGGCCGGAGTCGCGGCTCTCACCTCGGCCTTCCCGAGCCTGTTCGGCGCGACGGTCTGGCTCTGCGTGCTCGCGCTGGTGCTGATCACGGCGCTGAACCTCTACGGGGTGGCCGAGTCGGCAAAGGTGATGATCGTGCCGACGATCGTGTTCATCGTCGCGATCTTCGCCGTGATCCTGCTCGGCCTGGTCCGCGCCCATCCGGTGACCGAACCGGTGCACCCGGGCGCCGGAGCGGCGGAGAGCGTCGGGCTCCTGCTCCTGCTCAAGGCCTTCGCATCCGGTTGTAGCGCGCTCACCGGCGTCGAGGCGATCGCGAACGCCGTGCCGACGTTCCGCAAGCCGAGAGTAAAGCGGGCCCAGCGCACCGAGGTCGCGCTCGGCGCCCTGCTCGGCACGATGCTCATCGGACTGTCCGTGCTCATCGGCAAGTTCCACGTCGCACCGAGCAGCAATAAGACCGTGCTCGCGCAGTTGGCCGACGCCGCATTGGGCCACAACCTCGGCTTCTTCATCGTCCAGTTCTCCACGATGATCCTGCTCGCGTTGGCCGCGAACACCTCGTTCGGCGGACTCCCGGTGCTCGCCTCCCTGTTGGCCAAGGACAACCATCTGCCGCACATCTTCGCGCTGCGCGCGGACCGGCAGGTCTACCGCTACGGCGTGAGCGTGCTCGCCGCGGCCGCGCTGGTGCTGCTGATCGTCTCCAACGGCAACACGCAGGCGCTGGTGCCGGTCTTCGCCATCGGCGTGTTCATCGGATTCACGCTGTCCCAGGTCGGAATGGTCCGGCACTGGCAAGAGGAGCGCAGTTCGGGCTGGCGCTGGCGGGCGGCCCTCAACGGTTTCGGCGCGCTGCTCACGGCGGCGGCGACGGTGATCGAGCTGATCGCGAAGTTCACCGAGGGCGGCTGGCTCGTGTTCGTCGCGGTAGTCGTACTCGTCGTAATTTTCGAGTCGATCCACCGCAGCTACACCGAGATCGGCAAGGCCCTGCACATAGGCGAGATCCCGTCCGCACCAGAGCTCGAGCACACGCTCGTCGTCGTCCCGGTCGGCTCCGTCAACATCCTCACCAAGGAGGCGATCAGCGCCGCGCTGTCGATCGGCGACGAGGTCCGCGCGGTCACCGTGACGCACCAGGAGGAGCAGGACGCGGCCGCCCTGGAGAAGCTGCACGCCGACTGGTCCGCCTGGCAGCCCGAAGTCCCGCTGACCGTGCTCTCCTGCGCGACCCGATCGCTGACCAGGCCGATCATCGACTACCTGGACGAGTTGGAGCGGGCGAACGGGCACGACCGACTCATCGTGCTGATTCCCGAGATGCATCTGTCCCGGCCCTGGCAGCGCCTTCTGCAGAACCAGCGCGGCTCGGTGCTCGACCGCGCGATCCGCCGCAACACCGACGTGGTCATCTGCCGCCTCCGGTTCAGGGTGACGACCGATTAGACCCGATTGTCTATCTGTTGTGGCGACTCGACACCTGGGTATTCTTCACCTCATCGGGTGATCGTGCCTGGCGCTCGCCACCCGTTACTATGACTGCTTCTCAGGATTCGATCGGCGGAGGGGCGGACGGCTTTGCTGCCTAACGAGTCAATGTCGTCAGAGTCATCAAGATCGGCCGTGCCGGGGACGGTGGCGCCGGACCTCGACACCGAGGTACTGATCGTCGGAGCCGGCCCGGTGGGGTGCTGGCTCGCCGCAGAGCTGCGCGATGCCGGAGTGCGCGTCGTGGTGATCGAAGCCCGACAGAGTCGGGCGGAGTGGTCTCGCGGCTTCGTCGTGCATCCACGCACTTTGGAGATCCTCGACTCCCGGGGCGTCGCGGCGCAGATGGTGGAGACGGGTCGCCGGCTGCCTGCTTGGCATTTCGCGATGGGTACGAGCTACCTGGACTTCACGACGCTGGGCACAGCCTTTCCATTCGTACTTATTCAACCCCAGACGCGGACCGAGGAGCTGATCGAAGAGCGCCTGGTCCGATCTGGCGGCTCCGTGCAGCGTGGGCAGCGCGCGGTCGGCCTGACCCAGTACGCGGACCGGGTCGAGGTACGCGTTGCGTCCGACGATGGCGCCGAGCGTACGCTGACGGCCGGCTTCGTCGTGGGTTGCGACGGCGCGCGCAGCACCGTGCGGCAGGCGGCGGGGATCGACTTCGCCGGCAACCCGGACAGCATCGTCAGCCCCTCGGCATTGGTCGAGCTCGCCGACCCACCGCCACCGGACCAGTACATGCAGGTCCGAGACCAAGGGATCTTCTTCACCATCGCGCTGCCGGACGGCCGTTTCGTGGTCTCGACGATCGACCACGCGGTCATGAACGACGTCGAGGCCGAGTGGAGCGCGGAGATGATGCGCGCCTCCCTACGCCGAATCGTCGGTACCGACTTCGGCATGGGGGAGCCCGAGCGCATCTCGAAGATCGGCAACTCCGCCAAGCAAGCGCACCGTTACCGCGAGCACAGGGTTCTGCTCGCCGGAGACGCAGCGCACGTGCACTTCCCGATGGGCGGCCAGGGGATGAACCTCGGGATCCAGGACGCCCACAACCTCGCCTGGCGATTGACCGGCGCGGTCCGCGCGCAGCGGGCAAATCCCGGCTCCCCGCCGGCGGACGGGCTGCTCGACGGATACGAGGCCGAGCGGCGGCCGGCCGGCGCGCGGGTCCTCGAGGACGTGCGCGCCCAGATGGCGCTGGTCGCGGCGACCGGCGCCGACGGGATCGCGTTGCGCTCCCGGTACCGAGCGCTACTGTCCGATTATCCGCTTGCGAATCTTCAGTACGCGCATCGGCTCTCTGGGCTGGATGTTCAGTACCCGGTGTCCGCCGGCGACGACCCTCGACTCGGGAAGAGAGTCCCGGATCTCGAGCTGGAGGTGGACGGAGGCCCCACGCGCCTGTACGACGTGCTGCGTACGGTCGGGCCGGGGCGATTCGTGTATCTGGATCTGCGCGGTCGTCCAGTGCAGCCCGGTCCCGAATACGGTCCGGCGCTGGATCCGGCGGAGGTCGTGACCGTCGAGGCCCGCTCGGTATCCGGCCCGGATTGGGCCGTGCGGCAGGGCTGGGGCCGGGCCGAGTCGGTCCTGATACGTCCGGACGGCCACGTCGCGAGTATCGGCGTCGAGGACGGGACGGCGCTTGCCGCGCTCGCCGCCTGCCGGGGGCTCGAGATCGAGGCCTGACGACGCAGAGACAAGTCTGATAATCTAACGCGCTTCGGTCGGGTAGTGTTTCCGGGCCACACTCGCCACCGCAGTCCCGTGCGGCGCGGCAGACGATTCAGTATGCTGCGAGTCGGTTCGCGCGGTTCGGTGCCGAGCCGGGCTGGCGATCCCGCGACGTGTATCGAACGGACCTAACGGAACAGGCAGGTACGCCGATGGAGAGCGCGGGAGAAGACCAGTTCGGGCCTGCGCGCCGCGGGGAGCCGGCGGGGTCGGAGCGGCCGGAGCGGCCGGATGACGAGCAGGCGACGCTGACCGAGGCCGAGCTCGACCGCATCTGCCTGTTCAACCTGCTCTCCGCCACCGCCGACATGATCTATTTCAAGGACCGGCAGTCCCGCTTCATCCGGGTCAGCCGCAGCGCGGCGGAGTTCACCGGGGCCGGCGTGCCGGAGGAGATGGTCGGCAAATCGGTGCGCGACTACTTCACCCCGGAGCACGTCGCCGCGGCCTTCGCCGTCGAACAGGCGATCATGCGCTCAGGTCAGCCGGTGAACGACACGGAGGAGCCGCACCTGCGGCCGCACACCGGCGACGACGAGGTCCTGAGCACCAGCAAGCAGCCGCTGCGTGACTTCGACGGTCGGATCATCGGAACCTTCGGGATCAGCCGCGACATCACCGCGCGCAAGGCCGGCGAACGCGAACTGGTCGCCCGTACGGCCGAGCTGGGCCGGATGGGCAAGGAACTGCGCACCCTGCTCGACACCAGCCCGGATCCGATGGCCCGCTTCGACCGAGACTTTCGCCACACCTACGCCAATCCGGCCGCCCAGGAGATCTCCGGCACGCCGGAGAAGGAGATGCTCGGCAAGACCAACCGGGAACTGGGCGATCCCGAGGAGTTCGTCGAAGACTGGGAGCGCGCGCTGCGCCAGGTGCTGCGTACCGGGGTCGGCACGGAGCGCGAGTTCAGCATCGTCATAGCGGGCAAGCGCCGGTTCCTGCACACCCGCTTCGTGCCGGAGACGGGCGAGGACGGCCTGACCCTGAGCGTGCTCGCGGTCAGCCGGGATCTGACCGAGCGTCGGCTGATCGAGGAGGCGCTGGCCAGGCAGGCCGTGCGCGACCCGCTGACCGGGCTGGCCAACCGCGCCCTGCTGGTCGACCGGATCCAGCAGGCGATCGAGCGAGGCACCGGCCCCGGCCGGCTCGCCGTACTGTTCCTGGACCTCGACCGGTTCAAGCTGGTCAACGACAGCCTCGGGCACGCGGCCGGGGACGAGCTGCTGGTGGCGGTCGCGGGCCGGCTCGCCCAGGCCGTGCGCCGCGAGGACCTGGTGGCGCGCTTCGGCGGCGACGAGTTCGTCATCCTGTGCGAGGGCGTGGACGGGCGGGCCGAGGCGGCCGAGGTCGCAGAGCGCATCTGTCAGTGCCTTGTCGAGCCGTTCGACTGCGAGGGCAGGCCCATCCACGTGCGGGCGAGCATCGGCATCGCACTGGCCGACAGCCCGAGGTCGACGGCCGACGCCATGCTGCGTGACGCCGACGCGGCCATGTACCAGGTCAAGGCATTCGGCGCGGCGTCCGGCGGCTACCGGTTCTTCGAGCCCTCCGCGCACGAGCGGGCCGTGCGCCGGCTCGATCTGGAGCACGATCTGCGCCAGGCCGTCGACCGCGGTGAATTCCGGCTGGTCTACCAGCCGCTCGTCGACCTCGCCAGCGGTCGGACCGTCGGCGCGGAAGCGCTGATCCGCTGGATGCATCCGACCCGCGGACTGCTGGCGCCCTCCGAGTTCGTCGAGGTCGCCGAGGAGACCCAGCTGATCATCCCGATCGGCAAATGGGTGCTCGAGGAGGCGTGCCGGCAGTTGGCCCGATGGAACGCGGCGCATCCGGACGGAGACTGCGGCCTGAAGATGGCGGTCAACCTGTCCAACCGTCAGCTCGGCCACCACCCGGACCTGGTCGGGGAGGTCACCGGCGCGCTCCAGCGCAACGGCGTGCGACCTGGGCAGCTGTGCCTCGAAGTCACCGAGACCGCCGTGCACGAGGCGTCCCCGGCGGCCCGATCCGTACTCGCCGCGCTGTCCGACGCGGGTGTCCGCATCGCCCTCGACGACTACGGCACCGGGTACTCGTCGCTCGGCCATCTGCGCAACATCCCGGTCAACTCCTTGAAGATCGACCGTGCCTTCATCGACGGCCTCGACCGTCACCGGGGCGACGACGCGATCACCGTCGCGGTGATCACGCTCGCACACGCCCTCGGGATGATCGCCGTCGCCGAGGGGGTGGAGTCCGTCCGCCAACGGGACCGGCTGCGGGAACTGGGTTGCGACCAGGTGCAGGGATATCTGTTCTCGAAGCCCCTCGACGCAGCCGACTTCGAAAGGTTCGCATTCGGAGAGCCGGCGTAGTTCACCCGAGGCGGCGTAAGGCGGATTGTCCGCGGCCGACCATCGGCGAGCGGAATGTTGTCGGCAGAGCACTTGGCATGTTCGAACCCTGGGCACACACTTCACCCAGTGCTAACTTACCTGATGGTAACAATTCGAGGATGCCCATGCCTCTGCCCAGAAAGCACCTCATCTCCGCCGCAACCCTGCTGCTGACCGCGGGATTCGTGGCCGGACCCACAGCGCAGGCGCCCGCCAGCGCCGACGGCACGCGCAGCGTGCTGATAGTCGGCAACGCCGTCGCCGGCACGGTCAGCTTCATCGACGCCCAGACGTACGCCAACCTCGGCTCCTTCAGCGTGATCCCGGACCTGGCGAAGGTCTTCGCCGGCTGGAATCCCCTCCAATGGGTCGACTACGGGATCGCGAACGCCGACGAGGCGACCGTCGACCCGTCCGTCGGCGGTACCAGGTACATCGACGACTTCTCCCTCTCGCCCGACGGCACCACGATCTACGTCTCGCGGGCCAACCTCGACGACGTGGCGGCGTTCAACCTGGAGACCCACCAGGAACTCTGGGTCTCCCCGGTGGACGGGATCCATTCCGACCATCTCGCCCTCTCGCCCGACGGGACGAAGCTCGTCGTCTCCGCCACCACCTCCGCTGAAGCAGAGGTCTACAACACGGTGAACGGTGCCCTGGAAGGCAAATTCACCACCGGCACATATCCGCATCAGAACACGTTTACCGCGGACGGGAAGTACATCTACAACGAGAGCATCGGCGTCACCGCGCTGCCGTATGCGCTCAACGCCCTCAAGGGAGCGCTCCAACTCGAGAAGGTGGACGCGAGCACCCTGCAAGTGGTCAAGGTATGGACGTTCCCGTACGGCCTGCGTCCGTTCGTCATCGCTCCGGACGGCACGACCATGTACGCGGACATGTCGTACCTGAACGGCTTCATCAAGTACGACCTGAACAGCAGCCAGACCCTTGCCACGGTCCAACAGCCGTACAGTGCGACGGCCGCGAGCGAGAGCTACGACAGCTACCCGCAGAACTCCGCTCACCACGGGATCGCGCTGTCCAGCGACGCTAGCAAGCTGTGCGACGTCGGCACGATCGACGACTACACCAAGATTGTGAACACCAGCACCCTGACCACCACCGCCACGGTCACCTACCCGACCGGCAGCATCCCGTACTGGGCCCTGACCAGCGCCGACGGTCAGTACTGCTACGTCTCGCTCAGCGCCGGAAACGCGGTGTCGGTCATCAACTACGCGACCGGAACCGAGGTCGCCCGAATCCCAGTGGGCGACTTCCCGCAGCGTGAGCGCAACGCCACCGTCCCGGGCGCCGTCATCAGCGCACTGTCGTCCGCGATCGGATGATGCGTTGCGGATGGACGGAAGCTGATGGGTGACCCAGCGGGTCGCGCGGTCCTGGCCGAACTCGTCGGGCAGTTGTGCGGCGAACCAGCCGCGCTCGACGCCGTGGTCCGCGCGGCCCGCGACAAGTCCCCACCGGTCGCGGCGTTGCCCGAGCAGGAGGTGCAC
>Ga0073928_10007897_pt1 | contig 13574 bp, 18 predicted proteins | sample PaiPotPPA55metaG_FD_76969 | JGI IMG/M metagenome (GOLD analysis project Ga0073928, IMG submission 76969) | Iron sulfur acid spring bacterial and archeal communities from Banff, Canada, to study Microbial Dark Matter (Phase II) - Paint Pots PPA... ...
CGCCCGCGCCTCACCATGCGCGCCTTCAGCGACCGGTTTCTCGATGCCTATCTGGCGGCGCTCGGCGACGACGCGCTCGCCGCTGTCGGCGTCTACCAGCTCGAGGGCCTGGGCGCGCAACTGTTCGAGCGCGTCGAGGGCGATTATTTCTCGATTCTGGGATTGCCGCTGCTGCCGCTGCTCGACTTCCTGCGCGGCCATGGCGTGGCGATGCCATGAAGCGCGCGGGCGTCATGGGCTGGCCGGTCGAGCATTCGCGCTCGCCGCTGCTGCACGGCTTCTGGCTCAAGGAGCACCGCATCGACGGCGCGTACGTGCTGCTGCCGGTGCGGCCGGAGGAGCTCGCCGCGGCATTGCGCGGCCTCGCGGCGCGGGGTTTCGCCGGCTGCAATCTCACCATCCCGCATAAAGCGCCGGCGCTCGCCATCGTCGATCAAGTCGACGCGACCGCCGCGCGCATCGGCGCGGTGAACACGGTGATCGCGCGGCCCGACGGCATGCTCGAAGGCCGCAACACCGATGCGTTCGGCTTCCGCGAGAATCTGCGCGCGGCACAGCCCGGCTGGCGCGCGGGCGCGGGTCCGGCGGTGGTGCTCGGCGCCGGCGGCGCCGCGCGCGCCGTGGTCGCCGCCTTGCTCGACGATGGCGCGCCCGAGATTCGCCTGGTCAACCGCAGCCGCGACCGCGCCGCCGCCCTCGCCGCGGCGCTCGGCGGCCCGATCGAGCTGGTCGATTGGGCACGGCGCGCCGCCGCGCTCGCCGGCGCCGCGCTGCTCGTCAACACGACGAGCCTCGGCATGACCGGACAGCCGCCGCTCGACCTGGCGCTCGACGCGCTGCCGCAAGCGGCCCTCGTCAACGACATCGTCTATGTCCCGCTGGAGACGCCGCTGCTACGCGCCGCGCGGGGCCGCGGCAATCCGGCGGTCGACGGCCTCGGCATGCTGCTGCATCAGGCGCGGCCCGCTTTCGCCGCGTGGTTCGGCGTGACGCCGGAGGTGACGCCGGCGCTGCGGCAGGCGATGGCGGCGAGCCTGGCGTCGCGATGATCGTGCTCGGCCTCACCGGCTCGCTCGGCATGGGCAAGAGCACGGCGGCGGCGATGCTGCGCCGGCTCGGCGTGCCCGTGCATGATGCGGACGCGACCGTGCATCGCCTCATGGCGCCCGGCGCCGCCGCGGTCGCCGTGGTCGCGAAGGCATTTCCCGATGCGCGCCGCAAGGATGGCGGCATCGACCGCGCCGCGCTCGGCCGCCGCGTCTTCGCCGATGCCAAGGCGCTGCAGCGGCTCGAGCGCATCCTGCATCCGCTGGTGCGGCAGAGCCAGCGGCGCTTCCTCACTGCGGCGCGGGCGCGCCGGGCGCCGCTGGTGGTGCTCGACGTGCCGCTGCTGTTCGAGACCGGCGGCGAGCGGCGCTGCGACAAGGTGCTGGTGGTCTCGGCGCCGGCGGCGGTGCAGCGCGCCCGGGTGATGGCGCGGCCGGGCATGACCGCGGCGCGCTTTCGCGCCATCCTGGCCAAGCAGATGCCCGATGCCGAGAAGCGCCGCCGTGCCGATTACGTCGTGCCGAGCGGCCTCGGCCGCGCCCTCACCTACCGCACGCTCCGGCGCATCGTGCGCGAGCTGCGGCAGGATGCGGCTTGCGCCGGGGAGTCGCGAGCGGCACAGTGAACTTCATGCGCGAGATCGTCCTCGATACGGAAACCACCGGGCTCGAGCCGTCGGAGGGGCACCGCATCATCGAGGTCGCCTGCGTCGAGCTCTTCAATCACCTGCCGACCGGCCGCGTCTTCCACCGCTATGTCAATCCGGAGCGCGACATATCGGCGGAGGCGGAAGAGGTGCACGGCCTCACCGCCGAGTTCCTCGCCGCGCATCCGCCCTTCGCCGCGGTCGTTGACGAGCTGCTCGCCTTCATCGGCAGCGAGCGGCTGATCATCCACAATGCCGAGTTCGACCTGAAATTCCTCAATACCGAGCTCAAGCGCCTGAACCGCGCGGCGCTCGTCGGCGATGTCGAGGACACGCTGCTGCTGGCGAAGCGCCGCTATCCGGGCGCGCAGTCGAGCCTCGATGCGCTGTGCCGGCGCTTCAGCATCGATCTCACCCAGCGCACCAAGCACAGCGCCAAGCTCGACTGCGAGCTCCTCGCCGCGGTCTATCTCGAGCTGATCGGCGGGCGGCAGCCCGGTCTCGATCTCGCCGCCGCCATTGCCGGCGCGCAGGCGACGGGCATTGTGGAGCGCCCGGCCCGTCCGCCGCGGCCACACGCGCCCAGCGTCGAGGAGCTGGCGGCGCATGCGGCGCTGCTGGCGAAGCTTAGGCAGCCGCTCTGGCTCGCGGCGGAATAGGGCAGGAGCTTACGCGGTCGCGGTCGTGGGCGCAGCGGTGGCGGCGGCCTGCTGCCGGCGCAGCAAATCGGCAAAATCGATGGGATGGATGAGGAGCGGCGGAAAGCCGCCCTCGCGCGTGGCGTTGGCGATGACCGTGCGCGCAAAGGGAAAGAGAAGGCGCGGCGTCTCCACCAGCAGCAACGCCGGCACCAGCTCCTGCGGCGTGTTGCGGATGGTCACCACCGCCGCATAGGCAAGCTCGGTGACGAACACCACCTCGCTTCCGGCATTCGCCTTGGCCGAAATCGACAGCACCACCTCGAACACGTCCTGGCCCAGCGCTTGCGCCTTGACGTCGACGCCAAGCTGCACCTCGGGCGGTTCCTTCTGCTGCAACAGGCTGTGCGGCGAGCGCGGATTCTCGAAGGACAAGTCCTTGATATATTGCGCGTTCACGATGAATTGGTGATCGGCCGCGCCATTCCCTGGCGGCGCCGCGGCGCCGGTGACGTTGTCCGCCATGATGCTCTCCCGTTGCTGACGCGCGCTGGCTAGCACGGATTGCCGGTGCGGCACAACCCGGCCCTGCCTTGCCCTTTCGCGGGGTTCGCCTTATCTAGTGTAGGATGGGCGACGGATTCCAATACCTCGATATCGTCCTGTTCGCGGTGATCGCCGGGTTCCTCATCCTGCGCCTGCGCAGCGTGCTCGGTCGCCGCACAGGAAACGAGCGGCGGCGCGATCCCTTCGTGCCGCCGAAACCGGAGGGCGCGCCCGAGAAGGTCGTGTCGCTGCCGCGCGGCCGACCCGCGGTCGGCGCGCCGCCGGCCGACGCGTCGGCACCCGCCACCACGCCTGGCGCGCGCGTCAAGGCCGCCGATCCGCGGTTCGACGAAACGGCATTCCTCGCCGGGGCGCGGGGCGCGTTCGAGATCATCGTCAACGCCTTCGCCAAGGGCGACACCGCCGCGCTGCAGCCGCTGCTCAGCAAACCCGTCTACGCGTCCTTCACCGAGGCAATCCGCGCGCGCCTGGCGCAGCACGAGACGCTCGAGACGAATCTGCTGGCGATCAAGACAATGGAGCTGGTCGAGGGCGAGATCGAGGGCGATGCCGCGCTCGTTACCGTGAAATTCGTCTCCGACCAGACCAATGTGACCCGCGCCGCCGACGGCAGCGTCGTCGACGGCAATGCTGATCGCGTGGTGACCAAGACCGATCTCTGGACCTTCTCGCGCGCGCTGCGCTCGCGTGATCCTAACTGGACGCTCGTCGCCACGCACAGCTCGTGACCAGCCCCGCGACATGACGTATCTTCGGCCGGCGGCGGCCGGTTTCGTTCTGCTGTCGCTCCTGGCCGCCTGCGCCCGGCCGCCGGATCGCCTCACCCTCACGCCGGCAAGCTTCGATGCCCTGCCCGGCTGGCAACAGGATGATCAGGGCGCCGCGCTCGCCGCGCTCGACCGCTCCTGCGCGCTGATCCTCGTGGCGAAGCGGCCGCCCGACGCCTCGCTTGGCGCCGGCGGCGTCGCCGGCACGGTGGCCGACTGGCAGGGCCTGTGCACCGCCGCGGCGGCGCTCGACCGTGCCGATCCCGCGGCGCCGCGGCAGTTCTTCGAAGCGTGGTTCACGCCTTACCAGGCCGCGAACAACGGCCGCCCGCAGGGCCTGTTCACCGGCTATTACGAGCCCGAGCTGCATGGTGCGCGCCAGCCCGGCGGGATCTACGCGACGCCGCTGCTGCGCCGTCCGCCCGACCTGGTCATGGTCGAGCTCGGGCAGTTCCGCCCGGCCTGGCGCGGCGAGCGCATCGCCGGCCGCGTCGTCGACGGCCGGCTCCAGCCGTTCGAGAGCCGCGCCGAGATCGAGCGCGGCGTGCTCGATCGCCAGCATCTGGCCTTCCTGTGGGTCGACGACCCCGTCGACGCCTTCTTCCTGCAGATCCAGGGCTCCGGCCGCGTCCGCCTGCCCGACGGCACCATGGTGCGGATCGGCTATGACGGCCAGAACGGGCAGCCCTATGTGCCGATCGGACGCTTGCTGATCGAGCGCGGCGCGCTCGACCGCGACTCGGTGTCGATGCAGGCGATCCGCGCCTGGATCAAGGCCAATCCCGAGGCGGGCGCCGCGCTGATGGCGGAGAACCCGTCCTATGTCTTCTTCCGCGAGATCGTCGGCGACGGCCCGATCGGCGCGCAGGGCGTCGCGCTCACCGCCGAGCGCAGCCTCGCCGTCGACCGCGATTTCGTGCCGCTGGGCGTGCCGGTCTGGCTCGATGCCGGCGACGGCGCCGAGAAGCTGCAGCGCCTGATGATCGCGCAAGACACCGGCGGCGCCATCCGCGGCCCGGTGCGTGGCGACGTGTTCTGGGGCTTCGGGCCCGCCGCCGAGGCGCGCGCCGGCACGATGAAGGCGGCCGGCGAGTATTATCTGCTGCTGCCCAAGACCGTGACGCTCGCGCCGTCTTCCTGATCCAAGTATCCGGCGCGGCTGATCAACTGAATTGTCGCTAAATTGCGCGCGTAACTCAAATTTAATGCCGCATAGGCAAAAGAGATGAAAGGACCGCGCCCGGCTTGGCGCCGGCCGCGCGCCAACCTTATTCGCGAGGTCCTATGCGTCAGATCATGTTCGCCCTGGTGTCGTGCGTGGCCCTCGCCGCGTGCGTCACCACCTATGAGACGCGGGTTCAGCCGCCGCCGCGGCAGGCCTATATCGTACCGCCGGCGCAGCCGGTCCCACCCGCTTACGTCATGCAACCCCCTCCGGTCGCGCCCGATTACGCGCCGCCCGGCGCCATCGGCGTGAACAAGACCACCGGCGGCGCCTTGGTCGGCGCCGGCATCGGCGGCCTTATCGGCTCGAAATTCGGCCATGGCGAAGGCAAGGGCGCCGCCACGGTGCTCGGCGTGCTGGCCGGCGGCTTGCTCGGCTCGCAGGTCGGCGCCTCGCTCGACCGCGCCGACCAGCAGGCGCTGCATACGACCACGGTCAACGCGCTCGAGACCGTCCCGGCCGGCCAGGCCATGCCGTGGCGCAACCCGGATTCCGGCAATTACGGCAGCGTCGTGCCGCAAGCGGTCTACCAGGCTCCGGACGGCCAGTATTGCCGCGAGTTCCAGCAGACCATCGTCGTCGGCGGCCAGCAGGAGCAGGGTTTCGGCAAGGCCTGCCGCCAGCCCGATGGCAGCTGGAGGGTCGTCCAGTAAGGGCGGCACCGCGGCGGCACCCGATGAGCGTCCCGCCGATGCGACGGCGGGGCGCGTGCTTTTAGCGGGCGAATAAGCTTCGGCGAAAGACGGTCGATTGTTACCGACGGGGCGAATTGCGGAATTGATTCTTTAAACCGCCCGTTGTAACTCCGATCCGCTACAGCGGCGGCTGCAAGGCACCAGGGATAGCGGTCCCCTCGGTGGTGGCCCGTACCGCAAGCCTGCTACATGAGAGGTTCCCATGCGTAAGCTCTTTTCGACCGTGGCGCTGTGCGCTGCTCTCGCCGCCTGCGCCCAGCCGGGACAGCCGGGCTACGGCGAGGCCGGCACCGTCGGCATGAACAAGACCACCGGCGGCGCGTTGGTCGGCGCCGGCGCCGGCGGCCTCATCGGCTCGCAATTCGGGCATGGCGAAGGCAAGGGCGTCGCCACGGTGCTCGGCGTGATCGCCGGCGGGCTGCTCGGCTCGCAGGTCGGCGCCTCGCTCGACCGCGCCGACCAGCAGGCGCTGCACGCCAGCACGGTGAGCGCGCTCGAGAGCGCGCCGCCCAACCAGGCGCTGCCGTGGCGCAATCCCAATTCCGGCAATTACGGCACGGTGACGCCCGGGCCGGTCTATCAGGCCTCCGGCCAGTACTGCCGCGAATTCCAGCAGACCATCGTCGTCGGCGGCCAGCAGCAGCAGGGCTTCGGCAAGGCCTGTCGCCAGCCCGACGGCAGCTGGAGGATCGTCCAGTAGATCCCGCCCGCTTCGCCCGCCGCAGCCGAGCGCCGCGGCGGGCGCGAAGCCTTTGCAATTGCTTTCCATGCTCGGGGTGCGCATCCTCTAGGTGCTTGTTTGCCCGGAGCGATTGCCGCCGATGTCCGATGCGCCCGTCCGCGTAGGCCTGTTCGTCACCTGCCTCGTCGATCTCTTCCGTCCCTCCGTCGGCTTCGCCGCGGTGAAGCTGCTGGAGGAGGCCGGCTGCACGGTCGAGGTCCCGGCAGCGCAGACCTGCTGCGGCCAGCCGGCCTACAATTCCGGCGACAAGGCCGATGCCAAGGCGATCGCGCGCCAGGTCATCGACGCCTTCGCGGGCTTCGATTATGTCGTCGTGCCGTCCGGCTCGTGCGGCGGCATGATCAAGGAGCACTATCCCGCGCTCTTCGCCGACGATCCCGCGCTGTTCCAGCGCGCCCAGCATCTCGCCAAGCGCACCCACGAGCTCGTCTCCTTCCTCGCCGATGTGCGCGGGCTCGAGCGCGTCCGCGCGCATTATGACGGCGTCGCCACCTACCATGATGCCTGCTCGGGACTGCGCGAGCTCGGCGTCAAGCAGCAGCCGCGCAAGCTGCTCGCGGGAGTCGAGGGGCTCACGCTCAAGGAGCTGCCCGGCGCCGAAATCTGCTGCGGCTTCGGCGGCACTTTCTGCGTCAAATATCCGGAGATCTCCGAGCGCATGGCGGCGGACAAGGCGGCCGACATCGCCGCCACCGGCGCCGACACGCTGCTCGCCGGCGATTTGGGCTGCCTGCTCAACATGGCCGGCAAGCTCTCGCGCCTCGGCAATCCGGTGCGCGTGCACCATGTCGCCGAAGTGCTGGCGGGCGTGAGCGACGAGACGCCGCCGATCGGCGCACCCGCGCGCGCGGAGCCGCGCTGATGCAGGCCACCAGCCACTCCTTCAAGGCGAACGCGCACCAGGCGCTCGGCAACGCCAATCTGCAGAAGGCGCTCCATCTGATGCGCAGCGGCTTTCCCGCGCGCCGCGCCGCGGCGATCGCGCGACTGCCGGAGTTCGAGGCGCTGCGCGAGGAAGGCAAGGTCATCAAGGATCACGTGCTCGAGAATCTCGACTTCTATCTCGAGACCTTCGAGCGCAACGTCGTCGCGCGCGGCGGCGAGGTGCATTGGTGCCGCACGCCGCAGGAAGCGCGCGACACGGTGCTGGCGATCTGCCGCCGCTTCGAGGCGAAGACGGTGACCAAGGGCAAATCGATGATCGCCGAGGAGATCGCGCTCAACGATCACCTCGAGCAGAACGGCATCACGCCGGTCGAGACCGATCTCGGCGAGTACATCATCCAGATCCGCCACGAATATCCGAGCCACATCATCGCCCCGGCCATCCATCTGGTGAAGGAGCAGATCGCCCAGAGCTTCCGCGAGACGCACACCAATCTCGATCCGGCGCGGCTGCTCGAGGAGGCGCCGACCCTCGTCGCCGAGGCGCGCGCCGTGCTGCGCCAGAAATTCCTCGCCGCCGATGTCGGCATCACCGGCGCCAATTTCTGCATCGCCGAGACGGGATCGACCATCATCGTCACCAACGAGGGCAACGGCGACCTGACGCAGACGCTGCCCAAGGCGCATATCGTGCTGGCGAGCCTCGAGAAGATGGTGCCGACGCTCGAGGACGCCGCGACCATCCTGCGGCTCCTGGCGCGCTCGGCCACGGGTCAGGATTTTTCGGCCTACACGACGGTATCGACCGGGCCGCGCCGGCCCGGCGACATGGACGGACCCGAAGAATATCACGTGGTCTTTATCGACAATGGCCGCAGCGCCATGCTCGGCACCGAGTTCCAGGACATGCTGCGCTGCATCCGCTGCGGCGCCTGCATGAACCATTGCCCGGTCTATGCCACGGTCGGCGGGCACGCCTATGGCTGGGTCTATCCCGGACCGATGGGCGCGGTGCTGACGCCGAGCTTGGTCGGCGTCGACGAGGCCGGGCACCTGCCCAACGCCTCGACCTTCTGCGGCAAATGCGAGAGCGTCTGCCCGATGAAGATCCCGCTGCCCAAGATGATGCGCCATTGGCGCGAGCGCGAGTACGAGAACAAGCTCTCGCCGGTGACCTACCGCTCGGGGCTGGCATTGTGGGCGTTCTTCGCCAAACGGCCGGCGCTCTATCACACGCTGGCGGAATGGGGCGCGCGCTTCCTGGGCGCCGTTGGCGGGCCGCGCGGGCACTTCCGCTCGCTGCCGCTCGCCGGCGGCTGGACGGCGGGGCGCGATATGCCGGCACCCGAAGGGCGCAGCTTCCAGAGCCTCTGGGCCGAGCGCCAACGGAAGAAGGCGACGTGAAAGAAGAAGCACGCAGCCAGATCCTCGGCTCCATCCGCCGCGCGCTGAAGCGCGGCCCGGTCGATGAGGAGCGCCAGCGCGCGCTCGATGAGCGCCTCGCGAACCCCCGGCCCAATCTGATACCGGCGCGCGCCGCGAGCCTCCAACACGCGGCACAGGTCGATCTCTTCGTCGCCATGGCCGAGGAGGTGCAAACGACGGTCGCGCGCGTGTCCTCGATCGCCGAAGTGCCGAGTGCCGTCGCCGACTACTTGGCGCAGAGCAATCTGCCCTCGCGGCTGGTGATGACGCCGGAGCCTCAGCTCGACGAAGTCCCCTGGGATGCGCGGCCCATGCTCGAGATCCGCCGCGGCCGCGCCGAGGACGGAGATGCCGTGGGCATCACCGGCTGCTTCGCGGCCATCGCCGAGACCGGCACCTTGATGCTGATTTCGGGGCAGAGAAACCCGACGCGCAACAACTTTCTCCCGGACACCCATATCGTGGTCATGCACCGCGATCAGGTGGTGGGAACCTACGAGGATGGCTGGACGCAGCTGCGCGCCCGCCAGCACACCGCCGCCGGCGCCTTCGCGATACCGCGCACCGTCAATTTCATCACCGGCCCGTCGCGCACCGGCGATATCGAGCAGCGCATCGAGCTCGGCGCGCACGGGCCGCGCCGCCTGCACATCGTGCTGATCGAGGATGCCGGGACGTCGCCCTAAGAGCGAGGAGCGCGCGCTGTGGCGCGCGGCGATGCGCGGCGTCGCGCGCCTGGCCAAGCACAGCGGCGCCCCCGCCACAGAGCCGCCCGTTGGCGATCCGCCGCCGACCGCTGATGCGCCGGTGCCCAAGGTCACAAAGCCGCGACACGCCGCACCGCGCCCGCCGGTCGCCAAGCTGCCGGATCTGGCGCCGGGCGTCACGCCCGGCGTCGACCGCCGCAGCGCCGAGCGCCTGCGCCGCGGCGACCGCCGCATCGAGGCGCGGCTCGATCTGCACGGCATGACCCAGGACGAGGCGCATCGCGCGCTCGACGCGTTCCTCGCCCGCGCCGAGCATGCGGGCTGGCGCTGCGTGCTGGTGATCACCGGCAAGGGCCGCCCGGGCACGAGCGCCGCCGGCGTGCTGCGCACCGCGGTGCCGCGCTGGCTCAACGAGGCGCCCAACCGCGCGCGCCTGCTCGCCTTCACCGCGGCGCAGCCCAAGGATGGCGGCGCCGGCGCGCTCTATCTGCTGTTGCGGCGGCGGCGATGACGCCGTTCGGCGTTCGCCTGCGCCAGCTCCGCGCCGAGCGCGGCATTGCCTTGAAAGAGATGGCCGAGACGCTCGGCGTCTCCGCGGCCTATCTCTCGGCGCTCGAGCACGGGCGGCGCGGGCGGCCGACGCATGCCATGGTCGTCGCCATCTGCGCCCTGCTCAACATCATCTGGGACGATGCCGACGAGCTGCATCGCCTGGCGCGGCTGTCGCATCCGCGCATCACCGTCGACACGGCCGGCCTCTCGCCCGCCGCCACCGAGCTCGCCAATCTCCTGGCCGAGCGCATCCGCAAGCTGCCGCCCGAGCGCGTCGAACGCCTGCTCGACCTGCTCAAGAGCGCACCCACGGTGAAGCCGCCGCGCCGGCGCCGGCGGGCCTCGGCGACGGCGCCGTAAGAAGAATCCTATCCGGCGACGGGCCGCCGCTGCGCAGCGCGCTCGATGAGCGATGCGGCGGCGACGACGATGGCGACCGCGACGAGATGGACGGCGAGGTCCATGAAGGTCACGTCGAAGGGGTGGAAGAACTGCAGCACGAAGGCGGCGATCGCGGCGATGCCGAGGCCGGCGATGGCGGCGACGCGCACCGGCGTCAGCGGCGCGGCGCGGCGCAACAGCAGCAGCAGGCTGATGCCGAGCGGCAGGCTGATCGCCAGGATGAAGCGGAAGCAATGCGCGCTCTCGCCGAGCGCCCAGCCATCCGGGCCGAAGCTGATCCAGTGGCGATAGCAGCTATAGCCGCTGCTGGCGATCCACGCGGCGAGAAACGGCAGCGGCAGCAGCGCCCAGGCCGGCGAGCGGTCGGGCAGGCTCAGATGGAAGGCCGCCACCACGGCGGCGACGCCGGTCAGCAGCGTGGCCACCATCTCCACCAGCAGCTTCGGGTCGTGCAGGCGGCGAGCGGCGATTTCGAGATCGGCGAACAACAGGATCGCGGCAGCAGCCACGGCGGCGACGGCGAGCAGCCACAGCGCGGCGCGCAGCGTCGGCGGGCGCAGCCGGCGCACCGGCCGGGCATCCGCCACCAAGCGCTCGATGATCCGCTCCGTCGCCTCTCTCAACCTCGCTCTCCCGTCAAGCGCTTGCGCATCGCCTTGACCGCGCGGTGGACATTGACCTTGAGCGCGCCGATCGACATGCCGCTTAGCCGCGACGCCTCGGCCAGCGACATCTCGCGCAGCTTCGTCAGCTCGACCGCCTGCCGCTGCCGCTCCGGCAGCGCCGCCATGGCGCCGCTCAGCGCGCCGCTCCACGCGCGCCTCTCCTGTTCACTATTCGCACCGGGATCGGCAAAGGTTTCATAGGCCGCGTCATCGGCGATTTCGAATGCCGCCAGGCGCGATTTCCGCCGCAGCAGGTCGATCGAGCGCCGCCGCGCCAGCGTCGCCAGCCAATGCGTGAACGGGCGCGACGGATCATAGGTGTGACGCACCCGGTGCAGCGTCAGCAGCACGTCCTGAACCGCGTCCTCGACGCGGTCGGGCGTGCGGTGCTGGCGGCCGACGATGGCGCGGATGAAGGGCAGGATGTCGCGCAGCAGCTGCTCGTAGGCGGCGCGGTCGCCCGCTTGCGCCGCCGCCATCAGCCCTGACCACCGGCTGTCGCTCGCGCGCTCGTTACTGGCTGTTATCGGCATTTCGACGGAATCTGCGCCCCGGCGCGTAACCACGCGCGCCGTGTTGCGAACGGAGAGATGCGGGCGCCCGGCAGATGCCGGAGAGGTCCGCGGTCAACCAATCATAGTGAGGAGTCTCGATCCATGCAAAAGCACTCTACCAAGGCCGCCTTCCTCATCGCGTCCGCCATCGGCGCGACGGTCGCGCTGCCGATGCTGGCCAAGGCGGGTCCGGCGCCGGTGCCGAGCTTCCAGGCCGAGAAATGCTACGGCATCAACGCCGCCGCCAAGAACGACTGCGCCGCCTCGAACAGCCATTCCTGCGCCGGCGAGGCGAAGCGCGCCAGCGATCCGGCGTCGTGGATCTACGTGCCGACCGGCACCTGCCAGAAGATCCAGGGCGGCAGCCTCACGGCGAAAAAGGCGTAACGGTGCCGGCAGCGGGGCGGGTCTCGATGATCATGCACGACCGTGATGCCGCAATCGCGGCGGCGATCGGCGTCGGCTTGCGCGCGCCGCATGTCGCGGAGATCATCGCCACCCGCCCCGCCCTCGGCTGGTTCGAGGTGCACGCCGAGAATTACATGGGCGGCGGCCCGGCGCTGGCGCAGCTCGACGCCATCCGCCGCGATTATCCGCTGAGCCTGCACGGCGTCGGCCTGTCGCTCGGCACGGCCGAGGGCATCGACGACGGGCATCTGCGCCGGCTCCGCTCGCTTGTCGAGCGCACCGCGCCGATGCTGGTGTCCGAGCACCTGTCCTGGAGCGTCAGCGGCGGCGCCTATCTGAACGATCTCTTGCCGCTGCCCTACACGGAAGAGACGCTGGAGATCGTCGCCGGCAATGTCGCGCAGGCGCAGGAGACGCTGGGCCGGCGCCTGCTGGTCGAGAACCCGTCATCCTACCTGCGCTTCCGCCACGCGACGATCCCCGAGCCCGAATTCCTCGCGGCGCTGGCGCGGCGCACCGGCTGCGGCCTGCTATGCGACGTCAACAACATCCATGTCACCTGCGCCAATCTCGGCGGCGACGGCGCGGCTTATCTCGACGCCCTGCCGGCCGGCGCCATCGGCGAGATCCACCTCGCCGGCCACGCCAGCGTCGTGCGCGGCGGCAAGACGCTGCTCATCGACGATCACGGCGCGCCCGTCGCGCCCGCGGTGTGGCAGCTCTATCGCCGCGCGCTCGAGCGCTGCGGCGTGGTGCCGAGCCTGGTCGAATGGGACAAGGCGCTGCCGCCGCTCGCGGTTCTGCTGCGGGAGGCGCGCGCCGCCGCGGATGTGGCGCGCACGCTGGCTGACGCCGATGCTCGCGCTGCGTGAGGTGCAGGCGGCGTTCCGCCGCGCCATGCTCGACGGCGATGACGGCGCGCTCGCCGCGCTGGTCGCCGCGGACGGCATCGCCGCGGCCGAGCGGCTGGCGGTCTATCGCAACAATGTGCAGATATCGCTGACCGACGCGCTGCGCGACACCTTCCCGGCGGTGTGCCGGATCGTGGACGAGCGATTTTTCGCGTATGCGGCGCAAATCTTCCTCGGCCGGCATCCGCCGACGCGCGCTTGCCTCGCCGAGTACGGCGCCGGCTTCGCCGATTTCCTCGCGGCATTCCCGCCGTGTCGCGAGCTGGTCTATCTGCCGGACGTCGCGCGCTTCGAATGGCTCATGAACAGGGCGGCGCATGCGGCCGATGCCGAGGCGTTGGCACCGTCGTCGCTCGCCGGCGTCGCCGCGGCCGATACGCCGCGGCTGGTGTTCCGCCTCGATCCCTCGCTCGGTTTTCTCGCCTCGCCATGGCCGGTCGACCGCATCTGGCGCGTCAACCGGCCGGGAGCGCAGGGCGACGCGGCCGTCGACCTCGCTGCGGGCGGCGTGCGCCTCGAAGTCAGCCGGCGCGGCCCGGACGTGGTGTTCCGCGCGCTCGATGCCGCGAGTTTCGCCTTCCGAAAGGCGATCGCGGGCGGCGCAACGCTCGACGGGGCGTTCGCGGCGGCGGTTGCCGCGGGCGAGCCATTCGATCTCGGCGCTGCCGTCGCCGATCTCTTCCGCGACGGCGCGATCGTCGCCGTCACCCTGGCTCCGGAGGCCGTGCCATGACCGAC
>Ga0073928_10007898_pt1 | contig 13572 bp, 7 predicted proteins | sample PaiPotPPA55metaG_FD_76969 | JGI IMG/M metagenome (GOLD analysis project Ga0073928, IMG submission 76969) | Iron sulfur acid spring bacterial and archeal communities from Banff, Canada, to study Microbial Dark Matter (Phase II) - Paint Pots PPA... ...
ACCAGTATGCTGAAACTTCCAACGACCACGCGCAGCCTTTCGTCTGGACAGCCACGGCGGATTCGATCTTCTCTAAAATCCAGCGACTATGTGAACGTATTTCCGGGACGGCACACTAGCTGCCATTACGTTAGCCTTCGTTCTTTGGGTCCCGGCAATGGTGTTGTTCTTAGTTTGGTCGGCGAGGCACGGGCCTTTCCTGCCGCTACAACTGATCACCCCTCTCAGCGATTCAATCATGATTATCATTGGCGGAGGAATCGTCCGAAAGATTAGATCGGCCGCCGCGCCTCGGACAACTCCTGTGTAGTCAAATAATCTGGCTCACTAGAATCTCTACTACTGTCTATAGTTTCCGCCCTGACCGGTGATACCATGCAACGTCCTGTTTACTGATTGCGGGAGGTTTGTGTGAAATCGCTTCGCCAGCCGGTCTCGTACTTTCTCTGTGCCTGCGCTCTAATCTTCTGCGCTAGTCTCGCCGTGCAAGCTCAGCAAATCGATCCCAAAACTTACGGCGGCATGAAATGGCGCCTCATCGGCCCCTTCCGTGGCGGCCGCACCATCACCGTCGCAGGCGTCCCCAGCCAGCCCTATACCTATTATTTCGGCGCGGTCAGCGGCGGCGTCTGGAAAACAACCGACGGCGGGATTTCCTGGGATCCCCTCTTTGACAAGCAGAGCATCTCCTCCATCGGCGCGATTGCCGTTGCCGACTCCGATCCGAACGTGATTTATGCCGGTTCAGGCGAAGCCTGCATCCGCGGCAATATCTCCTTCGGCGATGGCGTCTACAAATCTACCGACGCCGGAAAAACCTGGACCAACATCGGCCTCAAAGACTCTCGCCACATCGGCGACGTCATTATCCATCCCACGAACCCAGACATCGTTTACGTCGCTGCGCTCGGCCATACCTATGGCCCCAACACCGAACGCGGCATCTTCCGCACGCGCGACGGCGGCAAGACTTGGGAAAAAGTTCTCTATATCGATGATCACACCGGCGGTATCGAAGTCGTTTTCGATCCCCACAATCCCCACGTTCTATTTGCCGCGATGTGGGAAGGCTCTCGCACGCCCTGGTCCCTCAATAGCGGCGGCGAGAAAAGCGGCCTCTATCGTTCGAACGATGACGGCACCACCTGGAAGCGTGTCGAAGGCAACGGCATGCCCGAAGGGACGCTTGGTCGCATCAGCGTTGCGGTTTCTGGCGCGGATTCAAACGTTCTTTACGCGCTCATCGAAGCCAAAAAAGGCGGCCTCTATCGCAGCGAAGACGGCGGCGTGAATTGGACGCTCATCACCGACGACCATCGCTTCACGCAGCGCGCCTGGTATTTCACGCACGTCTGGGCCGATCCCAAAAATGTTGGGGGCGTCTACATTGCCAACACTGGCCTTTACGCTTCGAGCGACGGCGGCAAAACCTTTTCACGCCTAAACGCTCCGCACGGCGATCATCACGCTTTGTGGATCGATCCCAATAACACAAATCGCATGATCAACGGCAACGATGGCGGCGCCACCATCACCGTTGACGGCGGAAAAAACTGGTCCACGCAAGACAATCAGCCGACGGCGCAGTTCTACCACGTTGCTGCCGACAACGATTTTCAATATCGCGTCTACGGGTCGCAGCAGGACAATTCTTCCATCGGCATTCGCACGCGCAGCGACCACGGCTACATTGCTCAAGGCGATTGGGATGCCGTAGGCGGCGGCGAAAGCGGCTACATCGTTCCCGACCCGCGCGATTCGAACATCGTCTACGCCGACGACGAAGGCCCCATCTTTACCCGCTACGACCGCCGCACCAATCAAGCCCAAAGCATCGAGGAATGGCCCGAAGATCCCAACGGCCACGCCGCCGCTCTGCAAAAATATCGCTACACCTGGACCATGCCGATCGTGATTTCCACGCACAATCCCGACGTCATCTACCACACCGCGCAATACGTCTTTCGCTCCACCGATTCCGGCCGCACCTGGGCCACGATCAGTGGCGACCTGACGCGCAACGACAAATCCAAGCAGCAGGATTCCGGCGGTCCGCTCACAAAAGATCAGTACACCGTGGAATACTACGACGTCATCTTCAGCCTGGCGGAATCTCCAAAGCAGGAAGGTGAACTTTGGGCCGGCACCGATGACGGCGTTGTCCAATTGACTCGCGACGGCGGTAAGTCTTGGGACAAAGTCACGCCAAAAGATGTTCCCGAATGGGCGATGATCAGCCTCATCGAACCCTCGCCCTTTGACGCCGCCAGCGCCTACATCGCTGTCGACGCGCACAAGCTCGATAATTTCAAACCCTACATTTTTAAGACCAGCGACTTCGGCAAATCGTGGATAAAAATCATCACAGGTCTCCCGGATAATATTTACGTTCACGCCGTCCGCGAAGATCCCAAGCGCAAAGGCCTGCTCTACGCAGGCACTGAAACTGGCATCTATGTTTCGTTCAACGACGGCGCAAACTGGCAGCCTCTGCAACTCAATCTTCCGCCCACGCCGATCCACGACATGGTGATTCACGACGATGCTCTCACCGTCGCGACGCACGGCCGCTCGTTCTGGGTCCTCGACGACCTCAGTCCCCTTCGCCAAGCCAGCGCGACCATCGCCGCCGAAGACGCGCATCTCTTCACGCCCAACACCGCCGTACGCACGCGCGAAGGCCACGTAAATCCCCGCCGCTACCCCATCGGCGAAAATCCCCCATCCGGCGCAATCCTTTATTACTACCTGAAGGAAGCCCCGAAAGATCCCGCCAAGCTCGAACTCCTTAACGCCGATGGCAAGCTCATTCGCTCCTTCACCAGCGAAGAAAAGAAAACCGACACCGGCCCCGACGAAGGCGAGCGCGATCTACCGGTCGAGCACATTCCCGCCAAACCCGGCCTGAATCTTTTCGTCTGGGACCTTCGTTACGAACTGCCCACAAAAGTTCCCGGATTAATCTTTGACGCCGGCGAGCCCATCGGCCCTCTCGTTCTTCCCGGCAAATATCAAGCGCGTCTAACCGTTGCGGGAAAGTCCCAAACCGCCCAATTCGAAGTAAAGATGGATCCCCGCGTCCAGACCTCGCCCGAGGATCTGCGCAAACAATTCGACCTAATGCTCAAACTGAGCCAGCGTCAGGATCAAATGCACAAGACGGTGCTCGCGATTCGCGACTTGCGCGCGCAACTTCAAGCCCTGGAAAAACGCATCGGCACTGCTGACGAAGCAAAACCCCTCGTTGCCGCATCCACCGACGTCCGCAAAAAAATCAGCGCCATCGAAGAAGAGCTAGTCCAGGTAAATTCCAAATCCAGCGAAGATCAAGCCAACTACCCCACCATGCTCAACAGCAAGCTCGGCCATCTGCAAGTCCTAGTCGACAGCGCCGACACTGCTCCCACCGCCGCCGAATCCGCCGTCTTCGCCGACTTGGACCAACGCCTGGAAGCCCAGCTAACAAAATGGCGCGATGTCTTAGCAAAGGACCTCCCCGCGCTAAACGACTCCATGCGCAAAAACAACGTCCCCCTAATCGCACCGGCCGCGACTCCAAGCCGCTGAATTTGTAGGGGCACGATTCATCGTGCCCCTTCTCGGCACAATCGCAATCGTCCGCCTCTGTTTTCTCTGGATTGGTTTTGCCGCTGAAGTACTTCGCTGAACAGTTCCGCCGAACCGCTAATCAACCGCCAAACGCCGTCCCAATTGCTTTCCCCCAATGCGCCAGCTGTTTCAACGACTTCGTATCGGTCGGATCGAGATGCAAAGGCGTCACCGACACCGCTCCCGAAAAAATTGCCGCATAATCCGTATCCGGCTCAACATCCCGATCAATCTTCTGTTCGTACAACCAAAAATAAATCCGTCCCCGCGGATCCTTCCCCTCCGTCAGCTGATTCCGCGTAATCTTCTTCGACTGCCGCGTAAACCTCACGCCACCCTTCCACGGCTCCGGCACATTCACATTGAGCAGCACTTGATCCGGCAATCCCTCTTTCAAAATTAATTCCGCCGCCGCCCGCGCCACCCGCGCCGCCGCCTCAAAACTCACCTTCTCACCTTTCGAGCACAACGACATCGCCACCGCCGGCATATGGTGCAAAGCCGCTTCCCGCGCCGCTCCGACGGTCCCTGAGTAATACGCGTTCTCCCCCAAATTCGCCCCGTGATTAATTCCCGAAATCACCAAATCCACTTTCTCTGTCAATAATTTGTGCAGCGCTACAATCACGCAATCCGCAGGCGTCCCATCCACCGCCCACTCCCGTTCCCCGGCCGGGTGGCAAACAATCGGCTGCCGCAAAGTCAGCGACTGCGCCTTCCCGCTCTGCTCGCTGCTAGGCGCCACAATACTCACGTCCGCAAATCCCGCAAATGCCGCCGCCAGCACGCGTAACCCTTCCGCGTGAATCCCATCGTCATTCGTCAAAAGTATGTGCGTCATAGTCTATTGATCTGTATTCCGTCCGAGCCGAGATTCTTCCAAATCTCCCTCCCACGCGATCTTGCCACGAAGCCGTCGAACCTTCGTCTGCCCCCGGAGGATGAGCAAGCGCAATCCAGCTTCAACCGCAGCTTGTCGCGTGCGATACCGACCGCTCCGCATTGCTTGCCGCATAAGGTTGTCATCAATTTCGATTTGCAATTTCATTCGTGTCGCAGAAATTCTCAGGTTTTTTGATTCACGGCAAGCGAGGTGGCTTGGAAGGAAAAATTGGTCGGGACGACTGGATTTGAACCAGCGACCTCACCCACCCCAAGGGTGCGCGATACCAGGCTTCGCTACGTCCCGACCGAACAACTGCGAAGTGGGCTCTACAGCTTTATCAGGCTATCACTTGCGTTCGAGAAGCGTCAAGAAAGCGCGCAGCGTGTCCCGCAGGTCCAGCAACATCTTTCGACTCAAAAGTTGCGCCGCTCCCTCCGAGGAACCGGCGCTCACGCCAACCGCCGCGCCTGTTGCACCCGCACTCTCGCCCTCGCCGTTCTGTTCGCGCAAATGGCGCCGCGCCCCAGCAATCGTGAACCCTTCGTCATACAGCAGCCGCTTAATCCGCAGCACCATCTCCACATCTTCTTGCCGATAAAGCCGGTGTCCGCTAGGACTCTTCACCGGTTCCAGCATGGGAAACTCCGTCTCCCAGTAGCGCAAGACAAACGGCTTCAAACTGGTCAGCCGGCTAACCTCGCCGATACGATAAAAATCCTTCTCAATCGTAAGCTGCGTCGCGGTAGCAGTGCTTGGCATCTCGAATTCCTATCGGCAGGGGACGCCGCTATCGTAGCAGCTTCCAACACTTTCCTGTAGGGGCACAGCACGCTGTGCCCATCTTGGGTGGCTCCCCAGCGCAAACGTACCCGATTCATTCCTCGTCTTTGTTCTTGCGAGGCCGTGGCTCCCGTTTCCGCAATCTCTGTACAAATCGCACTGGCGCCCCAAGAAACTCATACTTCGCCCGAAGCTGATTCTCCAAAAACCGCTCATAACTAAAATGCATCGGCTCCTTCTGATTGCTGAAAAGCAAAAACGTCGGTGGCGCCGTCTTAGCCTGCGTAATGTAATAAATCCGCACCGGCCGCGCCTTAGGCGTAGTCCCGCGCTGCAAATCCACGTCTTCCTTCAACCAGCGGTTCAGCTCCGGGGTAGCAATATGCCGACGCCGCGCCTCCGCCACCTGGTCGATCAAAGGAAAAAGTTTCCCTGCCCGTTCCCCCGTCTTAGCGGAAAGAAAAACAATCGGCGCATAACTCAAAAATTTCAATTTCCCGCGAATCATCTTCTCGTAATCGAATGCAAGCCTCTCAGGATTGAAATCTTCCGACCGGTACTGTTCCCCGGCAGGCCGCCGAGATTTACCCTTCGCGCTGTCCGCGTCGCGTGATGCCGCATTCCGCGCCGCCACAACAGCCAAATCCCACTTATTTATAACGATGATGACCGATCGCCCAGACTCCTCCGCATAGCTAGCAATCTGCGCGTCGCCCTGGGTCACTCCCTGCTCGCCGTCCACCACCAGCAATGCCACATCGCACCGCTCCAACCCGCGCCGCGCCATCACCACACTCAATTTTTCCGCCACCAAATTCGTCTTGGCCTTGCGTCGGATCCCCGCGGTATCCACAAACCGGTACGTATGCCCCTCGTGCACCACTTCCGTATCCACATTGTCCATGGTGGTTCCCGGAATCGGCGACACAATCGACCGCTCTTCCCCCGCCATCCGGTTCAGCAAAGTAGACTTGCCCACATTGGGCCGCCCGATGATCGCCACTTCGACGGCATCCTCTTTCGCCACTTCTTCTTCCGACTCAACGGCGTCCACCTCCGCCAGCGCCGCGTCCAAAAGGTCGTCAACGCCCGTCCCATGTTCCGCCGCAATAGGAAACACCGGCACGCCCAGCGAATGAAACACAGCCGCATTCACTTCCTGGGAAACCGCATCAACTTTGTTCACCGCCACCACAAAAGGCTTCCCGGTAGTGCGCAGAAGCCGCGCCAATTCCTGATCCAAAGGCGTCACACCCGCCTGGCTATCCACCACCAAAACCAGCAGCGCCGCCTTCTTGATCGCCACGTGCGCCTGCCGCAAAATCTCCGTCGGAATCAAAGCCTTGTCGTCGGGTACAATTCCGCCCGTATCCACAATCTCCAGCGCCTTTCCGCGCCACTCCGACTTCCCATAGATCCGGTCACGCGTAATCCCCGGCTCATTCGTCACAATCGACCGCCGCGTCCCCGTCAACCGGTTAAAAAGCGTGGACTTGCCCACATTGGGCCGCCCCAGAATCACCAAAGATGGAAGTACTTGCGTCATGTTGTTAAAGCGGCAGGCGGACAGTCGAGAACCGCAACAGCGCTACCACCTTTCACTTTACAGCATCCCACCAAATTCCGCTCATCCCGACACTCTGCCGACTGTAAGCAATCTTCTGAACATTCTCCGCCGATGCGGCCCTCACCGGAAAAAGAGAAGCGCCCCGGCTGAGACAACCGGGGCGCTTCGGTTAAAGGTTTACGCAGCTCTTAGAAGATGATCTTCGCCACAAGCTGCATATTGAACGGCTCTCCCGGCCCGAGGCCCGGAGCGCCATTGAAGTCACCAATAGTGTCGCTGATCACGCCATTACTGCCGACGCTGCCTGCGCCGGTGGCCAGGTTGATGCGGTTGAATATGTTGAACATGTCCGCGCGCAGCTGGATCTTCAGGCGCTCGCGAATCGGGATGTTCTTGATGACGGAAAAATCCACATCCGCGAACCCTGGACCGTAGTACTTGTTACGCGAGAGGTCGCCGTTCGGGTTGGTGGGCCCTGTGCAACCCAAAGCACCGGGTACACAGAACGCGGCCGGGTTGACCCACTGCTCTCCGCTATTTGCTGCGGAGAACTTATGACTAACGCCAGCGAACGGATTCGCAATCACGTCCAAACCGGGGCGCTGCGTTCCAGAGAGATCGGTCCCTGGAAAGTTAAATGGTTGTCCCCCGTGGAAATTGACCACGCTGCTGATCTGCCAGTCATGCGTGAGCAGCTTCGGTCCCCACGAACTGCCTGGTACATCATATGCAACGAAGGCGGTAAAGTTGTTCCGTGTGTCGAAGTCACTGTTTCCGTATTCCTGCTTCAGATTGAAGCTGTCCAGCGGCACCTCACCACGGTATTCCGTCATCTCATCCAGAGCATGTGCCCAGGTGTAGACAAACTGGCCCGTAAGCCCGCGCCAAGACCTCAGTTTCAGGACGGTCTGCAGCGAGTTGTAGTTCGACGTACCTATGCTGTTTTCTTGGATGATAGAGCCGACCGCTGGGAATGCAGCGTTGAACGCACCATTTTGATTAGGATTCGTCGTCACGGACAATTTGCGACCCTGACTCCCCACGTAGCCGATTTGGAAGACGGCAGCATTGCCGAGGCTCTTCTCCACTTGCAAGTTGTAGTTGAAGAAGTAGGGGGTCCGGAAATCTTGGTTGACGGCATAGACGTTGTAGGTGTTGGTGCCGCAGGTGGGGCTAGTTGCGACATTTAGAGTCGCGCAGGTCGTGACTCCGGGAAAGATCGATGCACCGCCGAACTGCGCTTGTCCGGCTCCAGTGCCCCAGTTGTAAGTGTTCCGGCTATAGTTGTCGACTGGATGGGGACCGATCGGATTGTCTTGCAAGCCATCAGCACCGCTAATCGACGGCCGGTAATCGAGGAACGGGTTCATATTAATTTGATCGTAAAAGACACCGATTCCGCCTCGAACGATGACATCGTTCCTATTCATCGGCTGATAGGCGAAGCCCACTCGGGGAGCAAAGTTGTTCTTGTCCGGCGGGAAAATAGAATTAATGCCATTTCCCTGGATCTTAAGACCTTGTCCAGGGACAAATACTGCGAGATCCTTATTTGTGCTATGCAGAGGTCCGATGTACTCGTAGCGAAGGCCGAAGTTCAGGTTCAGCCTGCGAGTGATCTGCCACTGATCTTGACCGAAGAAATCGATTCCGTTGACGCGCACGAAGCGTTCCGCATCGCCAACCGCGATCGAAGAAGTGGACACGTCACCGGCGAGAAAGTCGGCCAGCGCCTTTGCATTCGCACTAAAAGCGGCATCGTTTGCCCAGGGCCCCTGGGTTCCGTCAAACGTGAAGTCGCCCAAGCCTCGGCGAAAATAGAATTCGTCGACTCGGCCCTGCCGCACTTCACCTCCGAAACGAATCTGATGTTTTCCCGTCGTATAGGAAACGATATCCGTTAGGTGACCGGTGATGTCGTTGCGGCCTTCCGGTGGCGTGATGCCTACTTGATCGAACCCGGAGATGGCAATGTTTGGCGCCCCATGGATGGGCTGGCCGTTTTTAGTTGCGTCTGGGCTCAGGAACAAACCCAGGGCTTTGGGATCAAAAGTATTGTTTGCATCATGGAAGATTTGGTTAAAGTAGCTGACTCCAAAGAGGATTTGATTTGTCAGGCGGGGCGAAAAACTTGAATTTAGAACGAGGGAATAGTTTTGCACGTGGATCGGCGCCACTTCAAAATAATCCCCCAGATTTGAGCTGGCTGTGGCTAGCGCCAGGCTCGCTCCCGGCGGTTGTGTCTGACTGCCTTGCCCGGCGAAATAGTGAAACGAAAGATGATGCTTGTCGTTGAAATTATGGTCCAACTTCACCACACCGTTGTAGCTGTAGCCCGTCGCCGGGACTGTTGCGAAATAATTGTTCAGAGTTCCGGGAAGACCGGATATCGTCGCAGTTGGCCACAGCGTCGAAAGTAGTTTCGCGGAAAGTGCACTCTGTGGAACGCCATACTTGGCTAATGCTGCCTGGGCTTGAGTCACCCAGGCCGTGGACGGCTCGGTGGACTTGCCCGTCAGACCAAAAATGTAATCCTGCTTCTCATACCCCAGGAAAAAGAAAGTCTTGTTCTTGATGATAGGGCCGCCCACGGTGAATCCATAGTTTTCATTGCGCAGTCTAGGCGCTTTCGGAAACTGTGGGGAGGCGACGAAGAAAGGTGACTTTGCCGCGTAGAATTCGTTCCGATTGTAGTAGTAGGCAGAGCCGTGCAACTCATTGCCGCCGGACTTGATGACCAAGTTGGCCGTGCCCCCCGCGTTGCGTCCTGCTTCGGCATTTGATTCCGTTTGCACCGAGAATTCGTCAACTGCGTCCACCGGCATGACTACGCCAGCGATGCCCGAAACGCCTCCTTGGTTGATCGCCGGAATGTTGTGCCAAAAATCGTTGTTGTCAGTCCCGTCGACCTGCCAGTTCACCTGATTCGCGCGCGTCCCGTTGACTTGGCCGAAGCCGCCGATGTTATAGCCTCCAAAGCCCGGCTGGATGGAAATCAGTTGCGTGAAGTCCCGTCCGTTCAGTGGCATTTCCTGGACCACAGCGTCCGTAATCGTCGTAGTCTGCGTTTGGGTCGTGGTGTCTAGCGTAAGCGCGGCAGCGGAGACTTCCACCGTTGTAGATTGTTGTTGCAACGAAAGTTTGACCGGCAGCGTGTAGATCGTCCCTGCGACGACTTCGACTTTATCCACCGTGTAAGGTGGGAACCCCGAGGCTGTGACGGTCACCTTATATAAGCCGAGCGGAACGTCTTGAAAGGAAAATTGCCCGTCCGTGGTCGTGACGGTAGTGTAATCAATTCCCGTTGCGGTTTCCGTGGCTTTCACTTGGGCGTTTGGAACCACGCTGCCAGATGGATCCGTAACGGTCCCGTTGATGGCTCCGCGGAACGTTTGAGCGTGGCCTGCCAACGCGATAAGAGCGAACACGGTGGCTGTTGCTACTGCTCGCAAAAATGTGTACTTAAATCCCCTAAATACCCCTTGGTCTTGCGCTTGCATAAAAACACCCCTCCTCAGTTATTTTCATGTTCCCCGGCAGATTTTTGTCGACCCCGATTGCCCATTAACTAACACCTTTCAGTGACGGTCTGTCAATCCAAAATTTTCGATTTGACCGGCCAAAAGAATGAGTAGTTTGAATTGAAGGGAACCTATGCGGTAGTCGCAATTGGACTTACCACGACCATCGAAGGGGAGCCCGATTTTCTTCTCCCTTCGCCAAGCTGCATCAGGGTTTTCTCAGGCCATGTCAGCCCCCGCACTTCTCCGAGCTGTCCGGTATGTCGTTCGGAGCTGAATTCATCGCTCGGCACGTTTCTCAAAGATTTGCCCCCGAGATTGCAGCCAGCAGTGGTCCACTGCCACATTTCTGGTAGAGTGCTGAGCAGAGACGAGATAGCCCCGGCCTGAAATATTGCTATTTGTTAAGATCGTGTAAGTTTTAGGGGCTCCGCTGCGTACTAGTCTATGGAACCGCTGAGACCAGGCCCCATGAGCGTGCCCGGAATGACGGAGACCACGGAGGCAGTTGCCCGGGCTCGTGCAGGGGATGCCGACGCTTGGGGAGAGCTTTACCGGGATTTTGCCCCGGCCATCTTTCGCTTTTGCAGGAGGGCGCTGCCGACCCGGGAAGACGCCGAAGATGCCACCATGGAGATATTCATGAAGTTGCGGGACAAGCTGAGCCAGTACGACGAGACGCGCTCCTTTTCCGCCTGGCTCTACAGGGTAGCCGCCAACCATTGCTGGGATATATTGCGGCGCCGCAAAATCCGCCAGGACAAAGAGACTGACGATGTGGAGAATGTCCCGCTGGAACACCCGGACCCCAACCAATTGGACAAGCTGATTGAGCAGAAGACTAGCGAGGAAGTGCGGAAGGCCTTGCACAAGCTGGGCGCGCGGGCACGGATGGCTCTAGTATTGCGCTATTACTCGGACATGAGTTATGACGAAATTGCCGATGAGCTCGGCGTGCGGCGTGCCTTTGTGGGCGTCGTGCTGCTACGTGCTCGGCATGAACTTCGGCAGGCGCTGGAGGGGAAGAGTGCGCTGGCTGCGGGAGGGACCTCGTGAGGGAACCTGCTAACCCCGTGTCGCCGGAAGGACCGGGCGGGACGATGGACCATCTGGATGAAATGACGTGTCTGCTTTACGCGGAGCGCCAATTGGACCGCGTCCGCGCGCAGGCTGTTTCCGCGCACACGCAGGACTGCGCGGCCTGCCGGACCTTGCTGCGGGCCCTTGACCGCGAATCGCGCCTGCTTACGCGCGCCATGCTGGAAGAAGACGAACCGCTGCCATCACGGCTGGCGGAATTTCAGGAGCGCGCGCGGAAATCGTTTGGCTGGATTTGGGGCGTGATTTTTGGCCTGGCGGCAACCGGCGTATATGCTCTGTATACGACCTTCGTCGAGCCCTGGCAGACGCGGTTGCAGGAAGCGGGATTCGGCGGCACAAGCCTTTTGAGCCTGCTGGTTTTTCAAGGCGCCTTCTGGAAAGGATGGCAATCCGTGATCACACTTCTCGAGGTGCTGGCAATGCTAACCGTGGCGGGATTCGGAGTTGCGGTATTCCGGAAACGCTTGCGGCGCGGTTCGGCATTGGCGCTGGTGCTGGCGGGATTGTGTGCGGCGCTGGCTCTGCCTGCTCCAGCGGGCGCCACGGAGTTTCACAAAGGCGATACCTATGAACTCGCGAAAGACGAGACCGTCAAGAGCGACATCTTTATCACGGGCGCGCGGGCGCGGATCGACGGGACGGTCGAGGGAGACCTCTTTTTCTTTGGCCAAAGCATTGATATCAGCGGACATATCAAGGGAGATGCCATCGTTTTTGCGCAGTCCGTACGCATCAATGGGCAGATCGACGGGAACGTCCGGTCATTCACCAACAACCTGACCATCACGGGAACCGTGGGGAAGAACGTCCTTACCTTTAATGAGGTGGTGAATCTGGATTCTGCGGGAAAGGTCGGCGGGAGCCTGACGGCGTTCTCACAGTCCGTGGGCATCGATGGCAAGCTGGGGCGCGATCTGCTGCTCATGGATGGCGAGACCACCATTTCTGGGACCGTCGATGGAGAAGTTCGAGTAAAGGGACATAACATGTCGATCGGCTCCTCGGCGCAGGTTGCCGGACCGATCCGCTTCGAGGGTGACAACCCTGTAAGTGTCTCGTCCGGGGCCAAGCTGGCCACCCCGGTGGTATATACCAAGCGGGAGCACAGGTCCCAATACCGTGAGGGGCATTACTACATATGGCGGGTTATTTGGACAGCGGCTTTTGTATTGCTAGGGCTAGTGCTGTTCTTGCTGCTTCCCAAATTTGCGGGAGAGACGGTTAGCGCCGGGGAACGGGTCGGAGCGCCCCTCGGGCTGGGCGTTCTGGTGTTTTTCGGGGTGCCGATCGCAGCCGTCATTGCGTGTGTGACCGTCGTGGGCATACCAGTGGGGTTACTCACGCTGGGAATTTGGATCCTGGCGATCAATTGCGCGGAGATTGTGGTCGGCACGGTTGTCGGCAGTTGGATCCTTGGAAACGCGTCCGATACTTGGGGTCTGATTGGAAGAATGGCATTAGGTTTCGTGCTGGTGCGTATCGTCTACACGCCGCTGTCGCAACTTCATGTCATAGGTTCCCTGGTCGGGTTGGGAATCTGGATGTGGGGGATGGGAGCGATCTCGCTGGCGCTCTACAATCGTTTCTCTCCAAGAGTTTCCCCGAACGCGGTGGCGGGATCGATGCCCCCCGTTTCGTTGCCGCCTCACACCACGGTCGGCGGAATCCAGCCGGCCTAGCTTAAGATCCGCTGCCAATGGACCATCCCCACTGGCTATCGGTGGCGTTACGCGGAGATTCGTCGCGCCAGGTCTGATGGTTCGCTACCCCCCCCCCGGCCTTTTTTTGTAAGTGCGGATTCTAAAGGAATTTAAGTGCCGTATTTTGTAAGTGCGGATTCTACAAGGGTTACGGACCCGTTTTGTGCAAGTGCGGATTCTAAAGGAGTTAAATCCCGCCGAACATTGTTGCAGGATGACGCGGACCACCGAAGCGAGGAAGGCAAAATTACCTGTCCATTAGAATAGCACAGATTATAGAAATGTCAATGCCAGGAATTGCTGGGTAGCGTCAAGGATTTTGTGTAAATTTGAAAAAGGGTTTTCTTTCCCAGGAGCTGTTTAGGTGCGAGAGGACGCCGTAGATGATGCGGTCGCAGCTTTCGAGAT
>Ga0073928_10007899_pt1 | contig 13571 bp, 13 predicted proteins | sample PaiPotPPA55metaG_FD_76969 | JGI IMG/M metagenome (GOLD analysis project Ga0073928, IMG submission 76969) | Iron sulfur acid spring bacterial and archeal communities from Banff, Canada, to study Microbial Dark Matter (Phase II) - Paint Pots PPA... ...
AGCGCCGAGACCTCGGCGCCGGCCAGCGTGTAGCGGAAGATGTTGTCGATGAAGAGCAGCGTGTCGGAGCCCTTCCCGTCGCGGAACCACTCCGCGATCGTGAGCGCGGTGAAGGCGACGCGGGCGCGTGCACCGGGGGACTCGTTCATCTGCCCGTAGACCAGCGCGGTCTGCTCGAGCACGCCGGACTCCTGCATCTCACCGTAGAGCGCCGTGCCCTCGCGGGTGCGCTCACCGACGCCGGCAAACACGGAGTAACCGGCGTGTTCGCGTGCGATGTTGCGGATCATCTCCATGACGATGACCGTCTTCCCGACGCCTGCGCCGCCGAAGAGCCCGATCTTGGAGCCCTTCGAAAACGTGCAGATGAGGTCGATGACCTTGATCCCCGTCTCGAGGATCTCGGTCTCCGTCGACTGCTCCGAGATGCTGGGCGGTGCACGGTGGATGGGCAGCTTGCTCTTGGTCTTTACCGGCCCCTTGCCGTCGATCGGGTCACCGATGACGTTGAACATGCGCCCCAAGGTCTCCTCGCCGACCGGAACCTGAATCGGAGCACCGGTAGCGCGCACCTCGTCGCCACGGCGGAGGCCCTCCGTCGTGTCCATGGCGATGGTGCGCACGACACCGTTGCCGACGTTCTGTTGCACCTCCAGAACGAGGCGCCTGTCGCCGCCGCGGTCGATCTCGAGCGCGTCGAGGATGTCGGGGAGGCGCTCATCGGTGAACTCGACGTCAACAACCGGGCCGATGACCTGCACCACGTGTCCGGTGGCCACAGCCTTTTTGTCTGCAACTGCCATGGTTTCGAGCTCCTTCAGCCTTCGAGCGCAGTCGCTCCGGCGACTATCTCCATCAATTCTGTCGTGATCGTCGCTTGGCGCACCTTGTTCGCCGTGAGCGTGAGGTCCTGGATGAAATCAGCGGCGTTGTCGGAGGCGTTGCGCATCGCCAGCATGCGCGCTGCCTGCTCCGATGCTGCATTCTCCAGCACCGACGCGTAGACCTGCCCCTCGACGTACCGGGGCAGCAGAGCATCGAGCACGTCCTTCGGCTCGGGTTCGTATTCGAAATCGGCAGCCGCAGGCGGAGCATCCTTGGGCGGCTCCACCGGGATGAGACGCAGAAGCGTCGCCTGTTGGCGGCCCACGCTGATGAACTTGGCGAACACCAAGTCGACCTGATCGGCATCGCCTTTCTCGTACTGCTCGAGCGCCACCCTCGTCGCCGGGAGCACGTCGCCCATCCGCGGCTTGTCGCCGATCTCGCTCACGTCGGCGATGAGGTCCTTGCGCAGCCGGCGCATGATGTCGCGGCCCTTGCGGCCGATGGTCACCACCGCGGTGGGCACATTCGACTCATTCATCTCGCGCAGTGCGAGCCGCACGTTATTGCTGTTCAGCGCGCCGCACAAACCGCGATCGGCCGTAACCAGGATGATCACGCGCCGGCGCACCTCGCGCACCTGCATATACGGATGCTCATACTCCGGCGTCCGCTTCATCAGCTCGGCCATGATCGAGCGAATCTCATCCGCATAAGGCCTGGCATTGAGCACTCGCTCCTGCGCCCGTCGCATCCTGGCCGCGGCAACCAGCTCCATCGCCTTCGTGATCTTCTGCGTGTTTTGCACGCTCCTGATCCGCCGACGGAGGTCACGAAGACTCGGCATCGAAGACTTCTCAGGCTATGCCGAAGAGGGCAGTACTGGTGGACCTGGGTCGGCGGCACGCGTCCGGAGCGGGACCGTCACGGAGGCGAGCCGGAACGGGCTCGGATCGCAGGGCTCGCCGAGTGCCGAGCCGCGAGGCCCCAGCGGGGCTTCGACGGCGTGTCCCGCGAAGCGATGCGCGCCGTCGACTGAGGTCCACGAAGCGCCAACCGTCATCCGGCATAGCCCTTCTTGAAGTCTTCGATGGCCGCGCGAAGTGCGCTCTCGGTCTCTTCAGAGATCTTGCCCTGCTCGACGATCTCCTTTTCGATGTCGGCGTGGTTCTGATCCATGTAGCGGACCAAGGAGCGCTCGAAGTCAGCGACGCGCTCGATGGCGATGTCGTCGAGGAAGCCGCGAGCGCCGGCGAAGATCTGAATGATCTGCTTGCCGACAGGCACCGGTTCGTATTGCGGCTGCTTGAGGATCTCGGTCATGCGCTGGCCGCGCTCGAGGCGGTCGCGAGTGCTCCTGTCGAGATCCGCGGCGAACTGCGCGAAGGCCGCCAGCTCGCGGTACCGAGCGAGGTCGAGACGGAGTTGGCCCGCCACCTGCTTCATCGCCTTGGTCTGCGCGTCGCCGCCCACGCGGGACACGGAGAGGCCGACGTTGATCGCGGGGCGGACGCCGGCGTTGAACAGGTCCGTTTCGAGGTAGATCTGGCCGTCGGTGATGGAGATGACGTTGGTGGGGATGAACGCCGACACGTCGTTCGCCTTGGTTTCGATGATCGGCAGCGCGGTGAGCGTGCCACCGCCCTCGCTGTCGGCCATGCGCGCAGCACGTTCCAGAAGACGCGAGTGGAGATAGAAGACGTCACCCGGATATGCCTCGCGCGACGGCGGGCGGCGCAGCAGCAGCGAGAGCTCGCGATAGGCGTCGGCATGCTTGCTCAGGTCGTCGTAGATGACGAGTGCGTGGCCGCCCTTCTGCATGAAGTATTCGCCCATCGCGCAGCCGGCATACGGCGCGAGGAACTGCAGTGGCGCAGGGTCCGATGCGGTCGCCGCGACGATGATCGTGTGCTCCAGCGCGCCGTGCGTCTCCAGCGTCGCCCGCACCTGCGCGACCTTGGCTGCGTTCTGCCCCACCGCCACATAGATGCAGATGACGCCGGTGCCCTTCTGGTTGATGATCGTGTCGATGGCGATCGCGGTTTTGCCGGTCTGCCGGTCGCCGATGATCAGCTCGCGCTGGCCGCGGCCGATGGGGATCATCGAATCGATCGCTTTCAGTCCGGTCTGCAACGGCGTGTCGACGTTCTGACGGAGCATGACGCCCGGTGCGACCCGCTCCACCGGGAGGCTCTGCGCGGTCTCGATCGGACCGCGATCGTCGCGTTCCTGACCGAGTGCATTGACCAGGCGACCCACCAACTCATCGCCCACCGGAACCTCTGCGATGCGACCGGTGGTGCGAACCGTGTCGCCTTCCTGCAGGTGCTCGTACGGCCCCATGATGACCGCGCCTACGGCGTCCTCACGCAGGTCGAGAACCAGGCCGAGCACGCTGCCACGACCCTGCGGGCCGGGGAATTCGAGCAGCTCACCGGCCATGGCCTGCTCGAGGCCATAGATGCGCGCGATGCCATCGCCCACCGAGGTGATCACGCCTTCGTGTGCGTCGACGACCGGCGCCTCGAAGCTCGCGATCCGCTGCTTCAGGATCTCGCCGATCTCGTCACTGCGTATGGCCATCTTTGTGGTTGCTTCCTTCTCGATGATCAGGCGAGCGCCGCCTGGAGTTGCTGCAGGTGCGTGCGCACGCTGTCGTCGATCACGCGGTCACCGATGCGGATCACGAGGCCGCCGACGATGGACGGGTCACTGAGCACGGTCGTCTGAACCGACTTGCCGATCTTCTTCGCCAGGGCATCGGATATCTCTTTCTCGAGGCGCGCGTCGACTGCGATAGCCGCAGTGACCTCTGCGCGGACGACGCCCGCTTCGCGATCGGCGAGGACGTCGTAGTGGCTGAGGATGCCGGGCACCAGGCCCATCCTGTGACGCTCGATGAGCAAGCGAGCCAGATTGCGCGCGGTATCACTTGCCCCGTCGAGCAATTGCAGTCCCAATCGCGTCCGCTCGGCCAGGGAGAGTTGGGGATTCGTCAACGCAGACTCGACTCGCTCGGACGATAGTGCATCCGCCACTGCGGCAAGCTCTGCGCGCCAGCCCGCGATGTCCTTGGCGTCGCGCGCCAGGTCGAAGTAGGCCTCGGCGTAGCGACGAGCGAGGCTGCTTGCGTGAGGCACGTCAGTTCTTGCTCCCCGTGAGCGACGCACCCTCGCCGACTTTGCTCAGCGCCTCGTCGATCAGCCGCTGGTGCGACTTCGCGTCCAGCGTCTCGCGTATCACAATGGTTGTGGCTTCGACCACGAGCGCGCTCACCTGCGCCCGCAGTTCCTGGATAGCGCGGTCGCGCTCGGCTCCGATCTCCGCCGTGGCGCGCTCCAGCTGCGCCTCGGCGTCGGCGCGTGCCTTGATCCGCACCTCTTCCGCTTCGATGACGGCTTCTCGGTGCGCCCTGGCGATTATCTCGCGCCCCTGGTCGCGCGCTTCCTCAAGGACGTGCGCCACCTGCTCCTGCACTTCAGCCAGACGTTTCTCGGCTTCCTCTGCGGCACGCACGCCCGCCTCGATCTTGTTCTCGCGCTCCTCGGCCACCTTCATGATGCGTGGATACGCGTACCGCGCCAGGATCACGACCATGAGGATGAAGGCGACAACCTCAGCGATCAGGGTCCCGTTGACATCGAGCAGGCCGGCGTCGGCCACCATGTGCGGCATGCGCCCTACTTCACACCCGACGCGATGACGAAGATGAAGAAGACGCCCAGCGCGAGGTTGATGAAGTACATGCCCTCGACGAGTCCGATGATGAGGAACATGATCGGCGTCAACCGGCCTTGCGCCTCGGGCTGACGCGTGACGCCGTTGATGGTCGCGTTGCCCACGAGGCCGTCACCGATGGCGGCTCCGATCGCTCCGCCACCGAGCGCGATTCCTGCAGCGATCAGTGCTCCCATGATGGCGAGCGCATGATTCATCGATTGTCTCCTCGACTAATGAGCGGTGGCGGCAGCAGCACCCTGGTGCTCCTCTTCCAGTCCCTCGCGGGCCATTCCAAAGTAGATCACAGTGAGCAACATGAAGATGAACGCCTGGATCGTGCCAATCAGGAACACATCGAATAACTTCCAGGCGACGAGCAGCAGAACGGGAAGCGGCGAGAGTGCAGCGAAGAAGCCTCCGGAGAGAGCGAACGCCTGAAACCAGAGGCTCAGGAGGTACACCATCACCAGTCCGCCGAAGATGTTGCCGAAGAGCCGGAGCGCGAGGCTGACCGGTTTGGCGATCTCGGTGATGATGTTGATGGGGACGAACGCGATTCGCACCGGGAGTGCTGCGTCGAACGGGTGCGTGTAACGGCGGAAAAATCCTTTCCAGCCGAGCACGTGAAAGCTGTACCACTGCACGATAACGATGACCACGAGCGCCATCGCCAGCGGCAGATTCACGTCGGCGTTGGCCGGCTCCAGGGGCGCGTGCAGCGGAAAGACGTCGAGCCAGTTGGCCACCAGGATGAAGATGAAAATGGTTGCCGCAAGAGGCAGGACGAACCCTGCCGCCTCTTTGGACACCGTATCGAACGTGAGGTTGCGCACGTAGCTGAGCAGCAACTCGAACACCATCTGCAGCTTCGTCGGCGCTCGCTGCCGCAGCGTGAATGCGACGCCGAGGACGAGCGCAAAGGTCACCACGATGGCGATGCCGCTCGAGATCAGCGTGTCCACGTTGAACGTGCAGAGCAGGCTGCTGCCGTTGCAGACGGTGATGGTCGGGTGGGTTCCCGGCGGAGCCTCGGCTGCGAGCATCCACGGCGTCATCGGCGCACCGCTTCACGAATGGCAGCTCCGGCCAGAGCCAGCTGCGCGAAGCCCAGGCCCAGGATGACCAGCCAGATCCGGGAAAGACCGAACGCGAGCCCGATGAGGATGCCGAGCATGCTGAGCGTGACGATGCGCAACAGGCTGCTGGCAAAGAACGGGATCGGAAACGAGATGAGTCGCGCCGCGGCGGCGCCGTTGAGCGTGCCGAGCAGCAGCCCGGCTGCGAGCGCTCCACCCGCCAGCGGCTGGCCGATTACAGAGAACGCGATGACCACAGCCACAGCGGCCGCGCCGCACGCTGCCGCCGCGAGGCGAACCATCCGGCCGGCATGCAGCGCCGGCGTCCCCGCCTGCATCACAGATACCGCCTGAATTGCATAAACGCTGTCGCGCACGCCGCAGCGATTCCAACGGCGAGCCCAATCAGGAAGCCGACCGGACTGCTGTGCGACAGAGCATCGATGCCCACGCCAATCGCCGCGGGCAGCACCAGTGCCAAGGCAATGGCAACGCCGAGCCCGATCAGATCAGCGCCCGACAGGCTGCCCGGACGGGGTCTCCCGCCCTGTCCATCACCCTGCTCGGGCACCACACCGACCCTCGCGTGAACGGTCGCTCGTGGCGACCAAAGTGTGCGTGTCAGCATCTGGCAATGCATGTGAAATCGGCCGTCACCGAACGCTGCCGGACGTTAGCACACGGGTACGGCGACACGAATTGAGAGGCCCTTCGCGAGACGCCCCAATGCCCACGGAAAGACGAGCGAGTCACTGCGCGGGACACGCGGTCGGAGCCCCCAGGCACTTTGGTCGGACTAAACCGTCCGGAGGGCAGCGGGCCATCCCGAAGCGAGGACATCTCGGAGCCGCGGCGGTCCCCGCGGCGAGAGCTGAGGGGCGAGGACGCCGGAGGCGTCCCGACCCCGTGCCTCGCGCAGAGGATGGCTTGCTGCCCTCCTGGCGCGTTTAGTCTGCCTCTCCACTGTGGCGAGGCAGGTGCGATGGCATCGTTCGCCGCCCTTCGACCACGATGTAGCCATCGTCGTCCACGAGCGGGATCGGCTGATTCAGGCTGCGCCGGCGGTTGCGCCACACCAGACCGACCAGCGCGATCACCAGCAGGGCGAGGGCGATGTCGATGATCCGGCGGTGCCCGTAGATGGTCAGCGCGATGCAGCCGAGGATCGCCGTGTCCAGGTAGAAGGTGAGCGCGGTCTCGATTGGCGTCATGCCCCGGGCGAGCAGGCGGTGATGGAGGTGGCCGGCGTCAGGCTCGGCAATGCTCCGGCCGGCCCGTCGCCGCCGCACCATGGCGAACGCGGTATCGCCGATAGGAAGGGCGAGGGCGATGAGCGGGACCAGGAGAGACAGGCCGACGACGATCTTGGCCACCCCGAGGATCGTGATCACGGCCAGCGCGACGCCGAGGAAATGGCTCCCGCCGTCGCCCATGAACACGCGTGCTGGGGGCAGGTTGAAGACGAGGAAGCCGAGGCAGCAGCCCAGCAAGGCGCCGCTCATGACGATGACCCCGGTCTGCAGGTCACCCGGTCCCTGGACGCGATTGATCGCGGCCAGGAGGCAGACACCGGCCACGATGGCGATCACCCCGGCGGCCACCCCGTCGGCCCCATCAAGGAAGTTCACCGACACCTGCATGCCGAGCACCCACGCGATCGTGACCGGCGCCGCCAGCCAGCCGAGCTCGAAGACGCCCGCGCCGTGCACGCCGGGGATGGCAACAAACGTGATCGTCATGCCGAGCAGCGCGACCAGCACGCCCGCCCCGACCTCGATGACCAGCTTGCTGCGCCACGAGAGGTCGAAGATGTCGTCGAGCGCCATGGCAATCGTGATCGCTCCGGTGACGGCCACCGTCTGCCAGCGATATGCGATGGGCCCACCGAAGATCGCGATCGCGACCGCGAAGCCGAGGAACAGCGCGATGCCGCCGAGGCGCGGAGTGGGATGCGGATGAATGTGCCGGTCGTCGTCCGGTTCAGCGACGGCGCCGAGGCGGCGCGCCAGCACGATGGATGCGGGAACCGCCGCCACCGTCACACCGCTGGCGACCAGGAACGGCAGGACGGCCGGAAGCCAGGGGCTCGCGTCGCCGATCACGAGGCCGAGGTCTGGCGGTACGGCAGCGGACAGCGCTTGCAGAGCGCGAGGCTGCGTTCACGAACCGCGACGCGCGTGGCCTCGTCGTCGAGGCCACCGAGCATCTCCGTGATCAAGTCGGCGATCTCCACCATCTCGGGCTCAGCCATACCACGCGACGTGACCGATGGTGTGCCCAGACGGATCCCGTTCGGATTGAACGGCGTGCCACCGTGGCCGGGAAAAGTGTTGGCGTTCACCGTGATTCCGACTTCGTCGAACGCCGTCTGGACAGCCCGCCCGCGCAGCCCGTAGGGGCGCAGATCGATCACCATCAGGTGGTTGTCGGTGCCGCCGGTCGTCAGGACTGCGCCGCGGTCCATCAACTCCTGCGCCAGTGCCTTCGCGTTGACCACGATCTGGCGTGCGTAGTCGCGGAACTCCGGCTGCATGCACTGCTTCAACATCACGGCCTTGGCGGTCATGCCATGCGGGTGAGGTCCGCCCTGCGTCCCAGGACACACCGATTTGTCGAGGGCGTCACCGTATTGAGCCTTGCAGAGAATCATCCCTCCCCAGGGCCCGCGCATGGTCTTGTGCGTCGTCAACGTCACAAAGTCCGCGTATGGCACCGGGCTGGGATGCACGCCGGCAGCCACAAGGCCGGCGAAATGCGCCATGTCCACCATCAGCATCGCGCCCACTTCCTGCGCGATCTCTGCGAATGCGGGGAAGTCGAGGATGCGCGGATACGAGCTGTATCCGGCCACGATCATCTTGGGCTGAACCTCACGCGCCCGGCGGCGCACCTCTTCCATGTCGAGCCGCCCGGTCTCCTCGGACACGAAATACGGCTCAACGTGGTACAGCTTGCCGCTGAAATTCACGGGCGACCCGTGCGTGAGGTGACCGCCCTGGTCGAGAGCCATGCCCAGCATGGTGTCCCCGGGTGAGAGCACGCTCGCGTAGACCGCCATGTTCGCCTGCGAGCCCGAGTGCGGCTGCACATTGGCGTACTCCGCGCCGAACAGTTCCTTGGCGCGATCGCGCGCCAGGTTCTCGATCTTGTCCACCACCTGGCAACCGCCGTAATAACGCTTACCCGGAACTCCTTCGGCGTACTTGTTGTTGAGCCAGGAACCCAATGCCTCGAGCACCGCGACGGACGCGAGATTCTCAGACGGAATCAACTCGAGCGTCTCCTCCTGACGTTGCAGCTCATCGTCCATGAGCGCCGCAATCTCAGGATCGGTCGCCCGCAGTGCCGTCTTGGCGGTGAAGTCGTCGGCAGGCGGGAGCAGCTCAGTCGCACTGATCGGCCCCTCCCGCAGCATGCGCGCGGGGGTCACTGTGCAGTCGATGATAGTGGAGGGTAAGCCCAGCGCGACCCCGCCATCGAGAATCGCATCGACGTCATGACCCAGCTCAGCGGCCACATCCGCTGCGCTGAGCGCCGGTGGTTGGCCGTGGAGATTGGCGCTCGTGGTGGCCAGCGGGCCCGTGCGCCGCAGCAGTTCGCGCAGCGCTGCGTGATCGGGCACCCGGCATGAGACAGTCGTGCCGCGGCGCGGAATCGCCGTCTGGATGTCGCCCACCCACACGATGATCGAGAGAGGTCCGGGCCAGAAACGCCGGGCAAGGCGCACGGCTTCCGGGGGCATCTCCACCAGCCCGACGAAGTCCTCGGCGTCCGCGGCCAGCAGCGTCAACTCGAGGTCACCCGGGCGGTGCTTGATCTCATAGATGCGCTCGACGGCGCCGGCGTTGACGGGATCGCACGCCAGTCCGTACACAGTCTCGGTAGGAATGGCGATGACGCCGCCGCGCAGGATGGCGGCGACGACGTCGTCTTCAGGAACGATGCGGCTCGCCGGATCGGTTGTCACAACATTTCTTCCTCAGCGCCGCTCCGCGAAGCTGACTGCGTCACCCGAGACCCGCTGGGCGAGATACACCGGGATTGCTGAGAGCAGGATGACAAACAATGCCACAGCATTGACGATGGGCAGCTGGTTGGGCCTCGAAATGTTCGAGAAGATCCAGATCGGCAGGGTCTGATTCGCACCCGCGGTGAAGGTGGTGACGATGATCTCGTCGAAGCTCAGAGCGAACGCGAGCAGACCGCCGGCAAGCAGCGCCGAGCGAATCAAGGGGAATGTCACGTGGCGAAACGTCTGCCACGGCCCGGCGCCGAGGTCGGCGCTGGCCTCGGCGAAATCCCCCGGGGTGCGGCGCAGTCTGGCGACGACGTTGTTGTACACGACCACGATGCAGAACGTCGCGTGACCGATCACAAGGGTAAAGAGACTGAGGCCGCCGAACAGGTTGCGGAAGGTCGCATTGAGCGCGATCCCGGTCACAACACCAGGCAGCGCGATCGGCAGGATGACCAGGAACGACACCGTGTTTCGCCCGAAGAAGCGATACCCGTGGACGGCGAATGCGAGCAGGCTTCCCAGGATCAGCGCCACGCCGGTGGCGAAAAGGCCTACCTGCACAGAGAGAATCACCGCATCGCGCGCGCCCGGGTTGGTGAGCGCCTCGCCCACCCATTTCAGCGTGAAACCCACGATCGGCCAGGTCTGGTTCCGCGAGTCATTGAATGCGTAGAGCGCGATGAGCAGGAGCGGGATGTAGATGATTGCGAGCGTGCAGCCAGTCGCACCCCAGATGAACGAGCGAAGTGAACGGGACAGCTTCACGGTTTCACAGAGCCTCGAACGCGCCGAGGCGGCGCGCGCCGCCGAGGTAGAGCAGCATCACGATCACCGGCACCACAGCGAACGCGGCCGCCAGCGGCAGGTCGCCGGACACGCCCTGGTTGCTGTAGATCACGCTGCCGATGAACTGCGTGCTCGAAACCTGGCTGACGGCGATGTAGTCGCCCAGCGTCAACGAGAAGGTGAAGATCGAACCGGCGACGAGTCCGGGAAGCACGAGCGGGAGCACCACGCGCCGGAAAGTGGCCCACGTCCGCGCCCCGAGGTCACTCGAGGCTTCGATGAGTGAGTTCGGCACCCGCTCGAAGCCGGCCGCCAGGGGCAGGATCATGTACGGCAGCCAGATGTATGCGAGCACCAGATAGACGGCGACATCGCCGAAACCTGGGCCGCTGAGGTGGAACGGCCGCAAAACACCGTTGAGCACGCCACCCGCCGAGAGAATCAAGCGCCACGCGAGGATCTTCACCAGATAGCTGGTCCACAGCGGCATGAGCACCGCCACGCCGAGCACCGCTTTGAGCCGCGGCCCCGCCATCTTGCTCATCGCGAACGCGATTGGAAACGCGATGATCGCGTCGGTGACCGTGACCAGCGACGCGATGATGATGGTGCGAACCGCGATGGTCCGATAGGTCGGATCGGCAAGTAATTGCTGGAAATTCTCCAGTGAGAAGGTTTTGGTGATGCTGAACGTGATGTCGCTGTCGTAGTGCCAGAACGCGGCTGCCAGCAGGACGCCGAGCGAACCGAGATAGAGCACCACCAGCCAGCCCAGTGGTGGCGTGAGCAGGGCGATGAGGCGGAGCTTCGAGTGCCGTGAGATGGTGCGCGCGATTCGATTCGCGAAGCCCGGCGGCAGAGGCACGGAGGGCGCCACCGCGGCAGCGCCCTCCGTGCTGACCTCTATCCCTTGATGTCGGTCCACGCTGTGAGCCAGTCCTGGTAGCTCATGCACACGTTGCCGCGACTGTCACCACAGTTCTTCAACGGCACCTTCCACAGCGCCAGGCTGGACAGGAACTGGGTGTCGTTGACGTGGTACGTGGTGCAGAAGTTGCTATCGGTCTGGCTGATGATCGCGCAGGCCTTGGGGTTCGCCGGCGCCTCGCCGAACCACTGAGCAACCTGGGACTGCACCTTTGGCGAGGTGATGTAGTTCATCCACATGTACATGCAGTTGGGATGCGTCGCCTGCGACGACACCATCCAGGTGTCGGACCAACCCGTTGACCCCTCGCTCGGCACTATCGCCTGGACGGGCGTGGGGGGCTTGTTGGTCAGGAGGAGATTCGTGATCACCTGCCACGTCGTGCCGATCACCGTGTCGCCGTTGGCGAACGCAGCCTGCGTTTTCGTGTAGTCGGACCAGTACTGCCCGATGATGGTTCGCTGCTGCTTCAGCAGGTTGACCGCCGCGGTGAACTGTGGCTGGCTCAGCTCGTAGACATCGGTGATGCCGAGGCTGGGCTGCGTCTTCTTGAGATACAGCGCTGCATCAGCGATGTAGATGGGGTCGTCGTATGCCGTCACCTTGCCCTTGTACGGCGAATTGGGATCGAAGACGGCGCCCCAAGACGTCGGCGCGGGATTGACCAGGTCGGTCCGCCACATCAAGAGATTGGCACCCCATCCGTGAGGGATGCCGTAGTGCGTACCCTGGTACGTGTTGTACGGCTGGTCCTTGAGCGCCGGGTTGATGTCCTTGTAGTTGTCGATCAGGTCAACGTTGACGGGTGCGACATTGCCGCCGACCATCAGACGCAGCGTGGCGTTCCCAGACGCGGAGACGCCGTCGTACTGCCCGGTCTGCATGAGCGACACCATCTCGTCGGAGGTCCCGGCGATCTTGGGATTGGTCTTACAGCCGGTCTGCTGCTCGAACGGGGTCACCCAGTTGACGGTCGGATCCGTTGCACCGTATTCCGCGTATCCGGCCCACACGATGATGTTCAGAGCGCCCTCGCCCTTGCCGATCGAGCTTGGACCCTTGCTCGGTGCCGGGCTGCTCGAGCCTCCGCATGCCGCGAGCAGCACGGCCACACCCGACATGACGACGCCGAGAGTAACTGCGCGATGTGTCATGAACCCGTCCTCCGTGACGTTGCTTCCGGCTCGCTGGCCGCGAGGCTGAGTGTGTTGCGTTTGTTCCAAACAAGCTGCACCTCACGTCCACGCTGGGCGATCCCCTCGGTGGATGAGGTGAGGTTCTGGGTCGCGACCACGATATCCACGTCGCCGGCGACGGTCACGAGGTAGCGCGTCTGCGCTCCGAGATACACGACGTCGCGAACTCTTCCTCCTACGGAGTGCTCATCGTGCGCGGCAGCGGTGCCGGGTGGCTCCAGGCGGATCCTCTCGGGACGCACGGAGAATCGGCCCGGCTGGCCCACGATTTGGCGTGCGAGCTCTGTCTCGATGACATTGGAGGTGCCGACGAAGCCGGCGACGAACTCGGTGGCCGGGTGATCGTAAATCTCAGCCGGCGTGCCGACCTGTTCCACGCTGCCCGCGTTGAACACGGCCACTCGGTCACTCATCGACAGGGCCTCATCCTGGTCATGGGTGACGAAAACAAAGGTGATGCCCACCTGTCGCTGGATCTCTTTGAGCTCGACCTGCATCTCCTCCCGAAGCTTGCGGTCGAGTGCTCCGAGCGGCTCGTCGAGAAGCAACACTTTGGGCCTGTTGACCAGGGCGCGCGCCAGCGCGACGCGCTGCCGTTGCCCTCCCGAAAGCTGCGACGGACGCCGGTCATCGAAGCCGGCGAGGCGTACCCGGCGCAGCGCCTCCGCCACACGTGAGGCGCGCTCGCCGGCGGGCACGTGGCGCACCATCAGGCCGTAGCCCACGTTCTCGTACACGTTCATATGTGGAAAGAGCGCGTAGTCCTGAAAGACTGTGTTGACATCGCGCTCGAAGGCGGGAATCTTTGACACGTCGCGGCCATACAGAGAGATGCGGCCGCGCGTCAGGGTTTCGAAACCGGCGATCAATCGGAGGGTCGTGGTCTTGCCGGAGCCCGACGGGCCGAGCATCGAAAAGAACTCTCCCTCGCCGATCTCGAGGTTCACGCCAGTCACCGCGACGACGTCCCCGAAGCGCTTCTCGACATCGTCGAGGGTCACAGCCACCCGCCGCTGACCTCC
>Ga0073928_10007900_pt1 | contig 13571 bp, 9 predicted proteins | sample PaiPotPPA55metaG_FD_76969 | JGI IMG/M metagenome (GOLD analysis project Ga0073928, IMG submission 76969) | Iron sulfur acid spring bacterial and archeal communities from Banff, Canada, to study Microbial Dark Matter (Phase II) - Paint Pots PPA... ...
AAGACAAGCGGGTCGCAGTTCCCTACCTCGAGACGCTGAAGCGCGAAATCGAGCACGTCAGCCGCTTCGTATCCCGCTCGCGGCCCGTGATTCAATTCCACTGGGGCGGTGGCACACCGACGTATCTTACCCCGGCGCAGATGGAGGAGCTTTTCGGGCACGCCCGCGAGCGCTTCGCCTTCGCTCCCGACGCGGAAATCGGCATCGAGGTGGACCCGCGGGTAACCACGCGCGAGCATCTCGAGACGCTGCGGCGCCTCGGCTTCAACCGGCTGAGCATGGGCGTGCAGGACTTCAATCCGCAGGTGCAGGAAGCGGTGCATCGCGTGCAGCCCTACGAAATGACGCAGGAGCTGATTCGTGGAGCGCGGCAGCTCGGATTTGACAGCCTGAACATCGACCTCATCTATGGGCTTCCTTACCAGACTGCCGAGAGCTTCGCGGCGACGGCAGAGCGGGTGCTGACGCTCGAGCCGGACCGCATCGCCATGTTTAGCTATGCGCACGTCCCCTGGCTAAAAAAGCAGCAAGGATCGTTCGAGGCGCACCTGCCCGAGGGCGCGGAGAAGTTCCGCATCTTCCGCGCCGGCCTCGACGGCTTTCTGCGCGCCGGCTACATCTACATCGGCATGGACCATTTTGCGCGGAGGGGCGATGAGCTGGCTACGGCGCAGGAGAACCGCACCCTCCACCGGAATTTTCAGGGTTACACGACGAAGGCCGGCGCCGACCTCTACGGAATGGGGGTGAGCGCCATCAGCGGGATTGGAGCGGCCTACGGGCAGAACAGCCGCGAGGTGGCTGCCTATCAGGCAGGCATCGCGAGCCGCGGCATCGCCACCATGCGCGGTTACCGCCTGAGCCAGGACGACCTGGTGCGCCGCAGCGTCATCAGCCGGCTGCTGTGCCACACCGTAATCCGCAAAGACGAAATCGAAAAGGAGTTCTCGCTTTCGTTCGACGATTATTTTTCGGAAGAGCTTGCTCGGCTGGAAGAACACCGCCGCGACGGACTTCTGGCGCTTTCCCCGGAGGAGATACGCGTGACGCCCCTGGGGCGAATCTTCATCCGAAACATGGCGATGGTTTTCGATAGCTACCTGCGCGAGCAGCAGATGGACAAGCGCCCGCTGTTTTCGAAGACTCTTTGACGGATTCCGCCCGCGTGGCCAATCCAACAAACACAATCGTTATCGGAGGCGGCATCAGCGGCCTCGCCTGTGCCTTCCGCCTGCAGCAGCTTGGCGTTGATGTAACTGTGCTCGAAGCCTCGCCGCGCGCGGGCGGGGTGATCGCCACCGAGGAGAAAAACGGATTTCTCTTCGAGAGCGGCCCCCAGAGTTTTCTCGCCACGGAAGCCGTGCTCCGGCTCCTTTTCGACGCGGGTCTCGAGAAGGACCTGCTGACGGCCGATGCGCGCGCGCCACGGTTTGTGATGCGCCACGGCAAGCTCGAGCAGGTGCCGATGGGACCGGTGCCTCTATTGACCACATCCCTGTTGAGCGCCGGGACAAAGCTGCGCCTGCTCGGCGAGCCCTTTGGGCATTCGCATCCGCCAGATGCCGAGGAATCCGTGGCCGATTTCGTGCGGCGAAAGTTCGGCAGCGAGATCCTCGACTATCTGGTCTCTCCTTTCGTCTCCGGCGTGTATGCGGGTGACCCGGAAACGCTGAGCTGGAAGAGCGCGTTCCCTGCGGCGTACGCGTGGGAAGTGAAGCATGGCAGCCTGGTGCGAGGCGCCTTTCGAAGCCGCTCTGGAGAAAGAAAACCACGACCGCAGCTCTGCTCGTTCCGGCGCGGGATGAGCACGCTCACGCGAGGCCTCGCGGAAAAGCTTGGCTCTTCGCTTCACACCGGGACACGAGTGGAGTCGCTCGAGACCGCGAAACGCGAAGGCGCGCCGGCCTACAACTTGAGCGTTTCTCGTGACGGAACCACCGAGCAAATGGCCGCCTACGCCATAATTCTTGCGGCGCCCGCGTATACCGCCTCCCAAATCCTTCGCGACATCCTGCCGGATGCCGCCAATTGCCTTTCAGGAATTGCCTACGCACCCGTTGCGGTCGTGGCGGATGCTTACCGGAGGAAACAGATCGGGCACCCGCTGCGGGGCTTCGGCTTCCTCGTGCCGCGCATTGAGCACTTGCGAACGCTTGGGACGGTCTGGAATTCGTCGCTCTTTCCCGGGCGCGGCCCCGATGGAACGGTGGTTTTGACAAGCTTTGCCGGCGGGGCGACCGACCCCCACATCGTTGAGATGGAATCCAAGGCGGTCGCTGAAATTGTGAATGGAGAAATCGGGCAGGTCCTCTCGATCAACGGGTCTCCGGTCGAGCAATCCGTCTGGCGCTGGGAAAAGGCCTTGCCGCAGTACAACCTGGGGCACGCGGAAAGAACCGCCGCGATCGCGCAGGAGTTGACGCGGGCGCCGGGACTTTTCCTCGCCGGGAACTACCTCGAGGGCCCGTCCATCGGGGATTGCGTGAGCCAGGGATTCAAGACCGCCGAGGCTGTCCGCGGATATCTCGCCGGCGCCGCGGGGTCTGCTCCGCGCGTCTAACCGAGCGGGAGGGGCCGCTTGTGACGGTGGGCCAGGCGAATCTCCCGGCGCTCACCTGCTTCGCGATAGCGCCGCTGGTCCGCCTCGGATTCCAGAATGAGCGGAGGCACCTGGCGGGACTGGCCGTGTTCGTCAATGGCGACGAACGTCAGATACGCGCTGCTCGTGTGGCGCCGCTCTCCCGTTAGCACATTCTCGGAGAACACTTTCACGCCGACTTCCATCGAAGTGCGAAAGACACGATTGACGCTGGATTTCAGAATAATCAACTCGCCGACGCGGATCGGGTAGCGAAAATCGAGATAGTCAACCGAAGCCGTCACCACGTGGCTCATCGAGTGGCGATGCGCGGCGATGGCCGCGGCGATGTCAATCAGGTGCATCACGCGTCCGCCGAGGATATTGCCAAGGACGTTGGCGTCGTTGGGAAGAACGACCTCGACCATCTCCGAACGCGAAGCGTCCACCGGCTTTCCACCTGCGACAGTTCCCTTCCCCGCCGCTTCCCGGCCGGCTGTTTTCTGCTGTTTGCTCACCGTCACGACCTCGTCTGCAAAGTGGCGCCGCGGGTCCCAGCCCGCTATAATACGCAAATTCCATTATGACCCAAACACAGAAGACGCGCCGCGAGGTTCTCGAGGGGTTTGTCGAAGCGAATCCGGGCGACGCTTTTGCGCTGTATGGTCTGGCGCTCGAATGTGCCAGGCTCGGCGACGACGCCACTGCCGTCGAACACTTCCGCCGGCTTGTAGCGGAGCATCCCGCTTATGTGACGGGTTACTTCCAGTTCGGGCAGTTTCTGGCCCGCCTGGGGCGCATGCCGGAGGCTCGCGAGACCTTGACGGCCGGGATTGCCGCGGCGCAGAAGGCGCAGGATTTTCATGCCCGCGATGAAATGCAGGCGGCGCTGGCAGCGCTGGATTAGCGCGCGGCGGCGGCTTCGTTCAAGATTGCCGGGCAAACGTACACCGAGCGGACCCCTCCCGCTATATAATGGACGTGAGCGTGCCACCCAGCTCAGGCACTGCTGCACACAAAGAATCGGGGACCCATGAGCATGCTTCCGAAAGGCAATCTTCCCGGCACCCTCGGCGAACTCCGGCGCAGCGCATGGACAGAAGAAAAGTTCGGCGCGCGCACGGTGAGGCAGGAGTTGCGCGAAAACCTTTTGCTTAAGATCGAAAGCGGAGAACCCCTCTTCCCCGGCATCCACGGGTACGAAGACACGGTAATCCCCCAGATCGTGAACGCGATTCTTTCGCGGCATCATTTCATTCTGCTCGGTCTGCGCGGGCAGGCGAAGACGCGCATCTTGCGCGGCCTGGTTGATTTCCTCGACGAGCAGATTCCCGCCGTGGCCGGCTGCGAGATTCACGACAACCCCTACCACCCCATTTGCCGCGCTTGCCGCGACCGCATCGCGGCCGAAGGGGACGCCACGCCGATTGTGTGGCTGGACCGCGAGCAGCGCTATGTCGAAAAGCTGGCGACGCCGGACGTCACCATCGCCGATATTCTCGGCGACGTGGACCCGATCAAAGCCGCCCGGGGCGGCCGCGACCTCTCGGACGAGCTGACCATTCATTACGGATTGCTTCCCCGCTCCAACCGCGGGCTTTTTGCCATCAACGAGCTGCCCGATCTTGCCGGAAAGATTCAGGTGGGCCTGTTCAACATCATGCAGGAAGGCGACGTCCAGATTAAGGGCTACCCGGTGCGGCTACCGCTCGACGTGCTTCTGCTCTTCACGGCGAACCCGGAGGACTACACCGCGCGCGGAAAGATCATCACGCCGCTCAAGGACCGCATCGGCTCGGAGATTCGCACGCACTATCCGGCCACGGTCGAGGAAGGAATGTCCATCACCGCGCAGGAATCGTGGGTCGGGCGTGACGCCAAGCGAAGCGTCGAAGTGCCGGACTACTTGCGCGAGGTGATCGAGCAGATTGCTTTTCATGCGCGGGAAGACAAGCGCATCGACCGGCGCTCCGGAGTCAGCCAGCGTTTGCCGATCAGCGGACTCGAAAACGTGGTGAGCAGCGCCGAGCAACGGGCGGCGCGGAACCGCGAAGCAACCGCGGTGGCGCGGGTGGAAGACGTCTACGCCGCAATTCCGTCGATGACGGGGAAATTCGAGCTGGAATACGAAGGAGAGCTGCGCGGCGCGGAAAACATCGCACGCGAGCTGATCCGCGCGGCGGTTGGCAAGGTCTTCACGAAATATTGCGCGGAGGCGAATCTGCAGCCGGTTGTGCAATGGTTCGAGATCGGTGGGGAGCTGAAGCTGCCTGCAAACGCTTCGGCGGCGGAGAGCGTGGCGCAGCTCAAAAAGATTCAGGGATTGTTCGACGAGCTCGGCCATCTCGGCGTCGAGCCGCGGCAGAACCCGGCCGTCGTGAGCGCGGCGGCGGAGTTTATTCTAGAGGGGTTGTGGGCGCACAAACGCATCAGCCGCAGCGAGGAGCGCGGCTTCTTCGCCGAGCAGCGCAAGGCCGCGGAGCAGCGTGAAGCCCCCGGCCGCATGCCGCGGAGGCAATTCAACTAGAGCGCCGATGAAGTACACCCGCTATTCCCGCTACACGGGCGAGCTGGCCGACGAGATCAACCTCGACGACCTGATGGGCCGCCTCTCGGATTTCCTCCTGCAGAGCGGTTTCGAATCGCAAGCCTACGGCATCTATGAAATGGATTCCGAGCGGACGATGGAGCAGCTCCGCGAAGCCATCCTGCGTGCGCTCGAAGAAGGCGACCTGCTGCCGCCGGAGCTGATGCAGCAGATGCTCGAGAATCCCGATCTATCCCAAAACGAACAGCTTCGCGATCTGGTGAACCGCCTCATCGAGCGGCTCACCGAGGAGGGTTACATTTCGCCGCAGCAGCCGCCTCAGATAACACCGCCGCCGGCCGAGACGCCCGGCGGGCAGATCGGTCGCGACCAGCCGGATGCGCACGCCCGCTTTGAAATCACCGACAAGGCCATCGATTTCCTTGGATTTCGAACCCTGAAGGACCTGCTCGCCTCGCTCGGCAAGAGCAGCTTTGGCCGGCACGACACGCGCGACCTGGCCACCGGCGTCGAATCGGGCGGCGCGGCAAAAGCATACGAATTCGGCGACACGCTGAACCTCGACGTCGGAGAAACGCTCTTCCGCGCGGTGCGCCGCAACGGCGCGCGGGTCCCCATCGAGCTCGATTATCCCGACCTGATGGTGCATCAGTGCGAATACCAAAGCTCCTGCGCAACCGTGCTGATGCTCGACTGCAGCCACAGCATGATTCTTTATGGCGAGGACCGCTTCACGCCGGCCAAGCGCGTCGCGCTGGCCCTCGCCCACCTGATCCGCACACAATATCCGGGAGACACTTTGCACGTCGTGCTTTTCCACGACAGCGCCGAGGAAATTCCCCTAGGGCAGCTCGCCCGCGTGCAGGTGGGTCCGTACTACACGAATACGCGCGAAGGCCTGCGCATGGCCCAGCGCATTCTCGGACGCCAGAAAAAAGACATGCGGCAGATCATCATGATCACCGACGGCAAGCCTTCCGCGCTGACGCTCGAAGACGGCCGCATCTACAAAAACGCCTTCGGGCTCGACCCGCTCGTCGTGACGCAGACCCTCGAAGAAGTGGCGAAGTGCCGCCGCGCCGGAATCCTCATCAACACCTTCATGCTGGCGAGCGACTACAGCCTGGTGCATTTTGTGCAGAAAGTGGCCGAGCTTTGCCGCGGCAAGGCCTACTTCACGACGCCATACACCCTGGGCCAATATCTGCTTATGGATTACGTCCGGGGCAAGACCCGCACGATTCACTGAGCTTCCCCGCTTCATCCCTTGACCCCTTGCAGCATTCGCATAAGATGGGCGGGGCTTCGCCCAGAGCGCACAGACGATGGCTCGCGAAAGACTGGTCGTGATTGGCGGGGTGGCCGCAGGGATGAGTGCGGCGAGCCGCGCCCGCCGGCAGAATCCGCAGCTAGAAATCATCGTCCTTGAGAAAGGCGCGCACGTATCCTATGGCGCCTGCGGCCTTCCCTACTACATCTCCGGACAGGTGACGGATTGGAAGGAGCTGCTCGCCTATCCCGAAGAGTTTTTCCGCGAGAAGCGCGGCATCGACATACGGCTGCATCACGAAGCTGTCGAAATCGAGCCGGGGCGCAAGCGGGTGCAGGCGCTGCGCGCCGGGGTGGAAGCCGTCACCCTAGGCTACGACAAACTTGTCATCGCAACCGGAGGAGCCCCGGCGCTCGACCTGCCGGGCTCGAACCTCGAACGCGTTTTTACCTGCAACGACCTCGTGGGCGCGATTCGGCTGCGCGAATTCCTGGAGCGCGAGCGCCCGGCAAGGGCGGGGGTGATCGGCTCCGGGTACATCGGGCTCGAGGTCGCGGACGCTTTGAAGCAGCGTGGGATGCAGGTGACGATTCTGGAGCGCTCCGATTCCGTGCTCGAGGGTTTCGAGGCGCCGATTGTCGAGAAGATCGAAGCCGTGCTCGAAGCACACGGCGTGCGCCTGCGCAAGGCGTGCGCGGTTACGTCCATCACCTCCGCGGGCAAGGAAGTGCACGTCCACGCCTGCGACACGAGCGAGAGTGCTGATGTCGTCCTGCTCGCGACGGGCATCCGGCCTCGCGCCGGCCTGGCCGAGGCGGCCGGAATCGAGCTTGGCTCGACCGGCGCAATTGCGGTGGATGAGCGCCTGCTCACCAACGTGAACAGCATCTATGCGGCGGGCGACTGCACGGAAGTGCGCCACCTGGTTACGGGCCGCCCGGTCTATTTCCCGCTGGGCACGACCGCAAATAAACAGGGCCGCGTGGCGGGTGAAAACGCAGGCGGCGGAAACGCCCGGTTTGCCGGCATTGTGGGAACGCTGGCAACAAAGATCTTCGAACTCGAGATCGCGCGCACCGGTTTGAGCGCAGCGCAGGCGCGTGCCGCAGGGTTTGAGCCCGATTCCGTCTTCCTCCATTCCACCTCCCATGCCCGGTACCTCCACGGCCGGCCTCTGCTTCTCGGGCTACTCTGGGACCGCCCGAGCAAGCGTCTTCTGGGCTGCCAGATGGCCGGTGAAGAGGGCGTGGCAAAGCGAATTGACGTCGCCGCCACGGCCCTGCATGCGCGCATGCTTGTGCCCGACCTCCTGCACCTGGACCTCAGCTATGCCCCGCCGTTCGCCCCTGTTTGGGAAGCGCTCCTCATCGCTGCGAATGAGGCAATGAAAAAGTAATCGCGGAACACGCCCCTCCTGGTTCCTCTGCGGTGTTCGCTTTCGCGACGACGCATCCCACAAGCGAACATCCCCTGGCAGGCAAATCTTCGCGCCACGCGGAACATACCCCGGAATGAATGCGTTATACCTACAGGCGTGTGGAAGATTGATTGCCCTAAAATGATGGCAGAGACGTCTAAGAATTTAGGATGAATTGCAGGGTGTGCAGAATCGCGATCTGTTGCCTATAGCAGGCATAATTCTATGGGGGGAAACTAAACATGAAACGAATTTTTTGGGTGGTTGCCCTGGTGCTATTGACTGGCGGAGGGCTGTCTGCGCAGCGCCTTCCGGAAACGGTTGTTCCCGACAGCTATCGAATTACGTTCACGCCGGACTTGGCCAAGGCTACCTTCACGGGTGAAGAGACGATCCGTGTGCAGGTGCGCCAGCAGACGCCGAGCATCACGCTGAGTTCTGCCGAGATCGAATTCCAGAAGGTCGAGGTCACTGCCGGGGGATCCACGCAGAAGGCGACCGTCACCAAGGACGATAAGGCCGAGATGGCCACGCTCGCCCTCGAGCATCCGCTCGCCGCGGGGCCTGCCGAGATTCACATCCAGTTTACGGGAATCTTGAATGACCAGCTTCGCGGCTTTTACCTCAGCCAGACGGAGCGGCGCCGCTACGCCGTGACCCAGTTTGAAGCCACCGATGCCCGCCGCGCTTTCCCCGGCTTTGACGAGCCGGCCATGAAGGCCACTTTCGACATCGCGCTCGTGATCGACAAGGGCGATACCGCCATTTCCAACGGCAAAATCGTTTCCGACACCCCCGGTCCGGGCGAAGGCAAACACACGCTCGTTTTCTCGACCACTCCCAAGATGTCCACGTACCTGGTGGCCATGCTGGTGGGAGATTTCCAGTGCCTGGAAGGCGCGACGGATGGGATTCCCATTCGCGTCTGCGCGGTGCCGGAGAAGAAGGAGCTGGGCGCGTACGCGCTGACCGCAGCCGAGAGCATCCTGGGCTTCTACAACAAGTATTACGCCATCAAATATCCGTTTCAAAAGCTGGACATCATTGCCCTGCCCGATTTTGCTGCCGGCGCAATGGAGAATACCGCCGCCATCACCTATCGCGAACCGCTGCTCCTGATTGACGACAAAACTGCATCGGTCGGGTCGCACAGGGCGGTGTGGGGCGTTCTGGCGCACGAAATGGCGCATCAGTGGTTCGGAGACCTCGTCACCATGAAGTGGTGGGACAACATCTGGCTGAACGAAGGCTTCGCCACGTGGATGGCCAACAAGCCGGTCGAAGCCGCCAAGCCCGAATGGCACGCGGAGCTGGACGAAATCCAGGAAACGACCGGTGCGCTCAATGGCGACGGCATCGCTTCCATCCGGGCCATCCGCTCCAAGGCTGATACGCCGGCGGAAATCGCAAACCAGTTCGACGGCGTCGCCTACGGGAAGGCAGCTTCGGTGTTGCGCATGATCGAAGCTTACGTGGGACCGGAAGTCTTCCGCGAGGGAGTGAACAACTATCTCCAGAAGCATGCCTACGGAAATGCCACCGCCGAGGATTTCTGGAACGCGATTGCGGCTGCGTCGAAGAAGCCGGTGGATACCGTCATGCCGACATTCGTGAACCAGCCAGGCGCGCCGCTGGTAACGGTCCATGCATCGTGCAAGGCGGACCACACCGAAGTCGAGCTTACCCAGACGCGATTCTTCGCCGACCGCGCCAAACTCGATGCAGGCTCATCCGAGCTCTGGCAGATTCCGACGTGCCTGACCTCTCCCGGCGCCGCACCGAACTGCGTAGTGCTGACAGAAAAGAAACACACGTTTGAATTGTCGGGATGCAGAAACTGGGTGTTTGCCAACGCCAGTGGCCGGGGCTACTTCCGCTCGAGTTACGATTCGGAGACGGTGGCAAAAATCGCGGCGGCAGCCAGTACGAAGCTGGCTCCTGCGGAGCAGATCAGCTTCCTCGACGATACCTGGGCCATGGTGCATGTGGGCCGTCAGCCCATCGGCGACTTCCTGAGCATCGTCGAAGGGCTTAAGGGTGAAAGCACGCGCGCGGTTGTCGAAACATTTCTTGGACGCTTGCAGCAGATCCATGACGACATCGCGTCGCCCGCCGACCGCCCGGCTTACGAGGCATGGCTGCGCCAGCTTTTGCGGCCCATGCTGCAGGGGCTGGGCCCGGCCTCGCCGTCCGAGAGCGACGAACATCGCACCCTGCGCTCCGAGTATCTTGGAGTTCTCGGCTATTTTGCCAAGGACCCGGACGTGATCCAGCAGGCTCGCGCCGCCACCGATGCTTACATGAATGATCCATCGTCGGCCGACCCCACCTTTATCGGCAACGCCCTTGCGGTTGCGGCGGACAATGGGGATGCGGCGCTTTATGACAAATACATGGCGCATCTCAAGAGCGCTAAGACGCCCGAAGAGTATTACGCGTATCTCAACGGGCTCACGCAGTTCACTGATCCGGCTTTGGTCAACCGCACTCTCGAGTTCATCCTCAGCCCGGCGGTGAAGAGCCAGGACCTCGGCAACATCGGGAACCTGCTCGGCCCGCGCACGCAAAAGCAAACCTGGGAATTCATCAAGTTACACATCAAGGATATCCAGGAAAAGGCCGGCCCCGGCCTGGGCGCGGGAATCGTCGGAGTGGCAAACGCATTCTGCGATGCGACGCTCCGGGACGACGCTCAGAAGTTTTTCCGGGACCTGAATCTGCCGGGTTCCGAACGCCCGCTGCGCAATGCCCTCGAGCGTGACAACTCGTGCATCGAGCTCCGCGACCTGCAACAGACACGGCTGAGCCAGTTCCTGAAACAAGCGCAAACCACCGCTCAGCGCTAGCCCTACCGGCGCTGACGAATTCAGAGGGGCGGGCCTTTCAACCAGGTCCGCCTCTTCAAAGCTGCGTGTAATACTATCCAACCCCCTCCCCAGCATTAGCCGTCACACCAGGGCATATCTCCTAAGACTTCCGACGCCTTTGTTCCTTTGGCACATCAAATCAACTGGGGTAGAATTTACAAGTGTTCCTCAAAAGCATCTGGAACCGCATACTGGGAGGACGACCGATGACGAAAGTTCAGGTCGGGAACGCCGCGCCGGCCTTTGCACTTTCGGGGATGAACGGCAAGCAATACTCGCTCGGAGAAGCGCTCAAGAAAGGACCCGTCCTCGCCGCCTTTTTCAAGATCCATTGCCCCGTGTGCCAGTTCACCTTTCCGTTTCTCGAGCGGCTTTACGAGACCTACGGCGGAGACAAAATAGCCATCTGGGGAATTTCCCAGGACGACGCGGCGGACACGAAGGAATTCTGCGAGGAGTATGGAGTAAAGTTCACGACGCTGATTGACGGCGACGGCTACCCTGTTTCGAACCAGTATGCGCTGACCAACGTGCCGACCGTTCTTCTGATCGGCTCGGACGGCAAGGTCACCGCCAGTTGCGTCGGATTCTCGAAGCCGGATCTCGAGAAAATGGCCGCCGAGCTGGCGCGCGCCTCAGGAAAACCCGCGCAGCCCCTGTTCCGGCCGGGCGAAGTTGTGCCTGACTACAAGCCTGGTTGAGGGTCCAAAAACTAGGTTCCGTCGGAACCTTAGCACACGCAGACAGAGAACAATTCTCCGGCCCATTCACTCCGCATCTGAATCCAGAATCTGTTTCTTGTACTTGGGTGGCTTGCGGCGCTTGTCCGGGATGATGCGCGCGGCCGGGGGCGGACCCGCCAACTCGCGCGCGCGGCGCCGCGCTTCCTTCCCCGCCTGAAATTTTCGCCGCTTCTTCACCGGAGTCACGGAAGGCCAACTCCACCTACTTCTACTCACTTGTATAGTCGAGGCTGATGGCAGAGGTCAAGCCGCCCTGTGTCTGCTTGTTAGCATTCTGTGACCCAAATCGAGATGTGTTCCTTTTTGCACGGAAGCGCTCTTCTCCCGTAACTTAAGATAGCGTTTTGGATCATCGGTTGTTCGTGCGCACATGGGGACCCGAGTGAATGCCAACGAGGAGACGGCTTTCGAATGAAGAATACGACGCTTCTAGTGGTCGTGGATGAATCGCCCGCGACAAAGCGGGCGCTTGAGTATGTGGCTCAAGTGGCTTCCCGGCGCAAGCACTTCCGCGTCTGCCTTGCGCACGCCCTCCCCGCGCGTCCCCCCGAACTGGTCGAGTTCAGAGGCGCGGAAAAGGCCCGCCTCCGGGCATATGAGCGCCGATGGATTTCCGTTGTCGAGATGACCGAGCACCGGGCCCTGCACCGCGCCAATGCAATTCTTCGCCGCGGTGGCCTCGCGAAGGAGGCAATCGAAGCCCACTATTGCAATCTGGTTGACCCGAATCATGCGACCAACAATATCTTGAGGCTGGCGCGGTCGCGTAAATGCGACACCGTGGTTATTGGAAAGAAGTCGCTCTCATGGCTGGGTGAGCTGATTAATGGAGACCCTGCAGAAGACCTTGTCCGCAAAGGCAAAGGATTCACGATCTGGGTCGTCGCATGACACGTTGAAATCATCGAGCTACCGCCGGCGGAAGAGTATCAGGCAGCCGGCACAGCAAGGTTTGAGAACGTGATCCATCATGCCGCTTGATTATCCAATATGGCTGCGGGCGACCCACTTCTTCAACTTTCTTCTCCTTTCCCTTCTCATTCGGAGCGGGTTGGAGATCTTGAGCGCGCATCCAAGACTCTATTGGAACGATCACTGCACCCCCGGCAGCGAATGGCTTAAGTTTACGAAGAAGCAACGCCCTGCGGACCGGCTCTGGACGGCGAGTGACGAGGAAACCTCATTCCCATCCACGGTTGCCCTGCCAGGCCACGAAAATCTAGGCCTCGGACGCCACTGGCACTTTCTCGCGGATTTTGCCTGGCTGCTGACAGGTTTGACATACGTGCTAATGCTCTTCGTCACGCCGGAGTGGCGGCGGTTGATTCCTACCTCCTGGCAGATTATCCCGGACGCGTGGCATGCAATGCATAGTTATTTGAGCTTTCACCTCGTGGAAACGCCGGGAGGATATAACGCGTTACAGCAGTTGACTTACGCAGGAGTCGTATTTCTTCTCGCTCCATTCAGTATAGCGACCGGGATCGCGATGTCCCCAGCCATCGCCGCTCGTTCCCCGTGGTACATCAGAATCTTTCACGGACGCCAGAGCGCACGGAGCCTGCATTTCTTGGCCCTTTGCACGTTCATCGCATTCTTTATCGGACACGTCACGATCGTGGCTCTGCATGGCTTTCGTAGAGAGCTGGCGCTGATTGTTTTGGGAGAAACGCACAATCCACAGCAGACGCGCGCTCTGATGATTTGGCTGGCCGGGTTGGCCGGTATCATAACCATTCATCTCGTCACAACTATATGTTCGCGGCGCCGCCCGCGCTTTGTTCAGAAAGTCACTCAGTCGATCACCGATCCGTTGCGCACGCTGTTCTTTGGCCATGAAATCTCCGCCCAACATTACTCCCATGCGGACATCTCGCCATACTTCTGGGTGAACGGCCGGCCACCGAAAGAGGAGAGTTTTCTGGCCATGGCGCGCAATGACTTTGCCAACTATAGCCTGGAGGTAGGGGGATTGGTCGAAAGGGCTCTATGCCTGACCCTGGCGGATCTTCGCGCGATGCCGAAACACACTCAAATTACAAAGCATTGCTGCATCCAGGGCTGGTCGGGCGTTGCGGAGTGGGGCGGTGTATCTCTGCGTCACATCGTCGGACTTTGCCATCCGCTTCCCGCCGCCCGCTACATCGT
>Ga0073928_10007901_pt1 | contig 13571 bp, 13 predicted proteins | sample PaiPotPPA55metaG_FD_76969 | JGI IMG/M metagenome (GOLD analysis project Ga0073928, IMG submission 76969) | Iron sulfur acid spring bacterial and archeal communities from Banff, Canada, to study Microbial Dark Matter (Phase II) - Paint Pots PPA... ...
GCAACGATGCCGCGTCGCGGTGCCCACACCGCGGACGCCGCAATTGGGCAGGTAAGGACCCCCAGCACCGTGAACGCCGGCGCCGCGGAGGAAGGCCGGCCCGAAGCGGTCGCGAGGTACTGGCACAGAGCGCAATCGTCCGTGTGAACTCGCGGACAATGCGGCGTTGTCTTGGATTCGACGTGCGATGTCGCGGGATTGGCGCGCGCTTCGGCTTCCAGCTGTCCATCGGCCCAAGCGGCCAACGGGGGCGAAACCAGCTGCACCGCCGCGAAGAAAATCGCGGCAATGCGCAATGTCGCTGATCGGCGACCCAGCCGACCCAGGCTACGGCCCTTAGCGGCCATCATCTAACAGGGAGACTAACGTGGCACGGCGTGGTTGCGCCAGGATGTAGCTTGTTGGTCGTGCGAACGATCTCGTTGAGGCAATGGGTCAGTGACTTGGTTGGAGCCGTTCGCGAGGGAGTGCGCCGCGCGGTGGGTAGCGCGAATACCAGCAACTACACGGTGCGCGGATTTCGCGTAACCGTCGAGAACTCGCGACCCGACATCGCGACGCCGTTTGTCCTCGGGCGGCTGGAGGCCGCGCTCGCGCTTATCGAGACCTACCAGCCATCACGATTTCGCCACCTGCGCCGAGACGTCGCGCAGTTCTGGGTCACGTCATATCCCTGCCGGGGAGCGTATTTGCCCGCTCAGCAAACCGTCATGACAGAGCTGAGCTTTCTCGCGCGCCAGTCGGAGTTTTCACTGGCCGAAGTCGCCGCATCGATCCTCCACGAAGGGATCCATGCCCGTGTGCATCAGATGAGAATTCGTCTTGGCTTCGGCACACTGCCGCATGACCGATCCAAGGAAGAGCGGCTTTGTCGGCGCGCGGAGCTGGCGTTCGGAATCGCTCTCCCGCCGGCCCTGGGCCGTCCAGTCGTCGCGCGGGCGACCGAGTCACTCGCACTCGCCGACGATCAGGTTGCGCCCGATGTCGACTGGGCAGCCGCGCACGCGGCCAAGTCAGAAGCGGACCGTCAGGCGGTCGATGCCTGGCGGCGCTCGATTGGACAGTAGACTAATCCACCTGCTCCGAGTACTTGGCAGGCGGGTCTCGGGCGCCTAGACTGTGCGTCATTAGCCCATAACGATGCAACAGGTAAAGGGTGCGGTCCTCAAGTCGCGGCTAACCTTTGTCGAAAAACAGTTCGGAAAGGCGGCCGTGCCGCGCGTGCTCGGTCGACTGGGGCCTGACGATCAGGCCGCACTCCGCCTCGTGTTGTCGGTGGTGTGGTCCCCGTTCGCTCTAGGGGAGCGACTGGATCAGGCGATCATGGCCGAGTTGGGCAAAGGGGACGCGCGTTTTTTCGAGCGCCTCGGCGAAGCCTCCGCCACCCAGAATCTGTCGACGGTGCACAAGAGCTACGTCGTACCCGGAGACCCGCACGCCTTCCTCGAGAAAGCTCCGCAGATCTACCGGTCGTACTATGAGGGGGGACGGCGGGAGTACACTCGCCATGGGCCGACATCGGGCGAGCTCACCACGTACGACGCGGAGTCGTTCAGCGCGCCGGATTGTCAAACAATCGTGGGATGGCACCGCAAAGCTCTTGAAATGTGCGGCGCCCGCAACATCGTCGTGGTGGAATCAGAGTGTCGGGCGCGGGGCGGGCGAGTATGCCGTTATCGCGTATCCTGGGAGTAGATCGACACGGCATCGCCGACCCGGATCACGCCGGGCTCACCATGCATGGCGTTCTGTCCGAACCACACCTCGCCGTCCCACTTGCGATACGTCGCTCCGCCGTCATGCAGCGTCACGCCGAGAAGCGCCAAGCGAGGGTGTCCCCGCTGTGACAGAAACCGACCATCCTCGCCGATTACCATCCAGCGCCGATCAGCGCGCGGACCGATCCAGTCGAGCTCGACCGCCGACAAGGAAACGCCACGAGCCGACTTGAGAGGGTAGATGTATAGCTCGCTAACGCACGGCGTCCCGTTGCGCGATGCGCTCATTGGTACGATACCGTACAGTGCTAGCCCTCTTGACGGCTGCGGTTGGAGCAACGGATCTTGCCAGGCTGGTCGCTGTGCGACGCCATATGATGGCTAGCGCAACAGGGGCCGGCAGAGCTAGCCGGTTTCTCATCCCAGGCGGGCCACATCCTGCCAATGTACACACACGGCGCAAGACCTCGCGGTGGCTGAGGACCTGCCACCAGTCGCGCCCCGCCCGGCGGCACCGGCCAACGCGCTCGATGCCATTGTTGCCGCGCTCAATGGCCACGTGGGCGGTCCCGATTCGGACCGAAAACTGGGAGAGGCGCTTCGCATGGCATCGCGCCAGGCTCGCGCCGATGGCATCCGGCCGGAGCAGCTGCTGATCGTGCTCAAGCGCACTTTCAATGAGGTGACGCATGCCACCTCTGATGCCGGCGAGGACAAGCGAGTGAACCACCTTCGGGAGCTCGTCACGCTCTGCATCAAAGCTTACTACAGCTGAGACCAGTGCAGGTTGTACCTACTGGGCCAACGCCTCAGCTCTCTGGCGGGAGGAGTTTGGCGTACGTCTCAGTGATGATTCCGTAGCACTCGCATGCGGCCGACTCTAAGCCGGCCCGGTCGGTCACCCGAATCTGACCCCACTGGTACTGAATGTATCCCTGTGCCTGAAGCTTCCCGGCCACCGCGTTGACGCTCGCTCGTCGGACTCCCAGCATCGCGGCGAGAAATGCTTGGGTCAGCGAGAATTCGTCGGAGTCGACGCGATCGTGCGTTTGAAGGAGCCATCGGGCGCAGCGCTCTTCGATCGAGTGATGCTGCATGCATGCCAATGACTGCGCCGTTTGGCGGAAAAGCGCCTGCACGTAACGAAATAGCAGGGTGCGCACGGCCTCGCTTTCGTTGGCCATTGCCGCGACCCGGGACGCCGGGACGCGAGTTGCGGAGTCAGGCACTTGCGCGATCGCGCGCTCGAACGCGATGCGATCGCCCAAGATGGCGACCAATCCAACCGCTCCCTCGTAGCCCACGGTCGCCGATTCCACAATCGCGCCGTCGGACAGCGGCGTGACCAGCGACAAAACGCTGCGGTGGGGGAAGTATGCGTACCCGACTGGCTCGTCGCGCTCCGCGACGACCGCGCCACGCTTCAGGTTCACCGTTTCCAGGTACGGCGCGATGGCCTCATACGCGTCGGCGGGCAACGCACGCAACAAACGGTTTCTCTCGCCCTCGCGGTTTCTCTCGCCCTCGCGGCCCGTGGCCACGTTGGGCGGATCACTGATTTGCGGCTCTGTCGGCGTCACAACAGGCGGCATCCAGCGCGTGGCTGCATGCGACCCAAACAGTACGAGAATCGTGCCGCGGCGCATCCGCTCCAACGAGCAGGGCGTAGGCCCCCCCAACCCCCCCCCGCGCCGGAGCTCGGGCTCGGCGCCGCTATCGAGACGCGGAGGGCTCTAGAGCGGTTCCCTGAGCAACCGCGGACCGGCCGCGGCCTGACTCCATCTCGCGATACGTGTAAACCGGGGGGCCCGGCTCAGCGTTCAGCAACTCTTCGATGATGGCCCGGTCGGGTGTGAGTGTGCAGACCGGATCCGTTTTCGTTGCATCGCCAGTGAGCGCAAAGGCCTGGCAGCGGCAGCCACCAAAATCAATGTGCTTCCGCGGACAGCTGCGACACGGCTCCTTCATCCACTCGTCGCCTCTGAACGCGCGAAACGCGCTCGAATCCTCCCAGATCCACTGCAGACTGTGCTCTCGCACGTTGTCAAAGTGCAGCGACGTAATCTGTGAGGCGGCGTGACACGGCATCACGCGCCCGTCCGGCGCCACCACTATGTAGACCGTACCCCAGCCTCCCTGGCACGGCTTTGGGAAAGCGCTGTAGTAGTCCGGCAGAACGTAGATGATCTGCATCTGTCCCCGGTACTTCTCAACGGCGCGATCGACGACCTCCTCGGACCGCGAGATCTGCCCGCGCGTGGGAATCAGCGCAGCGCTGTTCGAGACGGCCCAGCCGTAATACTGCGTGTTGGCAAGCTCCACACGATCGGCGCCCAGCGACGCCGCCATGTCGATGATTGCCTCGAGATGGTCGAGGTTTGCCCGGTGAAGCACGACGTTCACCGTGAACGCGAAGCCGCACTCCTTGACCCATGCAGCCGCCTGATGCTTCGCGTCCCAGCTCTTGGTGCCCGCGATCAACTCCGCGAGATCGCGCTCGGAGTCCTGGAAGGAGATCTGCACGTGATCCAACCCAGCGTCTTTCAGGCGCGTCGTGCGATCTCGCGTAAGTCCGACTGCCGACGTGACGAGCGTGGAATACAGCCCCACATCGTGCGCGTGAACAACCAGCTCCTCCAGGTCCCGGCGCACTAATGGCTCTCCACCCGAAAGCCCGAGCTGCAGCACACCGAGGTCCCGCGCTTCCCTGAAAACTCTCTTCCAATCCGCTGTCGATATCTCGGCCTTCGACCGCACCAGGTCGAGCGGATTAGAACAGTAAGGGCAGTGCAATGGACATCGATGCGTCAGCTCTGCCAGCAGCGTCGTGGGTCTAGATTCCATACGACATCCTTAGGTCTTGGAGACGCAAAGGGCCCGCCACGGCGGGCCCTTTGGTTCGCTCAGGCTAAGTGTTTAGCGCCGGGCGACGTAGGCAGTCACTTCCATCGTGACTTCTACGATCTCGAACTCTGGCTTGGTCCACGACATACGGTACACTCCATGTTGGTAGTTCCGAGGCTCGGGACGCTCCGCAAACCGATCCTTCCGGTTTGATTCGTTCACCTAGCCGCCTTGACCGGTGCCCGACTGCCCAATGCCTATTGCAGCCGCCGTGCCAAATAAAAAGGCGCAGCATGTTTGTAATATAACGCCCTCGCTCCCAATATGTTGCGCTGCAGCATCCGGCGGAAACAAATGGGCGAGACACTGGGTGACCTCACCCGATTGGGGCAAATGACCCAGCGGAAAAAGTGGGTTATGGCGATCGCCCCTCCCCTGGGAGGGGTCACTGGATACCGAACTTCTTTAGGCGGTAGCGAAGAGTGTCGCGGCTTATGCCCAGTCGCTGCGCGGCCTTGGTTTGATTGCCGTTCGACTCTCGAAGAGCTTGCTCGATCATGGCCCTTTCCCAACCGGGAAGGTCGCCGCTTTCGGCGGGCAAGTTCGATGACGGCTGGTGGTTAGGAACTGAGTTGGAGCTCGGGTCCGGCATCGATGACACCGTCTGCGACGGGGCAGTCAATGACAGCTGCTCGACGTCCAGCTCCGGACCCCGACTCCACAACACGGCGCGCTCGATTACGTGGCTCAGCTCGCGCACGTTTCCCGGCCACGAATAGGACAGCAGCGCTTCGCGCGCTCGACTATTTATCGATCTCACGTCACGACTGTACTTGGCGCTGTATTCCCCGAGGAAGTGATCGGCCAGCGCCAGCACGTCGTCTCCTCGCTCACGAAGCGGGGGAAGGCGAAGAAGAATGACCGCCAGTCGAAAGTAGAGGTCTTTGCGGAAGTGGCCCTGCTGCGACTCGCGTTCCAGGTCTCGATTCGTCGCGGCAATGATGCGCGTTCCGATCTTGCGATCGCGGATCCCGCCCACGCGGCGGATCGTTCGCTCCTCGATGGCGCGCAGCAATTTGCCTTGCAGCGAGAGCTCGATGTCCCCGACCTCGTCGAGAAACAGAAATCCGCCTTCCGCCGCTTCGAAGAGACCGATCTTCGACTCCTTCGCGTCGGTGAACGCGCCCCGCTCGTAGCCGAATAACTCGGCCTCCATCAGGTTGGCGGGGAGAGCAGTGCAATTGACTTCGATGAACGGCTTGGACGCACGCGGACCAGATGAATGAATGGTGCGCGCGACGAGCCCTTTCCCAGTACCGGTTTCGCCGGTGATCAGCACGGGTGGAGTCTCCTCCAGCGCGGCTATCTCGCGCGCCTGATCCATCACGGCTCTGAGCGCGGGCGAGCCGCCGACGATTCCCGCGAACGGCAGGTCCCTCGCCGACCGGCGCCTGTAGTAAGACAGCTCCTGCTTCAGCGCCGCCGTCTCGCGGGCGCGATCCGCGCTGAGCTTGAGCTCATCCAGATCCAACGGCTTCTTCAAATAGTCGAAAGCCCCGAGCTTTACCGCTTCGACGGCGCCCGCGATGGTCCCGTAAGCAGTCATGATGATGACCGGGATCGCCGCATCGAACTCGCGGATGCGCTTCAGCAGCTCGATCCCGCTCATTCCGGGAAGACGAACGTCGGCAAACACAACGTCCGGACGAAGCTTGTCGAGTAGCTCGAGCGCCGTCTCCGCGTCGCCAGCCACCTCGGCTTCGTAGCCGAACTCCGTGAGAAACGCCTTGATCGAGCGAGCCAGCGTCCGCTCGTCATCAACGATCAGAATGGTTGCCGCGGTCATTTCGCTGCGGGCAGTCGTATGCTTACGGTGGTCCCGCTGCCCACGCGGCTGACGATCTGGAGCTGACCGCCATTCTGCTCGACATACCGCCTCGCGATCGCGAGGCCGAGCCCCGTGCCTTCCGGCCGAGTGGTCACGAACGGCTCGCAAACCGTCGGCAACACGCTCTCCGGAATTCCGCCGCCCGTGTCCGTGACGTCGATCATGACCGCGGCGGAGCTCGCCCCATCTTCGCGCCGCGCGGAGATGCGCAATCGTCCCCCGCCCCCGCCAGACATCGCGTCGAGGGCGTTCGACACGACCTCCACGAGCGCCTGCTCTACCTGCATCGGATCCACGCGTACGTCGGGCAGATCGGGCGAGACCGAGACGTCGAGCTCGATGCTTCGCTCGCGCAGGAGTTGGGTGAACGGCGGAAGCAAGTCCTCCACCAATCTGGCTACGCTCTCCGGCATTGGGTGATAGGGGGCCGGCTTGGAAAAGCTGAGAAGATGACTAATCCGCCGATCGAGGCGATCCACTTCATCGATGATGAGCCGCAGATGTTCGCGCGGCCCGGCTGAATCGGTGTGGCGGAGAGCAAGCTGCGCGGCAGCCCGCAGGCTTGCCAGCGGATTTCTGAGTCCGTGCGCCACCGCCGCGGACATCTCCCCGATGGAGGCGAGTTTTTCCGACTGCACCAGCTGCGCCTGGGTGCGTTCGAGTTCGGCGACCTTGGCTTCCAGTTCGCCGTTCAGGCGAACCATTGCGGCCCGGGACTGCCTCAGGTTCTCGGTCATCGCAGCGAACGCGCGCGCGAGATCGCCAATCTCGTCCCGCGAAGTCACGTTGATCGGATAGTCTAGGCGATCGGTACCAACCACGCCCATCGCGTTGCGCAGCTCGTTGATGGGGCGTGCCACGCCGCGGGCAATGATCCATGAGGCGGCGAAGCCGGAGCCAAGCGCCAGAATCAGCAACCCTAGCAACGCACGACTCTCGTCGGCAACGATGTCCTCGAGTCGGGCGTACGCCCCTCGGACGCTCGACTCACGCGCCTGGCGATAGATCTCGCGATTCAAATCGGTGAAGGCTGGGAGCAACCTGTCCCTGAGGTCGGCTTGGGCGAGACGATACGCCTCTGCGCGCTGGCCCGAATCGACCAGCGCAAACACGCGAGCCGCCAGAAGTTGGAACTGCTCTTCAATGTCGTGCACGCGATTGGCGGCGCCCATCTCATTCGGCCGCAACTCCGACCGCCAGCGTTGTAACCAGTAATCGACCACCTCGGAGTTCAGGCGAAACTCCTGCTCGGCCGTCGCGTCCATCCCCGTGAGCGCTCGCCAGATGATCTCGCTCTGGTTGAACATGGCATCCTTGAGCTCCGTGTACGTGCCGTTACGCGCCATGTTCTGGCCCAGGGCCTGCAGCGCGCGCCGTTCGAGCGCATTCGTCCGAAGTGCTTCGCCCGCGATCAACAACGCAGGCAGCGACATCAGGGAGAAGCCGAGCAGCAGCTTGCGCTGAAACGTCACTTGTTACGGGTCATACCGGGACTACTCGTCGCGGTAGATCATGACCACGGGCTTGCCATTCGCGCCGATGTAAGCGCGAAACATTCCCGTCGTGTTAAACGGCATTGCGACGTGGCCGGCGCGGTCCAGAGCGATCACTCCGCCTTCGCCTTTCTGGGCGACGAGATCGCCCATCACTACATCGCCTGCCGCGCGCCCAAGGGGCACGTGCCCGTAGCGCACGCGCGCGCAAATGTCCGATGCGACCGTGTGGCGGATGAAGTCCTCTCCATGACCCGTCGCCGACACGGCGCAACTGGCGTTGTTGGCGTAGGTGCCCGCGCCGATTATCGGCGAGTCGCCGATACGTCCGACGCTCTTCATTTCGGTGCCACCGGTGGACGTGCCGGCCGCCAGGTTGCCCGAGCGGTCAAGGGCGACTGCTCCGACCGTACCGAAAAGTCTGCCCGCGCCGACGGCGCCGCGATCAGAGGTACTCTTGCCCGCTGAGCGGCTGGCGGAGTCACGAGCGCGAGCGGCGGCGCTCGCCCGCTCGTACTGCTGCCAGCGCCGCTCAGTAAAGAAGTAGTGCTGCGGCACGAGCTCGACGCCTTGCGATACCGCGAATGCCTCAGCGCCGGCACCGGCCAGCATCACGTGTGGCGACTTCTCCATGACCATGCGCGCGAGACTGATTGGATTCTTGATGTGCTGCAAACCCGCGACGGATCCCGCGGCCAGCATGCTGCCGTCCATAATGGCGGCATCGAGCTCGTTGGTTCCCGCGGCGGTGAAAACGGAGCCCTTGCCGGCGTTGAAGAGAGAGTCGTCCTCCATGTAGCGGATCGCCGCCTCCACGGCGTCAACCGCCGAGCCCCCGTGCTGGAGAATGGCGTAGCCGGTGTCCAAGGCTGCTTCGAGCCCGGCGCGGTATGCGCGCTCGACGTCCGGCGGAAGAGCGCCGCGCTGGATATTTCCGGCGCCGCCGTGAATCGCGAATGCGATCCGCGGCACGGCTCCTGGTGTCTGCGCCCGCGCCACCGACGCCGTGATGTTCGCCAAGGCGGCCGCCAGGAAGGCAGCCGCGCCCAGATACTTCGGCCGCACGATCCAATGTAGCTCCGGGCGGCGCCTGGGGTGTGGCCGCTAGTCGTGACCCAGGAGAAGAGCCCGCACGTGGCCGTCACCCGCGCGAGCGGCCCACGCTCCGAACGGCTCCCCGTCAGCTCGGTCGCCGACGAACGCTCGTACTAGGCGCTCGAACGCGTCCGCCGCTTTAGGGGCGGGCACCCGCGCTCCGATCCGCCGAGCGAAGGTGGCCCCTTGTCCAACACGGCCGCCCACAAAGACATCGAAGCCGTCCACCTCCTCGCCATCGAGCTCCACACGCGCCCCCTGCAACCCGATGTCGGCGATCCAATGCTGGCCACACGCGTTGGGGCACCCGGCCACGTGCAGCGACAGATGCTCACGAAAGTTGGGCAGCCGACGCTCTAGCTCCGGAATGAGGTCGAGACTGAAGCGCTTGGTCTCCACCACGGCGAGCTTGCAGAACTCCGATCCCGTGCAGGCGACGGTGCCTCGCTGGAACGGCGAGTCTCCCAGTGCGTCACGCAACGACCCACGCCCGCTATCGCCGGCGGGAGCCCAGGTCCCACCTTCGGCGGCCTTGCCAACCACGCGCCGGAATGCGCTCAAGCGTGCCTCTGGAATTCCGAGTACGGTCACGTTCTGAGCTACGGTCGTGCGCATGGTGCCATCGCCAAACTCGTCAGCCAGGTCGGCGAGCCAGCGCAGGCGTTCGGGCGAGATGCGACCGACGGCGACCGAGAATCCCGCGTAGTAGCGCCCCGGCGTGCGCTGAGCATTGAGCCCTACGTGGTCTCGCTCGGCTGCGTCGGGCGGCACCTCGGGCATCGCCGGTGCGAGGCGATAGCCCAGTCTCTCTTCCAGCTCGCGCTGAAACCGCTCGCCCGTCCAGCCGTGCGTTAGGAAGAGAAACTTCATGCGGGCTTTCTGCCGATTCACTCGCAGCTCATCGGAGTCACGAAAGATCCCCACGACACCTTCCGCGACGCCTACCACCTCGTCCGGGCGCACGAACGCGTCGAGGCGCACGCCCATGTGCGGTCTTGTTGACAGGCCACCGCCAACCCGAAGCGAGAATCCCACCTCGTCGCCTCGTCTTATCGCCGTGAACGCGACGTCGTTGATCTCGGGGTACGTGCACCAGTGGGCACACCCTGTCACGGTGATCTTGAACTTCCTCGGCAAGTTGCCGTATTCGGGGTTGCCGTTCAGGTGGCGATCAACCGCGAGCGCCTGGGGTGATGCATCGATCAGCTCTTCACCGTCCACGCCAGCCAGCGGGCAACCCGTCACCGTGCGGGTGTTGTCGCCGCATGCGCCCTGACTCGTCCAGCCCACTTCGGAGAGCGCATCCCACACGGTCGGCACGTCCTCGATGCGCAGCCAATGAAGCTGGAAATTCTGGCGATTCGTGATATCAACCGTTCCACGCGCGTACCGTTCGGCGAGATCCGCCACGGTGCGTATCATGCGCGACGTCAGAATCCCGTTGGGCGTGCGAATACGCATCATGAAGTAAGGCACTGCCCCGCCACGAACTCCACCGCCATCGCCCTGCGTGTAAAGTCCCCACGCACGGAATCGCACCGCGAGGTCGTCGTCGGGGATGCTGTCGAATCCCTCGCGGGCGTACCGGCGAATGTCGTCGAGGATCGACCACGATGCCTTCTCGCGCTTGATCCGCTCGACGCGCTGGGTTGGCGTCTCCTTTCTCGGTACAGCTTCAGCGGTCATACGACCTCCGCCGTGTATGCGTCGGCGAGAATCGCCGCGACTTCTGGTCTGGTGAACTCCGCCGGCGGCAGCTCGCCCGCACGCAACAGCTCGCGCACGCGCGTCCCGGACAGCGTCACGTGGTGCTCCGCGCCATGCGGACATGTCTTTCGTGATGCGACGTTCCCACAGCGGCGACAGTAGAAAGTGTGCTCGAACCGCACGGGCGTGATGCCCAGCTCGTCGGGGTCGAATCGCTCGAAGATCCGCTGGGCATCGTACGAGCCGTAGTAGTTCCCTACGCCCGCATGGTCGCGCCCGACGATGAAGTGCGTGCACCCGTAGTTCTTGCGCGCGATCGCGTGGAAGACCGCCTCGCGAGGGCCAGCATACCGCATGGCCGCCGGAAAAGCGGCGAGCATGACGCGATCCGCCGGATAGTAGCCCTCGAGCAAGGCGCGGTAGCTCCGCACGCGAACATCGGCCGGGACGTCATCACCCTTGGTCGCGCCCACGAGCGGGTGCAGCAACAGGCCGTCCACCGTCTCCAGCGCCGCCTTCTGGATGTACTCGTGCGCTCGATGCACGGGGTTGCGCGTCTGGAATCCCACGACCGATCGCCAGCCGCGCTCCGCGAATGCCCGTCGAGTGTCGATCGGATCGAGCGCGAGATCGGGGAATTCGGGTTCGCGTCGCGAAATGAGCCACACGTTGCCGTACGCCAGGAGATCGCTCTCCTCTACGAGGCGCGCTACCCCGGGATGGGCAGCGTCCTCGGTACCGTACACCACCCGAGCTTCGCGATCCGTGCACGCCGTGAACACCCCGTCCACTTCGAGCAGCCCGCGGACAACGCCAGTCGCGTCGCGCAGTGCGACCTCGTCACCCAGCCCCGCATCGAACGGGATGCGCATCGTTATCGGCAGCGACCACGGCGTCCCGGAAGCAAGGCGCATATCGACCAGCACCGCCTCGTAGTCACCCGGCCCCATGAACCCGGTGAGTGGGCTCAACACACCCGTCGCGATCATTTCGAGATCCGACAATTGCACATCGCTGAGCGTGATCGATGGCAGCCGCTCCGCGCGCTCGGTGGCCACGCTCGCCGCCTCGCCGAGGAGCAGGCGGTTGACGAGCGTGCCCCCATGTGCAGCGATGGGTCCGACAGTCCGCGTCAAGGAGCCACGCTCCGCACCGTGAAGGTATGCAGCCCGCACTCCGTCTTCGCGCGACCAGGCCAGCGCCCCGCGCGCTCATCAGCCGCGTTCGCGTTCGGCGCCGTGCACGGCCAGCATCCGATGCTCGTGTACCCGCGATCCAGCAGCGGGTGAGACGGTACTTCATGCTCGCGCAGATATCGCGCAACTTCGTCACGCGACCAGTGGGCAATCGGATGCACCTTCACGACCGCGCGCCCCTCGCGCTCGTGATACTCAACGACGTCGGTCGTCGCCCGGGTCGGGGACTGATCGCGCCGCAGTGCGCTTGCCCACGCATCGTAATCGCCCAGCGCGTCGTCGAAGGGATCGACACGTCGCGCCTGACAGCAGGCGTCTGGGTCCGTGGCATACAAAGGCCCCACGTCACGGGTCGGCCTGAGCGTGCGCACGGTCAGGCCGTATCGGGTTACGAGCTCGTCCTTGAACGCATGCGTCTCGGGAAAGAGGAACTCGGTGTCGATGAACAACACTGGCACCGACCGGTCGAGGCCACTCAGGATGTGCGCCAGCGCGATTCCGCCAGCGCCACCGAAGCTCACTGACACGGCCGTGCGGCCCGGAAACGCCTCGACAGCCCATTGCAGGATCGCTTCCGCCGGCGCGTCGCTCAACCGGGCCGCCGCTTGCCGCACCGACCGAGCGTCAAGCACGGGCGCCACCGCTGCGTTCGCGGATCTGGACGTCGGGACCCACCACCACTCGGACGACGCGCTCCAAGTAAGTCACCACGCGGGCGACGCTCGAATCGACTGGCTCGTCGCCCGTCGATATCACGAGCTCCGACGCATCCGGTGGCTCGTATGGGTCGGAGATACCGGTGAAATTTGGGATCTCCCCCGCGATCGCCCGCTGGTAGAGCCCTTTGACGTCGCGCTGGGTACAGAGCTCGACCGGTGCGTCCACGAAGACTTCAGCGAAGTGAGCTCCAACGTTGCCCGCCGCTTGGCGGGCAGCAGCGCGCGCTACACGGTAAGGGGAGACGAGCGAGACGAGGACGACAACGCCGTGTTTCGCGAGAAGCGAAGCGACGTAGCCAACCCGAATTACGTTGGTATCCCTATCCGCCTTGGAAAATCCGAGTCCCTGCGAGAGGTGAGGGCGAACTTCGTCTCCGTCCAGCACCTCGACGGGCACGCCGGCCAGACGCAAGCGACGGGCGGCGCCGTGAGCCAGCGTGGTCTTCCCCGCCCCCGACAGTCCAGTGAACCATACGACGGCTCCGCGCGCCGGCCGTTGCATGCCGGCATCAGGGAGCAAGGTGACGCTCGCGAGTCGCCGAGTCCGGCCTGCATTGTTGCGAGGCGGCGGTGGGCGATTCATCAGAACGCGGCCTGGAGTTCCGCGAGAACCGCGTTCTCGGGCTCGCGATTGCCACCGGCTGGCGCACCGCCAACGAACAACGTCCGTTCGTAGTCGATCTGAAGCCGTATGAACCGATTCAGGAACCAGTTGACGCCATATGCCCACGCGCTCGCGGCGCGCGCGGACTTGGTAGGGTCCGCAAAGCCGTCCCTGAAGGCGGTGCTTCCGACGTGCAGCGAGGAGTATCTGCCCACGAGCTCTAGCGCGCCCCAATGGCCAAGCGCCGGGTCGAGAGGTCGTGCCGGCACGACGCCGTCATATGACCCATGGTCGGGGGTAAGCTCGA
>Ga0073928_10007902_pt1 | contig 13570 bp, 11 predicted proteins | sample PaiPotPPA55metaG_FD_76969 | JGI IMG/M metagenome (GOLD analysis project Ga0073928, IMG submission 76969) | Iron sulfur acid spring bacterial and archeal communities from Banff, Canada, to study Microbial Dark Matter (Phase II) - Paint Pots PPA... ...
CCTGTACGTAATCGATGAGCAGAAAAACTCTGTCAATTTGTTTCAAATTAACGGACAAAATGTGCAGCACTGCCAATGAAACCGCGAGAGGTTCCGGAAAAGAATCATTTCAAAAAAATTAGAAACTGCTAAGCACGGCAGACTGCGGCCATAAGAAAGAACAACAAAACCAGCAACATCGGTTTGGGCAGTCGGCGCATGACTTTCCACACCACTATGCTCATTGATTCAATCCTCGAGCGGGGCAAGCCCGCGAAATGAATTTCATTCAACGCCGTGTACAATGCGAATCTTGGCAACCGCAGACAGTGTCGGATAAGAATTTTACGAAAACCCAATGTTAGAGGCAAGTCATGGCTTGGATCCGTACCATTCCACTTGAAGAAGCCAACGAAAACCTACGTAAGGCTTTGGAAGAACAGAAATTGCTGTATCCGAAAGAATATGCCACGCCGGTGCATCCCTCACCGGGCGGAGGGTCATCGGAAATTGTCGCCTCCCACAGCCTCATTCCCGAGGCGCTGTACCATGCGTTCGCGACGTTCGGCGTTCTCATGTCTCCCGACTTGCCACTCACTCGCCGTCAGCACGAAATGATTACAACTATGGTCTCTGTCACCAACCGGTGCGTTTATTGAATCGAGTCACACGCAGAGTTTCTGCGTCGGGTAACTTTGGACGAAGGCCTGGTCGAAGGGTTACAGAAGGACTACACAACCGCTCCCATAACTGAGCCGGAACGCGTGATGCTGGATTACGTCGTCAAACTCACCAAAGATGCCACAAAGGTCTCGCCCGAGGATCACAAACGCCTGCGGGCCGCGGGATTCGACGACAAAGGCATTCTGCAGATTACGTTGATTGCCTCGTGGTTTAACTACATCAATCGAGTAGCGGATTCGCTGGGCGTGGGGCGATCTTCATAAACTCTGCTCCAGCCGCGTAGCGGCGGTATATGAAAGCCTGGCGCTACTCAGGTGGCGGATGAATAAACCAGTTGACACGTACGGCGTAACCGTACATACTTTAGGAGTAGGACCAAAGCTGTTTCTCTCTTCAACCGCTCGTGGGCTCGATACGTCAAGGGCGCACCGGCAAGCCAGTGCCCAATAACATTAGCCCTAGGAGAGGAATAGCTTATGAGGCTTGTCCACTTTCGCCACAAAGGGCTAAGGCAACTGCCATGAAGACGGAAGCGCCAAGGGCGTCCCGTCCGCCATGGTCGACAAACTGCGGAAGCTTTTGTTCGCTCTTGAAACCGCCGAGACCCTGGAGCAGCTTACCCGCTTTCCCGGCTGGAAGCTGCATCGTCTGAAGGGCGACCGGAAAGGATCATGGAGCTTGACCGTCACGGGAAACTGGCGCATGGTTTTCCGCTGCGACGAGCAAATGAACACCGCCAGCGATATTGACCTGATTGACTACCACTGAGAGGCTAAAATGCCGATGAAGAATCCGCCCCATCCGGGCGACCTCATAAGAACCGAAGTCATCGAAGTCCTTGGCCTCACGGTGTCAAAGGCGGCGGAGATTTTGAAAGTACGCCGCGCCACGCTCTCCGACCTTCTGCACGGTAAGGCCGCGCTGACGCCCGAAATGGCGCTGCGCATCGAAAAGGCGTTCGGTCCGGACATGGATCATCTTCTCCGGATGCAGCTCGCCTATGACGTGGCGAAAACACGAGCGCACGCACGGGATATCGCGATTAAGCGATATGCCCCGGCCTGAACCTATTGCACCGGCTGACCCGCAGCCAGCACTCCCTTGCCGGTGATCCACGGATGGATTTCCGGCTTAAGCAGTCCCGCTTTGACAGTCGGGTCGTCTTTCACCAACGCGGCGGTCTGCTCCACTCCTACGCGGAAGACGGCGACGCCTCGCAGCTCGCCCTGATCGGCCAATGGAAACGGCCCGGCAATGGCCATGTATCCCTGTGCGGACATTTGTTCGATAAAGACGTGATGCTGCTTAATCACGTCCATAAACCCCGGCGCGGCAGGGTTCCATTTGTCCCCGCGCTTCATCAGCACAAGCGAGTACTGCTCCATGCCCTCAGGAGTGGCAGGCGGATGAATCGCATTCCCATCGATGAGCCAAGGCCCATGCACTTCGGCGCTCAGACGGCCCGCCTTTACCGCCGGATCATTATTGGCCCAGTCTTGTACCTGCGCTACAGAGTCTGCTTGGAACACGAAGATGCCACGCAAAGCCGTATCTTCCTCGAACGGCCCCGCAATCACAAGTTTGTGTTCGGCAGACAACTTCCGGATGTTGGCCATGTGTTCTTCTTGCAGCTTTTCACCTGCCTCTTTGCTTAATTGGGGAGCATTAGCCGGACGATTGAGCAAAACGAAAAAGTACTGGCCGACCTTGACATCCTTCGAGGCCGAAGCCTGTGCAAAAGCAGTGTTCGCAACCGCGAGCAGGAAGAAAAAAACTACGTGGACGAAGGTAATTCGGGAAACACTTTTCATAAGCCCTCTCGTTTGCAGGATATTTATCTTACATCCGGAGTAATAGGTCCCGCTGAGTTAGACGTAGACTTGCCGATTTCGGCGGCGCCCGAGGGCGGCGGGTGCTCAGCCTTTAGCGTCCCCACAATGAGGCGTCTACTTCCCAGCAAAGGTCATTGCGACAGAGGCAGATTCTGCAAAGCCCGACGAGCCGGCGCGAACGCAGGCTGGAGTTCCAGAGAACGCTCGAAGGCTGATTTTGCGTCCTGCAGTTGGCGCGAAGCCAGGAGCAGGCCAAGCCGCAGATACCCGGGGGGTGCGGGGTCGAGTTTGAACCAAACTGTCAAGGTTTTGAATCGTGGCGCGAACTGTTAACAGGATCGGAGCGCAGTGCCCGGTCTGAACGTCCGGAAGATTGCGGGGCGTGGGCAGAGGCAAGTGGCCGCCGGGGTTTGTTTCCTCGCTTGCCGGCTCGGGGCTCGTCGCTCAGTTCGCTGTCGATAAACTTCGTCCCAATTATTTTGGCTCTTTAAATCAATCGCTCACGCTTCGCGCGGAAAAGATTTTAAGATGACTTCGCGAGACTTCGACGCGAGTTTTTGATTCGCATCCGTGCGGTTCTCAGTCAACGTGCCTTTCAATACGTAATACCCCTGGTCTTCTAAAGTTTTTCCGTCTCCGCGTTCGATTGTGCCTTTGAAGTCGTACCAGACGCCGTGTACAGTTTCGGTGGTGAAAGACAATTTGTTTCCGTTGAGCTTGCCTTGTTTGAAAAATTGATCGAGGAAGGCTCCGCGATCGCTTTCGGAATCGCCATAGCGTGAAATGAATCCGGTGACCCGGCCTTCGTCTTCGACTGTGATCTGCACAAACTCGCCGTCTTGCAGGAAGCTGTACATGCCCGAGTAGTTCTCGGCCACGGGAGTTGAGCCTTGAGCGGGATTCTGAGCCGCGAGCAGCGAACTACAGGCGAGCAATATCAGAGGAAGAACGACTGCCAGTTTCATATCGGTATTAAAGCATGGAAAATCTTTCTTCGGGCACGTTGGCGTGACTTGAAGGGCATCGGCCCGGCTATAATGAATCACTCCCGCCACAAAGAAGTGGAAGCATGATACAAGGTCCTCTGCTGATCGACACCTCGCGCAAGCGCATGCAGAACCCGCTGTCTGCGCCCAAACTGCTGGTCGCGCTGGAGCCGCGCAGCCGGGTTTTTTGGGGGAATCTAAAGGACCTGTTGTGGCGTCGTTCAAAAGCGCCGTTGCTATTGGTGTCACGGCCGGAAGAGTTTTGGCCAGACGTATTTGTGCCGACGCCATTGCCTTGGAGCCAGTTCGTGCAGTCAGCCGCGGCTCACCTCGCGCTGATTGCCATCATGTTTGGATGGACACGTTTTGCGCCAGAACTTTGGCCGCGACCCACGCAGATTGTGCAGCCCAACTTATTTCATAAGTCCGACGTCGTGTATTACGACGCAGCTGAGTATCTCGCGCCCCTCGATACTGGCGGAACCCAATCGCCTTCGCCAAAGAAGGGCGACCCGGAGCATGCGACGCAGCCAATCATTTCGGTTCCCCCAGAAGCTGATAATCAGGCGCAGACGATTGTTACGCCTCCGAACCTGAAGTTAGATCACGACGTTCCGCTGGCGAACGTCGTGGCATGGGCGCGTCCGCAGCCCACAATTCCCGCAGCGGCAGTGGCCGATTCGCCTTCGAGTTTGAATCTGCCGGCGCTTCCCACGAGTGTGATTGCGCCGGCTCCGAATGTAAACAACGCGATGAAGCAGAGTCCGGCATTGCTGGAGACGGTAGTGGCGCCCACACCTGAAGTGAATGGGACGATTTCGAGGCGGGACGTTTCTGCACCACAGCCTTCGATCGTCGAACCGCCGCGCGAGGTCTCGGATTCTCGTTCGAGATTGACCGACATCAACATTGGCCATGCGCAAGTGGTCGCGCCAGCGCCGCAGTTGCCGATTGGCGAACAACGCGCTGCAAGCATGGTGCTGGGAGGAAAATCGCGTACCGCTGTGGTGCCGCCTCCGCCGTCGCTACAGGGATCTGGAACGGCGCGCGATGGCCGGCTCATTGCGCTAAACCTTCATCCCGCAGTTCCTGGCCGGCCGACCCAAGTCCCCGCAGGCAACCGTCGCGGAACTTTCGCGGCGACTCCAGAAGGCAAAGCTGGCGCAGCCGGAACGCCGGATGTTCCGACTCAGAATCGTCGCGCGGTGGGAGACGGAAATACGAGTGGCTCGAGCAGCAAGGCAAATGGCGTACCGCCTGGCCTTTACGTCGGCGCGAGTTCGAAATCCGATAGCAGTGGCGCAGTCGCAGGTGGAACTAACGCGCGGTCTACCGACAACTCAACGCTGCTGGCGAATGCAACGCAGCCGCGAGTTGCCGCTACTCCGCCGCATTCCCGTGAGATGCCGGACAATGCTATCAGTGAAGTTGAACGCAAACTTTTCGCTGGACGAAAATCTTATGCCATGACTCTGAATGTTCCTAACCTGAATTCGGCGGGTGGAAGCTGGGTCATGCACTTCGCGGAATTAAAAGACGCCGACACGCAAGGCGATCTAGTTGCGCCTGTTGCGACCCAGGAAGTCGACCCCGGATATCCGCTGGAGTTAATGCGGCAGCAAGTTCAGGGAACGGTCATTCTCTCGGCCGTCATTCACAGCAATGGATCTGTGAGTGATGTAAAAATTCTGCGCGGAGTGGATGATCGTCTCGATCAGTATGCCAGCGCCGCTTTATCACGCTGGCGATTTCGTCCGGCTACGAAGAACGGCGATCCAGTGGCGTTGCAGACGATAGTCATGATTCCATTCCAGCCCATGCGGAAGGCTAGCTTTTAGAGTCTTTCGCCACGGATTTTCACGGATCTACACGGATAACCCTTTTTTCTTGTTCTTACTCCGTGTGATTCGTGCACATCCGTGGCGCTTGTTCATAAACTATTCAGCTACGCCTGTCAGAGCTAATAACGTCAGCAATATTCGCTTGAGGCCGAGGTCGCGTCCGGTGCAGTCGAACCACTCTTGCAGAGTGTGCGCGCCGCCGCCCACGCCGCCCCCGCCAATGGCAATGGCTTCGCGGCCGAGCGAGAGCGGAATATTGGCATCGGTCGATGCTCGTTGAATTTGGGCGGCATTGCCTAAATGCGCGTCCACGGCGCGAATCACTTTCAGTATTCGAGCATTGCTATCCAGTTCGCCAGCGGGACGATTACCTATCGGGACGACTTCATAGGTCAGGCCGCACGAACGCTTTTGCGAAGGACTTCGCCGCTCGCTGCTGCGCGATTCCGCTTCGACCGCCTGTTCCACCGCGAATCGCAAAGACGCTTCCAGGCGTTCCATCTCGGCCATAGAAGTAGATCGAATATCGACCCGCATGCTGGCCGACTCGGGAATGGAATTTACCGAGGTGCCGCCGCGAATTACGCCGACATTGAATGTCGTTTTCGGAGATGTTGGCAGCACCGTTTGAGAGAACGTATGAACGGCCTGCGCCAAAACCAGTATCGGGTTGGGCATGCCAAAGTCGCTCCAGGAGTGTCCGCCGGGGCCGCGAACGATAATTTCGAAGCGGCGGCTGCCCAGAGCTTCCGCGACAATCGTATCGGAGCCTGCGCCATCGAGAATTAAACTGTGGCGGATGGAAGCTTTCCACTGGGCTTGCGAAAAAATGTGGCGCATGCCGCGCAGGTCGCCTTCTCCCTCTTCGCCGACATTACCGATGAAAAGTAATGAAGCAGCGAGCGCAATTTTGGTGGCGCGAAGCACGGCGGCGATTGCCAGAAGTGCCGCGGCTCCGGCACCGTTATCTGAAACACCCGGCCCGTACAGGCGGCTACCGTGTTGGCGTAGGTTGAGCGGAGTACCTGCAGGAAAAACCGTGTCGATATGCGCGCTAAGTGCGGTGTGTTGCTTGCCAGACGATTTACTCGGTTGCTTCGCAGGATGAACACCGAACACATTGCCCACCTCGTCGGTGTGGACTTCGATCAGCCCGAGTGCGCGAAAGCATTCCTGAAGCCACGCGCCGCGGGCTGCCTCCCCGAATGGAGGAGCAGGAATACGAGCCATCTCGAGTTGCCAAGCCGCAAACTGAGGTTCCTCGGCGCGAAACCAAGCGAATGCGGCACGGGCCGCCGGAAGCGCAGCCAGGCTCGCGATCTCTTGCTGGACCGTGGAGGAGACAAGCGGAACTTCGGTGCGAGGACCAGACGGCATAACTTGTAGGACATCTTACAACATGGCTCTTGAAGTGGCAGACGGGTTTGGCGGCTGGATGATTTGGTGTTGCGCGACGCGCTGGCGGACGTTCTGATGTTTCAGCAAGGGATGAATGTTTTCCAGATTACGGGATTCTTCAGCATCGACTACGGCTTCTGGTCGATTGCGAACCCATTTCGCTCGGAATAAGGTCGATTAAACGCACGGAAGTCTATCATCAGCTGCGAATCAGAACTATTTAGGAGAGGAATCTATGTACCATCACATAAAAAAGCTCATGTACACGGTGAATGTAGGCGAACCGGATCCCCGCTTTGGAAATATGTTGTTAGAGCAGTTTGGCGGGGCCAATGGCGAACTTGCGGCGGCTATGCAGTATTCGATTCAGGGTCTGAACTGTGAAGATGCTGATCGCAAAGACCTGCTAATGGATATCGGCACTGAAGAACTCAGTCACTTGGAAGTGGTTGGCACTCTGGCGCGCATGCACTTGAAGCCATTGAAAAAGAATGCTGATGCCGCAGTGGAAGATCCCCTCATCGCCATCGCAGGCGGAGGTGGCGTCGGGCTGTTTAATTCTATGGGCGACGCCTGGACCGCCGACTACCTGAAAATAACTGGAGAGTTGGACGTCGATCTGCGCAGCAATATTGCCGCTGAGGCGCGAGCCAAAATCGTCTATGAGCGGCTGATCAACTTTTGTGACGATCCCGGATCAAAGGACGCCCTTCAATTCCTGATGACTCGCGAGATTACTCACATGAAGGCCTTCACGGCGGCTCTTGAAAGCCTGGGCAAAGATCCATTTTCAATCGGACAGATTGCCCCCACACCGGTGCTGGTCAACCAGTATTTCAACGATTCGACTGGAGTCGGAGACCAGGGCGAAACCGATGCCCGTGGCCCCTGGAACGAAGGTGGTGATTGGGAGTTTGTGGAGCAGCCCGAACTCGAACAGGGCGTAGAAAATATGGAGTCAGCGCATAGCGGCAACGGGGGCAGCGGAAAAACGCGAGGTAAAGCCGCCGAGGCGGAATCGCGTGGCCGAAGCAGCAAGGCTCGGAAGCTGGCGTAACGACTACGTTGGATTGATGGTCGCAGGACTCGATTGAAACATTTGTTTAGTCGAGTTCTGCGACTATTGGATCACGCGTCGCAGCCGGGAAGCGCTGTCAGCACGGTTTACAGCTTGTTTGGTTTGGGATTATTCGCGTCGGAATAATCGTAAAAGCCTTTGCCAGACTTGCGTCCGTACCAGCCTGCCATCACGAGTCGCTTCAACAGCGGGGGCGACGCGAATCGTCGCTCTTTGAATTCATCGTACATCACATGGGTGATGTAGTAGGTCGTATCGAGGCCGACGAAATCGAGCAGCGTGAACGGACCCATGGGATAGCCGCAGCCCAGTTTCATGGCATTGTCGATATCGTCGATCGACCCTACACCTTCTTCATAGGCGCGGATGGCGTCGAGCAGATACGGCACCAGCAGGCGGTTCACGATGAATCCGGTTTTGTCGCTGGTACGAACGGGGACTTTACCGAGCTTCTTGCCGAACTCGTAGGCCGTTTCGTAAACCTCGTCCGATGTGGCAATCGTCCGCACTACCTCCACTAATTTCATCAGTGGCACCGGATTGAAAAAATGCAATCCGACAAACCGCTCAGGCCGCTTGGTAGAAGTCAGCAACTCAGTGATGGAAATGGATGACGTATTCGAGGCAAAGATGGCGTCTTTTTTTACGATCCCGTCGATGGACGCGTACATCTTCTTTTTCTCTTCGACATTTTCGATAATGGCTTCGATGACGATGTCGCACTCGGTCAGGTCCTGCTTGTTCGTCGTTCCCTTGAGACGCGTTCGAATAGCGTCTTTCTGCTGGGCGGTGATGCCTCCTTTTTCTGGAGACCGTTCAACGAATTTGGCTAACGATTTGTCAATTCCGGCAAAGCCTTTGTCGAGAAACTTCTGCTCAACTTCGAGCACTGTGACATCGAAGCCAGCAGTCGCGGCTACTTGAGCGATGCCAGAACCCATGAGCCCGCAACCGAGAACGCCTACTCTCTTAATTTCCATGATTGCTCCAAAAAGAAAAAACCGCCACGGATCTACACGGATTTTGCAGATAAATCTTTATTTCTTTATCTTGATCTGTGAATATCCGCGTAGATTCGTGGCGAGATTTAGTTCAAACTCTCGACCACCATCGCAATTCCCTGCCCGCCGCCTATGCACGCTGTTGCCAAGCCATACTTCTTTTTTCTGCGGCGCAATTCGTATAGCAGCGTGATCACCAATCGCGTTCCCGTCGCACCCAGCGGGTGGCCCAACGCAATCGCTCCGCCGTTAACGTTGACTTTGCTGCGGTCGAGGCCTAGCTCTTTTTCAACTGCTAAATACTGTGCCGCGAAAGCTTCATTCACTTCGATCAAATCGATGTAGTCGAGATTCAGTCCTGCTTTTTGCAGAGCGAGCTTCGTCGCTGGGACCGGGCCTCGGCCCATGAGTTTTGGTTCAACTCCGGCGACGCCCCAGCCCACAATTCGTCCCAGGGGTTTCAATCCGCGCTTGCCAGCGTCTTCAAGCGACATGACTACGACTGCAGCGGCTCCATCCACGATGCCGCTCGCATTCCCGGCAGTTACGGTGCCGTTTTTGCCGAAGGCGGGCTTCAGCTTGGCCAGACCTTCCATAGTTGTCTGGGGGCGGCGATGATCGTCTTCGCTCAAGGTCTCCCCCGATGGCTCGCCTTTGCGATCTTTTAGGTGCACGGAAACAATCTCCTCTTGAAGCCGGCTGTCTTTATACGCGGCATCGGCCGCCTGCTGCGAACGCAGCGCGAACTCATCCTGTGCCTGCCGCGTTATCCCTTGCTGTTCGCCGTAAAGCTCAGCGGTGTTGGCCATGTATAGGCCGCAATAGGTGTCGAGCAGCGCGACCATGAGCGAGTCTTCCAGCTTTCCGCCTGGGGCAAGAGTGAAACCATCGCGCCCGCGGATCACGAATGGCGCCTGCGACATGGCTTCCATACCGCCAGCGAGCACTACGCTCGCTTCGCCAAGCTGAACCATCTGCGCCGCGTTCACGATCGATTGCATTCCCGATCCGCACAGGCGGTTCACCGTGAGGGCCGGAGTTTCTATGGGCAGACCGGCCCGCAATCCAACGTGACGCGCGCCGTAAAGAGCGTCGCCGGAAGTCTGCTGCGCATTGCCAAAAACTACGTGGTCGAAATCTTTTGGTTCGAGTCCGGCGCGCTCAATGGCGCACTTGCCCGCTATCCCACCCAGTTCCTGCGCTGTAAAATCTCTCAGCTTGCCGCAGTAACGTCCAAACGGGGTGCGCGCTCCGCTTACAATTGCGATGTCTCCTGGTTTCAACATTGGTTCCTATTCCTGGGTTCTCTACGAACTCACGCGATCAGAAAAGTTCTGAATGAACTAACCAAACTTGTTAGTTTAACAGTGGGGATAAGCAGACGTAAACCGGAACGGTAGTGCGCAAAATTCCTATTGCATGATTGGAGAAGGATATCTCGTCAATCTAACCGGGCGGGGATTCCCGGCCTCCACTAATTTGGCTCACTACGCGACGGCGGCGGTTGCGAATGATGCCGCCAGCGCGACGATCTTGCCCGCGCCTTGGCCTTTGGCGGTATACAGAGCTTGTTCAGCGCGGTTGATCACTTCAGTGACAATGTCTACGGGGTCGTACTCGCCGCGCAACACTGCTTCGGCCAGGCCAGCGTTGAAGTGGATGGACTGTTGTTTCTCCGGCAGCCGCACTTGAGCTAGTAGACGCTGCAGTTTCTCGGCAGCCATGATCCCCTCTTTTTCGGTGGTTTCTCCGAGCACGATGGCGATGGAGGTAGTTTCGTAGCGGAATGCCAAATCGTTTTGCCGGATGTTGGCGGCGAAGAGTTGTCCGATTTGCTGCATTAATGCTTCAACCGCTGATTCGCCGAACTCTCGCAGCAAAGCGGATTTTTCGCCAAACTGCAACAGCAATACCGTGAGTGGCGTGCTCTGCTGAGCATTACGCCGGGTTTCCGCCATCAGCAAATCGAGATAGGAAGCACGTTTCAGCAGGCCCGACTGCTCGTCTGTCACCGACAGATTTTTTACCAGGCGGCGAAGTCCGGCGTTGTTCAGGGCGATCACAATCTGGTCCGTGATGGTTTTCAAAACCATTACGTCGTTAGAACCCCAGGCATGCGATTTTGTATCCATCAGCAACAGGAGTCCAACGTGTTCTGATCCATCGTTGAGGGCGAGGGCCAGCACTGATGTGACGCTCAACTGCGCAAGGGCATCGCGAATGGCCGCGAGATCGGGTCCGGTTTGCACGTCCGCAATCATGACGGTGCCGCTGCGGCTGATCGCCAGATCGTGGATGCTGGTCACAATTTTTTCCAGAATACGGGGCTCACTGGGCTTAATTACATCGCCGCAATACTCCTTCACGCTGGTCGTGTGCAATCCGGGTTTGCGCATGGCGATTACGCAGCGGCTAACCTTCCATTGCAGTCCAATTTCTTTGGCGCCCGTCACCATGACCGCGTCGGCATTATTTTGCTTATAAAGTTTGCGAGTAATTTCTGCGACTCGAGCGAAGCTGCTGACATCGGTCGCGTCACTCAATGCCGCAACTCCCGTTTGCAGTGCCCGCGGCTCGACCGGGGCTGGCGATGGAGTTGGCGCTGCTGGAGTTTGCCCCGGGTAATGCGGATTCAATCCTGCCGTCATATAAAGTTGCCGTAGATCGGCGTTGCGCTCTTCCTCGCGAGGAAATAATTCCTGAATGCGCTGCAGGCGTTCAACTGCCTTAGTACGCATGCCGTACTGCACCAGAATTTCGGCTTGCAACATAAGATCCTGGAGGGCAGCAGCGCCCAGCATTTTTTCGTCGCCGGGAGCGGGCGCCGTGGACGCATCGGCCATGCTGGAAAAGCGCGAAGCAATCACTTTGAAGCGATTGTCGTCAATTTTTCCGCGCAACATTTCCAGCCGCTTCTGATGGCCGGATTCGTACGCATCGACTTCGGCGGCGCGGTCCAGCGAATCAGCCGCTTTCGCAAAGTTGCCGACGCTGCAATAAAGATCGAAGAGTTTGAGCAGAGTCTGACAGTAATCGCTCTCGCGATTGGAGGCGTTGAACTGCTCGCCCATAAATTCGAGCATTTCCGGCGAAGCCCGATGGCGAGCGGAAATGTCCTGAATCATGGAAAGGAAGGCCCTGCGATCCCCCTTGCGGCGATGATACTGCTCGAGTTTCCGTCCCAAGGCAACGGCTTCGGCGTCCTGATTGGCGTCGATAAATTGCCCGACGAGGTTGGCAATTTCTTGCACGCGTGAGGGATTTTCTTCAAACAACTGCCACAACAATGGTTCGGCTTCGGTCAAACGATTGGCGGCTAAAAGAGCCTTTGCATACGTATCGCGCAACTCCTCGCTCGGAGAGCCTGCATTGACTAGCGATTCCAGGACGAAAATCGCCGCTCCCGACTGCCCTTGCTCCAAGAGGTTCTTGCTGTAGCCTAAAGCGATTTGTGGATCGGCAGGGTCTTCCGCGTAGGCTCGTTCCATCCACTGCGCCGGGCTCTGGCCTGCACCCTGCGCCAACTGGGCCAGTTTCAGGAATGCCGCGGCGGCTGCCTTACTGTCGCCCACTTCAGACGAAAGCTCTCCCAGGCGCTGCAAGTTGGCCTCGCTAGAATCCAGCGTCAGGAGTCGCTTTAAGGCGGGAAGGGAATCTTTTTTCCGTCCCTGTTTGGTTAACTCCTGAAACACGCTTTCGTAAGTTTCGAGCGCTTGTTTGGGGTGAGATTTCTCCAGCAACTCGCCGAACTTCAGCTTCTGCTCCCAACTCGGGGTGACAAAACGTCCTAATTTCTTGTAAGTAAGGCTGGCGCGGGTAGCGTCGCCCGCCTCGACCTGACGTTCAAACAAGTCGCCCAGTAACTTAACCGCCTGGGGAATCTTTTGCAGAGAGAGGCAAAGGTCGGCGGCCATCTGGCAGACCGTGTCGTTGCCGGGTTCTGCCGCCAGAACTTGCAGATAATCTTCCAGCGCCTCGGCAGTTTTTCCTTTCTGCAGAAGCTTTTCCGCGCGTTCCACGCGTTTTGTGATTTCAGCCCGATCCATTCGCTTGACAGTTTCTGCCATGACTTGCGCCGCGCGGAGTAACCCATAGAAAGTCTAGGAGCAGGTTACCGGAGCGGGCAATGACGGAACGTACCAACGCGATTACGAAAGTCATTGGCGAATAACTGTTTGGGAAATAAGAGCTTTCTGATATACGTCCGCAATGTCCCAGAAAGTCTCCGATGGCCAGGAAAACGTCTCCAGCAAGCAAGAAAGTGGGCTTCGTCACCAGCTGAGCGCTGGCCAAATGGCGATGGTGGCAGTTGGCGGTTCGATTGGGACGGGGCTGCTACTGGGTTCAGCGGCGGCCATTCAGATTGCTGGTCCGGCGGTGATCCTGAGCTTCGCCTTAGCGGCATTCATATGCTGGACAGTCACCATGGCCTTCGGTGAGCTCTCCAGCGTCCATCCCGGTGCGGGGTCCTTCGGCTTATACGCCGATCTATATCTCAACCCATGGGCCGGATTTGTCTCGCGCGCCGGCTACTGGATTGCCATTTCAGTATCGATAGGAGCCAATCTCGTGGCCTCCGCAACCTATATGCGCTATTGGTTTCCCACGATCCCCGCTCTGGTATGGGTTGCATCGTTTTCGGTCCTGCTTATCGTGATCAATCTCCGCAGCGTCCGCGACTACGGACGATTCGAATATTGGTTCGCGATGGTCAAACTGGTAGTCATGGTGATGTTCGTCGTTATTGGTGGAGCATTGTTGTTCGGGGGGC
>Ga0073928_10007904_pt1 | contig 13565 bp, 19 predicted proteins | sample PaiPotPPA55metaG_FD_76969 | JGI IMG/M metagenome (GOLD analysis project Ga0073928, IMG submission 76969) | Iron sulfur acid spring bacterial and archeal communities from Banff, Canada, to study Microbial Dark Matter (Phase II) - Paint Pots PPA... ...
TGCGGCGAGTCGGCGAGTATGGCAACGGCTGGATCGGCTTTAATCTTTCACCTGACGAGGCCGCACCGAAAATCAAACGAATTGAAGAGATTCTGAAGGTGAGGGGCCGCAAGCGCTCCGATGTCCACCTGGCGGTTTCCCCGTATGCAAAGCCCGTCAAATCCGACGACCTCAAGCGTTATCGTGACGCGGGAGCGGACGAAGTGGTGCTGCTGACGCTTGGCGCACCATCGTCGGTGGATGAGACGATTCGGCGGATGGAACAAATGGCGCGGGACTTCGTGGAAGCGGCGGCGAAGTTGTAATAAAGGCGCTGCTGGTTGGGTCGATTAGACGGGTGGTGCCCACCACCCGCCCTGATCCGCATGAGTGTAGTGCTGCTCGCGCTCGCGAAATGAGCAAAGTTATGGCGCGGAGACGCGACCCAGTTGCGAAGTTTATCCGCTGGCTCGATGATGCTCGCGCGCTGACCCGCTCGACCAGCGCTCTCCGGTGTGTCATTAGCCACGCTCTTCGTATAGTAATTGGTTTGACCAGGAGAAAGGTTCACGGGCGGTCTGTCCTGAATCGATGAGCACCAAATGGCGCCGAAAACTCTACGTCAACCAATTCTGAAAATCGACGCGATCTGTCGGCCGCCCTTCCCTTTTTACTGTCGTGATCTCCTTTACGAGAGACGAGGGCGACGGTGAATCCGCGGCGACTATCAGAGAATTTTCGAGGGCGATTTACCTGAAACTACAGCCCCACTGAACACAGTCGGGGGCGGCAACGTTTGACCCCAAAGGGCGTTCGCCGGATAGACCGCGATGAGATCCCCAAAAATTCCGCATCGGTCGCAGCAATCGGGGTTGGATTCGGGATTGCGCGACTCTGCCATGGCGTTTGCGAGCGCATGGTCTTTATCCCAGAACCGAATGACGCGGCAATCCGAAAGACAGCGAAGCGCGGAGGTCGCTGGTGCGCTCCGGTCGGTCGGCAGGATCGGCTCCCATACTGCAATATTTTGACCTTGGCGTTGGGGTACTGATCAAGCATCTTCTGAACCGCGCCCACCAGAATGGCATATGGCAGCATCAAATGGCACGACGCTAGGATCGATTCGAATCGGTTCAACTCGCTTTTCTTCCAGCGGACCAGCTTGGTATCGAGAAGAAAGTGGATTTGCCTACTGCAAGCTGCAAACCCAGAGGTCCCGCTATGCCAGAAAAAACGTACAAAATTATTGAAGTTGTCGGTGTGTCTCATAACAGCACGCATCATGCGATTCGCAATGCGCTAGCTAAGGCGGGCCAGACCCTCCGAAATCTGGACTGGTTTGAGGTCGATCAGATTCGGGGGGCGGTCAGGAACGGCCAGCCCGAATTCCAAGTGCAGGTGAGGATCGGGTTTCGGCTAGAAGACCTTGCCGCCGTCGGAGGTGCTTTAACTGCAATTGCATCGCCCTTTCCGAGCAGCGACGCGGGGCTATACTTGGCGGACCCTTGTTCCGGGCGTTATATTTAGCGAAGCACAGCGATCCGTATACTCAACGGCCATTTACAGCTCGCCGGAGTTCCTCCGCAAGCTTACCACTTGTATCCAACGCCAACTTAAGGACGTTCGTCGACTTCTGCGTGCCTTTTACAACGCGCTTTCCAGCAGAGAAATCACTTGGTGTTCGGTAGCGGCCTGACCCGTTATGAGCGACGCTCGCCGCGCCGCGAAACGGCTTGCGACGACCCGCAGATGCTCGTGATTGATGCCGACGTCGCGAAATCTTTCCGGCAGGTCCAGCTCCGCAATTAGAGCTGTCAACTTCTCAGCTAGCCGATTCGACGCGTCACGGTCGCTCGTATCCGGCTGAGCTACTCGGAGTATGCGGGCAACTTCTGCTTGGCGCGCCAGTACCCCGGGATCCCGCGCCGCCGTCCAACGCATACAAGCCGGTAACGTCAGGCACGCCGAGATCCCATAGGGTAGGCAGCACAACCCCGCAAGCTCATACGCTAGGGCGTGGCTGGGGAGTGCCGGCGCCGCGGATCTGAGGGATTGAGTGCGGAGCGGCGAATGGTCAGCCAGCCAGGCGCCGAGTTGGCAGCGCAGGCGGACTTCCAAATCACCAGGAGCCCTCTTGCTGCGTGGCAAGTCGGTGAAAAGTGCCGTCAAGGCGGAGAGCTTGATGGTATCGCCGATGACGTGAGCTGCAGAAGCGCAGAGAACCTCCACGGCATGATCGATTGCCATAATTCCCGAGCTCAGCCACAGGGTCATCGGCGTGGGCAGCGTAGCGCTCGGGTCGTACAGAATGATGCGGCTGGCCACTGCCGACGCAGTGTATGAGCGTTTGACGCCAGCCTTGAAGTCAGTCGCACTGAAGCTCCGGGTATACTCTGAACCGGAGAGAGTGGTCGGGATGCTGATTTGCGGGATAAGTGTGGCTGCCAGAGCGCCGCGACACTCCATGAATGATCCAAGGAGCTGTGAAGTGGTCAAACCGGCGGCCAGGCATGTACGAACAGCTTTCGCAGCGTCGATAACGCTCCCGCCTCCGAGAGCAACTACCAGGTCGGCGTTGCAGTCGCGGGCGGCGGCCGCCGCTTCAACTACAACGTCGAGAGGAACATGCTCGAATGCGGCGATAAAGCTAGCAGCGAGTCGCTTTCCAAGAATTCCGGCTACCCGCTGAAATGAGGTCTGAGACTTCAGCGAGCGGGGGGCGAGAAAAAAAACCCGCTGTCCACTGAATCGCTCGACCTCCGATTCCAGATAGCCCTCTATCGAGTTTGCCCCATAGAGAATGCGCTCGACGGTAGGCAGGAACTGGATCAGACCGGCAAATTCATGGTGGAGAGCTGTATCCACTAACCACTCACATTATCTGCGTCGGTCGCTTCGGCCCGCGCGTCGGCAGAGATAGGTCTTTCGGGCCTTCGCAGACGGGAAGTCGGCACGAATTTGGGACGATCGAGGCCCCGGCGGTTGATGTTACGCCGTTCAAGCCGCCTCATCGGCGCAGACACGAAGCCTATAGCGATTGGCGGACTGTTCCGATGCTGGCTTAATGAAAAAGATTGGAGTCTGACTTTCACAATGGCAGGCCTCCAGCCGCTTTGACTCGCTGCACGGTCCCGGGCCACCAGCGGCCTTTGCCAAAACGAACGATCCATACCCAGACGGCGGTAACCAGCTCTAGCTCCTTCGCTTCCGTGGGTTCCATTGGTTGCCCGAGAATCAGCGGGCCGGTGTTCTCGATTCGAGCTCGTGCGTCATAGGTCGAGCGCCGCAGCCAGCGCCGCTCGCTGGACTTCAAGTTCGCGTGGCAAATCGGCATCGATCCGGTCGAAGAACTCCTCCTGCGAGCGAATCTCAACTGCCCATTCCTCACGTTTTATGGCGAGCGCCTCGTCAAGGCGCGCAGCCGTGATATCGAGCCCGGTGAGATCCAGATCACGCTTGCCGGGAACGAGCCCGACAGCGGTTTGCTCCGCCCCCGCGCGACCCTGGATACGCTCTACGATCCACTTAAGGATCCTCATGTTCTCGCCGTAGCCCGGCCACAGAAACGAGCCATCTCCATCCTTTCTGAACCAGTTGACCATGAAGATCTTGGGTGGGCGGACCAGCTTACCGCCCATCCCGAGCCAGTGACTGATGTAATCGGCGATGTTGTAGCCGCAGAAGGGGAGCATTGCCATCGGATCGCGGCGCACAATCCCGACTTTGCCACTTGCTGCGGCGGTGGTCTCCGAACCCATCGTCGCTCCGAGGTACACGCCATGTGCCCAGTCGAACGACTCAAGAACGAGTGGAATTGTAGTAGCGCGGCGCCCGCCGAAAATTATCCCCGAAATCGGCACTCCTCTAGGCTCGTCGGCCTCAGGCGTGTACGCCGGATTGTTGGTCATCGGGCAGGTGAAGCGGCTGTTGGGATGGGCGGCGGTTTGACCCGACTTCTGATCCCATGGTTTCCCCTGCCAATCCAACATCCCAGCCGGAGGATCTGTCTCCAAGCCTTCCCACCACACATCGCCGTCACGGGTGAGCGCGACGTTGGTGAAGATCGTGTTGCTTCGGATCATCTCCGTCGCATTTGGATTCGAGCGAGCGCTGGTTCCGGGGGCGACTCCGAAATAGCCGGCCTCGGGATTGATGGCCCACATTCGTCCGTCCGGGCCGACTCGCATCCAGGCGATATCGTCACCGACCGTGAATACGCGCCATCCCTTGAAGGCGCTGGGCGGGGTCAGCATCGCCAAGTTGGTCTTGCCGCACGCGCTCGGAAAGGCGGCAGCAATGTAAGTGGTCTCCCCCTGCGGGCTCTCGAGTCCCAATATCAGCATGTGCTCGGCCAGCCAGCCTTGCTTGCGGCCGAGATAGCTGGCGATGCGTAGACCAAAACACTTCTTACTCAACAGCGCATTGCCGCCGTAGTTGCTACCGACGGACCAAACCATATTGTCTTGCGGAAAGTGACATATCAGGCGCCTGCCAGGATCGCACTCCAACGTGCAGTGCATGCCGCGCTGAAAATCATCAGTGGTACGCAGCAGGTCGGCCGCCTGGCTTCCCATCCGGGTCATGATTCCAAGGCTCAGCACGACGTATAAGCTGTCGGTCAATTGCACTCCTGGCTTGGCCAGGGGAGACCCTACTGGACCAAGGACGTAAGGAACCGCGTACATCGTCCGGCCTCGGTACGCACCCGCGAGCCAAGCCCTAAGCCTTCGCTGCGTCTCACCGAGGTCCATCCAGTTGTTGGTGGGCCCTGCTTCATCTCGGCTCGGGGTGCATACGAAGGTGAGCTCCTCGGTGCGGGAGACGTCGCTCGGGTGGGATCGATGGAGGTAGCAGCCGGGGCGCTTGAGCTGGTTGAGCGGTATCAGTATCCCGCCCGCAACCGCTTGCGCGGTCAGGCGCGCTCTCTCTTCGTCCGAGCCATCGCACCAGATGAGGTTTCTGGCCTCGGTCAGCGTTGCCATCTCATTCACCCAAGCGGCCAAAGTCGAAGGAGCGCCGCGCGTGGTGCAACCCCCGATAGTCATGACGCCACCGATCTTTCTTTCCGTTCGGGAAACATGTCTTTCTCGACTGTGCGCAATACTTCGAAAATGGCTTCGGCCTGCGGTGCTTCGAGCAATGCTCGGGTCGCTTCCGCTCGCGCGAACATCTGCGACAGTTTCGCCAGCCACGGCAGATACAGCTCGTAGAACTTGAGGCCGAGAACGAAAAACAGATGGGTGGCCTTGCTGTCCAACGCGTCGAACTCCACTCCACGGGCGGACCTTCCCAATACCATGAATGGTTTCACCACCTGCTCCGGATGGCGATACATCGTATGCAAGAATGCAACGCCGTTGCCCACCGCACTCGGCATTATGTTTTCGCGTTCGATGAGCGCGTGGACGAACCAGATCTCGTCGCGAACCAAGCCCAGCCTCTTGGACAAGCCGGCGAGTTCTTCAACTACACCGAGCTTGGTGGTCGCGACGAGGTCCGGGAGGATGTGGTCCGGCTGAAAGCAGCTTTCCAGTGCGAGCATCCGCTGCGGTGCGGAGCGAGGGCCTCGCACTTCAAAGCGGCGCGGGGCGACGCCCAGCATTTGGTCGTCAAGCCAGGTATCGATCATCGCCTTGCGGAAACGCCACTGGTTGCCGATCTTAACCCCGGGAACGTCCCCTTCGGTCGCGAGTTTGAGCAGCGTGCGCTCATTCACGCTCAGGTAAGCGGCCAGTTCCTTAGAAGTGAGCAGCCGATCGTCGGAAGGCCGGAGCGTCTCGGACGGATTTGACATCGACCAAGATTTACGTCATTTTTCAGATCCATTCAATATCTGCGGAGAATTACGTTGTTTTACAGTTCATTCGTGAAGGATCGGGGCCCGCGGGGGAGTCATAAAAACTGCAGCGTTGTATTCACCGTCTGGGAAAAACAACATCTGTCCAGTGAAGTCTTCCTTAATCCAAACCTAGACTATCTGGACTTTTCGGGAGCCGACCTGCGGGAAGCTCGCTTTGAGGGGTCTTCACTGTGCGGATGTGACTTCTCCGGAGCGGACTTAAGGGGGACGGTATTCCGGGACTGCGATCTCCGCTGGGCGCGCTTTGATCACGCTATTTTCGGAGACAACTGTTTCAGACGCAGTTGGTTAAACGGGGCCGAGGGCATCACACGTTCTCTATTCGAATATATCCGCAGATGCGGAGGCCATTTCGCTTACTGCTTAGCAAAAAAGTACGGTGTGCTGCTATGAGCTGGGAAGGGCCTCACAAAATTGGCGACTATCTCTACACCATAGCGCACAGTCCGTGGAGACGTCCGCCTGAGGCGCCTGGCGTCTATATCGTTTCTGAAAAACCATGGCAAAACTTACCGGCGGAGGCGGACAGAATTCTCTATGTGGGTCAGGCTGCCTACCTGCGCTATCACGTCGGACGATTAATGTGCGACCTATTCGGCTTCACTGCTGACAATCCGTCGGCGGAGGAAGCCTACCAACACAGGGGTGGGCACTCGCTGTGGTCGCACTATTGCCTACCATACAAAATCGAGCCGGCGCAGCTTTATCTCGGGTGGTGCTCGGAATGTCTCTGCGTCGCCTGCGCAGAAACCAAGTTACTTGAGCTGATGATTACTGGTCGCCATCGAATCGGAGTCTGCACTGCGCACCAGCCGGCCCTGGATCTCCGGCAAAATTGCCGAAGCGTGACAATAACTGCACAGAATTCTACCGGCCGGCGGCATCAATGACTATCGACGGCTGCTAAAATCGATATGATTGCCGTTATGGTGCGGGGCCGCGACCCAGTTGCGAAGTTTATCCGTTGGCTCGATGATGCGCGCGCGCTGAAGATTCCCAACTATGAAGCAATGGCCTTAGCCACGGCTGAGCCTGATGGACGGCCATCGGTTCGTTTCGTGCTGCTTAAGGGAGTTGACCAACGCGGGTTTGTCTTCTTCACCGATAGCCGCAGCCGCAAAGGGCGAGAATTGGGTGCTAATCCGCGTGCCTCCCTCGCCTTCTACTGGCAGCCGAATGGGCGGCAAGTAAGGGTCGAAGGGCCCATTGAGGAAATCGCGCCGTCCGACGCTGACGAGTATTGGTCGACCAGGCCGCGGCAGAGCCAGCTTGCTGCGAGCGCCTCATATCAGAGTGCGCCACTCCGCTCACGCGCATTGTTGCTCGCGCAGGTGGCTCGACTCGCCACCAAACTGCGAGGCCGCGAAGTACCACGCCCGCGCGGGTGGCTAGGCTTTCGCCTGCGTCCTGACGCGATTGAGTTCTGGACCCATCGCGAACATCGGCTGCACGATCGTGAAGTTTACTTCCGCCGCGGGAATAACTGGCGGCGCGGGCTGCTCCAGCCGTAACTAGGCTCCGCGATCAATTTGAGCATAGTGTGCGCGGAGGCGGATTATGTCGAAGTGCCGATCGCGCCGGTATCAATGCTGATCGTCACACGAAGCGCGACATGATCTGCTCACCCAGGATGCGCATGTAATGCAACTGGCTGTCGAGGCGTCCGCCCACCGGACCGACCCACAGCTTAGAGGCACCGGCGCTCGCCAGTTCTTCGATACGCGCAATCCAATCGCCCACGTTGCCGGCCAAAGCAAACCGCCTGATTGCGTAATCTGTTAAGCCCAGTTCGTCCATTCTTTTCGGATTCCGGCCCTCATGGACCACATGATCATAAAGCACATAGCCATCGACGTATTGCCGGATTTTAGCGCGCAAATCATTTGGCACGTGTTTGTCGTCGAGCCCTTGTCTCATCGAATGGTTCAGGATCGACGACACCGAAGCCTTCACATTAGCGAGCGCCTTAGCGCGGTCTTCATGCAATGAAGTCCGCGTGGTAAACCAGATATCGACGTCAGCCGGGTTGCGTCCTGCCGTTCGTGCCCCGGCATGAATCCGCGAGACGGTGTCACGGATAATCTCGGGTAAGAGGCCGGTCCCGGCGATAACGCCGTCGCCAATTCTTCCGCCGAGATCAAGCATCATAGGCCCTTCTGCGCAGATAGAGATCGGGATGCGATCGCGGATGGCGGTCGCAGACCATCGGACGCGTTGTGGCCGGCGCTGGTATGTGGCTTCGCCGCTCGCCAACAAGTTACGGACGCAGGCGACAAAATCCTCGATTCGGCCTCGCGACGCGATTTTGTAGCCGATGTTAAGCACCGCGCTGTCGCCGCTGGCGATGTCCATAAACGCCCGCCCGCCAGTCAGGCTATCCAGCGAGGCCAGAAAAGAGGCCATGATCTGCGGTTCGCGAGTCAGGGGATTGGTGGGTCGTAAGCCCACGCGAGCGCGCGATGACGCGAGTGCGATGACCGTGGCTCTTACGAATGCGTCGCCGCCGACGAACGCCGAGTCGTAGGTGCCGAGGGCTTCGGCGCCGTAATCCTCAGCCATTTTGACCAAGTCAGAAAATCGCCCTGTATCTTCCCGGCCAAGCAGAGGATCGCCTGGAGCCAAATTGATACCGAAAGAAACTTTCACGAAGGGATTATCGCCTGGCTCGCGCCAAACGCCTCCTTTATGGCCCACGAGTCGTAGAAGCTTCCCACGACTCATAGCCCGATAGGATGCAGAATCTTCATCCTAAGCTATATCTCGGCGGCAACCCTCACCGCATCTATCCCGCAAAAAGAGCCAAACGGACAAAGAAGACACAGGTCGAGCGGCTTCAGAAAATACACCCGACCAACGTTTACCTGCAACGGAAATGGAGCCTCGACAAGGAAGCACGACGCTCTCATATTTGATAACTGCTGCTGTCGGACACCATGAGATGCCGGCCGACCCACGGCACTTGTCTTGCTGCTGACTAGAGTAGTTGCCTGCTAGACCGAGCAAAGGGCCTTAAGGTTGACGGCACATGCAGAGTCATTCGCGACCCGCGGAAGGGTAAACGCCTTTTGCCAGTGATAGTTAACAAATAAGGACTATTCGACTCGAGGAGAAATTACGATGCTTAAGTTCGTTTGCCTGCTTCTGATGCTCCTCATGACATCGGGGTGCTGCCAGTTATTCGGACTTTGTACTTCAGTCAATGTACATACCTCAGCTTCATCCCCTGACGAATTCGCGAGTTCAGGCTTGTACGATGGGTTTGCTCCACCACCTTCATGGGGTCCACAAGCATCCGCGGAATCCGGCGGACGGCCAGTCAGCGCGTTGGTCGCCAATTCGCATTATTTATCTTGCGATTGAAAGTAATTATCGGCCTGCAGCAAACCGAATTTGTAAGTGGCTACAAGGAGCGCCCGGGGTCGGCCCACGCGAGCTGCCGTTATGGCGTGGGCCGCTTGATGTGCTTTTGGGGACAAATTGGCACATGATGGCTCTGCGCGACGTGAGACGAAATATGGTCGACATCGGTAGCGAACTGGTATTGCGCGGTCTCGGATCTTAAGCCAAGTGCCCTAACCGCCGGGCAAATCGCTCCGAGTAGAACCATCGGCTTCGCTTAGGATTGGGAAAGGGCCGTCTAGATTTTGCGTCCACGAAGCACCAGTTTCATGAATGCTCAGGTATTGGGCGCGTCGGCCCGAGGCCGTTGTCCTCCTGACGCGGATTTAGGCAGTTTGAGTACCGGGGGAGAATCGGATTTCAAAGGCCTCTTTTATTTTTTTCCGAACCATTCGGCTGCGCGCGCGAGCGTTGGATAGCCTGAGCCTATCTGGATCAACACCCCGTGACTTGAACGGGGGGAAATGAATCCCTCGTAAGAATCGGGACCATATTCCCGCTCGTTAACGACCTTGATGCCCTGCCGTTTAAGTTTCCCTATTTGCTCTTTTGCGTCAGGCACATCGAGCGTCAGATGATGAAGTCCCTCACCGTGCTTGTCCAGAAACCCATGTAGAAATGAGTTTTCGCCCAGCGGCTCAAGCAGTTCAAGCGTAAAACCGTTCAGATCGAATTCGAAAATCCGATAACCCGCATCTGGATTTGCATGGTCATAGAGGAAGCGTGCGCCGAGAGCGTCCTCGAAAAACTTGCGCGCCTCGGCCACGCTCCTTACCGCGATACCGATATGGTCGAGCTTGCCGATTGGCCGTCCGGCCATTATGCGCACTCCCGGCTGAGCCGTCCTATTCCGATGCGCACGTCGCAGACTCCTTTTGAGTAACGCCCTGCAAACGGCGCTGTGCGCCGATCGGGCAGACTCGTTTCCCTTCGGCTCCGCTCAAGGCTTCGCCTGACTCGTTCGCTCTGCTCCACTAGCGGGCTGGACTCCGCTGCGCTGGAATCCCTCCCCCTGACCAGGGGGAGGTTAGGTGGGGGTTCTGCCGGCGGTACACAGTGCCCGTGCCGCCAGAATTTTCCTGATGTAGTCATTTTGTCCCTGGATTCACAGACAGCAGGCAGACAACCCCCACCCCGCCCTCCCCCTGGTCAGGGGTAGGATCCAAAGGCGCCACCGTCGTACAAACTACCCGAACATGCAAGTCGAGAACCCAAACCCTTGTTGGGCGCAATCATGCGACTAAGCATTAGTCCGGCCAACTGGCCTTGAAGCTGGGACGCGCCTTCATCCGCTGCCACCACGCCTTAAGGTTCGGAAGATCATTCGGGATCGAGAACCCTGCCCCTTCGAGATTCGCCAGCGGCGGGATAAACGAGATATCGCCCAGGCTATACTCATCGGCGAAGTACTCGCGCCCCTGGAGTTCACGGTCGAGATAGACGAAATGATCACGCGCCTCCCGTTCCCCTTCCGCAATCTTTTCGCGATCGCGTTCCTTCTCAGGCTTACGCATCTGCCCGAAAATCTTGAACAGCGACGGCATCAGGTAGGCGTCGGCATAATCCTCGAAAGCGCGAGCGCGTGCCCGTTTGACCGGGTCGCGCGGCAACAGCGGATGTTGCGGGCGCGTATCCTCCAGGTATTCGTTGATAATCGTCGAGTCGTGAACGATGATGCCGTTGTCGATTAATGCTGGCACCTTCCCGACCGGGTTTATTGCAAGATACTCCGGTTTCTTGTGCTCACCGGAAGGCAAATCAAGCCATGTTGTGTCCCATTGGAGCCCTTTTTCCAAAAGGGCGATGCGCGTCTTGCGCGCGTACGGTCAGGGCTTATAGTCGAACATCTTCAGCATTTCCGTATCCTCCTCAGGTCTATAAGTAAGCGCTGCATAGTGGATGAGATCGCTCAATACTGAGAATCTAGTGAGCGCCGCGATTAAACGTCAAGTGTTGCTATGAGCCTACTCATTCAGATGCGCGTGAGCCTGGTTTGAATCGTTATGGCCTCGAAACCTGGCGAGCCGTGGAAGATGCCACCCCTCCTGAAGATCTATGAAGCCTTTGGCGCGCTCGCCGACGGGCGGGTTCGGCTGGAAGACGAATCGCATGCCAGCGTGCTCTCCTCGGATCGCACAAAAACGTACCAAGTCGAGATTTCTGGAGAGGGCCGAGTGATTTCCTCCAACGATAATGCATCATATTGGCAAGGCTATCTCGGCTATCCAGCTATCGCAGTCATGCTGGTGCGAGGGTTGTGCCCGGTACGCGCAGAGGCACTCAGTGCGCTCGCTGGAATTTCCTGGAACGAATTGAATCGGAGTTTCCGTAACGACTACAGACGCACGATCGCAGAAGTGATGCGGCGAACGGAGGAACGTGGGTTCGATTCCACGATCATCGCCGCAGAAGCCGAAGCGGCCCTCTCAAAGCTCAGGGAATTTGCTCCGTTGCGCGGCTCTCGGCGCAGGCCGGCGCGGCCCCTGCGCTAATATGACCGGTGCGCCCGCCACGAACCCTGCTCGATCAGCCCGCCGCCCTGATAGCAAGTGTACCCGCCATTGATGGTTTGGTTCACGTTGATACCGGTAAAAATGCAGCTCGTAGCATCCGGCATGATGACCCGAACGCTCATCCGGGCACCTGCGTTACTAACGTCAATTACCTTGCCGGTCTCGTTGGCGTGATAGCAGTCCATATTGCCATACGCGCAGGTGTATCGGCCTGTGAACTTACCATCAGGGCTTTGCAGCAGGGTTATAGTAACGTTCTGCTCTGCGTTGCACCGGCTCGGGAGATGGGCAAACGCAGCGCAACTGGCCAGGGTCGTGCCCTGCCATACACCGGCGAAGCCGGATTCGGCGTCGGCGCTGGATGCGGCCCGTTCACCCGATGCAGGAGTAGCCGAGCGATCGGCGGGCACGCTTGAATAAGTTTCGGAGCTGCCGGACGCGCATCCGAAAGTTAGCGCTGACAGACTCGCGCTCAACATGATAGTGGCAATCCTGGAGAATGGTTGGGAGTTTCGCATCAATCTCCTCTGCGGCCCAATAGTCCTCGCTCAACCTGCTCCTTTCGTATTCAACTCGCGGGCACTCGAGTTGAAAATGATGTTGTGCGAATCAGTCAGTAGCTGCGCTCGACGCGGAAGCTGCCCAGTTCCATCGGTCCGCCCCAATGGCATTGATAGCGCCCTTCAAGGATACCGTTCTGCGGCATTCCGGTGAAACGGCACATCGAGCCGTCTTCGAGCATGACGGCGATTCGAAGCAACCTGGCGGTCATCTGGCCGTTGCGGATTACACCAGCTTCGGCCAAGTCGCGGCAATTCTCATTACCGAACGCGCATCTATAGGACCCGCTGACACGCGGCCCGTCCTGGAACATTGTTAACGTAATTTGCTGCATCGCCCCGCAGCGGCCCGGATTGGTTGTTGTAACAATCGGACAATCGGCAAAGCTTCTGCCCTGCCAGACACCGGTCACGCTATTGGCCGGCAACACTGCTGGCGTATCCAATGTCGGTCCGGAGGCGGATCTTACGGCTTCGGGCGCGCATCCGTAAGCGAGTGAAAGAAGCGCTATGGCAAGTAGCCGTCGCAAGAGGTACGCGTACATGGCGGCAAACCTCCGATGTGGCTATGGAACCGATTCAGAAACTAAAAGCGCGGCGTTTAGCAATCAAGCGAAAATCGTCCTTCTTTAAACAAAGGTGTTCCTTCCGGCACAAAATCGATTTCAACAATGCCGTTCCGGGTTCGGCGACCCCAAGCAATGTCAGCGAATCTATCGGTCCTGACCCGCGCCGCGCCGATTTCGAGTCGTGATTGACCAGCAGGGAACGTGGCCGCTAGTATGTCCGGGCGGGGTGGAGCAGTCTGGTAGCTCGCCGGGCTCATAACCCGGAGGTCGAGGGTTCAAATCCTTCCCCCGCAATCTCCCAAACATCAACGTAGACAATGACTTCGTGACTGTCGCCAATTCTGGCGAGGCGAAGCGGAATCGCGGGGTCCCGGTTGCGCGATGACTGGGACGTGGTGGCGGCGGGCGAAGTCGCGGATTGCTTCGGGGCAATCATCACAGAGCAGTATCGAGTAAACCCCTTTGTGGCGATGCTCGAAGTAATCGGGATCGTCGCGCATGAGGGCTCGGCAGTGGATGAGCTTCGCCACGTGCTCGTAGCTCGCGATGCTGGCCACCATCACTAGTGTAGTGTCCCATTGATAACTTTACACACGCCACGGCGTTTGCTAGAGTAGCATGCGAGGTGGCGGGGATGGGTAGACCGAACCAGGCGCTGATGATTAACGACGCTGACCGTCTGCAA
>Ga0073928_10007905_pt1 | contig 13565 bp, 10 predicted proteins | sample PaiPotPPA55metaG_FD_76969 | JGI IMG/M metagenome (GOLD analysis project Ga0073928, IMG submission 76969) | Iron sulfur acid spring bacterial and archeal communities from Banff, Canada, to study Microbial Dark Matter (Phase II) - Paint Pots PPA... ...
GACGGCAGTCTGCGGCAACTGCTGAAGCGGCTCAACCGCATCGATGTTCTGGTGATCGATGACTGGGCGATGGCACCGATGACAGAAGCAGAGCGCAGAGACTTCTGGGAGATCGCCGAAGATCGCTACCAGGCACGCTCCATGATCCTGACCTCGCAACTGCCGGTGTCACGCTGGCACGAGCAGATCGGAGATCCCACGCTGGCCGACAGCATCCTCGACCGGTTGGTGCACAACGCTCATCGCATCGAGATGCGGGGCGAATCGATGCGTAAGCAACGCGGCGAAAAAGGAGAAAAAAAGTGAATACCGATCGGCAGGCCAAAAGCTGTGGAAAAGACGGGCAAAGAACGCCCTTGGGAATCGCCTCGCGATTCCCACTTTCCCACAGCTTCACCAACAACAAGCTTGACGATCGCGATCACTTTCTGGAAAATTCATCCGCCAGCGTCGCTTCGCTCCGACCACTGATCGGATCCACCCCGGAACAGTGATCGCGATCAGTTCGGAATGCCGATCGGCTTCATCGGAATCCCCAACTGTTGAACAGAGTCGATGCTAGCGTTAAGTCGTCCCCTGGCAGAGACGATTTGAAACGCACGACTACAACGTTCTGCTTCTGAAGACTTTCATCTAATAAATTAAGAATTGATGTCTTGCCGTCGCCATAGGCACCGATCACAGCGACCACCTGCGCAGCATCATCAAGAAGGCGATTGACCAGGGAGACGATCAGCGAGTGACGGTTGAGCTTGTCCTGAGAAAGACGTTCAATAGGTAAGTCCGAACTAATTAGCGATTCGACCTTGCCGATGTCCGGGGCTCTGTGCCATCCGATGACGCATGTGACTACAACTGCCAAGATGAACGCGACTAGTCCCGACAAAGCTGAGCGCGTCAAAATGACGAAGGAGCACGTTCCGCACAGAAGAGTTGGCTCATAAATTGACCACGTATAAACCCGGTGAAGAAACTGACCAAAAGACTCGCGAGCTAGATAGACGAATGCTAAAACCGCAATTAACACAATCAATGCAAGGTGGTCTGGAGCGACGACCGCTTTAGACCACGGCTGCAACCACTGTCCTAGTTTTGTCGTAGGAAAAGTACGAAGTTCTTGAGCAACCAATAGGCCGAAAGAAAGTACACTCGGTAACAACAAGGCAGCGGCGGAACCGATTAGGGTGCCCCGCACCACGCTGGCCTTTATGAGGATCAGGCCGGAGCGCACACGGTCAACGATGTTCTTCATCGAATGATTCAAGGATTCTGACAATATAGCAGGAATTCGCGCCGCAGATTGTGGCTCGGGTCGGAGTCTATCCAGTGCTCCGCTCATTTAGATTTGCCAGCGCAGCTAGTTTTTGCCAGTGCCGAGGGTGAGGGATGCAAGTTCCTCCGCGAATTCTCAGGGCATAAGGCTCAGATACGGAAAGTTCGATTTGAATAGTTCGCACCTGAATTTTGGAAATTTTGCGTTGAATTTGGTCACGATAGAATTTCTCGTTGAACCAGTCCGGTAAGCTTTCCGATTTCCAGATTTTCCGGGCTGCCTGCTGTCGCCGCTGAGTTTCTGACCGGCGAGCCTGCGCCTGCGGTTTGTGAGTCTCTAAGCGGCCCAACTTTGATGCTTTTATAACGTTCTCGCGCCGGACAGTCGTAGCACACGTCCGACAATACTTGCACGCTATCGCGATGCTCGTTCCGCAAATTCCGCAGACATTTGGTACGTGAACTGCCAATTCTGGTTTTACCGTCGCGGAGATATCTTTCGCTTCGCGCTTCCGAGTTTGAGTCAGCGGAGTCGAAAGGCTTTCCAGTCTTCGTCTCTTCGGAGTTGACGACCACAATGTACGAGCAATTCCTTCGGCGAAAGGCGCAAGTGCGCGTCGCCACATCGAAGCTGATTCCGACAACTTGGCGGCGAACGGTCCCATCAAGCGGCAACTTCCATCGCGCTGCTCAAAAAACCATTCCCGCTTTAATGGTCCTTGGTTTAACCAATCCAAAAGGTAAGCATCAACTTGAGGACGGATGGGCTCCATGAGGTCGCACGCTAAACTATCGCGAGAACGGAGATCGTTATGTAAAACTCCCATTCCGGGATCGAGACCCAACGCTGCCAGCGCTAGACGAGCTTCCGATTCCAAAATAGCGTAGAGATAATTCAGCATCGCGTTCGGCGGATTTACGGCTAATCGCGGAGACGTTGTTAAGGGTGACATTCGAGTTCCGAATTTTAACCAGTGCTGAGGCACCCGAGGCATATCAACTCTCGGGAAACCAACAGCTACATCGTGCCACGCACCCCAGTACGCTAGCGCGCCTCGCGATTCGAACACTCTACTGTCGTCGCTGGATTTAGCATTCATTAATCTGCTGCGAGCGTTGACGATGGATTCTCTTGCAGGCGAATCGGGAAAGTATTTTTGTATGATGTGTTCTTGTCTACGAAGTTTTTGGTCGATAAGCTCGCGAGCAATTCTTAACGCCAGGTCTGACTGGTGTGCGAGTGATTGAGCTCGCCGCAAACGTACATCCGAAGGCGAGACAGGTCCAGTAGTCGCCAAAACAGAACCGTCTCTGTCTAACATCACAAAGGCAGCATCTTGATCTGCAAGCCAACGGATAGCGGCCAAAGATACCATTCCGTCAGAGCCGATAACGACAAGGCGTTTCAGCCCATGGCCAACCCGAGGAAGACGGGTATATCGTCGTTGTGTGCCAATTCCATCCCGAATTGTCAGGTGTCCACGATCTACGCAAACAATTATTCGGTAGCCAAAGAGCGTTAGCACGCCATGCCTCGGCTTGACCGAATCAGAATTGATGCGCTGAAAATATTGCGGTACGGTCTTTAAAGCTTCCATTGGAGCTAGCTCTCCCTTGGTTGTTGGGACCGGTTGCCTGCTCTAACAGGTGGCTGGTCCGCTTTGTTTTCTATTTCTATTTTATCACTCTGGCGCTTTCTCGGTTCGTTGATTATCAATTTCCCCATGTTCGTCGCGTTTATGCTTGGCTAAAACCTCCAGCGCAATTTCGCGGCTGGAAGCCGATATTGTCGTGCCACATTCACACTGGACGGTATTTGGATTGATTGCTCTTACTGCATCCTGATGGAGATTGGACGGATCTGTTTTGCCAATTTTCCTCCCTATTTTAATTTCGGGATTTGCTGGTGCCCTGCCTGTCCAATTGTCGAGGGAAAGTTGAGGCTGTGCCCCACATCTCGGACAGTCATTGTCGAGTGCCGGTCCGTTGTGCCCGCAGGAGCACACAATGAAGAACTCTCGTCGAAGAATACGATGAGGAGACTTGCGCTTCTCTTCCCTGTCAGCTTCCTCGCAAATATCTCGTGACCTGCGAAAGCTGAGAGTCGACCTGCCACCTAGTGAGCGTGCGAGGAATTTGGTTCGCGGAAGAGCACGCTGCGGGAAGTCGGGATCATTAAGCAAAGAAAGGATGTCGGAAGAGAGCCTGGGGACAAAGTCCCCTGAGTAGGGTTGAGCAAATCGGTTGAAGGCCTCTGTAACTTCCTCTTCCGTTTTGGCGGCTAAGAGCGGAGTTCCCAAGCTATGCCAAACCTCTCCAAGCTGGAATTGGTAGTTGGAAGCCCGGCCTGTAACCGTGCTCCAGGGCAGTTTGCGTTTTCGTCCGCGATTGTTTTTCTTCGGATTTGCCCCAGACCCCGAAAGTGTGTCAAGAGCCTTTTTTACCTCTTTGGGCTGTTTCTTCGTGTTTTTCTTGTGTGATTTGTTTTTTTTTGGTTTCACGGAACTTCTCGCTGAAGTCGATCCCAATTCTACGGGAATATGCCGTAAATGTGGAGTTAATTTCACGGGAAAATGTTTATACAACTGATAAAGAAATACTTACAGTCTCATTAGAAACGCTTATTCCCGTAAATATAGGGGTTAAGCTCGCCTCGTGACGCAACAAATTCTGCGAGGAAGCTTATGAAGAAAAAGCATCAAGGGCGTTCTAAACGAGGTGCAAAAGCGAAGAGGCCCCCATTCAAGAAGCCCCACACTGCGAGACAGTATTTTTTGCTCTCGCCGAGAAATCAGGAGACTTGGGACTCAATCGGACATGTCATTTCAAAAATTAGGGAGGGGATGACACTTCCCAAGGCCTCAAGGGAATTTGGTCTTGACCCCAAGACAGTTATCACCTTCGGTCGATCCGCGCTAAGAAAACAAAAGAACGGACGATACGTCGCCAAGAAACTCGACCAACTGCTGCGGGTAGTCAATGTCTTGACTACCGAAGGCAGAAAACAAATTGCGACGCGCGATTCGCGGCAAGCCAGTCTCGTCGGCGGCCATTGGGCTGCGGTTCAGAAGTTTCTTCAAACGGGAGATGACTCGGCGCTTTTGAAGTTTGCAAAAAAGCGGATTGTCGATGCACGCCGCAAGCGTTATCCGTTGCTAACAGACTTGAAGGAGTTGGAGAGACTGGCTTCTGCCGGAGTGTTGAGGTTCGAGTCGATGTATGCGGGTGGTTCGCGATGAAAAAGAAACCGCCTCGCAACCCCATTGCAGCGTTCGAACGAGAGGCACGCGCGAGTAGGCGCGTTGGAGTGGGTAGCCGTTGCATGAGGTGCGGTGAAGATCGGCCCCTGGCACTGATTCCGGGAACCAATCCAAGGATTTGCGCGAATTGCCAGCGGGAACAACTTGGCCGATTACCACTCGACGATCATCACCCGGCTGGAGAACGCAACGATTCGACCACGATACCGATACCTGTCAATGACCATAGAGCCAGATTAAGCCCTCAGCAGTATGAATGGCCGTCAAAGACCTGGGTCAACCCCAACAGCAGTCCCGTTCGTGCAGGCGCGGCCCGTGTACGGGGATATTGCGAGACAAACGATTACCTCGTTGGTGCCTTGCTGATTCCAAACGCCGAAATGTTGGAAACGCTGGACGATCATTTAGAAAAGCGCCTTGGTCCTAAGTGGTGGGTCGGAACCGAAATGGAACGTTTTGCCCCGAAGCGCAAGCCGAAACGAGCAGGCGCGTGAACTCAAAACCAGTTTTAGGGAACAAAAGGGGCTTCGCCATTTCAGGCGGCAACTTTCAGTTGCCAAAAATTCAGAGAGTTTGCGCCTCTAACCAAGCACGTCAAGAGGGCGCAGAAGAAGAGGAAAAAACATGAAGGTAACAGCATATGTGAAGAACGGAGGACAGCAGGAGCGATTTGCCCCTGCTCGATGACCGTTTGTTTAGAAAATTGCAGAAGAAAGGAGCAGTCACAGGAAAGATGATTTCATGCAGGCAGATCACCTCTCCAAAGTTCAAAGGACTCGCTATGGAGTTCAAGAACGGAACGGCTAAGTTCTCATTCCTAGCCAGTTTCAACAGATGGGATGTCGCTGCCATCGTCCGGCAACTCGGAAGCGAGGAGACGGACGACTGGCTCGGCCAGCGGGTCCGTTTCAACATCCGGAAAGGGCAAAAGGGAGGAACTTTCGTCAACGTCGAAAACCCGAAGAAGGCCCCCCAGTAAGGGGCCTTTCTTCTTGAAGAGGAACACATGCAAGCGTGTTTGATCGAAGGGATGAAACCTAGATGGAATGCTACTCGCCGAAGTGCAAACCGAAACACTAGTCGGGCACCGTGAAACTAAACCTCTTCCTTTGGCGGTTGCGATTCGCGTTTTTCCGGCGCTCAAACGCGCAGAGTCCAAGAGTCGCAAGAACAAAGTATGGCGTCTGCCTCGTGCCATGTTCGTGTTCGATACCGAGACGCGAACGGACTCAAGCCAGCGTTTGACCTTCGGAAGCTATAGATTCTTCGTCGATAATGAATTGTTAGAAGAGGCTCTTTTCTATGCTGATGACTTGCCGTCTAAGGACCGAAGGACGTTGGAAAAGTATGTAGCTTCCCAGAACGAACGGGGAGCCCGTCTCCTGCTGTTAACTCGTAGCGAATTCCTCAAGAAGCTGTACAAAACGGTCTACAAGAGCCGCACTCTCCTGGTGGGTTTCAATCTACCGTTTGACCTGTCCCGAATTGCCTTCACCGCACGTCCGGCGCGAGGAAGGTTTGCGGGCGGTTTCTCGCTGGCTATTTGGTCCTATATAAAGCTTGGGGTGGAAAGACCTTCGACCCGTCGTCCAAGCGTAGGTGTCAAGCATATCGACTCCAAGCGGGCCTTAAAGGGGTTCACTGCTCGTTACGGACCTGACGATTCCGATCTGATCCCTGAAAATTCCACGACAGGACAGCCTGAGAAGGGATACAAGTTTCGCGGGCACATGCTGGACTTACGAACGTTGGCCTTTGCACTCACTGATCGAGCTTATTCACTGGACAGCGCCTGCCATGCCTTCGCCGTTGAACACGGAAAACAACATGTTACTCGCCACGGCGTCGTCACGAAAAAATACATCGACTATAACCGTCGGGACGTTCAGGCCACATCGGAACTGGCAATCAAACTTCTCGCTGAGTACGCAAAGCATCCGATCAACTTGCAGCCCACAAAAGCGTATTCGCCCGCTTCCATTGGCAAGGCCTACCTGCGGGCCATGGGAATCACTCCGATTCTGGAACGGCAACCACATTTCCCCGCAGCTTACTTAGGGTTTGCGCAGACGGCTTTTTTTGGCGGAAGAACGAGTGCCCACATTCGAAAAGTCCCTGTTCCGGTTGTTTATGTAGATTTTCTCTCAATGTATCCGACCGTTAATAGCCTGATGGATTTGCGACGATTTCTCATTGCGCGTGAAGTGAAGGTGGTCGAACACTGCCAGGCAGAGATCAAGAGGTTTCTCAGTGCCTTGACTGCTGAAAAGCTGTTTTCACCAAAGACTTGGAAGCGACTTCCCGCGTTCGTGAAGGTGATACCGAGCGGCGACCTCTTACCATCGCGAGCTAAGTACAGCGCCAGTAGCAACGATCGGCAAGTAGCGCTCAACTATCTCCACGCGGCGGAAAACGCCGAAGGCCTTTGGTTTTCGCTTCCCGACGTAGTGGCGTCCGTTCTTCTTACAGGAAAGATTCCGTTGATCATCGATGCCTTTAAGATTGTTCCGGTCGGAAAGTTGACGGGTCTGAGGACGGTTCGTCTCGGCGCTGAGGTTGAGGTTGATCCCAAGATTCAGGACCTGTTCCGGACTCTCATCGAACAGCGGAAGTCTTTAAGCAGAAGAAAAGAACTATCTGAAAGGGACGTGGATCGTCTCGACAAATCGTTGAAAGTTCTAGCAAATGCCACAAGTTATGGAATCTTCGCGGAAATGAATCGGCAAGAATCAGAGAAAAGAATCAAAGTTCGGTGCCATGGGCTCGATCCAGAACCATACGAATGTTCGGTTATTCATCCCGAACAGCCTGGTGAGTTTTGCTTTCCGCCGTTAGCGTCGCTAATCACCGGAGCAGCGCGATTGATGCTCGCACTACTCGAACATTCTGTTTCTGAGCTTGGCGGAACTTATGCGATGGAAGACACGGATTCCATGGCCATCGTCGCGAGAGAGCGCGGCGGATTCATCCCTTGTAAGGGTGGGAACCGTCGCTCGCAAGATGGTGAAGAGGGGATACGAGCTCTGACATGGAAGCAGGTCGACCAGATTGTTGCGAGGTTTGAAACCCTGAACCCGTACAACCAAAGTGTTATCGCTGGCTCAGTTCTCAAAATCGAGGAAGACAACCGCGATCCAAAGACGGGAAAGCGACGACAACTTTATTGCCTGGCAATTTCCGCAAAACGCTACGCACTTTTTGTGATGCCAGAGAACAAAAAGCCCGTATTACTTCGCGAAGAAAGCAACAACAAGAAAGATAGATGGTCGCGCCATGGTCTTGGGCATTTGCTAAATCCGACCGATCCCGAGGCCTCTGATCGAAATTGGACTTGCGCTGTGTGGAAGGCAATCCTTCGAAAAGCCGTAGGTTTACCCGCCAGACAGCCAATATTTGCAAATCTCCCTGCAATCGGTCGAACCACGGTCAGCAGTCCGTCGCTGATGAAGTGCTTCGAATCGCTAAATGCTGGAAAACCGTATGCCGAACAAGTCAAGCCGTTCAATTTCCTTCAGTCTTGCCAGTTGAGTCCTTTCGGCCATCCAGACGGTGTTGATCCCGAAAAATGCCATCTTATTTCTCCTTACGATCCCGATCCTCGGAAATGGCTTGAAAAGGAGTGGGTTGATCAATACACCGGCAAACGGTTTCGTATCACGACGCGTGGCTACCACGGATCAAGGAATATCGCGCGAGTTAAGACGTACGGGGATGTGGTCACTGAGTATGAGTTTCATCCCGAATCAAAGTGTGCTGACGCACTTGCAAATCCGTGTGACCGGCAAACGATTGGTTTGTTGCAGAGACAACACGTAAAGATCGACCAGATCAAGTGCATTGGCAAGGAATCGAATAGTTTGGAGACCGTCGAAGAGGGGATGGTTCACTCCGAGCGGAGTGTTTATACCGAGTACGCTGATCCGAATCGGAGCGAATGGATTAACAAGATTCAGCCAGCGCTCAAAAAACTACCCCTGCATGCACTTGTGGAAGCCTGTGGAGAAAGGCTTTCGCGCAGAGAGCTGATCGAATTGAGAGCGGGTCGCAGCAGGCCGCATCGGAAGACCAGGGAATTACTCGAACTAATTCTAAGAAAGCTCGGTGTCCTCTAGAAAATTGCATTGGGGGGGCATTGGATAAACTGCGGTGCCGTCGTTGCCAGTGTGGAACATGGTGTTCAAGTGTCCGCTGTGACCCGAATCACGATTTGGTATTACGCGCTTATACGTTCCATGCGGCTTCGGAAAAAGTTTTCCGTGTTTTTATCCATGAAGTAAACGTAGCAGCCCTTCATACCACGCGTTAAAAGCACGCGATATGTGTTCTTAACCATCTGTGTAAAGCGATCACCCGCTCTCTTTACAACTGTGTCGTAAGATTGTGATTTGTCACCTGACCAATCTGCGATTTCTGGTGCGTAAACTAGGTCGGTTCCAAAGATAATCCCAACGTAATCAAATTCGAATCCCTGGGCAGTGTAAACACAGCCAATTTGGTCTAGCCCTTGGGGTTCGTATGCCCATAGACTTTCTTTGGGAATTCCAGGCGCGAGACTTCGTGCGCCAGATTTTGCGTTCCATGGTCGCGAATACGCGCCAATCACTACATCGTTCACCAAAGTCCCGTCGGGCTTAGGATCAGACCAAGGCCAACAAAATCCCGCTGTTAACCGCGCGGTTGAACCCTCTTTTGCCTTTTCTTTTATCGCATCTTCAAGCGCTAACGGCGATGTCATGATTTTGAATTCAAATTCATGATCTTCATTCCAGATGACGTGCGGAGTGCGTTCAATCACCAATGTGTTATTGATCCAACTAACGAAAGCCTCTGAACCCGCACAACGAAACTGCGCCTCCAATTCAAATTCTTTGACATCGCATGACAGCTTCTCAGCCTCTTTTTTAATGTAAGCCACGGAACCTATTTCGCCTGGTCTAACGACCTGCTTGTCATCGATGAAAAAGACCGAAGTGCGACTAGCTTTGAACAGTTCTCCAATTTGAGCGAGCTTGCTTTTTTTATTCTTTGCCGTGAAGCGCTGATTGCTGGTTTCTCGTATGCGGTGAGCCTCGTCGGCGATCATAACGTCAATTACATCGACGTCAGCATCCATATAACTGTTGAAATATCGAACTTGAGCTGACGCTCTGCTGCCAACAATTTGGCGAATGGTCGTGGTGAATGCCCGAGACCCCGTGACGTAGTGCGTATTCATCCCCATTGCTGATAAATCGCCCAGTAAATTCATCGCAATAACGGATTTTCCGGTGCCGGGTCCGCCGCGAACAATAATCACAACTTTCTTTCTCGTATTTGTGCCATTTCTGGCAGCTTCGACGACCTTGTCGTACACCACCAACTGTTCATCCAGCAGCACGTATTGAGGATTTCCTTTAATTAGTTCTGCAACATGGGCGAGCAGCTTTTTGCTGGGACGGTACTTACTCTGTTCCACCGCTGTTGTCACCACTCCGTGATCACCTTCGCGAATGCGCTCATTTAGAAAATTGGTAAGATCAGGCACGTTGTCAGCAGTGAAGACCGGAAAACGGCTAATCTGCTCGGCAAATTGCGGCAAAAATAGGGGATCATCTTTAGGTGGATTGTAATTGTGGAGATACGAACAAGCATGGGCCGTAATCCTATCGGGGCCCTGAAATGCTGTGTGACAATCCGTCAGATACGTCATGTACTGGCCCGCTTGCACGGAAGGATGCAGCACATCGCGCACATTGCCGCCAACGAACGTTGCTACTTCGTTTTTACCAGATGCACCTGTACAGCCGCTCCACTGTTTTAATTCGACTATTACGGCGTTGGGAGTCCTTCGTTCGTTATATCCGGTTACAAGACAATCCAAACGTTTGGATGTGAGGGGTAATTGCAGTTCTAGCAAAACGCCGTGATCGAGCAGTCTTCCAGCTTGAAAAACTTGCGAAATGCTGCGAAGAGAGTTATTCCACGAGTTTACTTCACTGGGTGACGGCTGATATCGGAACTCGCTGAAAAAAGCATCTTTAAGCTTTGTCGCAATACGATTGTACGTTGTATCGTCGATTAGAGACTTAGTTGTGCCTGAATAAAGCCGCATGTTCTTTGCTACCCTCGCCGTTTAGCTGCCAGATAATCTACGTCGCCGTATAATATTCTCCAAAGTCAAAGTTAACGAACTTTGGAGAAGAAGTTGTGGATCTAATACTCATTCGGATGGCCTCCATGCAGGAAGCTCAAAATGTCACGTCATGTTAAATCAAAAGCATCTGAAAAAACTGCAGCAAGGAATTAAGTCCTGGAACAAGTGGAGATCGGACTTCCCGAGAGTTATTCCACAGCTGCAAGCGGCACGCCTCCGCGGAATGAACCTAAATGGCGTTGATTTTCACTCCACCAATCTATTCAGTGCTGATCTGCGTGACGGAAATCTTAGGACGGCAGATTTACGCAGGGCTGATCTTTGCCATGCAGACCTTCGGGGCGCAGATCTTCACCGAGCGGATTTGACCAATGCAGAATTGCCCTTGGCGCAGTTTCAAGGAACGAATCTGAGCGAAGCCAAGTTCTGTTGGGCAGACCTTAATGGGGCTGTGATGAGGAATTCCAATCTTAGGACTGCGAATCTTATGCATGCGACACTGTCGGAGGCAGACCTGCGTTTCTGCGACGCGCGAGGGGCAAACTTCCAAGGAGCGGCATTTACATCAGCACAATTGACCAAGGCAGATTTGAGCGCCACAGATCTTAGCGAAGCGCTTTTTTTGGAGGCTGATCTTCGGCATGCGAACCTCAGCTACGCAGACCTAAGCGATGCAGACTTCAATGCTGCGAATCTTCGTTACGCTAACCTGACGGCCAATCTCGAACGTGCAGGTCTCGTTGACACCAAAATGGAAAATTCCATATTAGCTGGATGCCGGATTTATGGTATCTCGGCGTGGAACGTTCGATTGGCAGGAGCTGTACAGACGAGTCTTATAGTCACCCCTGAGTACGAAACTGCTGTTGAGGTAGACGGGCTAGAAGTCGCACAATTTGTGTATCTGATCTTGAACAATCGCAAATTGCGGGACGTAATTGACACAATTGGGAAAAAAGCTGTGCTAATTTTAGGACGCTTTACCGCAAAAAGAAAATCTGTGCTGGATGCGATCCGTGTGGCACTTCGGAGCGAAGGATACGTTCCAATACTATTCGATTTCGAGAAACCATATTTGCGCGATACTCAAGAGACCATTGTCACCCTTGCTGGTTTGGCGCGCTTCATCATCGCAGACATCACGGATCCAAAGAGCATTCCGCAGGAACTTGCGTCCGTAGTGCCGAACTTTCCCTCTGTGCCCGTGCAACCTCTGATACAAAAGGGCTCCGAACCGTGGAGAATGTATGACCACATTAAAAGGTACGATTGGGTACTACCGATATATGTCTATCGGAATCAACGCTCATTACTAAAACAACTGGCTGCACAAGTTATCGGCCCGGCTGAGACACAAGCGAAACAATGCGGACGTAAATAAGGCATTGAATACTTAACTACCTGCTTACACACATGATAGATTCATATTAATTCCCGATGCATTGTTCTGAACCCAAGTAGAGAAATTCAGTAGATAATAAATAATCAGTAAATAAATCAGGTAAAAGACTCCACCCACCCGGAGGGAATGTCATGGCAACGCGCGTGTTTTTATCTTTTGTTGAAGAGGATCTGACGTTAGTTAATTTATTCCGTGGTCAAGCCAAGAACAAAAACAATGATCTTGAATTTTCCGACTACTCTGTAAGGGAACCGTATGACAGCAGCAACGCTGCATACATTCGCAGCAAGATTAGAGAACGGATTAGCGCCGCGTCAGTAACCCTTTGCCTTATAGGAAAAACAACCTATACAAGTAAGTGGGTCGATTGGGAAATTAGGGTCAGCAAAGAGGAACATAATCGAATCTTTGGTGTGCTTCTATCAGGGAATGCCCGCGACATCGTGCCTGAAGCGCTCACCGATTTTAACGCCACCGTTGTTCCATGGGATATCGAAAGGATCGTCAGTTTAATCTGAGAGTGATAAAGTGACAAGTCACCCTGGCATTGTTCATCTCGACGATCGTAATTTACCGCCTATATTTCAAGCGGCTGACGCAAGTTCGCTCGCTGGGCAGTCTCAGTTTTTGAATGCTGTTGCGATTCGCCTTATAGGTATCATTTTAGCGGGTGCGTTTGGTCTAGCAACTTGGAAGACGGATCAGACCGCTGCTGACTGGGCTGGGATCCTTGCTGCTCTTTGTTTCTTCGTTGCGGTGCTCGTTGAGCTGTATTTGCTTAAAACCCGACCAGAGCGAACCTGGTACGAGGGACGAGCGGCTGCAGAATCTGTGAAAACACTCAGCTGGCGATATTCGGTGGGCGGCGAACCGTTCAATATCGATGGCACATCGGATCGAGATATAGAAAAACTTTTTCTTGAACAGCTCGATGCTGTAATCAATGAGCTTAAGGACCTCAACATTTCCCTGCCTTCTGCTGGAGGACGGCAAATTACTGACATTATGCGTCAACTCAGATCGAAATCTCTTGATGAACGGAAACGCACCTACGAGGAGGGACGCGTTGCACAACAGCAGGAATGGTACCAGCGGAAGGCTAAATGGAACGACAAACTTGCGACTCGTTGGACGCTGGCGGTGTTAGTCGCCGAGGTCATCGGTGTCGTCGCCGCGGTTACAAAAGCGGTCGGATTTATAGACGGCGATATTTTGATATTCGCGGGTGCTGTCGTCGGTGCTATGACTTCATGGTTGCAGACAAAGCAACATCGCACGCTCGCAACAGCGTACGCGGTTACGGCGCTCGAATTGGCTTCCGTCCGCACAAAGATCGAATGGCAGAAGAACGAAAACGATTGGTCGAAATTTGTCAATGATGCCGAGGAAGCTTTTTCTCGCGAACATACGCTTTGGAAAGCGTCGCGAGGCGTGCAGTCCATCTAGCGAATCGTAAACACTCCGAAAAATATAAGATAGCTTGCTGAGAAGGTAGGCA
>Ga0073928_10007906_pt1 | contig 13563 bp, 11 predicted proteins | sample PaiPotPPA55metaG_FD_76969 | JGI IMG/M metagenome (GOLD analysis project Ga0073928, IMG submission 76969) | Iron sulfur acid spring bacterial and archeal communities from Banff, Canada, to study Microbial Dark Matter (Phase II) - Paint Pots PPA... ...
AGCCGAGTTTAAGCTCGATGAGCGCACCACCTTCTTGCGCTGGGTGGGGACCATGGATGGCCACAAGTTCGAGAGCTTGGAGGTCATCGTGGACAACGAGCAGGGGCTGATTGTGGAGCGCACCATTGCCCTTCGTCCGTATCCGGCCCTGAAACTGTTCCGCGACGCCATGTATGCATCGCTCAAGGATAAGCTGCCGCCCGATGTTTGGGACTACCCAACGCCGTAGTGTAAGAACAAATGCTCCAGATCTCGGAGAACGGATAGCGTCGACGCCGTTGGAAATCCCCTCTCAGTGAGCGTCCGCCGGCGGGGCGCTCGGGGGCAGGACTTTTTTCATCAACGGGATGAGAAGCGTCGCGGCAATGAGGCAGACCATGATGGCGAGGAAGGCATCGGCAAATGCCTGGGTTTGCGCTTCTCTGAAAGTCAGCGACCAGAGCTGATGGAGCGCCGCCGACGCGCCGTGAACGGTGTCGCCGTTCCAGCGCGAGGCGTCGGCGGCGGTTACTTGAGAGAGTAGGGCTTGTGCACCGGAATTGCTGCCATTCAAGTGCTCCGCCAGATGCAGAAAATGGACGTTCGAGCGGTCGTTCAAAATCGTGCCGCAGGCGGCAATGCCAATCGCACCCCCGAGATTGCGCATCAGATTGAACAGCCCGGAAGCCAGTTTGAGTCGTTGGGGTGCCAGACTGCCGAGTGACAACGTTACGATTGGCGCCACCGCGAACTGCTGGCCGAAGCCGCGCAACGCCTGCGGCAGCAGCAGCTCCCGCCAGCCCCAGTCGTGGGTGATCGGGGCGAAGGTCCACATACTGAGGGTGAAGCAGGCGAAGCCAAACATCATCAACCAACGCAAGTCGACGCGCCGGGCAAGAACCGTATAGAGAGGAATCGCACAGACCTGGAAGAGGCCAGTCGAAAACACGGCGAAGCCGATCTGCAAAGCACTGAACCCCCGCACACGTCCGAGGAACAGCGGAGTGAGATAGATCGTCGTAAAAATGGCGATACCGCTGACGAAGGAGAACAGCGATCCAAGCCCGAAATTGCGAATCTTCAGCGCCGAGAAATCGACGATCGGCTGCGGGTGACTCAGGCTTCGCCAGATGAAACCCACACCCGCCAGGGCCGCAATCCAGGCGGTGGTCCGGATCGTATCGTCGCTGAGCCAATCCCAACGCTCTCCCTCCTCGAGCGTGTATTCGAGGCAACCGAGACAGACTGCCATCAGGACCATGCCGAGATAGTCGGCACCGCGTAAAAGCGACAGATTAGGCTTGTCCACGCGCACGAGAATGGGCACGACAACGGCGACAAAAATTCCCGGGACTAGGTTGATGAAGAATAGCCAGTGCCACGAATAGTGATCGGTGATCCAGCCGCCCACTGTGGGTCCCAACGTGGGAGCCAGAGACGATATGGCGCCGACGGTGGCCGCGGCGATCACGCGCTGATGGCCGGAGAAGTAGATGAATGCCGTCGTAAAGACCGTCGGAATCATCGAGCCGCCGAGAAAGCCCTGCAGAGCGCGAAACACGATCATGCTGTGAATATCCCAGGCCGCTCCACACAACAGGCTCGCCGCGGTAAAGCCAACCGCCGACGCACAGAACAGCCAGCGGGTCGACATAACGCGCGACATCCACCCTGACAGAGGAATCACAATGATTTCGGCGATGAGATAGCTCGTCTGCACCCAGGCAGTCTCGTCTGTTCCTGCCGAAAGACCTCCGCCAATATCCCGCAGCGAGGCCGACACGATCTGGATGTCGAGCAGTGCGATGAAGAAGCCGACGCACATCGCGGCGAAGGCGAACACCTTCGTCTTTATGGAGAGTTGGTCGGGGGCGGGTTCTGAGTTGGCGGGCGCCGCGTTCACTGTGAATAGGCCCCCGACGCGCGCTCATCCACATCAACACTCACGGACAGCCCGGGGCGCAGCCGGCCGAGCGTTGACGCGCCGCCATCCAGGACGATCCGCACAGGCACACGCTGCACGATCTTCGTGAAGTTGCCGGTCGCGTTCTCCGCCGGCAATACGCTGAACTGCGCGCCGGTAGCCGGGGCGAGGCTCGCCACGTGTCCAACGAACTCATGGCCCGGCAGAACGTCCGCGGTCACCTTCGCGCGCAGCCCCGGTCGCATGCGCGCCAACTGACTTTCCTTGAAGTTAGCGTCAATCCACAGTCCTTGCGCCGGCACGAGCGAGACGAGTTGCGTGCCCACCGAAGCGTAGGCGCCAGTCCGCGCGCTTCGATTCCCCACAACCCCGGCGATCGGCGCGCGGAGCTCCGTATAGCTGAGATTCAGGCGAGCGAGGTCTACACTCGCCGTAGCCTCTGCGAGCGCCGCCTGCGTTTGCCGCTTTTGCGTGTCGATCACGTCCAACTGCCGCTCAGCCGCGTCCATGGTGGCCCGGCTCTTCTGAGCCTGCGCCACGGCCTCTTTGTAGTCGGCGTCAGCCTTCTGAAAAACCTGTACCGACGCGGCCGAATGAGCTGACAGGTCGCGGAAGCGGATCTCGTCGTTATGGGTACGGCTAACTTCCGCGTCGGCGGCCGTAATTCCTGCGCGCGCCTGCGCGATGAACGCCTGCTGGAGCCGCCGTGTGGCCTCGAGATTCTCGAGTGTCGCTCGCTGTGCGTCGGCAGCCGCTTCAGTTCGGGCGAGAGCGGCCCGGTAGTCACGATCATCGAGCTTCACCAGCAACTCGCCCGCCTCGACACGCTGGTTATCGGTGACGGCGACCTGTTCGATGAAACCAGCCACCTTGGGCGCAATGACAGTGACGTCACCGCCAACATAGGCGTCATCGGTACTTTCTAGGAACCGACCCACGGTCACCCAGTGATAGCCGTAAGCCACCACAGCCGCGGCAGCAAGCCCGATGGCACAGTAAATGGCCAACCGTTTGATCCCGATGCCCAGAACTCCCGGCGAAGTTGGCGCGGCGACATCGCGATCGACGACGGCGGCACTGGCGTTCATGATGAAGTCCTCACTTTTGTATGTTTGGCGCGCCTGGCATTGGGCGCGTCACTGCTGGTCGCAGTCGCTCGCTCCCGGGTCGGCGTCGGAGGCCGGGCCGGTGTCTGCGCCCGAGGCGAGCGCTGTATCCTCGTGCCGGCAGCCGGCACCGTTGCGACCTCGAATTCAGGGCCGCGCAGCACCCGGCCGCTGCGGCTATCGACCAACACGGGGTCTGCCTGCTCGCCAGTCTCGGCATCGACCACAACCAAAGTCTGACCCTCGGGCGGGAAGTGTTTGTTTCCCCACGCCATCAGCGTCCAGAGAACCGGACGGAAATCCTGCCCCCGCGGCGTCAGCAGGTATTCATAGCGAGGCGGCTTCTCGCTGTAGAGACGGCGCTCCAATAGCCCTGAATCAACCAGGGTGTTGAGCCGGCGGGTCAACATATTGGGTGCAATGCCGAGGCTCTTCTGAAACTGGTCGAACCGCGACCGTCCCTTGAAGGCATCGCGCAGGATGAGAATGCTCCACCACTCACCCACGTGCTCGAGGCTGCGGGCGATCGGGCAGGGCATCTTGTCGAATCCTTTGTGCTGCATGAGTTCAGTGCCTAGTTGCTATCATCATGCAAGTAATATAAGCTACTTACTATCATTATGCAAGTGACTACGGCGCCGGGAGGCGGCAGATGCTTCGCAAAGCGGGAAAAATAGGGTCGAGCGGCACGAAAATGAACGTTGCAGGCCCGGCACCGATATTGAGGCTTCCGCCCCGGACCACCGGCCGCGCATTCGCGCTAGCGGTTGGCCTTGGCTTCGCAATATGTCTTTCGGGGTGCGTCGTGGGCCCCCAATACAAAGGACCTCCCGCCACCAAGCTGACAGACTTCCACAACAGCGCCGCGATCGATAGTCGCCAGACTGAAGCGCCGGCGCCGCCGGTTGAAACCTGGTGGACCGGCTTCGATGACCCGGTCCTGACACGTATCGTGGAGCGCGCGCTCGAACAGAACCTCGATCTCGCCGCGGCGCTCGCTCGAGTCGATCAGGCGCGTGCCGTCGCTCGTGAGGCCGGGGCGCAACTGCTGCCCACTGCCAGCGCGACAGGCTCCGCCAGCCCGCTACGCCAATCCCTCAACAGCCCGATCGGCACTATCGGGCGCCATCTGCCGGGTTACGAGCGCAATCAGACTCTTTACGACGCTGATGTAGGCGCGCAATGGGAAATCGATTTGTTCGGAGGGCTACGGCGCGGAGCCGAAGCGGCACGGGACGAAGCCGAGGCGGCCGAGGCACTGCAACTCGGAGTCCGCGTATCCGTGGTAGCGGAGGCCGCAGACTCCTACTTTCAGGCCCGTGGCGACCAGGCTCGGCTCGCTATCGCGCAATCGCAGGTTGAGACGGACGCCCGGCTCCTGGAACTGGTGCGCTTGCGGTACTCCCGCGGCGCTTCGGCGGAGAGAGAAGTGGCCCAGGCCGAGGCGCTCCTGGCGCAGGCACGCGCCACGATTCCTCCACTTCGGACTGCGCTCGAAGCGCAGTTGAACCGGCTTGACGTCCTGATGGGCGCTCAACCAGGTACCTACGCTTCGGAACTGTCAAAACCCGCTGATATACCGAGCGCACCGGCGTTCCCGCCGGGACAGAACGCGTCCCGCCGCTCGCGGTCTGCGGGCTGCTGGCCGCCTGGATTGCATTGTCCGTGGCGAATGCTCGAGCGATCGGCTTTTCGATTCTGATCTTTGCGGTCGCCAATCTCATCGTCTATACGGATGCGCTGGATTTTGCCTTGCGCTTGTACATGCGTAGGCGCAACACGGTAGGAAGCAGCGGCGTCTCCGGCAGCGAGCAAATCAAGGATATCTCCATCGATCTCGACGCGATTGTGCCCGCGGACTCGCGCCTGGTCGTGCCGGTTTCGCCGTACGCGATTATTGCCTCGGTGTTCAATCTCGAAGATCACTTTGACGAGTTCGTCGAGACATTCGGACCTTATCGAGATCGCGTCTGGCTCATCAGCGACGGCTCGACGGACAACACTGTGCTGCGGTTGACCCAAGCGGGTTGGCGCTGTTTCGACGATGGTGTCAACCGGCGAAAGCCCGGAGCGATCCGCCGCCTGCTGGAGCGCATTCCCAGTCACATTGACACCATCATGGTGATCGATCCTGACATTCGCATCCGCGGACGGGGCGGGGGCAGTGTCATCGATTTGAATCATTTCGTCAGCGATTTTCAGCAGTCCGACGCCGCTGCCGCGTGTCCCCGCATCATGATCGAGCCTGACGGATTTCTCGCGCGTTTCCAGTCTTTTGAATATGCGTTGGCGTTCTGCGTCGGCCGAAGAAGCTTGTCGGATTTCAGTATTACCTCCGGTTGCGTGTCGCTTTATCGCCGCAGCGCACTGACTCGAGTGCTCAGTGAGCATTCGCTGTCCGTTTACGCGGAGGATCTGGAGAATGCCGTCATTTTGCTCGGTCACGGAGAGCGGATTTACTACGATGGCCGCTTGGTGGTGAGCACGGAGGGCCCGCGTACCCTGAGGCGCTGGTTCTCGCAGCGGGTCGGTTGGTATCACGGACTGCTAAAAGTCTATATCGAGCGCTTTGCCGAAGTTCTGCGCATTAGCCGCCGCTCGCCTTTTGCCTTTTATCATTACATTATCTACGTGGGCGGACTCTCGCTGGCGATGCACTTGGTCAAGGTGGTGAGCGCAGCCGTGCTGATACTCAGCCTATTGAGCGGGCTTGATGCGTTGCTGTTGGACAATGTCATACCGCGGCAGAACTTACTCAATCCAGAATACTTTACGGCGGCAATCAGCAGCTACCTCGCCCTCGGCGTGATCGCGCTATTCACGGTCGTGCCAAAGCCCGAACGCTCGTATGTGGCGCCCATCGTTCCTCTGTATCTGTGCTACGCGCTCGTGCATATCGTGCCGATGACAGTGGGATTCGCTAACTATTTTGGACTCAGGCTTTTTCGGCGCCGCGTTTATCAGGACCATTACGAAAAGCCAGCGGGCCAAAGCTTAGGAGCGGAGAAAATGGGGCTGATGCGATGACCGTCCGAGGAGTGCCGGCCCCGCATCTGTATTCGCCGCCCCACTATTGGGAGGATCGAGCACAACGATTCGCCGGCGACCGCGACGGACTCGCCGCCGTTTGCGCATATGGCATGCCAGAATTCTACAATCGCGCTATCGACTTGGAACAACGTCTGGCACTTGCGCCCTGGCTGAGAGTCAAGAAGGACACCCGCGTATTGGATGTCGGTTGCGGCATCGGACGCTGGAGCCGATTCCTGGCCGCACGCGGTGCCCTCGTGCTTGGCGTCGACTTGAGCCCGACGATGATCGCACAAGCCCGTCGGCGCGCCGCAGAGCAGGGTGTCGTGGAGCGCTGTCGTTTTGCCGTGGCAGACCTTGCTCATCTCGATCTGGGGGAACAATTCGATTTGGTGTTGGGAGTTACGGTTCTGCAGCACATTCTGGATCCAGTTGCATTTCGAGCAGCGCTTTCGGCCATGGTGAGCCATCTGGCGCCGGGGGGCCGAATGATTCTGCTCGAAGCAGCGCCCACCGCGGCGGTCAGCCGCTGCGATTCCACCATATTTACCGCCCGCGATCGCGAGGTTTATCTCGATTTAATCGACTCGTGCGGCCTCGAGGTTCGCGCGCTCACGGGCGTAGATCCGGCGCCCTTCAGAAAGCAGCTCGTGCCATACTTACGCAAGCTGCCAAGAGGGGCGGGGTTGAGTCTGCTGGCCCTTGCGACCGCCCTTTCCTTGCCCATCGACGCGCTTTTTGGCCGTCGCGCCGTCAAGCATTCCTGGCATGCCGTGTTTGTACTGGAAAGAAAAAACCGGGGATTCTAGTAATGGCCATGAAGGGTCGCTCGATACTGGCGGTCGCTGTTTTTCTCATGCTGGGCGCAGTGGTCGCTTTCGGAAGCTGGTATGAGACGCACCGGATCAAGCGGCCCCCGCCGGCGGCGGAAAAGTCCGTCACGGTGCATGTGACGAATGGCGGGGATCGCGGACCCGGCACCTTGCGCGAAGCGTTATTTCTGGTCGCCGGCGCGACCGGCCCCACCAGCATTTCGATAGAGGTTCCCAGGATCAAACTCGAAACGGCATTGCCGGCGTTCGTGAACTCTCATGAAGTGAGACTCGTGGGACAAGCGTCAGGTGCGCAAATCGACGCACAGATGCTCAATGAAGGACCGGTGCTGGACATCGCGGGGCCCAATATCTCCATCGAAGGAATTACAATTCAAAGTTGCCCGGCAATCGCGGTTTTGGTGCGCGCGGTGCATTTTCGCCTTTCCGCATCGGTCATACAATCGTGCGATGTCGGTGTGGAGATTGCCGAGAATGCCAGCGACACGCTCCTAGAGCGTAACAAGTTTATCAAGGATCGCTTGGGGGTCCGCTTCGGTGCTTCGCGCCAAAATTCGGTTGTTGCAAACAACGAGTTCATCGAGGATAAGGACGCAGGACTGTGGGCAGTCCGCAGTGCGCCTGAATCGCAAGACGCGGCAATCAGCGTACGCGACAACAAGTTCACCGAGGACGGGAATGCGATAGTCGCCGGCAATGTTCCGGTGCTTGTCGAGCGAAACGACTTCATCAACGCCCACGAAGCCGCCATTCATATCGTCGGCGCCGGTGCGGTGATTCGCGGCAACCACATCAATGGCGGCGCTTCGATGGGTATCGTCGGGGAAAACGCTCGCGGCACAGTCATCGAGGAGAATGAACTCGAAGGACTTACCGCCTACGGCATCATGCTGCGTGGTTCGTCCAACGTTCTGATCCGGGCCAACCGGCTGCACAATTGCGGCTATGGGATTGCATTCGTTCTCGGCGACGCGCACAACGCCAGCACCGCCGTCGATAACACCATCATCGAGCCGAAGTTCAACGGCATTGATGTGATCGGCGACTCGCCGAATCTGCGCCACAATCAAGTTTTGCGCGCCCACGCGTTCGCGCTGCACGTCGAAAATTTCCAGCCGCCGAACGGCCAGAAGGTAATTTCGCAGCCGGTTTTGGACAATAACAATTTCGGAAACAGCTCCGATAAGGGCGCGGTCGCCGTCACCTCACCCGCTTCACATCAATAGCCGCTTCGATGAAACCGGAAATCGACACACCTCAGTCAGCACAGCGTCCGCACTGGCAGAATCCGCGGATTCATCTGCTTGACGACATGTGGTTGTTGACGATCGTGGCGATTGTCGTGGCGATCGGCGTGCCGTGGCTTTTCAGCGGTTTTGCGGTGCAGGCGGGAGTCGCGAGCTGGGGGCTTCTTGGCCTCGGCGGGGGTCACATTGCATTCACGTTTCTCGGATCCCCGACTCGCTCCGGCGGGCGAAGTCGCGACTATGCATTGACGCTGCTGGATGTGATCGGCGTCATGCTAATCGGATTCGTTTGGGCGCACGTGGGTGCCCTGCAAAATCCCCTGTTTCTGATGGTCTTCGTGCTGCCCGTCATGGGCTCGATATTTCTTTCGCGCTGGCATCCCTTCCTCATCGCCCTGCTGAGTATTCTGGTCGTCAGCGTCGTGGCTCTCAGTCAAGCTCCGGAATTGCGATCATACGCGAGCGGGTTGCTCGGCACGGACACCTGGCTTGCGGATTGGTTCGGCGGACAACGCCCGGAAACGCAAGCATCTTTTGCGGGCTTTTATGCCCCGACAGGCTATCTTGTCGCCGTACTGGAGGTCTTCAGCGTCGTCTTGTTCGCATGCGCGGTGGCCGCAGAATATGTCGGCACGATCTTCGAACGGCTGCTCGCCAGCAGCAATCTGGCTCGATCTGATAGCGAGAAAGCGCAGGAGCTCTGGGCCACCCTGATAGAACGGTTACCGATCCCGGGACTGCTTATTGATCCGACCTCACTGCGGATTGTCGCCTGCAGCGACAGCGCGCGCACGTTTTTGCATGTCGGCGAGGCATCCCCTGAGGGACTTAGTCTATTCGACGTAGCTCGGTTCTCGTTTATCGATCTCGTGCAAGAGATGATCGCCGGCGCGGTCGGCACGGCAACACTGACGGCGTTGCATGTTGCGGACGAAGTGCGTTTGGCGCAGGTGCGGGTGCTCCAGGTTGTGCACAAGAAGCGACGTTTGTCACTGTTGACGCTGGAGGACGTCACCGAGGCTTTCTGCCTGAAGGCGGCGTGGGATACTGCAGAGGCTGCGGCACTCGTAATCGACGCCCTCGGGCACGTCCGAGCCTTCAATAAATCCACGGCGGCTCTATTCAGCAGCGTGAAGATTGGAGTGAACGCAGAGCAGTTGCTGTCGCAGCTGGTCGCGGGGCTGCCCTGGTGGGAATCTGGACTCACACGGCGGCGCAAGATGCACATCGAGATCGATTCTCGCGTCTACGAGGTTACGAGTACCGAAATCGCATTGCCGGGCGAAGCACAGCGTCTCTACAGTGTATCGCTGCTGCCTGTGGCCCGCGCCGATGCCGCCGATCGAGCCGGCGGGACCGCGCGTTTGGTCAAGCACAGCCCTGGTAGCGCGTCTGAGACGGTTGGCAAGAGGCGCGAACTGCAATGAGGGATTTTCCGATGAATGTTGCGTGGCTATCAATTGTGGTGCTGGCCTGTGGGCTCGCCGAGTCCCCCGCGTCCGCGCAAAGCCCGCCTGCGCAAAACGCGCCTGTGCAAAGCTCGACTGCGGAAGATCGAATTGTCGTCAGCGCCGACGGCACAACCCTCACTGGAACCAATGGCGGCGGCGGGGCCTCCCTCGGTTATTTGCACAGCTTCGATGCGAGCACGATTGTCGGAGTTGCGGTGGAGCATCAAGTATTGGCGAATGCGCAGTGGACATTCGCGTCCTTGAATGGAGCAGCGACTGTCGGTCCGGACAACCAGCGCTATAGCTTGTACGGCGAAGCGCACGAAGGCCCGGGTCACGATGGTCTGCGGGCCTTTCACTACAAAATTGAGGCCCTCGGTGTTATCGGTACCTTTGATCATAAATTGTCGGCGCAAATCGAAGATCGTCGCATCGACGTAGAGGCGACCCACGGGAATCTACCCAAGGTCGGCCTGTCTTACCTATGGGGGCCGCATCTCATGACCTCCGCGACGTACCAATATTCGGTGAGCGGGAATCTCGGCACACGTCTGACCGCGGCGCGAATCGACAGCTATTGGGCAACTGTCAACTTGTTTGGGGGCGTGGCTTGGGGCCCGACTTCACCTGTCGTTTTTAATCTGCCCACCGGCCTCGTTTCACACGTGCGTCAACTCAAGGAAGGTTATATCGGCGCGTCCAAGCCCTTTCCGAAGGTGCGCGGCGAGTTGACGGCGGTGGCGGACTACGTCGACCTCTCAGGCATCAAGAAAGCGTCCCTGACCCTCAGCTATATTTTTCACGTCGGCTGACCAAGAGTTCCGAACGGTGAAATCGTTCATGCGCAATTTCGGCTCCTTACCCACGATGGTCGTGCTCACCGTCGTGCTCGCAGTCGGCGCGCGGCTGATTTATCTGAGCGTTCAACACCACGCCGCGGTCGCTCGTGTCACGGCGGCCGCGGTAGGCGCGACGTACGTGAAGAAGATAGAGCCGGCTTTGCAGAACCTGGCGGCGCTTGCCGAACGGCAAACGGATTTGGCCGCCAAAGTTATGTGGAAAACTGGGGACTTCGCATCGCTCACGTCGGTGTCGCCGGCGACCAATACTTTCTGGATGAGCGCTGATGATAAGGTATTGGGCGCACGGTCTTCCGAGGCTGAGACCGCCGGGGGTATCGCCAGCGAATGGAAATCAGCCGAGCCCAGCCGCGTCCTGCCGCAGCCGACAATTCTCGGACCTATGCGGTTGGGCAGTGCGTGGCTCATCGCCATCCGAGTTCCGGTCGCGCCGGGAAATGCCGCGTCCGCCCCGAACGTCAAGGGTTGGACGGTGGCCTATGCCGATTTGGAGGAACTGATTGCCGATGCCCATTTGGCCCGCTTAGTCGACGCGGGCTACGATTTTGAGCTTTCTCAAGTTGAACCCCGCAGCGCGTCGGCTCGAATTTTTGTGAGCTCGAGCACCGAACCCCTCGCCGATACCGTCGTTACCCGAATCGGTTTGCCTGCGGCAGGCACAACGCCGGGAAGTTACTTGGCGCTGGTGTTGCGTGCGCACACGGGTTGGTTTCCTTCCAGTCTTCTCGCCTCGGAAATAGCGTTGCTCGCGTTTCTGGGCTGGCTCTTGACTTTCGGCACTCACGATCTCGTTCACGAACTGCAACGCGCGAAAGCGGCTGTCGCGATCTCGAGACGTCGGGTGCACCTAGCCAACCAGCAACTCGCCGTTGAGATGCAGCAGCGGTTGAAGCTTCAGGAAACCTTCGACCATGCGCTTTTTCACGATACCTTTACCGGGCTGCCGAATCGCCGCTATTTCATGGATCAACTCGACACTGCGCTGCGAGAATTGCGGACCAAGCGGCGCGTGCGCATCGCAGTCATCATCGTGGACATCTCCCGGTTCAATCTCATCAACCACCTGTTGGGCCACACCGCCGGAGATGATCTGATGGTCCAGGTCGCTCGACGCTTCGAGGAGAGTAGCTCGGCACTTGACGGAACGCTGGCACGTTGGGGCGGCGATCAATTTGCACTGTTGCTACTGGACGTGGCTTCCCCGGTAGCGGCTCTCGATATGGCCAATTTGCTCCAGGAGCAACTGCGTTCGCCGTTCAATTTACGCCGTCACCAGCTCAGCGTCGCGGCCACTCTCGGAGTTACGTGCGTCGAATCGGGACAGGAACGCGCCGAAGATATTATGCGAGAAGCGGCCATCGCATTATCAATCGCCAAGCGCCAAGAAACGACCAAGGCGGTGCTGTATGCGCAGAATATGGGCCAGGCCGCTGATCTAGTGAGCCTTGAGGCCGATCTGCATTTGGCATTGCAAAAGCACCAATTGCTATTGCTGTTTCAACCGATTGTCGATCTCGCCACTTTCAAGATGGTGGGGGCGGAAGCTTTGCTGCGTTGGCGACACCCGGTGGAAGGTTTGCTTACCCCCGATCGGTTCCTGCGTCATGCAGAAGAGGCGGGTTTGATGGTCCCGATCACCCGCTGGGTCATTGAAAAGGCGATCGGCGTTGCGGCGGACTGGCGCCTGCAATTACCCGCGGAACAGAAGTTCTACATCAGCATCAATCTTTCCCCGTCAGGGTTGCGCGACCCAGGCCTCGTCGGCAACGTCGCGTCACTGCTGCGCGAGAAGAAACTGCCGCCGGCATTGCTCAAATTCGAGATGACCGAATTGGCGCTTCTCGGGAACGTCGCGGCGGCGCGAGAGAGTCTACAGCGGCTGCACGAAATGGGCATCCAATTGATGCTGGACGATTTTGGAACCGGTTATTCGTCCCTAAGCAATCTTCAGTTGTTTCCTTTCGACATGGTAAAGATCGACTGTCCGTTCGTGGACCGCCGCGGCGTCTTTCAAGCAAACATGAGCATGGTCGCCGCAATGATAGAGCTCGCCGGTAGCTTGGATCTCACGGCGATTGCAGAGATCGTCGAAGGTGAAGCCGCCGCCTCGTCACTCAAGGCGATGGGCTGCCGCTTCGGCCAGGGCTATTACTTTAGCGAGCCCATTGAGGCTGATGCGGCATTTAGACGGCTACGAGCGCAGGATTCTTTCAAGCCAGAAGACAAGCCCACGGAGTTGGCGGTCATGAGCCCGCCCCAACAGGACGGATCGCAGACGCTCATCCTGCGTCGTCTCCAAGATCCCTCTGGCACTGAGCCGGTGACCTCGGAGACCGTGATTGTGCGTCCGCTGGAGGCTGGCCGAGCGCATGAAGTCATCATGAGCAAGCGAGAACCTAACCGGCGAGAACCCAACCGTCGGGACCCTGCGGAGACCCTTCAGATTCGGCCGCTTGCCGAGGATACTTCGTCGACCGTCATGATGCCGCTGGAACTGCTTAGCGGCCCCCTCGACCACGATGAGGACGACGACGAAGACGCATAGCGCGAGCGAATTTCTTTCGGGGTCGACAAGCGCCGCACACGCGTACAGGCGGGCACGCGGCACCAGCCGTCCCGTGAACAGACACGGCCTTACTGTTTGTCGAAGACCAGCGTATCTTCGTACGTTTTGCCGTCGGCGTGCGTGCCCTTGTTGTTGACCGTGAGCGTCTTGCCGTCTGCCGACACGACGCGGTGCACACTGCCGACCACTTTGCCGCCCTTCTTGAGCGTGAAATGGCTAGTGTGGGCGTCGATTGCCTTGCCGGTGCCGCTGTCGGCGTCGGGATTGCCGGTGATCGGATGGTCCTTGCCGTCGTACGCGAGGGTCACGTGCATGGACATTTCTTTGCCGTCGGCGCCGACCATCTTCTGATCGAGGGTCGTACCGTCGGCGCTCTCGGTGTACACGCGCGTCGCGCTCTTCGGCGCTGTGCCACTGAACTTCGACTTTGCGACGTTGAGCTTCCATGTTCCGTCGACGGCATCGGCCGCGAACGCGGTGGTGCCGAAGAACAGTGTGCTGAGCAGAGCGATCGCCACAATTCTTACCATAGCCCGTCTCCCATGAGTGTTTTGCTCTTACTTGGTG
>Ga0073928_10007907_pt1 | contig 13563 bp, 10 predicted proteins | sample PaiPotPPA55metaG_FD_76969 | JGI IMG/M metagenome (GOLD analysis project Ga0073928, IMG submission 76969) | Iron sulfur acid spring bacterial and archeal communities from Banff, Canada, to study Microbial Dark Matter (Phase II) - Paint Pots PPA... ...
ACCCGACCCATTGGGTCAATCATCCGATCTGGGCGTATCACTATCCGCCTTTCCATCAGGCAAGACGGGCTTTCCTCGGTTTGAGTGCCGAACTAAAGGCCCCGTTCTCGGGCGAAGCCAATTCTGACGCCGCACCGCCGGCGCTGCTGCCCGAAGCGATGCCGGGCGGAATGCGCGGCGTGGCGCGCCGATTATATTACCGCTCCTTCGGACGCGCGCCGTGGCTGCGGCCGCTGCACCCGAGGTGGCCGGACGCGCAGCCCGTCGTGCGCGTGCTTCGCGACCGGCCGGACGCGCGTATCCTGGTTGTTAGCTCGGAGCACTTGCCCGAACGGCTGTTCAGCAACGTCGTCGGGCGGCATATGAGCGCCGCCGCATTGGGATTACGGCAGAAGCCAACCGCGCCGCCGGTCGCTGCGCACGCCGGCCGGCTGCGTGTCGAGGTGGAACAGGGGATCGAGGCGGAACTGACCCTCGTCGGAGAGGCGGAGCCGCAGAAGCTGCGGTTGAGCGCTCTCGACCTGGCTTGGGAGGCCGCAACGCCAGCGTCAGGCGTCGAACCGGCCGCGGCTGTGTTGACCACGGCAACGCTACCGCCAAACTCGTTCGGCCTCTGTATTTTCGAACTCAACGATGAGGATCTCGGCGACTTGCCCCTCCTGGTCGAGCTCGTTTCGCCGTGGCTGCAGTCGGGCGGCAAGATATTGATCTACCATCTAAACACGCGCGGGCTCGAGGGCGCTCGTGACCTGATTGCGAAGGATCTCTTGTGGCTCGACCGGCCGTGCCAAGTCCATTTCGTCGGTTCCGAGCCGTCGTTCCATTCGGTTAAGGCCTTCAACAAGGGCGTCGCCGGCCTGCGCAGCCGGCGCGCTCTGCCCGCGGCGAGAGGGCTGGCTCGGATCGGCCGTGCCTGTATCTCTTCTCTTCGAACCAGCCGACAGGACTTGATACATTCGGGCCATGCTCCCGCCTTTCTTACGAGCCTAACGATCGAGATTGACGTGTGCAGACCTACGGTCGTCCGCGCCGACGAGCATGGGGCCCTGCACGCCGCCGAATGATTTGCTGGTTTGGCTCGGACCGAATGTCACATCTGTGCGTTGCCCGGTTTCGTGCGCTTCAACAACGTGATTTGACGGCTGTACGGTGACCCATATTGAAATGACTTCGGTGACGCAGCCGGACCAGGTGTTCTCATTGCCGGACCCGCCGTCCCGCCTGTCAATGGCAACCGCCGACCTCGTGGAAGGGGGGCGCCGCACTTGGCACTGGATGACGCTGGCGCAACAGGACATCAAGCTGCGCTACCGCGGCTCGGTCCTGGGGCCGTTCTGGCAGACACTGACGACCGCAGTCATGATCGCCGGAATGGGAGTTATATACTCGAAGCTGTTCCATCAGGATCTGCACAATTATCTGCCGATGCTCACGGTCGGCCTGATTTTCTGGATGTTCGTGGCGGGCATGATCACCGAGGGTTGCGGCACGTTCACGGCGGTGCAGGGGATCATCCAACAGGTGAAGCTGCCGTTCTCGCTGCATGTCTATCGCCTGGTCTATCGCAACGTGCTCACTCTCGCGCACAACTTCGTCATCGTGCCGATCGTGCTGTTCATTTTCCCGCGCCCAATCCACTGGCCGTCGCTGACGCTTCTGTTGCCGGGGCTGCTGCTCGTGATAATCAACGGCGTCTGGCTCAGCATATTTCTCGGTATGGTCAGCGCCCGGTTCCGCGATGTGCCGCCGATCGTCGCCAGTATCGTCCAGGTCGCCTTCTTCATGACCCCGGTCATGTGGCCGATCGAGGCGCTCGGCTCCAACGCTTGGTGGGCACAGTTCAACCCGCTCTTCGCGATGATCGATGTGCTGCGCTCCCCGCTGCTCGGGATGCCGATAGCGCCCCATTCGTGGCAGTTGCTGGGTTTGATGACCGCGCTCGGTTCGGCGGCGACGTTCGGGTTCTTCGTCCGCTTTCGGGCGCGCCTGGCGTTTTGGGTCTGACGCCTTGTCTTTTTTGCGACTGCACGACGTCTGCATCGATTTTCCGATTTATCAGGGCTCGAGCCGGTCGCTGAGAAATGCCCTTCTCTATACGTCGTCGCGGGGCAACCTGGCGCGGGATGCGCTTGACCGGATCACCGTACGGGCGCTGAACAACGTCAGCCTCGATGTGACGAACGGGGATCGCCTCGCATTGATCGGACCCAACGGTGCCGGCAAGACCACCTTGCTGAAGGTGCTTGCCGGCGTGTTCGAGCCCAATCAAGGCACGTTCGTCGCCGCCGGGAAGGTGTCGTCGTTGCTGGATACCTCGGTCGGCCTGCAGGCAGATGCAACTGGCCGCGAAAACATCATCCTGCGCGGCATGTTCATGGGCATCAGGCCCCGCGACATGCGGCAGATGGCGGAGGAAATCGGCGAGTTTACCGAGCTGGGCCATTACCTCGACATGCCGGTGCGCACCTACTCCTCGGGCATGATGGTCAGGCTTGCCTTCGCGATTTCGACCTGCGTCCCTCCCGACATTTTGATCATGGACGAATGGCTTTCGGCCGGCGACGCGCATTTCCTCGACAAGGCGCAGCGTCGAACGGAGAGTTTCGTCAAGACGTCCAGCATCCTCGTGCTTGCGTCGCATTCGATGGGCTTGGTCGAGCAGTGGTGCAACCGGGCGATTCTGCTGCACCAGGGGCAGATCGCCGCCATGGGCCCCGTCAAGGAGGTCGCCGCCGTCTATCATCGGCTGGTCGAGACCGGCAACGCTCAGCCGCCAGCCGAGATCGTTGCCGCGGAGTGAGGAGGTTGACACCCCTGTCCTCGGGCCGCATGTTGCGACCCGTTGTTGGGAGGTCGGGGGGCCTCCGGGGGGATGATCCCCGCCTGAACCGGGCGGCTTGGGATATCGCCGAATCCAGCGCATGTCGGTGTAAAGGCAGTTTGATGGCCGAAGTTGACCTGCTGCGGCGGTATCCTCGCAGCAAGCGGAATATCCAAAAGCGGACCGGAGCGCAGAGCCAAGAAAACATCCGCATCGCCCGCGAGTACGGGCGCGAATATTTCGACGGCGCGCGCGATACTGGCTATGGCGGCTATCGTTACGACGGGCGCTGGATCCCGATCGCCGAAGACATGATCGAGCATTTCAATTTGCAGCCCGGCGACCGTGTGCTCGATGTGGGCTGCGGCAAGGGCTTCCTGGTCAAGGACTTGATCAAGATCTGCCCCGGCATCGACGCCTTCGGCCTCGATATCTCCGAATATGCGCTGATGCAGTGCGAGGCCGAAGTGATCGGCCGCCTCCATCTCGGGAACTGCGTGAAACTGCCATTTCCGGACAACAGCTTCGCGGCGACGATCGCGATCAACGTGGTGCACAATCTCGAGCGCGAGGAGTGCATCGCCGCAGTCCGCGAGATCGAGCGCCTGTCGCCGGGTCGCGGCTATATCCAGGTCGATTCCTATCGCACCCCGGAGGAGGAAGAGATTTTCCGCAGCTGGGTGCTGACGGCGAAGACCCATTACGATCCCGCGGGTTGGCGGCAGCTGTTCGCGGAGGCCGCCTATACCGGTGATTTCTACTGGACCATTATCGAGTGAGTGCGATTGGGGGGCGAGGGCACATGAGCATTGGCGGCAATAGCTTTGATCTCGGCCGCGCGCGCGAGCGCTGCCGGCGCTATCGGCGCCGCATCCTCGACATCTCGCAGCAGGTGGCGGCACTGCATATCGGCTCGGCCTATTCCTGCACCGAGATCGTCGACTGCTATTACAACGCGTTGATGCGCCGCAACCCCGATGGCTCCTCGCCCGACACCTTCCTGATGTCGAAGGGCCACGGCTGCATGATCCAATACGTGATCCTAGAGGAATACGGCCTGCTGAGCCGCGCCGACCTCGACGCCTACTGCACGCCCGAGGGGCGGCTCGGGGTCCACCCCGATTACGGCAATCCAGGCATCGAGGCGGCCACCGGCTCGCTGGGGCACGGCCTGTCGATGGTCTGCGGCATGGCTCTGGCCGAGCGCGCACGCAAGACCCACGGGATCATCTATACGGTGCTCAGCGACGGCGAGGTCCAGGAAGGCTCGACCTGGGAGGCGGTGCTGATGGCCTCCTCGCTCAAGCTCGGCAACATCGTCGCCGCGATCGACAACAACAATTTTCAGAGCCTGGGCCGAACTTCGGACACACATCCGAGCTTCTACCCGCTGACCGACAAGTTCCGCGCCTTCGGCTGGGAGGTGGCGGAGGTCGAAGGCCACGATTCGGCGGTGATCTACGACGCCGTGATGGGGCGCGAAGGCGGCCGGCCGCTGATGCTGGTGGCCAAGACGACCAAAGGGAAGGGCGTCAGCTACATGGAAAACGTGCCGATCTGGCACTACCGCTCGCCGAACCAGGACGAATACCGGCGTGCGATCGACGAGCTGGAGAGCGCGCGATGAGGAATACCTTTGCTGAGGCTCTGTACCGCGAGGCGACCGAGAACGACCGTATCTTCATCGTCGTCGCCGACATCTCGCCGGTCGGCAACATGGCGAGCTTTCGCGAGCAGTATCCCGATCGCTTCATCAATGTCGGCGTCGCCGAGCAGAGCATGATCGGCATCTGCGCGGGGCTCGCGCTGAAGGGCTGCCAGCCCTTCGCCTACACGATCGCGACCTTCTCGCTGTACCGGCCGTTCGAAATGGTCCGCGACGATCTGTGCTACCAGAACCTGCCGGTGACGGTGGTCGGCATGGGCGCCGGCATCATCTACTCCGACCATGGCGGGACCCACCACACGATGGAAGACATCGCGATCGCTGGCGCGATCCCGAATATGCAGATCATCGCCCCTTGCGACCCGGCCGAGGTCGCCGAGGCGACCCGCTGGTGCGCCCGCCAGAAAAACGGCCCGGTCTATCTGCGGATCGGCAAATCGGGCGAACCGGACCTGACCAAGGATGCCGAGCCATGGCAGTTCGGCCAATTGCGCTGCCTGCGCCGCGGCTCCGACGTCGCGATCCTGTCCTACGGGGTGATCACCAAAATGGCCTGGGACTTGGCCGACCGGTTTGTCGCCGAAGGCAAATCGGCGGCGGTCTACTCCTGCCATACAGTGAAGCCGATCGACCGTGACGGCATCGCCTCGGTGTTGCGGCAGTATCGCCATGTGGTCGTCATCGAGGAGCATGTGCCCCAGGGCGGCTTGGCGCCGCAAACAAAACAGATCGCCTGGGACATCCAGGCGCAATGCCGGCTCGACACCTTCACGCTGCAGGACAAGTTCATTCACAACAACGGCCGGCACCATCACCTGCTCGCCGAGCACGGTTTGAGCCTCGAGGCGATCGCGCCGCAGGTCGGATTGGGTTGAGCCGATGAGCGAACTGCGCAACGAAAAGCTCGCGATCCACGGTGGCGAACCGGTGCGCCGCCAGCGGATGCCGCCGCGCCTCGCCCTCGGTGACGAAGAGACGCGGATGGTGCAACAGGTCCTCGCCTACTACCGCGAGCAGGAAATCGACCCGGGCTATCAGGGACCGTTCGAGAAGCTCTACACCGATGCCTTCGTCGCGATGATGGGCGGCGGCTATGCCGACGCGGTCGCGACCGGCACCGCCTCGCTCTATGTGTCGCTCGCCGCGCTCGACCTGCCGAAAGGCAGCGAGGTGCTGATCTCGCCGATCACCGATCCCGGGTCGCTGAGCGCGATCATCCTGAACGGGTTGAAGCCAAGGCTCTGCGACAGCGAGCCAGAGACTTACAATATCGCCCTCGCCCAGGTGCTGGAGCGGCTTGGGCCGAACGTGTCGGCGATCTGCCTTGTGCATTCGGCCGGCCGGGCCGCAGAGGCCGACAAGATCGTCGAGGCCGCGCATGCCTGCGGCGTCAAAGTGCTGGAGGATTGCAGCCAGTCGCACGGCGCCAAGATCAGGGGCCGGCCGGTCGGCAGCTTCGGCGACATCGCCGCCTTCTCGACGATGTACCGCAAGGCGCACATGACCGGCCCATCGGGCGGCATCATCTACTGCCGCGATCTCGAACTTTACCGCCGCGTGCTCGCCCATGCCGATCGCGGCAAGCCGCGCTGGCGCGAGGATTTCAGCGACCGCGATCCGTCGACGTATCTGTTTCCGGCGCTGAACCACCACACCGACGAGATTTCCTGCGCGATCGGCGTCGCCTCGCTCGGGCGCCTGACCGACACGATCACGCGGCGCCTGTCATACGTTTCCGATGTTGTCGCAGGCCTCGCCGAGCAGGCCCGGATCTGCCGCCCCTATCCCTACAGCCCGGCGGATTCGCCGTTCTTCTATCCCGTCGTCGTCGACACGGACCGCATCACCTGCAGCAAGATCGAGTTCGCCGAGGCGGTGCGGGCCGAGGGGATCGATCTCAATCCCCATTACCGGTTCGTCGTCGACGAATGGCCATGGGTGCAGCCGCACCTCGCCGACGACTTCAAGACCGAGAACGCCCGCCGCATTCGCGACCGCACCTTCTGCCTCTACCTGAACGAGAACTACGGCGAGACGGAAGCCAACGACACGGTCGAGGCAATCCTCAAGGTCGAGCGCCATTTCGGCAAGCTCGACTAAGCATTCGCTGCGAGTAGGGCAGGCTTTGTTTCGGTCGGGACGTCGCGTCGAGCCGAGGATTTGATGGGATTGGGACCCGACGTTCTGGCGCTTTATCGTCAGATGAAGCTGCTCGGTGCCTTCGACAAGGTCACCGATGTCATCGAGCTTGGCTCGCAGGGTGTATGGTGTCCCGACCCGCGCCTGTTGACCGGTCTGTTCGAGGCCTTCGATAAACCGGTGCCGTCGCCACAGGAATTGCAGCCCTATCTGAACTCCGATGGCACCGGCTACGCTTCGTCGCGCCATCTGCACGAGCATCTCGGCTTCAATTACACCTGCATCGATCTCGACGGGAATTTCGGATCGTTGCAGCTGGATCTGAATTTCGACCCGGCTCCGCCCGACTTCCGCAACCGCTACGACCTGACGACCAATCACGGCACGACCGAGCATCTGCTGAACCAGTACAACGCCTTCAAGGTGATCCACGATATTACCCGGCCGGGCGGCCTGATGCTGCACGCGCTGCCATTTACCGTGCATCTCGATCACGGATTCTTTAACTACCAGCCGAACTTCTTCGAAGCATTGGCGCGGTATAACTCTTATAAGACGCTCGGCATTTGGGTGGGGCTCGACTGGACCTTGTCGAGTTTTGTACCCTGGCAACCGCAATTGCTCGATTACTTGGTCATGAACGGGAAGACTCGGCACCTGCTGCTCGTACTTCAGGAAAAGATGTACGACACCGAATTTTCCGTACCGATCCAGGGGGTTTACGAGGGCATGCTGCCGGAGGTCGCGACCTCGCGATACCAGCTCGTTGTCGACGGCGAGTACTACAGCGGCCGGCGCTTCACCCACGTCGTACAAAGCGCACCGAGCAATCGTGTGACGATCGACAACTATCCCGGCCGGGAGATCGCCCGCGAGCTCGGCAAGCGCGTGCTCCGGCGCCTTGGGTTGCGGGTGCGCTGACGGGCATGGGCAAGCGCAAGATCCTGGTGATCGGCGGCTCCGGCTTCATCGGCGCCCGTCTTTTGGGCCGCCTCAGCCCCGAGGCGCTGGTGGCGACCTATCATACCGCGCCCTTTCCTGGCGGGGTGCCGTTCGACAGCGCCAGCGAGCGTCTGGCCGACCGGTTCTTTGTCGGCAGACACCGGATCACCCACGGCATTCTGTTGCAGGGCATCACCGGCATCGATCGTTGCGCGGTGGCGCCCGAAGCGACCGCGCGGGTCAATGTGCAGGGGGCGATCAACGCGATCGACGATATGCTCGACGCCGGCGTCATCCCGATCTTCGTCTCCAGCGACGGGGTATTCGACGGTAGCCGCGGGCCTTGGACCGAAGACGACCCGACCTGCCCGATCCTGACCTACGGCCGGCAGGCGGCCGCGGTCGAGGATCACCTGCGCGCGGCCTCCTTGCCCTGGGCGATCGCGCGCTTGACCAAGGTCGTGGCTCATTACAGCTCGCCTCGCAACATTCTCAGCGAATGGCTCGACGCCATCGCCCAGGGCAGGCTGATCCGCTGCGCCGACGATCAGATCCTGTCGCCGATCGAGATCGACGACGTTGTCGACGCGCTGGTGTACTTTGTCGGCAGCGGTCAGACGGGTCTTTACAACGTCGCCGGGCCGGAGCCGCTGTCGCGCATCGATCTGCTGAAGTTGCTCCTGTCCTTCGCCGGGCGGCCGTTTAAGGATGCAGCGCGGATCGAAGTTTGCTCGCTGTCCGATTTCGACTTCGTCGAGCCGCGCCCGAAGAACTGCTCGCTTTCCAACCGCAAATTCGCGACCGCGTCCGGCCTCGTCGCCGCCGCGCCAGGCCGCATCTGCGCGCGGCTAGGTCGGCATTACCGCGACACGCTGAACCTCGCTGCAGCGGCGCGATAGCCCCGTTTGCGAAGGGGATCGCGCTTATGTCACCCGTAATGTCACCTGCCAAGCCACGCCTGCGGATGATCATCCCGATCTGGGGAGCCGATTACATCGAGCGCTGGCTTGCGCTGTCCTTTGCCTCGCTGCGTGCCGACGGCAACATCCCCGAGCTGATTAGGCGCTTCGACTTCGAACTTGCCTTGGTGACAAAGGACGCCGACGCCGTCGCGATGCGCGCCGACCCACGCTTCAACCGGATGACGGAAGGGCTGCGCATCGTCTTCATCTCGATGGACGAATTCTTTCCGGCGCACGACGAGGTCAGCTACGGCATCCCGCTGACTCTCGCTTACGGCAAGGCGATCCTCGATCTCGGCGAAGCCGGCATCGGCAGCTTCGTGATCGTGATGACGGCAGACATGATGTTGTCGGACGGGTCGCTGAAAAATCTCGCCGACCGGCTGGAGGCCGGCTACACGATCGTCACCGCACCCAGCATCCGCGTCGTCGACGAGGAGGTGCGGCCGATATTGCTCGGCCGGGCCGACGCCATGGCGGGCGTCATGTCGATGACGTCGCGCGACATGATGGGCGTCGTCAACGCGCACCTGCACAACACGGTGCGCGCCCGCACCGTGAACGAAGCCGAATTCGTCGACAGCACCTACTACCACAACATCTATTGGCGGGAGTCGCCGGACTGCCTCGCGGCGCATTATTTTCTGCTGATGCCGCTGTGCTTTCAGCTGCAGCGGCTGATGCCGAAAGTGCTGTGCCCGATCGACTACGGCTTCATCACCGAGATCTGCCCCGACGGCCGGTTCACGGTGCTGGCCGATTCGGACGATCTGGTCATGCTCGAATTGCAGGAGCGGGATTCGCAGGCCTACCTGCTGCGCGTTGCCCCGCCGGCGACGAGCTTGGAAGAGCGGTTGACCCGACTCGAGCGCGAGATCGCAGTGACGACAGGCGGGTGGGCGACGGCGGAGCAGCGCCGCTCGGCCTCGGTTCAGCTCTATTTCCACGAGCGCGACCTGCCCGTCGATATCGCGCAGCGGACGGCGCGGTTCGAGACCTTCATGGCGACCATCTTCGGCGCGATGCCGCCGCCGGTACAGCACACCAGGCATTTCCACTGGCTGGGCGACGTCCGCAACTACCGCAGCCGGATGATGCGCGGCGGCGCCAGCGGTGCCGTGACGCTGCTCGACGACCCGCGGAACGATGTGCGGCCCACCGCAGACGAGTTGCGCAGGGAGTCGGAATGGACCGGCGGCCGGCTGCGGCAGATCGTCCGCTACGCGCTCGAAGTGGCGATGCTGCGGTCCTCGCGGCTCCGCGGCTGGGGACGGAGCCTGAAGCGCGGACAGGCGGCGGCGAGGTCTCGCGCGCCGAACAGACGCTCGATCGTCGGGTGGCTGTACAAATACGAGCGCAGGGCCGGCGAAAAGTACCGGCTATACCAGTCGCGGCGCGAACTCGCCGATTACCTCGCCGCCGAACTGAACTCCCGCGCTTCGGGCGTGGTCATTGCTTACACCGATGCTGTCGGCGATCACCTGCCGCCCATCCCCGGTGCGCGGATGTTGCGGCTCCGGGGCGGCGCTCCAGGCGAGCAGTCGTTTCGGCTGCCGGCCGAAGTGACGGAGACCGCTGGCGATGGTCCCGAGACGCTGATCGTCTGTCTGCCGGTCGGCCGGTTTGTCTCATGGGCCGGCATTGCCGCGGACGTCGATCGCGCGATGGCTCGATATCGACGGGTGGTGATCGCGTTGATCCAGCCGTATTTTGCGGACGCCCGGATGCAAGACTTCTCCTGGCTTTTGTCGGTCATGCTCGGAGCCTTCGCCGGGAGCCAATGCGATATCCGGATTGAGGCCTTTCCGCGCACCCCGGCGCGCGACCGCACCGAGCTGCTGCTCCAGGCGCTGTTCCCGACCTTCTGGCTGCGCTTGCCGCGAACGCTGAGCCGGCTCGCCGGCCATTGGTTGCGGCGCGGCTTGTCCTACCCGATCAGCCAAGCCGACAGCGGTCCCGATCGGTTTTCGGCGCTGCTGATCCATGCGCGTCGGCGCCCGGCGCGTCCGGCCGATCTGGCCGCGTGACCGAGGGCCCCCCGCGGTTGTTGCTTGCCTCCGGCGACGCGGTCGCCTATCCGAAGCGAGGAATTCGAGGGTCCGAAGCGCGACGGGGTCCATGCTTACGGTCCTGCATCTGATCACCGGGCTCGAAACGGGCGGCGCGCAGCGCACGCTCGCCCGGCTCGTTGCGCGCACGGACCGAAGCCGGTTTCGCTCGATCGTCATCAGCATGACCGACCGAGGCGCGCTCGGGCCGGTGATCGCAGCGGCTGGAATCGACGTCCGGACCCTCGACCTGCCGGCCGCGGTGCCTACGCCGAGCGGGGTATTGCGCCTGGCGCGGATGCTCCGGGCGTTGCGGCCTGACATCGTCCAGACCTGGCTCTACCACGCTGATCTGCTCGGGCTGATCGCCAAGGCGGTCGCCCCGGTCCCGCACCTGCTGTGGAACATTCGCTGTTCCGAGGTGGCGTTCACGCCCGCCAGGCGTGTTCTGTTTCAGCTTCTGGCGCGGCTGTCGCGAGTGCCGCAGGCGGTGATCGTCAATTCCCGGACCGGACAACGGGTTCACCAGGATGCCGGCTACCGGCCGCACCGCTGGGAGCTGATCCCGAACGGCTTCGATCTCGACGAACTGAAGCCCGATCCGGCAGCGCGCGAGCGTGTGCGGGCCGGGTTCGGCATCGCTCCCGACGCGGTGCTGATCGGCTTTCCGGCCCGGTTTCATCCGATGAAGGACCCGGCGACATTTCTGGCCGCGGGCGGGCGATTGGCGCGGCGCCGGCCCGAGGCGCGGTTCGTTCTGGTCGGTCCGGGCCTCGACGGCGGGAACCATGAACTCACGGCGCAAATCTCGGCCGAGCTCGACGGCCGGGTCGATCTGCTCGGCGAGCGCAGCGACATCGCGCAGCTTTATCCGGCGATCGATATCGTCAGTTTGTCCTCGTCCTACGGCGAAGGCTTTCCGAATGTCCTCGGCGAGGCGATGGCCTGCGGGGTGCCCTGTGTCGCGACCGACAGCGGCGACGCCGCGGAGTTGATCGGCGAGACCGGCATCGTCGTACCGCCGCGCAACCCCGAGGCGCTGGCCGCGGCGTGGGACCGGCTGATCGCCCTTGGCTCCGATGGCCGTCAGGCGTTGGGCCGCAAAGCGCGCGGTCGGATCGAGAATAATTACGCAATCGGCCCGGTCGTGGCGCGGTATGAGGCGCTGTACGAGGAGATCGCAGCGCGAGATCCGGCGACGGCAGCAGGCCGCGTCGCCCGGCTTGGCGGCGGGACCGCGTCGAAACTGGTGGGGCGCTGAATAATGTGCGGGATCGCCGGCTTCCTGCTCCCCCATGGGCCGATCCCGAACGCTGCCGGCGAGGCGCGGCTGTGGGCGATGATCGGCACGCTGCGCCACCGCGGCCCGGATGACGAGGGGGTCTGGACCGACGGCCGCGCCGGCCTCGCGCATGCGCGGCTATCGATCATCGACCTGTCGGCGGCGGCGCATCAGCCGATGGCCAGCGCCGACGACAGCGTGTGGATCACCTACAACGGCGAAATCTACAACTTCGCCGAAATCCGCCCCGAACTCGAAGCGCTGGGCTACCGCTTCCGCAGCCGCAGCGACACTGAGGTGATCGTCAACGGCTGGCATGCCTGGGGGCCCGGCATCTTCTCGCGCCTGCGCGGCATGTTTGCGTTGGCGCTGTGGGACCGCCGCTCGCAAAACCTGGTGCTGGCGCGCGACCGGATCGGCAAGAAGCCGCTTTATTTTGCCCGCACCGGTTCGGCCGTCCTGTTCGGCTCCGAGATCAAGTCGCTGCTGGCCTGGCCGGAAATGCCGCGCGCGCCCGATCTCGGCGCGATCGACCGGTATCTGACCCTCGGCTACGTCCCGGCCGGACAGACCGCCTTCGCCGGCATCGAGAAGTTGCCGGCGGCTCATTATCTCGTCCTCGGGCTGCGTCCGGAGGGCGGCTTCGCCGAGCCGGAGCTTCACCGGTATTGGCGCCTGCCGGAGCCGCGCGCGGTAAGGCCCAGGCCCGATGCGGAATTGCGCCACGAACTGGTCGCCCAGCTCGAGGCGGCGGTGCGGCTGCGGCTGATCTCGGACGTGCCGCTGGGCGCATTCCTGTCCGGCGGGGTCGATTCCTCGGCCGTCGTCGCGATGATGGCGCGGGTCGGCGGCGGCCGGGTCAAGACCTTCTCGATCGGCTTTGCCGAGAAGGAGTACGACGAAACCCGCTACGCCCGCATGGTCGCCGAGCGCTACGACACCGATCACGAGGAGCTGGTGGTCGAGCCTGACGCCGTCGCGATCTTGCCGAAGCTGGTCTGGCATTACGGCGAGCCCTTCGCCGATCCCTCGGCGATCCCGACCTGGTACGTGTCGGAGATGGCGCGCCGCAAGGTTACTGTCGCGCTGAACGGCGACGGCGGCGACGAATGCTTTCTCGGCTACAACCGGTACCGGGCGATGCGCCACCTGACGCGGCTCGACGCCTTCCCGAGCTGGGGACGGCATGCGCTCGAACGGCTGCTCGGGGTTGCGCCGGGCGCGGTGCAGCGGCGGCTCAAATTGCCGCAAATCCGTGAGGTATTGCGGGCGCCGGAACACCTGCCGGCGCGGCGTTACGCGTCGACGATCGTCTATTTCACCGATCCGGAGAAGGCGGCCGGCTATGACGAGGCGATGGCCGGCGCCGGTGACGGCTCGGTGCTCGACCTGCTCGAACCCTATTTCGCCGAGGCGCCGAGCCTGGTCAGCGGCGCCAATTGGGCCGACATCCACACCTATCTGCCCGACGACCTGATGGTAAAGGTCGATGTCGCCAGCATGGCGCACAGCCTCGAATCGCGCTCGCCGCTGCTCGACCATATATTGATGGAATGGGCCGCCGGCATACCGGAACAGGCGAAGATCCGCGGCGGCGAGACCAAGGCGCTGTTCAAATCGGCGATGGAGCCGTATTTGCCGCGCGAATTGCTGCATCGGCCGAAAATGGGCTTCGGCTGCCCGGTCGACCACTGGTTCCGCAA
>Ga0073928_10007908_pt1 | contig 13563 bp, 9 predicted proteins | sample PaiPotPPA55metaG_FD_76969 | JGI IMG/M metagenome (GOLD analysis project Ga0073928, IMG submission 76969) | Iron sulfur acid spring bacterial and archeal communities from Banff, Canada, to study Microbial Dark Matter (Phase II) - Paint Pots PPA... ...
GCGGCCTCGCCCTCCGCCCGCACCACGCCGTCGGCCAACGGCTCACGCGGCGGCGCGCCTCGACGCAGCAGACCGCTGAGGCCGCTGGTGCGGTTACGCGTCGCCAAGGCCTGATCCACTCGGCGCCAGGCGACCTCGCACGCGTAATCGATGGTTCTGGCGGCGTCGGCCACGGCGGTCATCAGCGTGTCGGCGCTTGAGAACCCGAGTTCGGCGGCCAACTCGTCCTGCTCCTGCAGCAGCACGCGGTCCGTGGCGCGACCCGTGCGCGTGTGCAGCACCCAGCGGACGTCGAGCAGAAACGCCTGCGCGGCTTCGGGATCGCCGTGCGGAACGTCCGCGATCCAGCTCGCGGAGATCGCGGTCAGGCTGTCCGCGTCGCGCAGGCCGCCCGCGCACTCCTTGAGGTCGCCCTCAAGTCGATACGCCAGCTCCCCGTGCCGCTCACGGCGCTCCTCGCGAACCGCGCGCAGTTCCGGGAGGCGGCGCGGCGCGTGCTTACGCCAGTCCGCGAGCACCACCGAACGCAGCGACTCGGTCAGCGCCGGGTCCCCGGCCACGTGACGCGCCGTCAGCATGCCGAGCGCGACCGCGAGGTCCTCCTGGGCTACGGCGCGGGCCTCGGCCACCGTGCGCACCGAGTGGTCGAGCTTCACCTTGGCATCCCAGATCGGATACCAGATCGCGTTCGCCAACTCGGCGACGGCCGCCGAGTCCCGCGAACCGTCGTGCAACAGCACGACGTCGAGGTCGCTGCCCGGGCTCAGCTGCCTGCGGCCGTAGCCGCCGACCGCCACCAGGGCAGCTCCCTCGACGTCGCCGAGAAGCCCGGCCAGCCACGAGTCCGCCTCATCGGCGCGCGCCTCGCGTCCCTGTGCGTATCGCATGGCGCTGCGTCCTCCGTCGCGGTTCATCTGTGGCCGGCCGGGCCCGTCGAGATACCGATCTCCTGCTGTCGGCGCTACAGGGCGTCCGCGCCGCGTTCCCCGGTGCGCACCCGCACGACGGTTTCCACCGACGTCACCCAGACCTTGCCGTCACCGATCTTGCCGGTCTGCGCGGCCTTCACGATCACGCTCAGCAGGTCCTCGATGTCGTGGTCCTCGGCGAGCAGTTCGATCCGGACCTTCGGCACGAGGTCCACGGTGTACTCGGCACCGCGGTAGACCTCGGTGTGGCCGCGCTGCCGGCCGTAGCCGGAGGCCTCGGCGACGGTCAGACCGTGCACGCCGAAGGCCTGCAGGGCGGTCTTGACCTCATCCAGCTTGTACGGCTTGACCACTGCTGTTATCAGCTTCATCAGGCGTCGACCTTCTCCTCATCATGTCCCCCGACGGCCGCGGTGGCGACGGGGGCTGGGGCGGTCGCCGCGGCCACGCTGACCGCGGCGCGGTGCAGGCTTCCGCTGAGGCCGCCCCAGTCGTAGGCGGTCTCCGCGTGCTCGGTCTGGTCCACTCCGGTGATCTCGTCCTCTTCGCTCACCCGCATGCCCACCGTAGCGTTGACCAGCTTGGCCAGCAGGAAGGAGACGACGAACGAGTAGGCGAAGACGATGCCGGCGCCCTCACCCTGAGCCAGCAGCTGGTCGATGCCGCCGCCGTAGAACAGGCCCTCCTTGGCGCCGTTGGTGAAGGCGGACACCTCGATCGGGTCGGCGAACAGGCCGATCATCAGGGTGCCGAGGATACCGCCGACGAGGTGGACGCCTACCACGTCGAGCGAGTCGTCGAAGTCGAAGCGGTTCTTGAGGTTCACCGCGTAGCAGCACACGAACCCGGGGATCAGGCCGATGAAGATCGCGCCGAGCGGCGAGACCGAGGCACAGGCCGGGGTGATCGCGACCAGGCCGGCCACCGCGCCGGACGCGGCGCCGACGGTGGTGAACTTGCCGTGCTGGATCTTCTCCGCGACCAGCCAGCCGATGACCGCGGTGCAGGTGGCGACCTGGGTGTTCATGAACACGACCGAGGCCTGGCCGCTCGCGGTGAGCGCGGAGCCCGCGTTGAAGCCGAACCAGCCGAACCACAGCAGCGCGGCGCCGAGCATGACGAACGGCACATTGTGCGGGCGCATCGGCTCCTTCTTGAAGCCGACCCGCTTGCCCAGCACGAGCGCGCAGGCCAGGGCGCCGGCACCGGCGTTGATGTGCACCGCGGTACCGCCAGCGAAGTCCATCACGTGCAGCTTGGCGTTGATGAAGCCGTTCGGCGAGAAGACCCAGTGCGCGACCGGGAAGTAGATGACGGTGACCCAGCCGGTCACGTACACGCACCAGCCGACGAACTTGGTGCGGTCCGCGATGGCGCCGGAGATCAGCGCCGGGGTGATGATCGCGAACATGAGCTGGAAGCAGGCCACGGCGAACAGCGGCACACCGGTGCTGCCGTAGAGTGTGGCGCTCGACCCGCTCTGGATGCCGGTGGACATACCGTGCATCCCCCACTGCACGAAGGTGCCCCAGAAACCGTTCCCATTCGCGTCGTTCGCGTTACCGAACGATACCGACCATCCGTAGAGCACCCACGCGACGGTGACGATCGCTATACAGATGAAGTTCATCATCAGCATGTTCAGTACGCTCTTCGCGCGGACCATGCCGCCGTAGAAGAACGCCAGGCCCGGCGTCATAAGTAGAACGAGCGCGGAGCTGGCGAGCACCCACGCAGTGTTGCCGGAATCCAGTGTTGGCATGGTTCACGTTTCCTTCGGATGGCGACGGTTCGCGTCAAGGTCAGGAGAGTGGTGCGATGGTTCAACACCTTCGCTGCGCACCGTTACCGGGCACTGCGCGTGTTGTTTCCCTCTCGTGACGGAATCGCCATGAAGGTTACGTGTGAGTGAACGATGAGACGGGCTGGGCTCCTTCGCCCGGTTCCCGCTCCTCAGGGAAGGCCGCGCGCACCCGGGACGCGGCGTCACGCAGCCGCTCCTCGGCCTGTCGCGAGCGGATACGGACGGAAAGGCCGCCCGCGGTACGCAGTGCGGCGACGGCGGCGGCCCGGTGTCCGAGGACGGCGTGTGCCTCGGCTGAACCCGTCAGTGCCTCGACCCGGCCACGCAGTTGGCGCGGGAAGTCGCGCTCGTAAAGTCCGGCCGCCGCGTCGAACTCCGCGGCGGCCTCCGCGGTCAGCTGCGGCAGCCTCGCGGCCAGGTCACGCAGGGTGCGCGCGGACTCCAGGTGCACGGCGGCCGGGGTGAAACTGGGCGGCCACGGATGGCTGGCGGGCGCTGGGGCCGACGGACTCGCGCCACACTCGGCGGCCCAGCCTTTGGCGTGCAGCGTCCTGGCCCGCTCAAGGGCGTTCCTGGCGGGCTCAGTGCGGCCGAGGGCGCCGTAGCCGCGGGCCTCCACCAGGTCGAAGAAGGCGGCGGCCAGCGGATCGAGTTCGCCGCGAGTGGCCGATCTGCCCACGGTCAGCAGGTCGAGCGCGTCCTGCGCCCGATTGAGGCCGACCAGCTGGCGAGCCGTCGCGGCGAGGATGACGGCGATCGTGTTTCGATCGGCGCTCTCCTTGGCCGCGTGCAGGCCGAGCACCAGGTAGCGCTGCGCCGCCGCCTGCAGGCCGCTGTCCAGCGCCATCTCGCCGGCGAGCAGGCAGTAGTGGGCGGCGATGCGGAAGATCCTGGGGTGCGCGGGCTCCGGGCTGTGCCTGATCAGCTCGGCCACTTCGTAGAGCTGGCCGGTGACGGCGGCGCGCCGGATGCCGCCGCCGATCGCGGCCTCCCAGTCGCGGAAGACGCGCAGCGTCTCCTCGAGCTGGTCGGCCAGCACCGCCGCCCGCCCGGGTCTGCCACGTTGGGCTTGGCCGCCGATCGAGACCGCGGGGGCGCCCGCCACGTTTGAAATGCCGGCAGTCGCGCCCGACAGCTCGATCGACTCCGCCGCCGGACGTTGCGGGGCCGGCACGTAGGGCAGCAGCCAGCGCTTGACCGGTTCAATCAGCGCGGTGCCGGCGGCCAGCGGGGGCGCGCCGTCGCCCACCCGCCGCGCCGGATTGGGGCCGAGCAGCAGGTCGCTGCGGCAGAACTCGGCCAGTAGCTCGGCGGTGCGCTCCGGGCCCCAGGGCAGGTCGGCCAGGGTGCCCGCGATCGGGCTCGACGGCTCGCGCAACCCGAGGTCGCTGAGGGTCACCACGCAGCCGAACCGCTCGCTGAACAGCTCGGTCAGGATGCGCGGGATCGGGTCGCGCGGCTGTTCCCCGTCCAGCCAGCGGCGCACCCGAGAGGTGTCCGTCGCCACGTGCGTCGCGCCGAGATCCCTGGCCCTGCGGTTGACCATGCGGGCGACCTCGCCCTTGGACCAGCCGCTGCGCTGGAACCAGGAGGCGAACAGGGCATTGGGTACGCGTTCAGGCAAAGGGAATCGCCGCCGTAGTAGCCAGGTCGCTCATGGTGAGGCGACGGTAACGCCTTGGAGCTGAGTCCCGCAGGCGTTTGCCGGAATGCGCCAGGATTCGCCACCCATGGCGTCCAGCGAACGTGGTGTCAGATGGCTAGCGTTACGTAGTGAGCGGTCACGATAGGTAACGCCGTCCCCTCGAGGGCCGAATCGCCGCCCCGACGGGAAATCGACGTACGACTCCGTGTGTAAGAGCCGGGCGTACATGGAAAACAGGACTTTGTGGGGCGTGTGATGCGTGGGCCGAATCTCGGACTGCTGCCGCGGCAGGTGCGGCGGCCGGTACAGGGTGCCGTGCGGGCGACGACGCGGCAGTGCGCCGTGCGGTACGCCTCCTACGGCTGGCCGGTGACGACCGGCGCGACGACGCCGACCCGCGATCCCGAGCAGGCGCAGGCGCTCTGGTCGATGCTGCCGAGCGCGGCGGTGCACGCGGTGTGCGGCGAGGCCTTCGACGTGGTCGAGGCGGACGCGGGGCCCGGCCGGGCCGCGCTGCTGCGCCTGGAACGTCTCGGTGTGCCGGTGGGTCCGGTGTTGTGGGCCGCGGCCGCCGACCGGATCGGCTTCCTAGTGCAGCGCGAGACAGGCGGACCGGTCACCGCGCTGTTCGCCGGCGGCAGCGGCGCACGTGTGCTCGCGAGCGGGGAACTCGTGGAGCTGCCGGGGCAGCCGGGCGGCCGAGTGAGCTGGCTCAGGGAGCCGGCGACGATCGGGGCGCCGCCGCTGCCGCCCGCGCACGTGGTGCTCGGCGGGATCGCGGGCTACCGAGCGCCTCAGCGGTACTAGCGCTACTGAGGCGCTCCCGTTCCGGAGAGCTCTTGGCGGGCCGGGCTTACGACAGCTCGAGCCTTAGAGCCTCGAGCCTCGGAGCTCAGCCTTCAACTCAGGCGTTGCCGACGAGTGCGTCCACAAAGGCGACCGGGTCGAAGGGCGCGAGATCGTCCGCGCCCTCGCCGAGGCCGATCAGCTTCACCGGCACACCGAGCTCGCGCTGCACCGCCACGACGATGCCGCCCTTGGCCGTGCCGTCCAGCTTCGTCAGCGCGATGCCGGTGATGTCCACGACCTCGCGGAAGACGCGCGCCTGCACCAGGCCGTTCTGTCCGGTGGTCGCGTCGAGCACCAGCAGCACCTCGTCCACCGGGCCGTGCTTCTCCACCACCCGCTTGACCTTGCCGAGCTCGTCCATCAGGCCGGTCTTAGTGTGCAGACGGCCGGCCGTGTCGATCAGCGCAGTGTCCACGCCGAGTTCCTTGGCCTTGCGCACCGCCTCGAAGGCGACCGAAGCCGGGTCGGCTCCCTCGGCGCCGCGCACCGTGATGGCACCGACGCGCTCGCCCCAGGTCTCGAGCTGGTCGGCCGCCGCGGCTCGGAAGGTGTCCGCCGCGCCGAGCACCACCGTGCGGCCGTCGGCGATCAGCACGCGGGCCAGCTTGCCGGTGGTCGTGGTCTTGCCGACGCCGTTGACCCCGGCGACGAGCACCACGGCCGGGCCTTCGCCGTCCTCGCGCAGTGAGTGCACGACGCGGTCCAGGCTCGGGTCGACCAGCTTGAGCAGCTCTTCCTTCAGCAGGCCGCGCAGCTCTTCGGGGCTGCGCGTGCCGAGCACCCGGGTGCGCGTGCGCAGTGCCTCGACGAGCTCCTGGGTCGGACCGATGCCGAGGTCGCTGGTGAGCAGGACCTCCTCGATCTCCTCCCAGGTGTCCTCGTCAAGCTTGTCCCGGGAGAGCAGTCCGAGCAGGCCCTTGCCGACCGCGCTGTTCGAGCGGGCGAGCCGGGATCGCAGGCGGACGAGCCGTCCGGCGGTGGGCTCCGGAGCCTCAAGTACTATTTGAGGCTTCTCGGCCTGCTCGACGTCGACCGTGATCGCGTGCTCAGTGCCGCTAACGCCTAGTTGAGTCCGGCGGAGCCGGTCCTCATCGGCCGGAGCGAGGATGCCGGGCGATTCGCCCTCCTCCTCATCCTCCTCGGCCTCGGCATCCGCGCCGAGCTTGAGCCGCAGGTCCTCCGGGGACCGACGCTCCGAAGGCGGCAGGAAGCGCGCGGCCCGCTTGTGCCTCCCCCGGACGAGCAGCGCGGCCACCAGGCTCGCGAAGATTACGCCGGCGAGTACGCCGATGATCACAGTCAACATGATGTCTATTCTGTCAGGAACCGGGCTGGTGGCCGTCCATCACTCGAGCATGGCGAGATCGAAGACGAAACGCATGGCCTCGATCCGCTTGAATCCGCGCACCGCGTCGAGGATTTTGGTGATGTCCGACTGCAGCGCGTTGAGTTTGCCGCCGAGAAAGGCGATCTTCTTCGCCACGTACGCCAGCTCGACCTGGGCCTGAGCGGCCGCGACCGGGGTGACGGTGCCCGCGGTGACGAACTCGGCCACCAGCATGCCGCCCAGCGAACCGATCAAGATGTTGATGAGCATCTGGATGGTGCCCTCGGCGACCTGGGCCTCGCTGCGCACCGCGCGCACGCACTCCCAGGTGGTGCGGACGCAGCCGGCCAGCGCGTCGAGCTCGTCGAGGTAGGCGGTGATCGCCGGCCCGAAGCGCTCGGCCTCCTCGCCGTGCCACGCGGGCCCGAGCGCGTCGGCGGCTTGGCGCACCGCCGCGATCCTCGCCGTGAGCTCCTTGTGCCCGGCCTGCCAGATCTTCTCCACGCGTTCGAGTTCGACCGCGTCGCCGGTGAGTTCCTCGAGTGCGCGAAAGGGATTGGGGGCGCCGGTGTGGTCGCAGATGAAGAAGACCAGCTTCTTCTCCAGCGTCCCGATTCCCGGAATCGGAATGCTCGGAATATGAAAATGCGACAGATGCTTGCGGCCGATCTCGGCCAGGACTTCCTGGTCCAGCGGCGCCGGAGTGTGCTCGGCGTAGCAGGCCGGGTCGTCCACCACGGCGTCGTAGTGGTGCATCCAGTGCCCGTGCATGGCCATCACTCCTGCGACTCACGCTGCGGCGGCAGCGGCGCGGCGAACTCGGCGGTGAAGGATCTGGCGACGTCGCGTGCCTCGCCGAGGTTGACCTTCATCGCGGGAAGACGTTCGTGATAGGCGTCGCGGACCTTGGCCGCGTCGACCAGCTTGCCGAAGGCGTGTTCATGGACGCCGCCCGCATCCAGATGGCCGGCGAACTCGCCGCAAGTCGCGTCCAGCGCCGCCAACGCGTCGACCAGCGCGCGCACCAGCGAAGGCGCCACCCCTGGCAGACTCCTGATACCGCTGTCGTCCGCACTGCTCGGCAAACCCGCATCCCCGCCCGGCTCAGTCACGCGAAGCAGCGTACCGAGCCGGGTGGGTGAAGTGAATACTCAGGCGCGCGCTCAGTGCCGCTAACGCACCGTTGAGCCCGGCGAAGCCGGACCTATCTGGATACTGCCTGGCTGGGTACGGCTTGAGCGGGCTGAGCTTGACCGGGTTGAGCCTGAGCGGGCACGGTGTCGCGCATCCGGCCGTCCTGCCTCAGTTTCTGCGAGATCACCGTGGTGACACCGTCCCCGCGCATGGACACGCCGTAGAGCGCGTCGGCGACCTCCATCGTGCGCTTCTGGTGGGTGATCACGATCAGCTGGGAGGTCTCCCGCAGCTCTTCCATGATCGCGATCAGCCGCTGCAGGTTGGTGTCGTCCAACGCCGCCTCGACCTCGTCCATCACGTAGAAGGGCGAGGGCCGGGCCTTGAAGATCGACACCAGCAGGGCCACGGCCGTCAGCGAGCGCTCGCCGCCGGAGAGCAGCGAGAGGCGCTTGACCTTCTTGCCGGGCGGACGCGCCTCGACCTCGATGCCGGTGGTCAGCATGTCGCTCGGGTCGGTCAGGTAGAGCCGGCCCTCGCCGCCCGGGAACAGCCGGGAGAACACGCCCACGAACTCGCGCTCGGTGTCCGCGTAGGCCTCGGCGAAGACCTGCTCGACCCGCTCGTCCACATCCTTGACCACCTGCAGCAGGTCCGTGCGGGTCTTCTTGAGGTCCTCGAGCTGCTCACTGAGGAACTTGTAGCGCTCCTCCATCGCCGCGAACTCCTCGAGCGCGAGCGGGTTGACCTTGCCGAGGGCGGTGTAGTCGCGCTCGGCCTGGCGCAGCCGCTTCTCCTGCTCGGGGCGGACGAACGCAATCGTGGTCGGCTCGCCGTCGGGGCCGACCACCGGCACGGGCACGTCGGGGCCGTATTCGGCGACCAGCGCCTCGACCTCGATGCCGTGCTCCTCCATGGCCTTTTCTTCGAGCTGCTCCAGGCGCATGCGCTTCTCCGCCCGGGCCACCTCGTCCCGGTGCGCCGCGTCAGTGAGCTGATCCAGCTCGCCGGCCAGCTCGCGGCCGCGGGTGCGCAGCAGCCCGAGCCGCGCCTCGCGCTCGGCCCGCTCCCGCTCCGCCTGCTCGCGCATCGCGCCGGCCTGGGCCAGCGAGACCTCGAGGCAGGCCAGGGTCTGCTTGACGCCGGCGACCACGGCCTGCGCGACCTGCACCTGGGCACTGGCCGCGGCCTGACGCTCCGCCGCCCGGGCCCGCGCCTCGCGCTCGGCCGTCGCCCCGCGGTCCAACGCGTCGGCCCGGCCGGCCAGCGAACGCGCCCGCTCCTCGCCGGTGCGTACCGCGAGCCGCGCCTCCATCTCCGCCGCGCGGGCCGCGGTGGCCTCGGCGGCGAGCCGGTCGCGCTGCTCGGTGGAGCTCTCGTCGTCCTCGGCGAGGGTCTCGGCCTGGGCGGCGGCCTCCTCGTGTTCGAGTTCGAGGTCGGCGAGCGTGCCCTCGTCCTTCTCCCGGGCGAGTTCGGCCGCCTCGGCGGCCTTGGCGTAGCGCTCGACCTCGGCCAACGCGGCGCGCGCCTGGCCGCCGAGCCGGCCGAGCTGCTGGGCCACCGAGGCCTTCTGCGCGTCGGCGGTGCGGCGCTCGGCCACGAGCGAGTCAAGATGCTGCTTCGATGCGCGCTGCCGGTCGGTCGCCTGCTCGAGATCGTCGCGCAGCTGCCTGGCCCGGTCGATCGCCTCGGCCAGCTTCTCGGCCGCCTCGTCGACCGCGGCCTGGATCTCCAGCAGCGAGGGCGCACTGGAGGAGCCGCCGTGCGCGATGTGCCGACCCAGCACATCACCCTCACGGGTGACGGCGACGAGGTCGGGCCGCGCCTCGATCAGCCGGCTCGCCTCGCCGAGGTCGTCCACTATGGCCATGCCGTGCAGCAGCCGGTCCACCGAGGCACGCATCTCGGTCGGCACGCGCACCAGTTCGATCAGGTAGCGCGCGTACGGCGGCAGCTCAGGCAGCTCAGACCCCTGATAGTGCGCGCCGCCGATCAGGATGGCCGACCGGCCGTGGTCCTCGGCCTTGAGCAGCCGGATGGCGTTGACTGCGGCGTCCGAGGAGGCGACCGCGACCGCGTCGGCGGCCAGGCCGAGCGCGGCGGCCACCGCGGTCTCTGCGCCCTGTTCGATCGTCAGTATCGCGGCGACGGAGCCGAGCATGCCGGAGAGCCGGTCGGTGGCGGCAAGCAGCGCGCCCGCGCCGTCCTTCCGGTTCAGGCCGAGTTCGAGGGCTTCCTTACGCGCGGTGAACGCGCCGCGCTCCCGTTCGGCGTCGCGCTCGGCGGCGCGCAGCGCGGTCAGCCGGTCCTCGGCCTCGGCCAGCGCGGTGGTGGCCTCCTCGACCTCGGCGTCCAGACCGTCGCCGTCCTCGATCCCCTCGACCTGCGCCTTGAGCTCGTCGTACTCCTGCTGTACTCCGGCGGCCCTTGACCTGGCCTCCTCGTGTGCGCTCCGCAGCCGACCGAGCTCCGCGTCGGCTGCGGCCACTTTGGAACGGACGGCGCCCACCCGGCCGGCCAGCTTGGCCAGGTTCTCCCGCCGGTCCGCGGCGGAGCGGACCGCGGCGGCGAGCCTGCGTTCCTCGGCGCCGTGCGCGGTCTCTGCTTCACCGCGCCGGCGCACCGCGTCCGCGAGCGCCTCCTGCGCCTGTCCGATCTCCTCGGCGAGCGTGTCCTCCTGCTCGCGGATGTACTCGGCCTCGCGCTCCATCTCCTCCGGATCGCGGCCCGGCCGCTCCGCCTGCGCGCCCTGCGCCAACTGAGTGAGGTTGCGCACGCGCTCCCCGGCCAGCGAGCCGGTGCCGCGCAGCCGCTCGCGCAGCGAGGAGAGCCGGTACCAGGCCTCCTGGGTCGCGGCGAGGTGCGGGACGAGTTCCTGGACCGACTGTTCGAGCTCGGTCTCCTGCGCCAGGCAGCGCGCGACCTCCTGCTCGATCTCGGCCCGACGGGTCCGCACGGCCTGGTCGTCCGCGGTCTCCTGCTGGTAGGCGGCCTTGAGGTCGACGTATTCGTCGGCGAGCAGCCGCAGCCGCGCGTCGCGCAGGTCGGCCTGGATCGCGACGGCGCGCCGCGCCACCTCGGCCTGCCGGCCCAGCGGCTTGAGCTGCCGGCGCAGCTCGGTGGTCAGGTCGGTGATCCGGGTGAGGTTCGCCTGCATGGCATCGAGCTTGCGCAGCGCCTTCTCTTTGCGCTTGCGGTGCTTCAGTACGCCGGCGGCCTCCTCGATGAACGCACGCCGTTCCTCGGGACCGGCCCGCAGCACCGCGTCGAGCTGACCCTGCCCGACGATGACGTGCATCTCGCGGCCGATGCCCGAGTCGGAAAGCAGTTCCTGGATGTCGAGCAGGCGGCAGGTGGCGCCGTTGATCGCGTACTCGGAGCCGCCGTTGCGGAACATGATCCGCGAGATGGTCACCTCGGTGTACTCGATCGGCAGCGCGCCGTCGGTGTTGTCGATCGTCAGGCTGACCTCGGCGCGGCCGAGCGGGGGACGCCCGGCGGTGCCGGCGAAGATGACGTCCTCCATCTTGCCGCCGCGCAGCGACTTCGCACCCTGCTCGCCCATGACCCACGCGAGCGCGTCCACCACGTTCGACTTGCCGGAGCCGTTCGGTCCGACGACGCAGGTGATACCGGGTTCGAAGCGCAGCGTGGTGGCTGAGGCGAAGGACTTGAAGCCGCGCAAGGTCATGCTTTTGAGGTGCACGTCGACCCGAGTTCCTAGTGTCCAGTGGCTTATCGACTACTCCACTCAGCCTACCGGGCGGGTGGCCGGGAAGAGCAGAAGGGACGCCTCGGCGTCCCTTCGATTCTTCTGAACGTACACCTCGGCCTCACCCGTGGCGTAAGTCCTATGAAGTTGTTCAAGTGACGGCGATCGCTCGCCGCTCGCTCGCGGCCACTCAGGTGAGTGCGGGCTCCCGCTGCTCCACCGCTGCGCGCAGCTCGCGGTCGAAGGAGTCGGAGTGCATGGCGGCGGACATCGCGTCGTTCTCCGCCTTGGCGCGACCGAGCTGGTCCTCCAGGTCGCGTACGCGCTGCTGCAGCCTCCGGACCTCGGCGAGCATCCGCGGGTCCGCGCCCCCGATGTGTCCGAGTAGTGCCTTAGCCATTCCAGGGTCCTCCACGTCGAGTGGACCGACACGGTTGGGTCGGAACCGTGTCGCCGTGTTTTTCACCGTCGGCAAGCGCCACGGTGGCTTGTGCTCCGCACCTGCGATGCGCCCGAGAATCGGGCCCGAGCTCGAGGGCACGTGGTGGGGGCTGGAGGGGTGTACGCCGGGCAAGAGCACCGCGACGCACAGGCCCAGCTACCACTACCGTCCCTCGCGCAAAATGGGCAGGTGCGCGGGCTTCTAGCGTCTCACCACGGGCGCCCCGGGTCAAATCCGCCGCCACTTCGCACGCTCCGCCAGGTTTAGCCGCGCCTCGAGCGTGGTAAAGCAGAGCACTCACAGCGTGTGCGCACGGGTTCGCAGCCGGTGCGCAACCGCCGTCCGGGGGTCGGCAACCCTACCCGGTCAGCCTAGGCGCCTTCGCGCAACCGGTGGAAAACGGCTCCGCGGCCCGACCGGACAGCTGTCCGGTCGGGCCGCGGAGCGGTCGGGTTTCGTATCAGCCGCAAGGCGGTGACGGCGGTTACCGGTCCGGCGCTCAGGCCTGCGGCAGTCCGGCCAGCTGCGCCTGAATCCGGCTCAGGTCGGCCTCGGCGCTCGCCAGCCGGGTGCGGATCTTCTCCACCACCGCCTCCGGCGCCTTCGCCAGGAACGCCTCGTTGCCCAGCTTCGCGTTCGCCTGCGCGATCTCCTTCGCGGCCGCGGTCTGATCCTTCGTCAGCCGCGCCCGCTCGGCGGCCACGTCGATCGTGCCGGACAGGTCGAGCTCCACCGTGGCCAGCGCCGTCTGCAGGGTGGCGGTGGCGGCGAAGTCCTCGGCCGGCTCGGTCAGCCGGGCCAGCGAGCGCAGGTCCGCCTCGTGCGCGGCCAGCGAGCCGGACAGGTTGAGCCGTCCCGGCACCTTCTGACCCACGTTCAGGCCCTGGTCCGAGCGGAAGCGGCGGACCTCGGTGACGGCCTCCTGCAGCGCGAGCACGTCCGCCTCGGCCGACGGGTCGCGCAGGCTCGGATCGGCGATCGGCCACGCCGCGGTCACGATCGTCTCGCCGCCGGTGAGTGTCTTCCACAGCGCCTCGGTGACGAAGGGGACGTACGGATGCAGCAGCCGCAGCGTCACGTCCAGCACGTGGCCGAGCACCGCGCGGGTCGCCTCAGCACCCTCTCCCCCGGCGTTCAGGGGCGCCTTGGAGAGCTCCACGTACCAGTCGAAGACCTCGTCCCACGCGAAGTGGTAGAGGGCCTCACAGGCCTTCGCATGCTGATAGTCCTCCATCAGCGCGTCCACCTCGGCGGTGACGGCGGAGAGCCGCGAGAGGATCCACCGGTCCGCGGTGGAGAGCCGGTCGCGCTCGGGCAGTCCGGCGACCGTCGCCCCGTTCATCAACGCGAAGCGGGTGGCGTTCCAGACCTTGTTGCAGAAGTTGCGCGAGGCCTGGCACCACTCCTCGCCGGTCGCCAGGTCCACACCCGGGTTGGCGCCGCGGGCCAGCGTGAAGCGCGTCGCGTCCGCGCCGTACTTCTCCACCCACTCAAGCGGGTCGATGCCGTTGCCGAGCGACTTCGAGAGCTTGCGCCCGAACTGGTCGCGCACCAGGCCGTGCAGCGACACGGTGCGGAAGGGCACCGACTCCTCGGGACCGCGGTCCTTCATCGCGTACAGGCCGAACATCATCATCCGCACGACCCAGAAGAACAGGATGTCGTAGCCGGTCACCAGCACCGAGGTCGGGTAGAACTTGCGCAGGTCCTCGGTGTCGTCC
>Ga0073928_10007909_pt1 | contig 13561 bp, 10 predicted proteins | sample PaiPotPPA55metaG_FD_76969 | JGI IMG/M metagenome (GOLD analysis project Ga0073928, IMG submission 76969) | Iron sulfur acid spring bacterial and archeal communities from Banff, Canada, to study Microbial Dark Matter (Phase II) - Paint Pots PPA... ...
AGCAGGTGTGGAACGTCGCCGGATGTTCGAATCAAGACAACAACTGGTATTCGATGGCCACGTACGTCTACAAGAACGCGCTCCTCACCGGCGTTGCGGGCGGGGACTTCGGCGGGAACGGCAGCGTGCAAAGCTTCAGTCTCGACGACGGCAAGAAGCTGTGGCAGTGGAACACGATTCCCGGCCCTGGCGAGCCCGGGAACGACACGTGGGCCGGTAACTCGTGGAAGCATGGCGGGGTCGGCCTTTGGGGCGGACTCTCCGTCGATCCGGCGACCGACACGGTGTTCGTCGCTCCGGGCAACGCTGCTCCCGATTTCAGCGACCTGGACCGCAAGGGGAAAGATCTCTACAGCGATTCGGTGGTTGCGCTCGATATCTCGGGCGCGCAGCCCAAGTTGAAGTGGTATTACCAAATCCTCAGCCCGGACGCACACGACGCCGACCCGGCGATGCCTCCCGTGCTCTTCGATGGCACCGCGAACGGAGCAACGCGCCAACTGATCGGTATCGGCGATAAGGCCGGCAACTTCGTATTCCTCGATCGCGCAAACGGAGGCCTCGTGCACCGCTTGAGCGTCTCCAACCAGTACGGGCTCGACAAAACGCCGACGCCGGCAGGGAGCAAGGCGTGTCCGAATCATGGCGGCGGCATCGAATGGAACGGCGGCGCGTACGACCCGACGACCAACTACTTCATTGTCCCGTCGACCCAGGAATGCGGCGTCTTCAGAAGCTACGCCGTGCAGCCGCCGTGGAAGCAAGGCCAGAATTATCGCGGTGGGCCGCCGACGAAGCGACAAAATGGAACGGGCGTAATCAACGCCATCGACGTCGCGACGGGAAAACTTGCGTGGCGCGTCCCGGTTCCGTATCCTGCCGAGGGCGGTGCGCTCATCACCTCGACGGGTCTGACGTTTACGAGCGATCTTGCGGGAACGCTCTACGCGCTCGACACGAGAACGGGAAAGCAGCTGTGGACGTATGCGACGCACACGTCCATCGTCGCCCCTTTTTCCACCTACACGGTGGGCGGCCAAGAATACCTCGTAGTGCTAGGCGGCGACCCCGGCAATCAAAAAACGCCGAACGTGCCGGCGAGCAAAGGTAGCTTCGTCATGGCTTTCCGCGTCGGTGCGACGAGCCTCGTAACAAACGGGACGACCGGACAGAACGCCGTTGCGGCGAAGGCTGTAGCGGCAGGCACGAAGCAAACCGGAACCGCGCCTTACACATCTGCGCAGGTACAAGCTGGTAAGGCTGCCTTTGGCAAATCGTGTGCTGTGTGTCATGGAGCGCAGTTGCAAGGAGTTTCGGCGCCGGCGCTCACCGGTGCGGCGTTCGGAGCGTCGCACCTGAACATCTCGTCGTTGCGTACCGTCGTCACGAAGCAAATGCCACTGACCGCGCCCGGCTCGCTCAGCCCCAGCACGTATGCGTCGATCATGGCGTACTTGCTGGCGTCGAACTGCGTAAAACCCGCAGGTTCGGCGCAGTTTCCGACTTCCGACCAGCCTCAGTTCAAGAGCGTAGTCCTCGTTGGAGCTGCGTGTCCGGTGAAGTAGTGGCGCAAGACCACCCTCATCTCGAGCGGCGGCTCAATTCCTTTGATGCGACACTTATCGTTATGGGGGGCATCATCGGAACCGGGATTTTCGTCAACCCCTCCGTCGTTGCTGCACGCGCGCACACAACGCCCCTGATCCTCGCGGCATGGCTCATCGGAGGCGCAATCGCGCTCTTCGGCGGCTTTGTTTTCGCAGAGCTTGCCGCTCGCCGCCCGCAGGTCGGCGGCCTCTACGCGTATATGCGCGATGCGTTTCACCCCGTCGTCGCTTTCGGGTACGGATGGACGGCGCTGCTCGTCTCACAGAGCGGCGGCATGGCTCTGGCGGCAATCACCTTCGCGCTCTACTTCAACCCGCTCGCTCTGTGGCATACACCCGCGATAGTGTCGGCAGCGGCGATCATTGCTATCCTCACTGCCATAAATTGCTTTGGAGTGCGCGAAGGTGGCGTGACGCAAAACCTCTTCATGGTGCTCAAGATCGGCGTGATTCTCGCATTGATCGTCGCGGGAGCCGTCGTCGCACCTGTCGGCATGAGCGCGCCCCCTGTAGCCACATCGTTCTCGGGCTTGGGTATCCTTGCGATGTTGGGCTCTGCGTTGATTCCCGTGCTGTATGCGTATGACGGGTGGCAGACCGCGAGCTTCATGAGCGGCGAACTCAAGCATCCGCGGCGAACGCTCTCCCACGGGTTGGTGATCGGGGTGATCGGTGTCATCGCGCTGTATCTCGCCGTCACGATCGTCTGCCTGCGTGTACTCGGGCCGGCGAATCTCGCTGCGTCGTCGGCACCGGCGACCGACATCATGCACCGTGCCGGGCCGGTCTGGGAATGGATCATCGCCGTCGGCGTCGGTCTTTCGACCTTAGGTTTTTTAAGCAATCAAATGCTGACGTCGCCGCGCATCTATTACGCAATGGCCGAGGACGGTGATTTCTTCCGGAGCCTCGCGTGGCTGCACCCCAAGACGAAGGTGCCGATCGTTGCCATCGTGGTTCAGGGAATAGTTGCAATCGCGGTGACGCTGCTCGGGACGGCTTCGCAGGCCCTCCGAGACGGCTATCAGTCGATTCTCGACGGCGTCACGTCGATCGACTTCACGTTCTTTGCATTGGCGGCGCTGGCGGTCTTCGTGTTTCGTCGCCGTGAAAGGGCGAACGCTGGGCCCGTTGACATAGAGGTCCCGGGCCATCCGTATACGACCGCAGTGTTCGGCCTCGTCAGCGCGGCCGTCGTCGTCTACTCAGCGATTGCCTTTCCGAAGGACACGCTGCCGTGCATGGCTCTCCTCGTCAGCGGCGCCCCCGCCTACTATCTCTGGCGCCGCTATGGCGCGCCCCGTGCCAGTACCGCTGAGGCGTGATGGCTACTTGGCGTGACGTGCGTCGCATAGCACTCGCCTTACCGGGCGCGTGTGAGGAGACGTCGTCATCCGGTAACGCCGCCTGGACGGTCAACAAGAAGTTCTTCGTTTGGGAGCGCCCGCTAAGGCGCTCCGATCTCGCAGCGCTCGGTGCCGATGTGCCGCCGGGGCCGGTCCTCGGCGTTCGCACAGCCGACCTCGAAATGAAGGAAGTTCTGCTCGCGAGCGATCCAAAAGTCTTTTTTACCACCCCGCATTTCAACGGCTACCCAGCTGTGCTCGTACGCCTCGGTAAGATAACGAGCCCAAAGCTCAAGGAAGTCGTTGTCGAGGCATGGCTCGCGCGCGCCCCCGAGCGCGCCGTTGCGGCATTTTTGGAGAAGAAGAAATGAGCCGGCGCGTGCAGGGGCCGGCTCGCTAGAAAGCACTGGGGTCGGGACCGTCTAGAGTTCCATCGACTGCGGAGAGCCGATCTTCAAACTCCGGTCCTGAGTCCTGGCCTGACGCTTCGCCAAACTCAGATCCTGTTGGCGCTCGAGGTCGACCATCTGAATCCGGCCGTTCCCTTTGGCGGTGAACACGCAGTTGTGGCCCTGTTCGCCCGCCAGATCGACCTCGCGCGCAGTCAACGTATGGTCGAGATCGCGAAGGTCATAGGAGGCAACGTCGTTTTCGCCACCGCCGAAGCGCTGGTAGATTCGGTTGTCGCTGATGGCGACGATACGACCGGTCTGCTGATACCCCACCTCTACGGCGTACTTCGCGTCACCTCGCGTGATTTGTGGCCGTTGCGACTCGGCGAGAGTCTGCTCGAGCTTTCCGCCGTCCTTCGCGAGCAACTGATCGCCCACGAGTTCTGTGCCACGAACCGGGGAAATCGGCGGAGGAGGATCGACGCTCACGGGCGTCCTCGAATACGGGTTTTCGGGGGGCTCTACCCCTACCGGTGTGCGCCAATAGTGCCCCTCCGGCGGCTCTAAGCTGTCGGGTGAGCGGGAGTACGCGCCCTCGGCGGGTTCTTCCGGGCCCGTGACGGGAGAATACAAATACGTCCCGCTGTCTTCCCGGCCGAGGCCGCGCGCACCGAAATTGGGAGCGATCTCGTAGTCGCCATCGTCGGCACGACCACGGGTGACGCTTTCGTCGAGACCGATATCGATGTTGGTATGCGCGCGCTCCTTCGGGAGCGGCTGACGCGTGCGTAGCACTTCCGCGAATTGCTCCGGCTTCATGTTGAGCAACTTGCGTTCGGACTGCGGCAGCTTCAATTCTTGTAGGGCTTCGACCGCGAGCGAGACCTTCTGCACGCTTAGCAGTCCCTGCTTGCCCTCGACGATCAATTGGTTGACGTACCTGTCGTAGTTGTTGAGCCGCAAGCCTACGCCCTTGAACGCCTCACGCGCCGCCGTGAACTCCTTGGCCGTGGGATTCGCAGACATCGGCGGCAGTGCGTTGACGACCTTTTGCCGCTGCGTGAACTGTTCGGCGTTGGCGGTGACGATCTCGGGCGCCAGGTGCGCTAGGCGCGATGGGAAGATGTCGGCTTGAAAATCCTCTTGATTGTAGGCCGCAAAGATATCCCTCTCGCGCGCGCGCTCGATTGCCTCCGGATGCTGCATTGCGTACGCCCCGATCATCTGGCGCACGCCGTTCGTCTGCTTCGCGACGACCTCTTTATCGGTGAGCATGAGTGCTTCGCCGGTGAGGTCGTCATTGAGATCGCGGAAGGTCGCGATATCCTCCGGCGTTATGCTCGCTCCGAGGCGGTTCGCCTCCGCGCGGTAATCCGGCCACGCCTCTGTGGGTGCGTTGCGGTCGGGAATTTGCACGCTGCGGTAGTCCGGCGGGGCGGTGCCCCTTCCAAATACGCGCCCTACTGCGGACCGCAGAGTTGCGAAACGAGTCGATGGTTTTTGCGGCTGACCTTCGCCGGGCATGGTTCCTCCTTTGGCCGTCTACGGCCCAACCCAACGATAGCCGTGACGAGCGGAGGCTTGCCATGAAGATTTGGGAGGCTCGCTATTCTGTTAGGTTCTTCGTGGTCTCGAGCCACCGCGAGCCCTAGGCTGGAGCGAGCCCGGCTACTTCGAGCGCCGGGGCCCTCCTAGCCAGTGGAGCCCGAGCATGACGACCGTCCCCGAAGCCGACATCGACTCGATCCGCCAGCCGAGCTTGAAGTGCCGCGCGTGACGCATCACTCGTCGCCGGGAAGCTACCGGCAATCCGATCCCGCTTTCGCTTGGGTCGCGGCCATCGGCCTCGCCGTCATGCTCGCTCTAGGCGCCATGTGGGCGGCCACCGAGTTGAGCGCAGCGCGCTTCGCCTACCAACACGCTCTCGGGAGCCCGCTGCTTCCTCATGTCTACGCGCCCTGGGATGGACTATTGTGGGCGATTAAATTCCGGCAGGTAGCAGACCCGCGCGTTCAGGCGGTTCTGCTTCTGTTCTGGCGCATCGCTGGAATCGGCGGCGCGTTTGCGCTGCTGTTGGCGCTGATCATCGGCGCCCGCTGGGCCGGCAAAGCACAGCGCCGCACCGATGCGCACGGCTCCGCGCACTGGGCGTCGCCCGCAGAAGTTCACAAGACGGGGCTGCTCGCTGCCGACGGCGTCTACGTCGGCGCCTGGCGCGACCGCAGCGGGACCACGCGCTATTTGCGCGACGACGGCCCCGCGCACGTGCTAGCCTTTGCACCCACTCGCTCGGGCAAGGGCGTGGGACTCGTGCTACCGACGTTGCTTTCGTGGCCGCACTCCGCGGTCGTGCATGACATCAAAGGTGAGAACTACGCGCTGACGGCCGGCTGGCGTGCGAGCGAGCTCGGTGGACGCGTCGTGCGCTTTGAAGCGAGCGCGGTCAACGGTTCAGCGCGCTTCAACCCGCTGCTCGAGGTCAGGCTCCGCACCCCATTCGAGGTGCAAGACGTACAAAATATCGTCGCGATGCTCTGCGATCCCGACGGTAAAGGCGCTGAAGGTCCAGACGCACACTGGATCGTGAGTGCATCCTCGATGCTCGCGGGCATCGTGCTACACGTGCTCTATGCTGAGCAGGATCGCTCGCTCGCGGGCGTTGCGGCCTTGCTGTCGAGCTCGCGCTTCGCGTCCACCGAACAGCTCTTTGAGTATATGCTGAACACGCCGCACGATCCCGATCTCGCGTGCGGATGGACGAACGCGCAAGGCCGGCCCACGGTAACGCATCCGGTGGTTGCGATGGCCGCACGCGACATGCTGAACAAGGATCCGAAGGAAGCCGCAAGCGTCCTTTCGACCGCGATCCGCTTCATGACGCTCTTCCGCGACCCGATCGTGGCAACCAATACGAGCGCGAGTGATTTCACGGTTCGCGATCTCATGCACGATGAGCTGCCGGTAAGTCTGTACCTGGTGGTGCCACCGTCCGACATGGACCGGCTCAAGCCGTTGACGCGTCTGGTCCTAAGCCAGATCCTGCGCACGCTGACGGCGGAGATGTCATTCGAAGGCGGCCGCAGCGTCGCCAACTACAAGCATCGCCTGCTGCTCATGATCGATGAGCTGCCCTCGCTTGGCCGGCTCGACGTTCTGCAGACTGCCCTTGCGTACATGGCGGGCTATGGCATCAAGGCGTACCTCATCACGCAGGACGTCGCCCAGCTACAAGCCGCCTATGGCGGCCCGAATTCAAGCGAGACGATCGTCGCCAACTGCCACATCCAAGTCGCCTACGCACCGAACAAGATCGAGACGATGGAGATGCTCTCGACACTCGCGGGTCAGGCGACGGTGCGCACCGAGCAGCGGACGTATTCGGGCGGGCGGTTCGGTTTTCGAGGGGGCGTGCAAGTGAGCTACACGGAGAGCGAGCGTCCGTTGCTTACGCCCGACGAGGCGCGCCGGCTTCCGCCCGATGACGCGCTCGTGTTCGTTGCAGGCCATGCGCCGATCTACGGATGCAAGATCAAGTATTACGAGGACGCGACCTTCTCCGAGCGGGCGAAGATCGCGCCGGTGGCGGCGTGACGACCTTCGTGACATCGGCCGACGAGCGCGCGAAGCGCCTGGCCGAGAAGCTCGAGCGCGAGCTGGGAGACACCGTGCTGGCAGCGCTCGCCGACCCGAAGGTCGTCGAAGTGATGCTCAACGCCGACGGCATGTTGTGGCTCGACGTGCTTGGCGAGGGCATGCGCTGCACCGGCGTCGCGATGAGCGCGATGCAAGTCGAGAATCTGCTGCGCACGATTGCATCGGCGCTGGATCTCGTCGCGAATGCCGAGCATCCAATCCTCGAGTGTGTCCTGCCGTTCGACGGAAGCCGCTTCGCCGGCGTTTTGCCTCCGGTTTCGAACCGGCCGATCTTCACAATCCGCAAGCGCGCAAGTTTGGTCTTTGGGCTCGACGACTATGTGAAGACAGGGGTCTGCACTGCTGCTGCAGCCGACGCGCTGCGCCGCGCGGTGGCGGAGCGCGACAACATCCTGGTCGTTGGTTCGACCGGTTCCGGCAAAACGACGCTGGCCAATGCGCTGCTGCGCGAGATCAGCATCACGCAGCCGGAGCAGCGCGTCGTCATCATCGAAGATACCGTCGAGCTTCAGTGCGACGCGCCCAATCATGTGGCGCTCAAGACGAGCGACGGCGTCGACATGACGCGTTTGTTGCGCACGACCATGCGCCTGCGCCCCGATCGCATCGTCGTAGGCGAGGTTCGCGGCGGCGAAGCGCTCGCTTTGTTGAAAGCGTGGAATACCGGCCACCCCGGCGGCGTGGCGACCGTTCATGCGAACGGCGCTCTCGCCGGCCTCGTGCGCCTCGAGCAACTGGTTGCGGAAGCCAACGTGCCGGCGCAACCACAGTTGATTGCTGAGGCCGTCGACGTGATCGTCCCGATCGTGCGCACGGCGGCCGGCCGCCGGATTCAAGAACTCGTTCGCGTCAGCGGCTATGCGCCTACACGCGGTTACGAGACCACGACCCTCGATTCCAAGGTCGTGAATCTAGAGCACGACACCGCAGCATAACCCTTACCTATACACCCAACCCGAAAAGGAGCCCTACGATGTCTTTCCTCTCGAGACTACGCAAATTCATTTCACCTCTCGCGGCATTGGTTGCCGTGCTGGCAGCAGCGCCGGCGTACGCCGGCACCGGCAACAGCGGTCTTCCCTGGGAGGGGCCGCTCATGACCATCCAAGACAGCTTGACCGGTCCGGTCGCTACGGCAATCGCGGTCATTGCGCTCTTCGCCGCGGGTGCGGCCCTGGTTTTCGGCGACGAAATGAGCAATTTCGTCAAGCGCGTTCTGATCGGCGTAATGGCGCTCGCACTGCTCATCGCCGGTAGCCACTTCCTCTCGGCGCTCAACATCACGGGCTTCGCGCTCTGATGAAAACGCAGCAAAGCGGGCCGCGCAAGATCGACGTGCATCTCGCTTTGACACGCCCGCTCCTGCTCATGGGATGCGAGCGCGAGCCCCTATTGATCTCGGCGACGATCGCTGTGACGATGGTGTTCGTGCTCGGCAAGATCGTCTTCGCGATCGCGGGCGTGGCGTTCTGGGTGCTGGCGGTCGCCGTGCTCCAGCGCATGGCAAAGTCCGACTACGAGCTGAGCAAGGTCTACGTGCGACACGTGCGTTACGCATCGTTCTACGCCGCACAATCGGCCTTCTCCGCGATCAATCCCAACATCCGCAAGCAGCAGTAAACGAGGACGACGATGTTACGATTGCGGGAATTCCGAAGCCGCGCCAAAGGTCTCCCCGACCTCCTCAACTATGCGGCCCTTGTCGACGAAGGCATCGTGCTGAACAAGGACGGCAGCTTGATGGCTGCCTGGGAGTATCGTGGGGAAGACCTCGACTCCGCAGGACCGCTGGAGCTCGGCGCGGTGTCGGCTCGCGTCAACAAGGCATTTCTGCGCCGCGGCAGCGGCTGGATGATCCACGTCGACGCGGTTCGGGTTCCGACGAACACCTATCCGGAGGCGGGGAGTTTCCGCGACCGCACGACCGCACTGATCGATGCGGAGCGACGCGCGCAATATCGCGCCGAAGGCGCGCATTTCGAGACTGCGTTCGTCATGACGGTTACGTACTTGCCACCGGCCGACGTCGAAGGCAAAGTCCAGAACTTCCTCGTCGAGGGCGACGGAAAGAAGCCGAGCGCGGACGCACCGCTCAACCGAGCGTTGGAGAACTTCCGGGTCGGCGTTCGTGACATCGAAGACCAGCTCTCGTCGGCGCTGCACCTGCGCCGCCTCGGCAGTCAAACGTACCGGGATGCAGCCGGTGTCGAACACCAACGCGACGAGCTGCTCGCGCACCTCAATCACTGCATCACCGGCGTGCCCCAGCCGCTGAACGTTCCCGCTGTGCCCATGTACCTCGATGCGGTCCTCGGTGGCAAAGACTTTTACGGCGGCTTGGCGCCGCGCATCGGCGAGCGGCACATCCGCTGCATCGCGTTCACCGGATTCCCCGCCTCGAGCTTTCCCGGCATCCTCGACGGGCTCAACCGCTTACCGCTCACCTATCGGTGGTCGAACCGTTTCATTTTTCTGGACGACGGCGTTGCTGCAAAGCAGCTCGATAAATATCGCAAGAAGTGGTTCCAGAAGCGTAAATCGCTGGCGAACCTTCTGCGCGAACAGTCCGGCGGCCAAGCGACGCACGTCGACGGCGATGCCGACCGCATGGCCGCCGACGCAATCGGCGCGCTCTCGGAGCTATCCAGCGGAATCGTCAAGTTCGGCTACTACACCGGCGTGCTCGTGCTGATGGAAGAAGATCCCGAACGCGCGGACCTCCTCGCGCGCGATGTCGTTAAGCTCGTGAACCACTCCGGGTTCACGGCGCGCGTAGAGTCCGTCAACGCCATTGAGGCCTACCTCGGGACGCTTCCGGGTCACGGCTATCCGAACGTCCGGCGCCCTCTGATGCACACGCTCAACCTCGCAGACTTTCTGCCGCTCACGAGCGTCTGGTCGGGCCTGCCCTCGAACCCTTCGCCGTTCTATCCCGCAGGCAGCCCGCCGCTTGCGTATGCGGCGACGAGTGGGGCAACGCCGTTCCGCCTGAACCTCCACGTGGGCGACGTCGGACACACCCTCATCCTCGGACCGACCGGTTCGGGCAAGTCGACGCTGCTCGGGTTTCTGATGGCGTCTCACTTCCGTTATCCGAACGCGCAGATCTTTACGTTCGACATCGGGAATTCAGCCTTCGGGCTATGCCACGCGACCGGCGGCGACCACTACGAGATCGCCGGCGAACAGAGCGACCTCGCGTTCTATCCGCTGGCTGATATCGAGAGCCCTAGCGAGCGCGCGTGGGCGGCGGATTGGCTCGAGACGCTGTTCGCGCTGCAGGGCGTCACCGTTTCGCCCGCCTATCGCAAGGACATCCACCGTGCGCTCGAGCTCCTTGCGACGAGCCCGAAGCGCACGATGACCGATTTCGCGCACACGCTCTCCGAGCCCGAGTTGCGGGGCGCCATCGCGCACTACACGCTTTCCGGAAGCATGGGAGCGCTACTCGATTCCGACCGCGACGGTTTGCGCGACAACGTCTTTTCGGTCTTCGAGATGCAGCACCTGATGGCGCTCGGTGAAAAGAACGCCGTTCCCGTCCTGCTCTACTTGTTCCATCAAATCGAAAAGCGCTTGCACGGCGAGCCGACGCTGCTCGTGCTAGACGAAGCCTGGCTCATGCTGAACTCGCCGATCTTTCGCGACAAGATCCGCGAATGGCTCAAGACGATGCGTAAGTCGAACGCTGCAGTAGTCTTCGCGACGCAGAGCATCAGCGACGTGATGCGCTCGGAGATCCGCGATGTTGTCGTCGAGTCGTGTCCGACCAAGATCTTTCTGCCGAACCTCGAGTCACAGACGGAGTTCTCCGCGCAAGCCTACGGGGCCATGGGGCTAACCGAGAGGCAAATCGAGATGCTCTCGCAGCTCGTCCCCAAGAGGCAATACTTGTACATGAGCCCGTTGGGCCGCCGTGTGTTTGAACTCGGACTCGGCCCCGTGGCTCTGAGCTTCGTCGGTGCTGGTGGCCGAGACGACATTGCGACGATGCGCAAGCTCATCGCACAGACGCCCCAAACATGGCCGGCGCAGTGGTTGTCCGCGCGCGGACAGACGGAATGGGCCAATGCATGGATGCGTTTGGGCGTACCAAACGAGGCGCCCGCGGCGAGCGCTCAGGCGGCGCTGGAGGTAGTGGCATGAAGCGCTACCGCTTCGCGGTCACGACCGCACTCGCTCTCACCGCTTACACGATTCTTTCCTTCCTCAGCGCGCACGGTGCCGCCGCGCAGAGCGGCGTCCTGGGAAATTGCCCCGGCTCAAACGCGCTCGACGAGATACCGAACATCTTTTGCAATGCCACGATGTCGTGGCTGAGCAACGGTTTGCAGAACGCCCAGCGATTCTTCTTCCTGCTCGTGGGCATCGAGCTGGCCTGGAGCGCGATCCTCTGGGTCTTCCAAAAGGAGAACCTCGGCGAACTGCTGGCCTCCTTCATCGTCAAGATGATGGGAGTGTGGTTCTTCTACGGCCTGCTGCTCAACGGCGTCACGAGCAACTGGCTGCCGCAGATCATGCAGAGCTTCATCGGTCTCGGTGGCCAAGTAACCGGCATTCAGACCTCGCTCGACCCGATGTCAATCTTCAATATCGGGATCGGCATCTGCAATTTCGTCTTCAACAACCTGCCCGGCGGCAGCTTCTACTTCAATATCCTGAACATCGGTCAGTCGATCGCCGACGATCTCACGGTTGCCTTCTGCATGTTCATCGCGATTGGATTCGCGGCCCTGATCTGCTTCATGGTATTCTTGGCGTTTCTTATCGCTGCAGGTCAACTCATCATGACGCTGATCGAAGCATATATCATGGTCGGTGCGGGTGCGGTGTTCTTGGGCTTTACCGGGAGCCGCTGGACGATCTCCTTCGGCGAGAAATGGATCAGCTACGCGGTTAGCATCGGTGTCAAGCTTTTCGTCACGTACATCATCGTTGCGCTCGGGCTGACGCTCTTTCCACAGAACGGCTGTCAAGGGGGCTTCGACCCGAGCGGCATCTGCCAGACGATCAGCAACATCCACAACGACTTCTACTTTACCGGTACGGGCAGCATCAACAACCTGGGGCCGATGGTGGTCGATTACCTCATCGTCGGCGCCGCAGCGATCATCTTCATGATGTTGACGACGCGGCTGCCGGGGCTCGCGGCTTCGATGATGAACGGCTCGCCGAACCTCACGCTCAACAGCGCGATCACGACGATGAAGTCCGTCGCCGGCGCGGTTGCCGGAACGGTCGGCGCCGTCGTCGACACCGCGAAGACGGTCGTCACCGAAGGGCAAGCTGCAGTGATGGATGCAGCGATGCTCGCCGCCGGCGCGGCGGGCGGCGCTGCAGGCGCAGGCGGAGCCGGGGGCGCCGGTGGTGCTGCCGGCATGGACGCCGGTGCCGCCGATATGGGCGCGTCCCAAGCATCGAGTAGTGTCGGGCAGTCGCTGAGCGCGCCCGAGAGCGCCGCCTCTTCCGGTGGCGGCAGCTCATCAGTCCCCGTTTGGGGCCACGTGGCGAACGCCGTCGCGGCTCCGGTGACCGGAACCTTCGCAGCAGTCGGTGCTGCCGCATCGCCTCTCCTCAATATGGACGAGGGTGGTGGCGGCGGCAGCGTTCACGTCGGATTGAGGATGCCAGAATGATTGCCAAACTCCATTTTAATCATCGTAACGGTGCCGGCGCAGCGCATGCCGCCCCCACCGGTAGCGAAGCAGCAAGCGCAACGCGCGAAGCGGATTCCCCATACCTCGCGGCGCGGCGCGAGTGGAACGAGCGCTACGGCGACTACATCTCGCAGGCGCGCAACTGGCGCACCGCCGCGATTCTCGCGCTGTTCATCGCCTCAATCTTAGCCGGCGGGACGATTTGGCTCGCCGCGCAGACCAAACTCGTGCCGTACGTCGTCGAGGTCGACAAGCTCGGCTCGGCGATTGCCGTATCGCGCGCTGACCGCGCCTACGCCCCCGACCAGCGGATCGTGCGCGCACAGGTGGCGCAGTGGATCGTCGATGCGCGATCCGTGAGCTCCGATCCGATCGCGGAACGTGCCGCCCTAACGCGCACGTACTCGATGATCGCGACAACGGCGAAGCCGTATCTCGACGACTGGTACGGGAAGCACTCGCCGTTCCAAGTAGCAGCGCGCGACACCGTGTCCGCGACCGTCGATGCCGTCTTGCCGCAGAGCGATACGACCTATCAAGTGCAGTGGAGCGAAGAGCAGCGCGGGCTCGACGGTTCACGCGCCACTACGTCGCATTGGGAAGCCGATGTCACCGTTGGCGTCAACCCGCCTTCGGATGAGGCGACCATTCTGCACAATCCCATGGGCATCTACATCACCCAGCTCAGCTGGACGCAGAGGATTTAAGAGGATGAAACGCTCCATTTCAACCCTGGTGGCGCTCTTGGCGCTCGCCATTCCGATGACGGCCTTCGCTCACCCGATCCTGGGGCCGGACGGCGTTCTGCGGTTCCCCTTTGGCGATAAGGAAGCACCCGCAATCTTCTGCGCGCCACTCTACGTCTGCGATATCGTGCTGGAGCCGGGCGAAGCGGTACTCAACTA
>Ga0073928_10007910_pt1 | contig 13557 bp, 8 predicted proteins | sample PaiPotPPA55metaG_FD_76969 | JGI IMG/M metagenome (GOLD analysis project Ga0073928, IMG submission 76969) | Iron sulfur acid spring bacterial and archeal communities from Banff, Canada, to study Microbial Dark Matter (Phase II) - Paint Pots PPA... ...
GTGACCCGCAAATGCCTGCTCGCCAATTGAAAAATCTTGTTTTGTTCAGGATGGGTCTCACGCGTTCGCATCACAAGCAGGTGGATTCCCGCGTACACCAGAAACGCCCCGAACACGTACATGATCCACGCAAACCGCGCCACCAGCGCAGCACCCATGGCAATCATGACCGCCCGCATCACCAGCGCACCCAGCACCCCCCAGGCCAACAATCGGTGTTGTACCCGTTCATCCACCGAAAAGGCTCGAAAAATCACCAGAAATAAAAACAGGTTGTCGATGCTCAGCGCTTTTTCGATCAGGTATCCGGTGAAGAATTCGAGCGCTGGTTGCCTGCCAAGAAACCAGAACACGCTCACGCCAAAAAGTATCGACAGCCCGATCCACGCACCGCTCCAGATCGCCGCTTCGCGAAGTCTGATTTTGTGCGGCCTGCGATGAAACACACCCAGATCAAGCGCCACGGCAACCAGGACGAAAATGTTAAAGAAGATCCAGCGCGAGAAGGTACCCATATTCGCGTTGGTTTATTTCAGGGAGCAGAAACCGCGCGCGCGTCCGTTGCGTTCAAGTTGTTCAACTCCACTCGCGTGGTTTGCCCAGGCTGAATCGCCACCGGCACATCCCACCTCACCCGCGTATCTCCGGCATTGGCATCCAGATTCAAAGAACTCACCCAGTAGCTTCCCGGCGGCAGCCCCGAAACACCGGCGCGTCCATCCAGATCCGTATCAGCCTTGGCCACCAGATATTTTGTCTGCGCCACATCCGGCGCCAGGTGCTGCACGCGTTTCTTGTGTTCGCTTTCAATTTTCGCCCATTTTCGCTGCGGATTCACCGCGTCCATTTCCAGTTCCATCCCGCTCATGGTTTCCGGGTGCAAGCGAATAAACTTCCGCAGCGCGCTATAGTATTCCTCTTTTTGTTTCTCGTATTTCTCCGGATGGTCGGTTTTGTCGGCGTCCTTATACTTCGGTTTGGGAATCCCGTTGGTCACCCCGCCGCTATTCGAACGCTGGTACGCCAACAAAAATTCAGGCACGTGCAGCACATCATCCGCCGTCAGCGCTTTATCCAGCCCCGGCATGGTCAAATCCAGAATTTCATGCGCTTTGAGCCATTCCTTCAGTTCCGGAGAAACTTTTAAATCATCAATAAATTTCTCGCGAGAGGGAATGACGTCGCCTGCCTCCACTTCTTGCGCAACATCCGCATAGCTTTTGCTGAGGATGTAAAAAGTGAATTGCCGTACCGGCTCAGGCCGTGCCGCTGTAGGTGTGATCTTTGCGGTAAGTTGCAGCCCGCCCGTGCCCGCAACCGTTTGCGCAAATGAACTCGCGCTAATTAATGAGCCAAACAATGACCCAATTAAAACGGCCAGCTTGACCATTCGCGTTTTCATCATTCGCAAATCGTAACAGATTGACGCCCAGGCGACGCATGGAACATCTGATGGGTTGCTTTAGTGGGCAGCCAGCAGAGCAACTATTCCCGCGTCAATGAAGAAAATTGGGAGCCGTTCACGCGTGAATTTATACGATTTGGTTCGTTGCTTAGTAAAGGTGGAAGGTAACTTCGATTTGCACTCGACACGCGACAGGTTTCCCGCCAGGACCCAAAGCCGCGCGCATTTTCCAATTGCGTACCTGCGCCAGCGCCTTTTCTTCCAGACCAAGTCCCGGGCCCTTAATCACGATGGGATTTGTGACCCGTCCGTCGGCTGTTACCGTCACGTCGAGTAAAACCGTGCCTTGATATTTCGCCTTGCGCGCCTCATCCGAATATTCCGGCTGCGGGCAGTAGATGCATTGCGGTGAGCCCACTCCGTTCACTCCAGCGCGGAAAGCTCCGCCGCCCGTGCCCGCGGTTTCGCCAGGGCCCAGACCCGCGCCGGTCCCGCTGCCGATACCGCCGCTCGTGCCCACCCCGATACCGCCGCCACCGCCAGGTCCACCCGACATTGTCACCGCGCCCGCCATCGGATCACCCATGTTCGGGAGCGGCGGATTCGCAATTTTCAGTTCCGGCGGCCCAAGAAGTGTCGGATCCATCGGCAGCTTGGGTGCGAGATTCTTGATTGTCGCCTCAGGCGGCGTAAATTGCGTATACGCGAATTTCGGAGCGCGACCCTTGGTGGGAGGTGTAATCGATCGGTCGCCGCCGCCACCACCGCCGCCAGCCTTCTTATTTCCGGCCGGCAACTTCGCGATGTACGGCGAAATATCCAACGGCGTCGAATCAAACTTGTTTTTTGCTTGTGTCGAGCCGGGCAAAATATGTGTAAACAACGGAATAACCAGCAACGCAATAATCCCGACGTGCAGCCCAATCGAAATTACTTGCGTCCACCCAAAATTCTCGTCCTTCGACCAGATATCCTTAACCTTCACCGGCTTGCTGGTCCACTGCGCAGGAGCCTGCTTAACCGGGAAGAACAATTCCTTGATGCGGTCCCGGAACCCGCCGAAGCCCGCGCCCCAAGCCACTTCCAGCCGGCTATTTGAGGGCCCCTTGGGCACCGGCCCGGACTTCAATGCGGTCTTTAGATTCTCTCTAAACCCGTCGCCATACGTTTCCGGCATCAGCGGAGACTGAAAATCCGGACTTACTTTTATCGGCCGTTCCGTCAGAAATTGTTTGAGGTTGCCCCAGAATCCATCGGTGACAAACTTGGTGGGCGTTCCAAATCGCGGCAGCGGAGTCGTGGGCGCACCCGTCCCCGATGAAGTCGCAGCATTGGGATTGTTGGCCTTAGGCGGCTGAGGTTGAGTCGGCAAAAGATTGATCATGCTACCCGGCACCGTCTTCTCTCGGTTTAGACGCACCCATTGCGGATTAAGCGTGCCCAGCCGGATATGATTCGCGATGACCGGGAAAGGTTGCGCGAGCCACGCGGCTGACATCGACTGCTATTCATTGTAACATACGCATTTAATCAGCTTTCCGATGTTTCCCGTCATATACCACTTTCCAGCAACAGGTCGCGGTATAAATGCGGGGAAAAAAGGCATTTATCGCGCTGGCCACAGCCCGGATAAATTTATTCCGCGCCATACATAACCGCCAGCGAAAAAAGGGGACTTTCCATTTCTCAGCTCATGGCCGAACCACTGGAATTAAAGAAAACTCTCAACCTGCCCAAGACCGATTTCCCCATGAAAGCCAGCTTGCCGCAAAACGAGCCCAAGCAGCTTGCTGCCTGGGAAGAAGCCCATCTCTACGAAAAAATTCTTGAGACCCGCAAAGGCAAGCCCCTTTTTATTTTGCACGATGGCCCTCCCTATCCCACCGGAACCATCCACCTCGGCACCGGTCTCAACAAAATTCTAAAAGACATGATCGTCAAATCCGAAAGCATGGCGGGTCATTACGCTCCCTACGTGCCTGGCTGGGATTGCCACGGATTGCCCATCGAAACCCAGGTCGAAAAAGAACTGGGCGGCAAGGCCAAAGTTTCCGCTCCGGAATTTCGTAAACTTTGCCGCCAATTCGCGAATCGCTACGTGGAACAGCACAAGCGCGACTTCAAACGCCTCGGCGTCTTCGGTCGCTGGAACGATCCGTACCTCACCATGAATTTTGACTATGAAGCAACCATCGCCGGCGCTTTTCTGGAATTCATGGAAAAGGGCTATGTCTATCGCGGACGCAAGCCCGTCTATTGGTGCCTTCACGACAGAACCGCGTTAGCCGAAGCCGAAGTCGAATACGAAGATCACACCAGCCCGTCCGTTTGGGTGAAATTCGCCATCGCCGATGGTCAGAAACCCGGTAACGAAGCTAGCGCTGTCATCTGGACCACCACTCCTTGGACGCTACCCCACAACCGCGCGCTCGCTTTTCATCCCGATTACGACTACGCCGTGGTGGACACCGAAAACGGCGCCCTGCTGCTCGCAGCCGACCGCATCGCCGCGCTCCAATCCGAATGCAATATCAAGGAGGCCCGCGTCCGCGAAACCTTCAAGGGCCGCGAATTTGAAGGCCGCAAATTTCAGCATCCTTTTCTACCTCTCCAGGTCCCCGGCATCTTGGCGGATTACGTCACCCTCGATCAGGGCAGCGGCATCGTCCACACCGCTCCTGGTCACGGCGCCGACGACTTTTATTCCGGCCAGAAATATGGCTTGGAGACTTACGCTCCGCTCGATGACCGCGGCGTTTATCTGGAAGGATTGCCTGAGTACAAGGGCAAAAATGTTTTTGAAGCCAACCCCATCATCGTCAAACTGCTGCGCGATCGCGGCGCGCTCCTAGGCCATCACGAGTACAAACATACGTACCCGCATTGCTGGCGCTGTCACAATCCGGTGATTTTTCGCGCCACGGAACAGTGGTTTATCAAAATGGACGCCATCGTTCCCGGTCGCGATAAAACCTTTCGCCAGGAGGCCCTCGACGAAGTAGAAGGCGTGAAATGGATTCCTGCCTGGGGCGAGGAACGCATTTACGAAATGGTGGAAAAACGCCCCGATTGGTGCGTTTCGCGCCAGCGTTTCTGGGGCGTGCCCATCATCGTCTTTTATTGTGACGCATGCGGAAAACGACTCGAAGATTTCAACGCGCTGCGCAACGTTTTGGACTGGTTCAGAAAAGAAGGCGCCGACGCCTGGTATCAGCACACACCCGAAGAATTGCTTCCCGCGGGCACAAAATGTTCTTGCGGTTCCACCAAGTGGCGTCAGGAGCATGACATTCTCGACGTATGGTTTGATTCCGGCTCCTCGAATCTCGCCGTCCTCCATGGCGCGGAGTGGCCCGCCGATATTTATCTCGAAGGTCCCGACCAATACCGTGGCTGGTTCCAAAGCTCACTCCTGGTTGCCACCGGAATTAGAAATGCCGCGCCTTTCCGCGGCGTAGTGACCCACGGCTGGACTCTAGATGAACAGGGCCGCCCGATGTCCAAATCCTTAGGCAACGTCGTCGAGCCTGCCGAAATTTGCGAAAAATGGGGCGCCGACCTCTTGCGCCTCTGGGTCGCCTCCCAGGAATACCAGGCCGACGTAAAGATGAGCGAACGCGTCATGGAACAGCTCAGCGAAGCCTATCGCAAAATTCGCAACACCTTCCGCTTCGCGCTCGGAAATCTGGCTAACTTCGATCCTTCCCGCGATGCGCTACCCAATGAGCAATTGGAAGAAATCGATCGCTGGATGCTCGATCGCACCGCGGAGTTATCTCGCAAATGCCGCGAATGGTACGCCGCATACGATTTCCATCGCGTATACCACGCCATTCACGATTACTGCGTCGTGGACCTCAGCTCCTTTTACTGGGACGTGTTAAAGGACCGCCTCTATACCAAAGCTCCTCGCAGCACATCGCGGCGTTCCGCGCAGACCGCCATCTGGAAAATTTCCAGCGCCTTGGTGCGTTTGCTCGCGCCCATCCTGGTATTCACCACCGAAGAAATTTGGAAGATGCTTCCGGCGGATAAACAAGCCACTGGCAGCGTCCATCAAGCGGAATTCGCCGAACCCGATTCGCCGGCCAGCGGCATCAGCACGGAAGCCGCGGAACAATGGACACGCCTCGCGCAGGTACGCCCTGCGGTGTTGGTGGCCCTCGAGCAAGCTCGTGCCGCTAAATCCATCGGCAAGGGAATCGAAGCGAAAGTGAAGCTTCATGCCGGCAGCGAAGCGCCTGGATTGCAGAAATTGCTGCAGGAAAGACGTGATGCGCTGCCCGAGCTTTTTATCGTTTCGCAAGTCGAGGTTGAGTCCGCCACGCCTGCCGGTGCCGTGCAAAGCGAATTGCTTCCCGGACTCGCCATCAAGATCGAACGCGCTGACGGAGCCAAGTGCGAACGCTGCTGGAACTATTCGACGCATGTAGGCGAAAACCCAAGGTATCCCACCGTTTGCGAACGGTGCACCGCAGCCCTGGCCGAAATCGAAAGCGCCGCGTAGCAGGCCGAATCTTGAATCGCATCCTCAGCGTTAACACCTTCGGGACAGCGGCAGAGTTGGTCGCGATGAAAGTGGAAATTTAATGCAAATCTCACCGCGATTGCGTTGGTTGTGGCTCACCCTCGCGGTGGTCATCGCCGACCGAGCCACTAAAGCCTGGTTTGAAGCTTCCACCACCGAGAGTTACCGCCACGAAGTCGTGCACAATTTAATTTATCTGGTGCACAGCACAAATCCCGGAATCGCCTTCAGCTTTTTCGCTGATTCCAATTCGCCTTGGATGAAAGGGATTCTTATCGCTGGTTCCATCGTCGTGGTGATCATTCTTGCCTGGCTGTTGATCGCCGGTAAAACCGGTGGTCCCATGACCTTCGCCGGCCTCGCTTTGTTAATTGCAGGCGCAACCGGAAATGTCACCGACCGCATTTTGCATGGCGGCGTCACCGATTTTCTTGAAGTGTGGATTGGCTCCTACCGCTGGCCAGCTTTCAACGTCGCCGATTCCGCCATCACCATCGGCGCAGCGCTGATCTTGCTCGATGCCCTTTTTGGCGCAAACGCTGACGCCACTGTGTCCGCAAAAAGACGCGCATGAGGGCTGAAAAAGAAATCAAGATGGAAGCGCCTTTAGAGCCCGAGGGAAATCCCCTGCTTTCCTTCGAGGTTTTGGCCGACGAAACCGGGGACCGCCTCGATCATGCCGTGGCTGCCAGGTATCCAGAGCTAAGCCGCACTCGCGTTAAAGAATTAATTGACGGCGAGCTTGTACTGGTTGACGGAAAACCCTCTAAAGCGGCGCATCGTTTACATGCAGGCGAGAAAGTCGCCGTAAATCCCAAAGCCCGCCCTCCGTTGCGAGCACACGCGGAGTTTATCCCCCTTGACGTTCTGTTTGAAGATGCCGATATTATCGCCGTAAATAAGCCTGCGGGCATGACCGTCCACGCTGGCGCGGGCAACGCAACCGGCACCATGGTCAACGCCCTGCTGGGCCGCGGCCAGTCCCTCTCCCAATTGGGTGACGCCCTGCGTCCAGGAATCGTTCACCGCCTCGACAAAGAAACTTCCGGCGTCATTCTCGTCGCCAAAACAGACGCCGCACACGCGCGCCTGGGCGAAGCCTTTCGTCAGCGCACCGTAAGTAAAACCTACATCGCTCTGGTCCAAGGCTCGTTCGAGACCAACAATGGACGAATCGAGCTGGCCATCGGCCGAGACCCGCTGAAGCGTGTACGCATGGCCGCCGAACAAAAAACCTGGCGAGGCACTAAAAGCGTGGCGAGAATTAATAACGCCCGCGAAGCTCGTACCGATTGGCGCACCCTTCTTAAGATTGACGCCACGTCTTTGCTGGAGGTCCAGCTTCACACCGGCCGCACCCACCAGATACGCGTCCATTTTTCCGCGCTCAAACATCCCGTGGTGGGCGACACTCTCTACGGAGCTGCCGCGCAATTGCATGTGGGAGACATTGCCCTCCCGCCCTTGGGCCGCAATTTCTTGCACGCCGCTAAAATTGTTTTTTCTCACCCGCGAACCGGCGAAAGAATGGAGATCCGCGCTCCTTTGCCCGTCGAGCTCCGCGACTTCTTGCACATCATCGCGAAGACCGCAGGGGGAGACCCGGCAAAAATTGACGCTGCGCTCGCCGGGTACCTATAATCTGGGCAGATGCAACGCAAACCATTTTTAATCTTGGCCTTCGCCCTGGTAGCCGTATTGCTTTTGCCGGCTCGGCATTCCGCGCAACAGCCCCCTCCTCCCGCGCCGCCGCTATCCACGCCTCCTGCCGCATCTACTCCCCCCGCATCTCCTAACAATGCCGCACAAGCGCCGCCCGCTGGCCAAAACCCCACCGTAATCCAGAGCCGCGTCAATCTCGTGGACATTTTGTTCACCGTACTAAATCGCCGCAACAAACTCGTCCCCGACCTCGAAAAGGCCGACTTCAAAATTTTTGACGACAAAGCCCCACAGGAGATTCGCTATTTCAGCAAGCAGACCGATCTTCCCCTGCGCATAGGAATGTTGCTCGACACTTCCAACAGCATTCGCGACCGTCTGAAGTTCGAACAGGACGCCTCCACGAATTTCCTCTTCAGCGTCCTGCGCCATAACAAAGACGAAGCTTTCGTCATGACCTTTGACGACGAGCCGCAAATCATCCAAAAATTTACCGGCGATGCCGGAGCCTTACGCGACGAAATTTTTAAGACTCGCGCCGGTGGCGGCACCGCGATCTACGACGCCATCTATTCCGCCTGCCTGAATGAACTGAGCCACCCGCCCCGTCCTCCGGGCGATCAGCCCGACTTCGTACGCCGCGTGATGATTTTAATCAGCGACGGCGATGACAATCTCTCCACTCACACTCGAGCCGAAGCCATCGAAATGGCCCAACGTGCCAGCGTGGTGATTTACACCATCAGCACCAGCACGCAATGGATCGCCCTTTCGCAGACCGATCCATCCAAGGCTTCCAATCGTAAGAATCATCTGACCAGCGGTGACGAGATTTTGAAGGATTTAGCGGAAGAAACCGGCGGTCGTGCTTTTTTCCCCTACCACGTGGATGATCTAGATCAATCGTTCCAGGACATTGGCGACGAGCTGCGTAACCAATATTCCATCGCCTACAGCCCGACCAACTACGTTATGGATGGCCGTTACCACAAAATCCGCATCGAAACGCCCGACCACAAGGGTTATCAGGTGCGCGCCAGACGCGGTTATTTCGCGCGAGCCAATGCAACCGGAGCCAACACTCCCCCGGCGGGCTCACCCAGATAAGCGGCTTCTCCCTTGGGAGCGTAATACCCCTTCCGCGCGAGCACTTTCAAATCGTGGTTATTCGTTTCCACTTTAATTTTGCGAAACTTCCCATCGCGCGCCGAGTTGCTTGGGTAATATCCCAGTGTGTATTGGCTCCGCAGCTCGTCCGAAATTTCATCGAACGCTTCTTTTAATTTCTTCTCCGAATTCACCACAATCATCCGCCCGCCAGTCTCATCCGCAAGCCGCTTCGCTACGCCGCTATTCCCGCCACCAAATCTCCGATCTGCCACCAGCAAAACGTGGATCACCGAATCCGTCCTCTGCGCCGACTCAATGGCGTCTTCAAGCCGCACTTTGCTTCCTTCATCCTGCGCATCGGTGACAATCACGATGGCTTTGCGTCCCGCCTCGGTATTCAGTTTTTCTCCCGCCGCCAGATAAATCGCATCATAGAGCGCCGTTCCGGTCATCTGCTGGTTCCCGATCGGCCCGGGATTCCCCGCAATCATCCCTCCGCCCGGAGTATTAATACGCGCACGTCGCACCGCGCGATCCAACTGCGCCCGGTCATCCGTGAAGTCCGACAGCATATCCACGTCCGTGTCGAACGACATCACCAGTGCTTCATCGCCCTTGCGCAGCACCCGGTCCAGAAAAGAGCTTCCCGCCGCTTGAATCGCGCCCAGCATGTCCTGTTCGCTGCCCGAAGTATCCAGCAGCAGAGCCAAAGTAATCGGCAAGCTCACTTCCTTCGAAAAAAACGAAATCTTTTGGTCCTGGTTATCCTCAACAATCTTGAAGTCTTCCTGCTTCAGGCCGCCCACAATCCTTTTATTCTTATCCCGCACTGTCGCGAACACGTTGACCAGGTTCACTTGTGACCTGATCACCGGTCCTTGACTGGCGGCTTCCTGCGGAACCGCTGGCGCCGCGAGCATCGCCGCGCTGCTAACTGCCAACCACACCCTCACAAGTTTGCTCAAAGAACCCATGTATACTTTCCTTTGTTAGAATTCCGCTGTTGCTCGCCTCTGGCGGCCAGCATGCATCCTACGATGCTGCGAACGGACGGGATGGATGTGTAGCCCGAACCCCCGAGAGGCTAAATCGACACGAAGTTTGGCTTGAGGCCTATGAAAAGTCTACGAAAAACCGTAATCGTCGCCCTCACCACCCTGCTCATTCCCTTGGCTTCTATGAACGCGCAGGAAACTAAGCCAGATACCCCCGCGCCAGCCCCGAACGCTCAGCAGCCGCCACCACCCGCCGATACCAATGCCTCGGCCAACGCCAACGGCCAAGCGACCATCAGAATTCCCGTCAATCAGGTCATCGTTCCGGTCACCGTCAAAGATGGCTCCGGCCGCCTCGTGGCCGACTTGGGCAAAGAAGAATTTCGCATCTTCGAAGACAAAGTCGAGCAGCGCATCGCCTATTTCAGCAACGAAGCATTCCCTCTTTCCATTGTCATTCTCATCGACAATGATCTAAAGCGAAAAGATGCGGAAGAGGTCGCCGCCAGCTTGCGCTCCATCGTTGCCGGCATCAGCACCGCCGATGAAGCTTACCTCTGCCGCTTTGATCAGTTTTTTCACGAAGGCAAAGGCTTCACTAAGGATCAGGACAAATTACTCACGGAAATAAAACGCACCGAACTGGACACCGAGCCGGCGGTAGCGCCGCCCTCCGCGCCCATGAATGAAGGCCCGGTAATCAACGGGCACTCCGCCATCGGCGATTCGCCCAATGTCGCCCCTACCGTTAATCTGGTCAAAGGCCAGACCACCAAGGCGCTGGACGACGCCGTCTACAGTGCAGCGCAAGTTTTAAAAGATCGCGGCCGCGAGCGCCGCAAAATCATTTTCCTGATTTCCGACGGCGCCAACGGAATCAGAACCAATACCCACGACTACAAGTCCACCGTAAAAGAGCTGCTGCGTTACGGCATCTCCGTCTACAGCGTGGCCGTCAGCAGCGCCTATTTCGAACGCCGCTTCAGCCGTCTGGTCGATTACGCCCATGACACCGGAGGCGACGTGTACTTCGCCGCCAAGCGCGGAACCATGGAAGAGCTCTATACGCGCGTCACCGAAGAAGCCCGCAATCAATACACCTTGGCCTATTCGCCCACTGGAACAAATCGCGCGCTCGACTATCACACCGTCGAAGTCCGTGTGAAGCGTGAAGGCCTCACCGTCGATGCCCGCGAAGGCTACTACGCCGGCTCCGCACCCCATTAAGTCGCACTAAGTAATCCGCGACCCATTCATCATTGCCAAATTAATATCCACGCACCGGGCCATTAGTCATCGCCAAATTAATATGTATGCACCGGGTGGCCTACCCTTTGCGATTTTTGCAAAGGGTTTACCTGCCGTGGCGGGTGGGCGCTTTTCTCGGACGATTGCTTTCACCGCGACGCCCGCCCTTCGCGCCCTCGCTTCTCAACCATGTAGATATAAAATTTTCTTTTTTGTTGCTAGTGTGCGCGACCTATTTGTGAGACAACTATATCGGGCCGAGCGTATTTTTTCCGGCCATTGAAAATTGCGGAGGTGTTTGTGAAGAAGAAGCCAGCAAAGAAAACAGCCACAAAAAAAGGTAAGTAGCACCTCAATCAGATTGAAAAAAAGGGCGCCGCGGTTTTTTTCGCAGCGCCCTTTCTTCTTCTCTACCGCCCGTTTGCCCGTTATTGCGGTTGGATCCGCCTCTACCAGCTCCGTCTAGCAGTTCTTTCTACGAGCACCTTCTACGCGCACGCCTACGAGCTCAATGCCTCTTCATGGCTCGGGCAAATCGGCCTGTATGCGCAATTGCGGCACAAGTACCCCGGCTTCGGCGGGAACTGCCCGGCTCGAATATCCGCCGCCACTTCCTGCACAATCTTTTGCGCGTCCAGCAGTTGCTTGGCATCCCGCGTGGTCGCCTGTATCTGATTATTTTGCAAATAATGAAACACTAGCCTCACCGGGTTCCATTCGAATATCTCCACCGCCGCCAGCGCGTAAATGCTCAACTGCAAATCCCGCCGCGCATCCAGATCCTTTTTCGGCTTCCCGGTTTTGTAATCCACAATTTCCACGTCGTTGCGCCCCAGCGCGTTCACCTGGTCGATGCGCCCGGCAATGATCACGTTGTTTTCCATCGGCAATTCGAACGTCTTCTCCTGCTCCAGAATTTCCGGCAGGCTTTCCAGCATCGCCGCGTGAAACACCTTCAGCTGTTCCAGTCCATCCTTTTTGTACTCGTTCTCCTGGTAATCATCCTCAAATCCCGCCGACTTCCATTCCGTCTCGAATATCCGTTGCACTTCCTCAAACACCAATTTGTTGCCCTTGCGCAATTCCGCAAGCGTTCGTCGAATCGTGTCGTGCACTACTCGCCCAAACGTTAACGTCCCCCGCGGCCCTTCTTCCAGCGCCCATAGCCGCCCAAACAAATATTGCTGCGGGCATCTCCGGTAATTATCCAGCGCCGAAGGACTCAACTTCAGCGGCTCCGGCGACGGCGGATGAAACGTCCCGGCCCACGATGCAATCCGCGAAAAAATTCGCGGCGGATCGATTGGAGCCGGAAATAGGGAAGCAGCCTCCGCGCCGCCACGAGGAACCTCGTCCCTCGGCTCGCGGAAGCCTAGTCGCGGCGCCATCTGCACCACGTCCCGCCGCTTCACCATCGGATCCATCACAATGTCCTCTACAAAAGTTGGCACTTTGCCTTTCTTGTCCGTCAGCGTCGTAATCGTCAGCCGTTCCCGCGCCCGCGTCAGCGCCACGTAAAACAGCCGCCGCTCTTCCTGAATGTGAAATTGCTCCGCAGGCGCGCCTTCCTTCATCAATTCGGCAGGAAACTCAAACACCCGCGTCCGCTCCGACGCCGGAAACGCCTTGTTATTCAGCCGCAGCAAAAACACGTGCGGAAACTCCAGCCCCTTCGCGCCGTGCACCGTCATCAACTGCACCGCGTCGCCCGGAACATCGTCTTCCAGGCTCACCGTGCCGCCCGCCTGGTCGAAATAATCCAGATACTCCAGAAATTCCGCCAGCCCCTTCGTATCGCTCTTCGGTTCCCACTCCACGACAAATTCCGCCAGCCGCGTTACATATTTGCGATCCTGCACCGCCGCCCGCTCGCGAATCTCCAGCCAGTCGATCACCGAGCCCAGAATCTGCTTCCCGCTGCGCCGATTAATCGTCTTCCGTTGCGACAAAAGAAAATCCAGCAGCACCTGCACCGAAGCTTGCGACGCATCAAACGCCAGCTCCGTCTGCGGCGCTTGCAAAATATCAATCAGCGCCGCGCCGCGTTTCTTCGAAGCCCGCTGCGTCAGCCGCACCAGGTCTTCCGGCTCCATGTGCCACGCCGGCGCCGCCAGCACTCGCGCGCAAGCCACATCGTCATACGGCTGCGCGATCAGCCGCAGGTACGCCAGCACATCCCGCACGAGCGGATGCTCCAGAATCGACAGCTTGCTGATCACAAACGGAATCTTCGCCCGCGAAAGCTCTTCCACCAGTTGATCGCGATGCGCGTGTTGCCGGTACAGCACCGCGAAATCTTTCCACCGGTGTTCCGCGCGGTGCAGCCGTTGCAGCTCCCCCGTAACCCACCGGGACTCTTCATCCGCATTAGCGAGTTCCGCGATGCGAATTTTCTCCCCCTCCGGATGCGAAGTCGTCAGCACCTTTGGAGGGAAGCGCTCGCTGCGCGCGTTCTGCCCGATAACATGTGTCGCCACTCGCAAAATATTCGGCGTGGACCGGTAATTCTCCGTCAACGTCACGCGATACCGGCTGGGATCATCCGTATCCTTCAACCCCGCGAATCGCTTTTCAAAAATGGCAAAGCTCGCGAACGAAGCTCCGCGAAA